>Ga0310696_10000676_pt1 | contig 51920 bp, 40 predicted proteins | sample AusTroGonzalo_MG_4_FD_203885 | JGI IMG/M metagenome (GOLD analysis project Ga0310696, IMG submission 203885) | Bovine rumen microbial communities from tropical cattle in Woodstock, Queensland, Australia - Gonzalo_02 (v2) (version 2) | ecosystem: Host-associated > Mammals > Digestive system >...
GGACACAGTCAAATCCAATGGACTCATGGTATTATGTAAGTATCGACCTCTCGGCTTTTGCAGGTCAAAACATATATGTAGCATTCAAATACACAGGACAAGACGGTCACGGTTGGTATGTTGATGACATATATATCAACGGCAACTTAAGTGTTGGTGAAAATTCATTGGATGCTGTTGCAGTATATCCTAACCCAGCCAACGATGTGCTTTACATCAGAGGTCTCGAGAACACTACAGAAGTCAACATCTACAACGCTACCGGCGCTTTGGTGAAGACAGTCGTCACCAACGGTCAGGATGAAATCAACATCAACGACCTTGCAGCTGGCCTCTACCTCGCCCGCTTCCAAGGCAGAACCGTGAGATTCACGAAGGAATAGTTGATAATTGACAATTGATAATTGTAGAGACGCCATAGTATGGCGTCTCTACATTTTTTTATTAATTTTGTCGTTTCCAGGAATTTTCGTATCTTTGCAAGTTTATACATTATAGTAATGAAAAACATTGCGTTGATATCGAAAATCGAGCGCTTCATCAGGAAGTTCTACCTCAACCGCCTCATCCAAGGCGTGCTGATAGGACTCATCTTGATGATTGCCTTGTTCCTGATAATCAACGGAATCGAGTATTTTTCATGGCTTCCGCAAAAAGGAAGGTTGGTGCTACTGCTGCTCTTCATCCTCGGCAGTCTGTTTGTCACTGTCTTCTATTTCATTATTCCTATCGTCAATATCATCCGCTTCCGCAAAAAGATGACCGACGAACAGGCCTCAGTTATCATCGGAAAGTTCTTCCCAGAGATCAGCGACAAGCTCCTAAACACCATTCAGCTTTCGAACGAATTTTCGCAAGATGCTGATAATGAATTACTTGCAGCCACAATAGAGCAGCGTACAGAGAATTTGAAGCCTATCAATTTCTCTGATGCGGTTAACCTGAAAGAGAATTATAAATACCTGAAGATATTCGGATTAGCATTCGTCATTTTAAGTATTACTTTAATATTTTTACCCGATTTCGGCAAAAAACCGGCTGAGCGTATCATCAACTACTCGCAGGAATATGTAAAACCCCTGCCCTTCAACGTCGAGCTCTCAGCCACAAGTCTCGAAGCCACGCAAGGCAAAGACGTGGAGTTATGCATTCACGTCACAGGCGAACGCATCCCGAATACTTTTTATATCAAAAGTAATACAGGCATCCGCATGATGAACCAATTGAATACCAACGACTTCCGTTTCGTCTTCAAAAATGTTTATCAAAACGAGGAATTCTTCGTCGAAGGCGGCGACTATCGCAGTCAGACGATAAACCTCACCGTCAGACCGAACCCAACGATGATGTATTACGAGGCACGACTGACATTCCCGACGTATATCCATCGCAAAAACGAGAACCTCAGCGGCAAAACGCGCATCATAGTACCGCAGGGCACCAATGTGGAATTCGTGTTCCATACACGCGATGTGGATTCAATATTCATCAATGATACAATTGCAATCGATAATTCAATATATGAAATTAATGCCCTGAAATCCACGAAATTTACGGTTTCATTGCACAACGAATGGAACACCACCGACCCGATAACGTTCACGGTCGACGTTGTGCCGGATGCCTATCCCGACATCCAGGTGCAGAATTTCCATGAGGATTTCGCCAAGCAGACATACTATTCAGGACTTATCGCCGACGACTACGGCTTCACCAAGCTTCTTTACCATTTCGAAGTGGAAGGAAAACCACAGCAGTCATTCGTCAGAAATATCCCTATTGACAAGCGTAATACTCGCACTTCGTTCTACTATAGCATTGATATTGATACACTTACGCTTTATCGTGGTGATGAAATAAAGGCTTATTTCGAGATCTTCGACAACGATGGAATCAACGGTCCGAAAGCCAAGCGCTCGGAAGTGTTTTATCTGGTTCTGCCGACAACCGAACAACTTGATTCGATAGCTGACAATACTGAAAATCAAATACTTAACAACCTCAATCAACGTTCCGATGAACTTCAAAATCTCCGTAAGGATATAGAAGACATGCTTCGCGATCTGATGTCTAAAAAAGAACTCGACTGGAGCGATAAGGAGAAGATGAAAGAACTTCTCGAGAAGCAGAAAGAGGTGCAGCAGGAATGGGAAAAGATTCAAGATGAACAGAAGGAACTGTCAGATTTCATTAAAGAAAACGAGCTTTCGTCGGAAGAGCTCATCAAGAAACAGGAAGAGATAAATAAGCTTTTCGACGAGGTTATTCCCGACGAGATGAAGAAGCTGATGGAAGAGATTGAGCAGCTGCTCAACGACATGCCGCGAGAGCGTATGCAGGAAATCATGAAAGACCTCAAGAAAAACAACGAAAACCTGCAAAATCTGATGGATCGCAACCTCTCGCTGCTCGAACAGCTGAAGGTCGAGAAAGACATGAACCAGCTCATGGATGAAATGCAGAAACTCGCCGATGAATTGCTTGAAAATACCGACTCTATCTCGGCGCAAGACGCTGAAAATCAATTCAATAAGCTTGAGCAGAACCTCGACTCGATAATTGAGCGCAACGAAGGCTTGAACGACCCATTCGACATCGACAAAGACGAGGAAGCCTTCGACGATATCGAGCAAGACCTCGACGATGCTGCCGATTCGGAGAATTCGGGCGACAACGACGATGCCCGACAGCAGAAGCAGAAAGCCGGCAAGAAGATGCAGCAGATGGCCGAAAACATGATGTCGCTGATGATGGGCAGCGGCATGGAACAGCTGGCCGAAGACGCTTATCTGGTGAGGATTCTGCTCGAGAACGTAGTGCGTTCGTCACATGCCGAAGAAGCCCTGATGCTCGAGGTCGGCTCGATGAAAAAAGATGACCCGACGGTGTCGCAGAAGATCGGCCGTCAGCAGGAGATACTAGAGAACTTCGCTATGGTCGACGACTCGCTGCGTAAGATGGCGATGCGACAGACAGCCATTAAGAACTTCGTATTCAACGAGTTACAGGTTATCAACCAGCAGCTGGAGTCATCAATGAAAGACATCCTGGAGCTGCGTTTCGGCACTGCCACTCAGAAACAGCAGACGTCGATAATGTCGATGAATAACCTCGCCCTGATGCTCGCCGAGTCGCTCAAGGATATCGACATGCAGATGGACGGCATGGGCGGCAAAGCCTGTCCGAAACCAGGCAAGCAGAAAGGCCAACGGCAGGCAAAATCGATGAAAGAGATGCGTGACCTGCAGCAACAGCTGGGCGAGCAACTCAAGAAGATGCAACAGCAGATGCAGCAGCAACAGCAAAACGGCACGCCAATGCCGACTATGAGCGAGGAACTGGCGCGTATGGCCGCCGAACAGGAGATGATACGCGAAGGGATGCAGCAGATTCTCGAAGAGATGAAGCAGAACGGCATCCTAGGCGATGACGGCATCAATCAGATCATCAAAGACATGGAACGGCTCGAGGAAGACATTGTGAATAAGCGCATCACCAACCAGACGATAAAGCGCAATAAAGACATAACGTCGCGAATGCTGAAGGCCGAAAAAGCCCAGCAGGAACGCGAAAAGGAGGAAAAACGCAAGTCGGATGAGTACAAGGGGACAGAAAAAACGCATAATATCGATGAGATTCGGTACGAAGAAAGCATAAAGAAGCAACAGGACTTCTTGCGGACGAATCCTATTGAATATCAGCCGTTTTATAAACAGAAGATTAACGAATATTTCTTTAAAAAACAATGATAAAATTTGAAAATATCGACATCGACATGCCGCAGTTGAATCAGCGGTTAGCCAAGGAATGGATTGAGGAGTTTGTCGCCTCTTACGGCAAGAAAATCGGCGAGTTGTACTACCTCTTCTGCAGCGACGAGTACCTCCTCGACTTCAACCAGAAGCGGATGAACCACGATTTCTACACCGATATCGTGACGTTTCCGCTGAATGACTGCAGCGAGTATCTCTCGGGCGAGTTCTACATCAGCGTAGACCGTATCAAAGACAATGCCGAGCAGATGAACAAGCCATTCAGGGACGAGTTTCACCGTGTCTTGGCGCACGGAGTGTTGCACCTTATCGGTTTCGACGACAAAACTGACGCCGCTGCCGCCGAGATGCGCGAGCAAGAGGAAAAATGTCTAAAAATGCGACGTAACGAATTGTAAGTCAAATGGTTATATAAATTGTTCCACGTGGAACATTGGAGATTTTAAAATGATATTCGAAAATTACGATGTGATTGTGGTCGGTGCGGGCCACGCAGGATGTGAGGCGGCGGCAGCGGCGGCTAACCTCGGCAACAAGACCTTGCTCATCACCATGAACATGAGCCTCATGGCGGCGATGTCGTGCAACCCCGCCGTGGGAGGCATCGCCAAAGGCCAGATAGTGCGCGAGATTGACGCGCTGGGCGGACAGATGGGCATCATCGCCGACAAGACGATGATACAGTTCAGGATGCTGAATAAGTCGAAGGGACCCGCCGTGTGGAGTCCAAGGGTACAAAGCGACAAGGCCGCGTTCTCGGCTGAGTGGCGAAACACCCTGGAGCACACCAAGAACCTCGAGTTCTGGCAAGACCATGTCGACGGATTGATAGTCGAAGGCGACCAGATCAAAGGCGTACACACCATGATGGGCGGCGACGTACATTCGAAGACTGTCATCCTGACTAACGGCACCTTCCTCAACGGAAAGATATTCATCGGTGAAAAGTCGTTCTCAGGCGGCAGGATAGGCGAAGCGGCGAGCCACGGTATCACCGAACAGCTGGTGGAGTTGGGCTTCGAGGCCGACAGGATGAAGACAGGCACGCCGGTGAGAATCGACGGTAGAACCATCGACTTCAGCAAACTGGCAGAGCAGAAAGGCGATGAGGAAGTGACTGGATTCTCGTTTATGAACGTGGCGAAGCCGCTTCAACAACGTTCCTGTTATATTGCATACACATCGCAGAAAGTACACGACATACTGCGTAAAGGATTCGACAAATCGCCGATGTTTACAGGCAGAATCCAAGGCATCGGACCGAGATATTGTCCGAGCATCGAAGATAAGATAGAGCGTTTCGCGGGCAAAGACTTCCACCAGCTCTTCGTGGAGCCGGAAGGAGCGACAACCTGCGAGTATTATCTCAACGGATTCAGCTCCTCGCTGCCCGAAGACATACAATACGAAGCCCTGCGCAACATCGAAGGTTTTGAAAACGCCAAGATTTTCCGTCCAGGATACGCTATAGAATACGACTTCTTCCCTCCTGATCAGCTGTATCACAGTCTGGAGACGCATAAGATTCACGGCTTGTTCTTTGCCGGACAAATCAACGGGACCACAGGCTATGAAGAAGCCGCGGCACAAGGTTTAATGGCCGGAATCAACGCTCACAGGCTTTTGCACGACGAAGAACCGGTGGTTATCAGTCGCGACGAAGGCTATATCGGCGTCTTGATCGACGACCTTATCACCAAGAGCGTCGACGAGCCTTACCGAATGTTTACGAGTCGCGCGGAATACCGTATCTTATTGCGCCAGGACAACGCCGATGCACGTCTGACGCCTCTTGGATATAAGCTCGGACTGGCCACTAAGGAACGTTATGACGTATTCCAAGAGAAACAGCAACGGGTTCAGAATCTGGTGCAGTATTTGAAAGACACTAACATCGCACCCGAAGAGATCAACGATCTTCTTTTGGCGAAGGAAACGCCTGAAATCAGCGGTAAAACACGTTACGCTCATGTGTTGACCCGCCCGCAGGTCAGTCTGCGTGAAATCATCGAGCATGTGCCAACGCTTGGTGCGCAGTTTGACCTCGCCGACGAGGCCACGCGCAGCGTGGTCGAGGAGGCGGAGATATTAGTGAAATATGAAGGATACATCGACAAGGAACGTGAAGTAGCAGATAAGCTCAAACGCCTCGAAGACGTGAAATTGAGTCCGGATTTCGACTATAACGCCCTACACTCGCTGACAATCGAAGCCCGACAGAAGCTGACGAAGCACAAGCCGCAAACCCTGGGACAGGCCTCCCGCATCAGCGGAGTTTCGCCTGCAGACATTTCGGTTCTTGCTGTGTTTTTGGGTCGATAATCCAAAATGTTTCACGTGGAACAATTTTTGAAAATAACAATAAATACAATATATCATGAGCGTTAAATGCCCATTTTGTGAATCAGAAGACACCCGCTTGCACCTCAAGCTGAAGGATTATTTCCTGTCGCAGGAAGAATTCGAAATCCACGAGTGCAACGAGTGCAAACTGCTTTTCACGACACCTCGCCCCGACGCCACAGCCATCGGGAAGTACTACAAATCGGAGGATTATCTCAGTCACAACGAGCATAAAAAAGGTCTTGTGCCCTGGATTTACAACCGCGTTAAAAAAATCAACGTAAAAAGCAAGTATAAAAGGTTATGTAAAGTTATGCGTGGCCAGAAATCGAGTATACATAACTTTACAGAACTCCTCGACTTTGGCTGTGGCGTCGGGGATTTCCTGCATTATGCCCAACAGAAAGGCTGCGAGGTGATGGGCTGCGATCTGAGCGAAGACGCGCGCAAAATAGCGTCGGAAAAACTGGGTAAAACCATCGTCACACCCGAAGAAATATTCGCGCTCCCCCACTCCACTTTCGACGTAATCACAATGTGGCACGTGCTCGAACATATCGACGATCTGCATAATCAGGCCGAACAGCTTCACCGTTTGTTGAAAGACAACGGACGACTCGTTATCGCTGTGCCGAACTATAAATCGTACGACGCAGAATACTATCAAGACAAATGGGCTGCCTACGACGTGCCGCGACATCTGAATCATTTTCATAAAGAGTCGCTGGAAAACATTTTCAAAGGAAAATTTCAACTCAAAAGTATTCATCCGATGAAATGGGACGCATTTTATATCTCGATGATGAGCGAAAAATTCGCCGGCCATGGCAACACCTTCATCCGCGGCATCATCCGAGGATGGAAGTCGAACCGCAAAGCCCGTCGCAACGGAGAATACTCGAGTTTGATCTACGTTTACGACAAGATTTGATTTTTGGCCATTTTTAGCCGTTTTAAGACGATTTTGGATTTTTATGAGTTGCCGGTCAAAAATTTTTAGAAAATGTCGTAAATAAAAGCAATTTTTGGAACGATTTTTGTTACAAACAGGGTCATGAAGAAAATATTTATCATACTAATCGCCATCGCGCTCATCGCCGTCTCGTTTTTCGTGTACGAAAAAAATGAGAGCGACGAGAACGCCGACATGGAACAGTTCGCCAAAGTGATAGCCGACGAATCGGATAAAGATTTTGAAACGGCGGCTTCAATATTCGTCGAGAAGTTGAAAAACGACCAGACCTTCAACGGCTGGTTCGAAAATAACATCCCGAGCGATGACTCCATTTTCAGATATCTTAAAATCCAATATTTCGACAAGATCGAACTTCTTCGCGACTACGCCATAACCTTCGCGCTTTGCGACAATAACACATATATTAAAATAGACGGCGACAACGAAGTGCTCTGCAACGACTGGTTTGTAAACCTCATCGACAATAACGACAAGACAGTTATCAACGACAACCTCTTCCAGGTCGACGACCCTACGACCGACACCTATTATCTTATTTCAGTAGATTTCCCGGGCAACCACAGCATCTTCCTTGAGTTTTACAAAAATAAAAATCTCAACCAATATGCAACCAATAACCTGAAAAACTACTCTTTCAGCATCTACAAAAACAATATCCTCGACTATAAATTCGGTAACTACCTCTACCCTAACAGTCTGAAAAATTTTATTTCGCAAGACGATGGCATCCACAAAGGAAATAGATATAAACATTTGATATTCAATGTTTTAAATCACAATAAAACTATCATCGTCACAATCGAATATGAACGCTGGCTTCGTTTCGTGGCGCCGTTCTCAATCATTTTCTTCGCCCTGCTCCTCTCCTACTTCCTTTATATATATTTCTACTCAAGCCACACTCAGTTCCGCAAGAGTTTCCACGGCAAGATGCAAATCACCATCCTGCTGACTTTGGCATTTTCATTCTTCATCGTCGGGTTTGTATCCTTCTTGTTTTTGAACAATAATATTAAAAAGAAAACAGAAATCTTGCAATACAAACAGGCTAATATCATTCGTAACAAATTGGAAACCAATATCTTAGACGAAAATAGCCTTACAAATAATGATTTTCTGCATAACCTTGCCGAGACTTTCATCTGCGATATAAAAATTTATGACCTCGACGGAAATGTGATCAACTCCACTTTAAGTGATCACGCTCATGTAGATGATTATCAGTCGATTAATGAGAACGCCTACCATGTTATTTGCGAAGAAGGAGCCGGATATTTCATGCAGACCGAATGGTATGGCGATGAGAAATGCAGTGCTTACTACTTCCCTATTCTCGACAAAAACAACGAACTGATCGCAGTTCTGAATGTCCCATATTTTGACTCGGATTCAGAATACGATGATAGAATCTCGAGTTTCATCCTTAATTATATCAACATCATCATCGTTTTGCTCTGCATCACGTCAATCATCATTATTTTGATTACACGCAAAACGCTTAAGCCTTTGAAAATCATTGAGGAACAGATGGGAAAGACCAATTTCGGAGTGAACAACGAGCCTATCGAATGGAACAGCCGCGACGAGATCGGAGCGCTCATCCAACAATATAATAAGATGCTTGTGCAACTCGAGAATGCCGCCAACCAACTCGCCCGCAACGAACGTGAGAACGCCTGGCGCGAGATGGCACGACAAGTGGCGCACGAGATTAAGAACCCGCTCACCCCGATGCGATTGAATATCGAATATCTGCAGATGCTTTGGGAGAGAAAAGATCCTAATTTCGAAGAGAATTTCAAGGAAACACTTACCTCGCTTCTCGAGCAAATAGAGACACTTTCGAAGATTGCAACAGCATTCTCCAATTACGCTAAATTGCCGGAAAATACACCTACAACCTTCGACCTCAGCGAGCTTCTGAAGAGCACTATAAAACTCTACGACGTTGAAAAAAACATCTCTATCACATTGATTTACAATGAGAAAGAAGAATGGCCTCTCTTCGCCGACCGTAACAACCTCGGACGTGTTTTCGGAAATATCATTAAAAACGCCATTCAAGCCATCGGCTCAGAACCCGGTCACATCGAATTGATACTCAGCAGGTTAGGGGAGAGGTACAAGATAAAAATCTCCGACAACGGCTGCGGCATCAAAGAAGAAGACAAGGCAAAGATTTTCTTCCCGAACTTCACCACGAAATCGAGCGGAATGGGCGTCGGACTGTCGGTGTCGCAAAACATAGTGCAGGCTATGGGAGGCAATATCACCTTCTCGAGCAAAGTGGGAATCGGAACGGTTTTCACAATTGATATACCTATTTTAAAAGAAATGTAATATATTTGCAAGTTGAAACGTTAATAATTCGTCATTTCGAGCGGAATGAAATGGTGTCGAAATGACGCTGATAAAATGATATGAGTAGTAACCCAATAAAAGCACTCGCTGGCCAAACCGTCATCTACGGCATGGGAACAATAGTGCCGCGCTTGCTGAATTATCTTTTGGTCCCGCTTTACACGCGCGTTTTCGCCCCCGGAGTGTACGGTCAGATCACCGACCTCTACGCCTGGATAGCATTCCTCCTTGCCCTGCTGACCTACGGCATGGAGACCACCTTCTTCCGCTACACGCAGAAAGAGAACCCCGACAAGGTGTTCAACAACATCATCTCATGCATAATCACCACGACGGGAATCTTCCTTATTTTGTATTGCTGCTTATATCAAAACTTTGCGCATCTCATTCAGTATGAGCATAATACTCAATATGTGCTCTTCCTCGGAATAATCGTAGCACTCGACGCCTTGACAGCTGTTCCATTTGCGAAGCTGAGAAGAAATAATAAAGCTAAGTTATTCACTATCATTAAGATAGCAAACGTTACGCTTTGTGTGGCTTTGAACCTGTTTTTCTTGCTTGTTATCCCGGAAACGGCCTTGGCAATATCCGATAAGGTGTTCGGTCCGCAAGCCGGATTGCTTGTCTGGGTGCTGATTTCCAATGTTTTGTCGAGCTTCCTTAGCCTGCTTTTGCTGCTTCCGCAGTTTAAAGGCTATCATTTCGAACTTGAAAAGAACTTCATCCATCCGATGCTGGCCTACGCATTGCCGATTCTGCTCATCAACATCGTGGGAATGGTCAACGAGGTTGCCGACAAGATCTTGATAAAATATCTCACCCCGATTCCTGATGCCGAAAGTCTGGCAATGCTTGACATGACAGGGGAGGAGTACGCCCTACAGCAGCTCGGCATCTACGGCGCCAACTTCAAGCTCGCGGTGCTGATGACCATCTTCATCCAGATGTTCCGCTACGCCTCCGAGCCTTTCTTCTTCGGCAAGGCCAAGGACCGCAACGCGCCTGAGCTTTACGCCAAGGTGATGACATATTTCGTGATATTCTGTCTGCTAATCTTCCTAGGCGTGATGCTTTACATCGACGTGCTGAAATATTTCATCGGAAGAGGCGGCAGTAACTACCACGATGGCTTGATTATCGTACCTATCGTGTTGATAGCCAATATGTTCTACGGCATAGTCTTCAACCTCTCGATATGGTTTAAGCTCACCGACAGAACCTTCTCCGGCACCATAATCTCGATTATCGGCGCCTCGGTAACATTACTATGTCTCTTCATCCTTGTACCGCGCATCGGTTACCTCGGTGCCGCCATCGCACACCTCGGTTGCTACACCATCATGATGCTGGTGTCGTACCTCTGGGGACAAAAAGTGTTCCCGGTGCCATATCAGGTAGGAAGAATCGTCATGTACATCGCGGTGGCCGTCGGACTGTTCCTGATAAGCACCATCTTTGGCGACCACAGTCTTGCTATCCGCTTGACTATCAACACATTACTTATATTAGTTTATTTGGGTATTGTCTTTGTTTTTGAACGTAAAAATCCTTTGAAAATATGAAATTGAACATTGTTAATAAATCTGACAACGCTATGCCGGCTTACGAGACAGTGAACTCGGCAGGCATGGACCTCAGAGCGTATCTCCCTGACGGTGAATTAGTTATAAAGCCAATGCAGCGCGCTTTGGTGCCAACAGGACTCTTCATGGAGATCCCGGTAGGTTACGAAGGACAGGTTCGTCCACGCAGCGGACTGGCCATCAAGAACGGCATCACGGTTTTGAACTCGCCGGGTACCATCGACGCCGACTATAGGGGAGAGGTGAAGGTGATTCTGATCAACCTGTCGGATGCCGACTTCGTTATTAAGAGCGGCGACCGCATCGCACAGCTCGTCATCGCCAAGCACGAACAGCCGGAAGTGGTTGCGGTTGAGACACTTAGCGAGACAGAGCGAGGTGCTGGGGGATTTGGACATACTGGAAAGTAAAGTTAATTTGAAGGGGGTTTCTCACCCCTAAAGGGGTTCGGAATGACAATTGGTTTATCCGTTGTCAAATTGTCATTCCGAGCGAAGCGAGGAAACTCCTGTAAAATAGAAAAGCGTTTGATGAAAGTTAAGTTTTTAATATTAGTTGTATTAACGTCTCTTTTGAGTGAATCCTTTGCTCAGAACGACAGCATAGTGCCTCGCAGTTTGCCGAAAAACGCCGAGTATTTCTCGAAAGGCATCGAGGCGAAGTACAACGAGAACTATCCTGTTGCCATCTACAACTTCGAGCAGGCACTGAGGTTTTACGACGAAGACGACGCCTCAATGTACGAGCTCTCGGCCTTGTATCAGCAAGACGGCCGCAGCAGCGAAGCCCTCTCGATGATTCAGCAGGCAGTCAACCTGCAGCCCGACAACAAATGGTACCAGATCCGTCTGGCCCAGCTGCATCTGCAAAACTCCGATTACCGCACCTTCATAAATATCTACGAAAAGCTGATGGAGGCGGAACCCGACAACCTGGAGTATGTCGAGACTTACATCGACGTGCTTCTGCGTGTGGGCGATTTCAACAAAGTGCTTGAAAAACTTGATATTTTGGAACAGCAAGTCGGTAAAAACGAGTATATCTATCTTCAAAAAATTCAGATTTACGACGAGCAGGGCAAGAAAGACAAAGCCATCGAAGAGATGGAAAAACTCGTGGAGTTTATGCCCGACAATACCCGCTACCGTGCCCTTCTGGCCGAAGCCTACCGCAAGACGAAACGCGATAAGGAGGCTTATCAACAATACATAAAAATCAAGGAGTTAGATCCAGAAGATAAGTACGTCAACGTGTCGCTGATGGATTATTATCTGAGCGTTAATAACAAGGACAAGGCTTTTGAGGAGTTTCTAGCAGCACTGGAAAACAAAAATCTCGAATACGACACTAAAGTGGAGTTGTCAAAACTGTTTTTGCATAAATATCAGAATCTTTCAGGATATGAGATAGCGCAAATCGGGACTACTTTCATCAACACATACCCTGATAAATCTGCCGGTTATAATCTTGTAGGCACTCTTTATTACTTACAGCGTGATTATCTTAAGGCAAAAGATTTTTTCATAAAAGCTGTAAAATATGGCGATACTGAATATGCTACATTGGGACAATTGTCGATGTGTTACGGCATGTTGGAAGATTACAAGGCATCAATAGAATATTCAAATCGAGCCATTGCCCTTCATCCGGATCAACCTTATCTTTACCAACTGAATGCCGTGTCGCACATAATGTTGCATAATTATGAAGATGCATTGAAATCGTTGGAAAAAGGCAGGCGTTTTGTTGCCGAAAAGTCGATGATGCTTACCTTCGACACAAATATCGCCGATTGTTATCATCAGCTTAATAATAAGGAAAAAGTTTACGAAACTTATAATAAAATTCTGAGATACGATCCGGAAAACATTTATGTTTTGAATAACTATGCTTACTATTTAGCGCTTGATAATCAGGAACTTGAGAAGGCTTTGGCAATGTCGGAAAAGACCATTAAAGCTGAGCCGAAAAACTCCATGTATCTCGACACCTACGCTTGGGTTCTTTATAAAATGGGCCGTTATCAGGAGGCAAAAAAATATATTGAAAAGGTTTTCAAATACGATAAACATCCGGGTGGCATCAATTACGAGCATCTCGGCGATATCCTTTACCAGCTTGGCGATAAGAAAAATGCCGTGAAGAATTGGAAAAAAGCCCAAAAAGCGGGTGATGAGGTCTCTGAATTTCTTGAGCAAAAAATAAAAGATGAAAAACTCTATGAATAGAATTCGCATCATATTGATATTCTGTGTTTTAATACTTCTTTTCATTGGAACAGGCTGTTCGTCGAAGAAAAAGATGACGAAGGCTACCCTGCGCGAATTCACCGCCAGTCATCTTATAAAGGAAGTGCAGGAAAACGAGTTCGATTTCGACAGTTTCCAGGCGAAAATGAACCTAAAAATCGAGACTGCCGACAAGAGTTTCAGCACCAAAGGACAGCTGCGCATGCAGAAAGACAGCATCATCTGGACGAGCATCTCGGCGCCACTCGGAGTGGAGGTGTTGCGAATGATGGTGACGCCCGACTCGGTGTTTATGCTGAACCGCAACGACAAGACCTATCTCATCGAAAATATCAGTGTTTTCAACGATATCTCGCCGATGATCACCACTATCGACTTCATCCAGGCGGTGCTTGTAGGCAATGATATCAATCTTCGCGAAAGCGATAATTATAAAATCTCGATCAAAGACGGACAATACAATTTATTGATTTCCAACGAGTTAAAAAAGACAATTAAGCAGAGTGACGACGAGTGGAAGGTGATGCTGAAAGACATATGGATCGACCCGCAGCTGTTTAAAATCACGAAATATTACATCAAGGAATACGCCGACAGCAAGCGTAAAATCGAACTTGAATACTCTGATTTTGAAGAGGTTAATGGGAAATATATCCCTACAAAAATTTCTATCGATATCCACGGCGATTTCTTGCTCAAAGCCGAAATAAGCTATTCGAATATCGTTGTTGGTGACAATATCGAGTTCATTTTCAACGTTCCTAAAAAGTATGATCGTATCTTCAAATGATTAGTAAAATCAAATATCCGCTGATGTTTTTACTGATGTTTTTTGGCATCGGGATGACGGCTTTTTGCCAGTCGGCGGACGATTTGGAGAAGAAAGTCGCGAAGCTGCAGTCGGAAATCAAGACTTCACAGAATCTGCTGAAACAGACATCGAAAAACAAGGAGATAACCTTACGGGAAATCGAGCTTTTGCAGGCGCAAATAAAGAAACGTCAAGATTTGGTGAAGGCGTATAAAAGTCAACTCGATGGCTTGAATAAGGATATAAAAGGGTATAAAAACGATATCTCGAACCTTCAGAACGAACTCGAGAAAAACCGTCGCGAATATGCCGACCTGCTGGTTATCAGTTATCGTAACCGTAACAACCTCAACAACTTACTTTTTATCTTTTCTTCAAATGATTTCAATCAAGCAGTAAGAAGGATAAGGTATATCAAGCAGTTTAATGAGCTTTTGAAGCAGAAGATGGTCGATATCGACAACAATAAGTCGGACATCAAGGTGAGGATCGATAAGACTGAAGCTGACAAAAAACGTATCGAGCAGCTCTATGCCCAGCAAAAAAAGGAGGTTGAGGCGCTCAACAAAGACAAAAAGTCGCTCAACGACAAGGTGGCGAAGCTGAAGAAGGACGAGAAAAAGATTAAGAACGAGATTGCTCAGAAGGAGAAGGAAACCAAGGCTTTGCAAGCGAAAATCAAGAAGTTGATAGAGGAGGAGATCGCCAGACGTCGTGCCGACGCGACCATCGACCCAAAGCTATCGGCCTCGTTTGAAAACAACAAAGGCAAGCTTCCGTGGCCAGTGGCGAGCGGCATCGTAACTAAGAAATATGGCAATAGTCCGCACCCCACGCAGCCCAAAGTGACGGTGTTCAACAATGGCATCGACATATCGACCGACCAGGGTGCCAACGCCTTATGTGTGTTCGACGGACAGGTGTCGACAATCTTCAACACCGGCTCGACCAATGTGGTGATGGTGCGCCATGGCATGTATTTCACGCTTTATGCGAACCTCGAGAAAGTGTATGTAAAGACTGGCGATAAGGTCAAGACAGGCGATAAAATCGGCTTGATTCATACCGGAGCCAACGACAACGTAACGTCGCTCCATTTCGAAGTGTGGAACGATAAAAACAATACGAATCCTGAGACATGGCTGAAGTAGTTTACTGTTTACCGTTTACTGTTTAAAAAGGAATTATGAAGAAAAGATATATAATAAAGCTTCTATTGTTAATCATTTCGTTATCAATAGTTTTCGTATCCTGTTCGCGGGCATACGAACCCAGTAATTATCAGAAAAAAGGGGAGAAGTGCGATTGCTCACGATGGAAGTAGTTTACTGTTTACCGTTTACCGTTTAAAAAGCCTTAAAAAATAAACGGTAAACCGTAAACTATAAACAAAAAAACAGCTTTTTGAGCTGTTTTTTTATTGTCGGGATGACAAGATTCGAACTTGCGGCCTCTTCGTCCCGAACGAAGCGCGCTACCGGGCTGCGCTACATCCCGAACCCGATTTTCGGACTGCAAAAATACAACTTTTTTTTATTGGTTTCGTTTTTTTGAAAAAATTATTTCAATCTTCCTTTCCCAAACCAATAACAGCGACATAACCCATCTGGATAGCAGCATCCACAGGAAGTTGCCGCCGATAGCCGTAAACAGCAGCAAATCCTCGAGGTTACTGTGCGACACACAGATATGATGGTTCAGCAGATCGTTCTCTTCTTTGGTGGTCGTCCCGTGTTCAGTCTCATCGATCATCACAGCAGCTCCGTAAGCAAGTCCGAGAGTGTTTGCCACTAGCCACAGGAAAGCTGTGCGAGGCGGCAGTCCGAAGAACAGCATCACCGGCTTCAGGAAGTTGGCGATATGCTCGATTACGCCGTATTCATTGAGGATTCGTTGCAAAAGCGTCAAGGCGTAAACCAACACTATCATCAAGCCGACGGTCTTGGCAGTGCGCCATGCCCAGTTTTTCAGCATTTCAACGAAGGTGACGTTATCGGCTGTGACATGCTGCGATTCGCCTATGGCAAACTCACCCGGCATGATCTGATTCAACACAAAAGCCAACAAAAAGGCCGAAAGTGTCCTGACGATCACTATTCTCACTGCCGAAGAGCCTGTCTTTGCCTGCACTGTGGTCTCCACGATCATGTTGTGTGAGCAGAGCACCATGACAGCCAGAATTGTGGCGGCGCGCATGTCGAGATGCAGCGACGTCATGACTGCCATGGCCGTGTAACAGTTGACGAAATATCCCGAGACGTACGCAAGCGCCGCCTCACCGGGGAGTCCGAAGCTCGAAAACACCGGTGTCAACAGCTCTGAAATCCACTCAATCACGCCAAAATACTGAAGCAGCATGATGCCGAACGACACGCCGACCATAATTTTGGTAAGCCACCAGATGGTCTTCAGCGCGCTGGGAGTGGCAGAGCGTACGCAGGTAACGATTCTATTCATCGATGGTCATTTCATCTATGAGACGTGTGCAGCCCGCATATTTATCGATAAGGAACAGCACATAACGGATGTCGACGCTGATGTTTTTGCAGATCGACGGGTCGTAGATGAGGTCGCTCATCGTGCCTTCCCATGTGCGGTCGAAGTTAAGACCTAACAGCTTGCCTTCGGCGTTCAAAATAGGACTTCCGCTGTTGCCGCCTGTGGTGTGGTTGCCTGCGATGAAAGCCACATGCATAGTGCCGTCTTTATCGGCATAACGACCATAGTCTTTTGCATCGTAAAGCTCATGCAGCCTATCTGTCACGACATAGTCGTAGATATTCGGATTCTCTTTCTGCATGATGCCGTCGAGAGTGGTGAAATAACCATAAGTTACAGCGTCTTTCGGCTTGAAACCGCCAACTTTGCCGTAAGTCACACGGAGTGTGAAATTAGCGTCAGGGTAGAGCCGCTTTTCAGGATAAACCTCAGGAATCATCTTCATCTGGCCTTCCATGTAAACGCGGCGCAGATTGTTGATCTTGGCATTGTATTCGGCCGATTTCGGATACACCTCAGTCAAATAGAAGCCTATTATGCTCTTATATGCAACAAATGCAGGGTCTTTGGTGATTTTCTTTGCCTGCGAAGGCTTGAATCCGTCGAGGAATTTATTTGTTTTTTCCTCTGAAGCGAAAATCGATCTATTAAACACATAATCCACGTAAGCCTCAACATTTCCTTTGAATTTCTTATCGATTTCATTTAAAATCTCCGGACGGAAATCCTTAGGCTGAGCGTCGCGGTAAGCCTTGAGCATGGTCACCGCCACCTCTTTGTCGATTGGCATATAATAATCTTTATAAAAACCAGCTGCAGTCGCTTTCAACTCTTCGATAAGCGCGTCAAGCTCTTCTTTTGGAGTGTCTTTATCGACTTCTGTCAGCGGGTCGAAGACCGACGAGAAGTTAAACAGTTCGATTGCGAAGCCGGCCTCGGTGAGATATGTCGTGGCCATGCGATATTTCTCAAACTCGGCATAAACATTGTCGAACTCGCGTAGCGCACGTGTGTAGATGACGCGGTTGCGCTGCTTCTGGCACCATGCGTAGAAAGCCTCTTCGAAAGCCTGTTTTTTCTCTATTCCCTTGAAGTTATGGATACCTTCGATAACTCCCATCCACTTTTTCCAGCCGTTGCCTATATCGGCATGTTTTGAAGCATATTGAAGACGTATTTTAGCATCTTTTTCCTGATATTTGTTATAGATATCGAGAATCTGGGTGCGAAGGTCGACAACAACAGGATAAACCACGTTAGCCTCTTGATTTACTGCCACTGCCGGAAGGTATTCGTTGGTGCGGGCGGGGTAGCCGAACACGAAGGTGAAATCGCCTTCTTCGACGCCTTTCAGCGAGATGGTGAAGTGATAATCCGGCTTGTAAGGCTTGCCATCCTTATAGATTCTAAAGATGGAGAAGTCGCCGGTGTGACGAGGCCATACCCAGTTGTCGGTGTCGCCGCCGAACTTACCGATATTTGACGGTGGAGCGCCAACCATGCGGATGTCGTCGAATATCTCGTTGAACATCAGAAAGTATTGATTACCAAGGTAAAACGACTCAACAGTCACCTTATAATCGCTCATCGCCTGCTGGTCTTTCACAAGCTTGTCGATGTTTTCCTTCACAATCTTGGCACGCTCCTCGTCGGTGGTCTCATCGGTGATGTTAAACAGCACCTTTTCGGTGACGTCGACCATGTTGCGCAGCATCTTGGCTTTAAGACCAGGACAAGGGAGTTCCTCGTCCATCGTCATAGCCCAGAAGCCTTCGGTGAGGTAGTCGTGCTCGACAGTCGAATGTTTCTGAATCCAGTCGAAGCCACAGTGGTGGTTGGTGAGAAGCAGTCCATGGTCGCTGACGATCTCGCCAGTGCAGCCGCCTCCAAAGAGCACCACGGCGTCCTTCATCGAGCTGTGATTGATTGAATAAATGTCGTCGGCAGTGATTTTCATGCCCATAGCCTGCATCTCAGCCTCGTTTTTCTGAAGCAAAGCAGGAATCCACATACCTTCGTCAGCACGAAGCATTCCGCTGAAAAGGAGTGATGTTAAAATTGTTAAAAAAAGTTTTTTCATGTTTATTTAAATTTCGTTCTGTCTATAGGAGTTTCCTCGCCCTAAAGGGCTCGGAATGACAATCTTTAATCATGATGATACGACTCACCTTTTAAAATGGTGAATGCCCGATAGAGCTGCTCCGCAAAGACGAGTCGCACCATCTGATGCGAGAATGTCATCTCCGATAGACTGATTTTCGCATTGGCTTTGTCGTAAACCTCTTGCGAGAATCCGTACGGTCCACCGATGACGAAGACGAGTCGCTTACAGCCTGTATTCATCTGACGCTCAAGCCATTGCGAAAAGCCGCGCGATGAGAAGGTCTTGCCGTTTTCGTCCAAAAGCACTATCTCGTCGCCAGCTGTAAACTGCGCCAGAAGTAGCTCACCCTCGAGTTTTTTCTGCTGCGCCTCCGACAGAGTCTTACGGTTTTTGATGTCGGGAATGACTTTCATCTCAAACTGTCCGTAATGCTCTAACCGACTGATATACTTTGAGATACCAGTCTCGAGATACGCCTCGTCGGTCTTTCCTATCACGAGCAACACTATTTTCACACTGCAAAGATAGTAAAAAATCAGTTACTTGCACAAGCAACCGTCGCCACGCTGATTTTTATTCCTTCGACCTGCATCAGCGCCTTGCCCGCCGACATTAGAGTAGCGCCTGTGGTGAGCACGTCGTCGACCAGAAGCACGTGTTTTCCTTGGAGTTTCTGTGGTTTTTTAAGTTCGAAAATGTCTTTCACATTCTGCCAACGTTCCTCGCGCGATTTCTTGGTCTGAGTGTCGGTGAAGACGCTCCGCACGAGACATTTTTCGGCAATCGGAATGTTCATCACCTCGCTGATACCCTCGGCGATGACGTGACTTTGGTTATAGCCTCTTATCTTTTCTTTTTTAGGATGAAGAGGAATGGGAATAATATAACTAATTCCTTGATAATCAGGTGCTTTAAGAAGGCTTTCCCCTATTTCTTCGCCTAAAAATATGCCATTTTCACGACAACCTTTATATTTCAGACCATGGATGAGATGCTGAACTTTTCCCGTTTTACTGAAGAAAAACTCAGCCATCACCGCGTTGAACGGCATCTGACCGTAAAACATCTGCGCCAAAGGGTTGTTTGGGTTCAGTTCATATCCTGTTTTAGGCAAAAGAAAACGACAAGTGGTGCAAACGGTGTCCTCTCTTTCCAAAAGTATATTCCCGCACGCCGCACAAACGCGTGGAAACAATAGATTAATCAAATGATTTAGTAGTTTCATAAATTTTGGTGTTTTTTATTTCTTCAGCACCGCCGATTTCACCTCTATCCCTTCGACCTTTCCCAGTTGTCCGGTGAGCGACCCTATCTCGTCGGTGGTGCCCTCGACAACGAGGTTTATCAGGCTCATCCCTTCATTTCGCGGCAAGCCAAGCCTTCCGATAACGATGTTTGAATGTTTTGAAATGATAGCATTGACACTTGGTGCCGATTCACGGTTTTCGATTCCGATAATGACTGTTCCTATTCTCTTTTCCATCAGAATTTTTCCTTTAGATTAGATTGCAAAATTACTAAAATTCAATGAAAATGAAAAAAAATCTAAAAAATTCCATACCAATACGATATTTTTGTATTTTAGCAAATTATTTTTGGAAAATTTAACATAGAAATATGAGCACAATTTTTGACCCGCGCAAAAACTACGAGCAGACACGCAAAAAGGCCGGCTACGTGGAGCGCAAACAAGCCAAACAGGCCGACTACGATCGCATCGGCTTCATGTCGGGACTGGAAGTTCACCAGCAGATCAAGACAAAGGAAAAGCTGTTCTGCCACTGCCCGGCCGGACGTTTCAACAAATTCGACGACTACGACGCGGAGCTTATCCGTCACATGCGCCCAACGCTTTCTGAGCTTGGCGAATACGACGGCACCGCCCTCATGGAGTTTAAGACCAAAAAAGAAATCGTCTACCGTATCAAAAACGGTACAGCATGTACCTACGATATCGACGACACTCCGCCTTTCCCAATAAACAAAGAGGCTTTGCACAACGCCATCGTCATTGCGTTGCGCTCAAACCTCAACATCGTGGGCGAGGTGCATATCACACGTAAACAATATCTCGACGGCTCCATTCCGACAGGCTTCCAGCGTACCGCCATCGTGGGCGTGGAAGGCCTTCTCAAGCTGCCAAAGAAAGACATCCGTCTTATCCAGCTGAGCATCGAGGAAGACGCCTGCCGCGAGATCAGCGACGTGGGTCACCGCCGCGTGTACCAGACCGACCGTCTCGGCGTCCCGTTGATTGAGACAGTGACATACCCTGACTGCAAAAACCCTGATGAACTCAAAGAGACTTGCGAATATATCCGTTTCTTGGGCCGTTCGACAGGACTTGTCCGCACAGGCATGGGCGCAGGCCGTCAGGATGTGAACGTGAGCTGCAAAGGCGGCACACGTATCGAGCTGAAAGGCGTTCAGCACGCCAAATGGATCCCGGAACTCTCGCACAACGAGTGCTTCCGTCAGTGGTCGCTGGTGCAGCTGCAGAAACGCCTCAACAAGGAGGTTAAAAAAGAAGGCTGGAAAGTGACAGTAGCAGATGTAAATCCTAGTTACTTTAAGCTGCCAACGGCCAATGGCCAAAAGCCAACAGCCGCGAAGCTTGTAAAGCTTCCGCAGTTCCGTGGTGTTCTCTCGACATTCACCCAGCCAGGTAAGATGTTCGCCGACGAAATCGCCGACCGTCTGAAAGTCATCGCCTGCCTCGAGCGTCCTAACATGCTCCATGACGAGATGTTTGAGCCGGTTTTGTCACACGCCCAGTGGCATAGATTAGGCAAGAAGGTCCACGCCACCGCCGACGATGCCCTCATCCTCGTTTGGGGACCTGAAGAAGACATGCCGACAGCTATCGAGACCATCGAAGAACGCTGCCTCATGGCATTCGACGGAGTGCCGAAAGAGACACGTAAGGCCATCAGCAACGGCATCACCATCTTCGAACGCGTGCTCCCTGGTGCCGACCGTATGTATCCTGACACCGACTCGGCTCCTATCCCGCTTGACCCGAAAGAGATAGCAAAGATGAAGAAAGACCTTCCGACAGAGATCATCGACCGTTACTATAAACTCAAAGAATGGAACGTGCCGGAGGACTGCTTCACATATATCTTCACAAAGAACTGGTTCCCGACGATGGACGAGATCGTCACTAAACTCGGCGTCAACGGCCGTCAGCTCGGCTGCTTCGTGGCAATGAGACTTAAAAACCTCCTTGGCAAGAACCCTGAGTCACAGTTCGGATATGAGACACTCTACAAGCTCTTCGCATTCCTGAAGAAAGAGAAACTCAACTACCGTCTCGCCTGGAACATGGCTCCGACACTTGTTGAAGACGCTTCTCTCGACATGAAGGAAGTGCTTCACAAGATTGGATTCCGCCGCGCATCGGAAGACACCATCAGCAAGAAACTCAATAAGCTGATGGCAGGTTACAAACCCAACAAGAAACTCCATGCCGCCGCCAACAAGCGCAACTGGATCATGGGACAGATGCACGAGGCAATGGGTAACATCGAATTGAAAGTATTGGCTAACAAAATCAAATAAAGAAGAACATGGCTGAAGATTTTTTCCAAGGATATTGGGGTGCCTCTCTTGAGGTGCTCAAGAAATATAACTGCCGCGTGTGGAGTCAGGCTGAATGCCACACCACAGGTGGTCTTTTTAAAGGTACCATCCTGCCACGTGCCGCCTTCCAGGACGACCAGCATATCGTCATGAAGGTCAACACCGGTTACAATATCGGCGTCGACATCAGCACCATCACAAGCATGAAGGAGACCGATTACAAGAAAGCCAACTACCACATCCCTGAGAAGGAGTTCCCTTACACCGAGGGACTGCCTCATGTAAAGCTGCTCGGCACCGGCGGCACCATCGCATCGCGTTTGGATTACCGCACCGGCGCTGTGATTCCGGCATTCTCGCCAGGTGAGCTCTACGGCGCTGTGCCGGAGTTGGCCGACATCTGCAACCTCGACACCGAGAAGGTTTTTGCCGTGTTCTCAGAGAACATGTCGCCAAAAGAATATATCGCCCTGGCCAAGAAGATAGGCGAGGAGATTAAAAACGGCATCGACGGCATCGTGATAGGTCACGGTACCGACACCTTGGCGCACACAGCAGCAGCCTTGACATTCATGTGCCAGAACCTGCCGGTGCCGATTGTGTTGGTGGGCTCACAACGCTCATCCGACCGTCCGTCATCAGACGCCGCTTTGAACCTCATGCATGCCATGACAGCAGCAGGACACGGTGATGTGGCCGAGGTGATGGTGTGTATGTTCGGTCCTACCTCCGACGAATACGGCTTCCTGCATCGTGGAACACGTGTACGTAAGATGCACTCGAGCTATCGCAGCACCTTCCGCACCATCGGCGACACTCCTGTTGCCACCGTTGACCGTAAACGCGGCGTGGTGCCAATTAAGGAGGAATACAACCACCGTCGTAAAGACCGCGATGTGAAGATCATCCCGACATTCGACGACAGAGTCGCTATCCTTTATTACTATCCTGGCATGAAACCCGATGTGCTCGATGCTTTGGTCGACAACGGCTACAAAGGCATCATCTGGGACGGTACCGGACTGGGTCACGTAAACAAGGGAATGTTCGACTCCATCCAGCGTGCCACCGAGAAAGGCGTGCATCAGTACATGACGGTACAGACCATCTGGGGCTACGCCCACATGTTCGTTTACGACACCGGCCGCGACCTGATGAACCGTGGCATCATCCCGGCAGGCAACATGCTTGCTGAGACTGCCTACATCAAGTTGGGCTGGGCTTTAGGACAAACTCACGATAGGGAAGAGGTGCGTAAGATCATGCTGACGCCTGTCAACAGCGAAATCACACCGCGCGAGCCTTACAACGGATATCTAGTGTATCAAGGAGGCGTTCCTGAAGTTGAAGAATTCGTGAGAAAAGTGCATAAATAATTATTTATGTAACGTCCTATATTCAGAAGGACTTATCCCGTATTGTTCGCGGAAAAGCTTATGCAGACTGCGCGGGGTAAGTCCTACTTTATTTGCAATCTCCGCAATTTTCATATCGGGATGTTCGCTGAGCATCTTACAGGCTTCCGCCAGGCGCTCATCGTCTTGAAGAAGTTCTTTTTTCGATTTTTTATCGATAAGATTCACCAAAGCCGCATTCTTTTCTCTTAATCTTTGTTTCTGGAAAACAGTATAATTATAGAAAAGCACAATCACCAGCAAGGCTGTAAACATTACCAGAATGATTATGTTCTGCATACGGTTTTGAATGGTAAACTTCTCAATCTCCATCTGTTGTTCCTGAGCACGATAGCGGGCGGCATATTCGTGAGCCTCGCTCTGCTGCAGCTGTTGGCTGAGGATATCGTTCAATTCGGCATAGCGACGCCAATAACCGCTGGCAGCACGACTGTCGCCTCTTGCATCGGCAGCGATGGCCCGACCCCATAAAATATTGGAATAGTCGGTGTTTATTGTGTCGGTACCCATGCGAGCCACCACCTCGTCGGAAACGGCAAGAGCCTTATCGTAATCGCCAAGAATAATCCATGTAGGCGCTATCGACCTGCGTCCGCCGAAGGTTTTGCCGTAATCGCTTTGCTCAAACAACGCAAGATAATAACGTGCACTGTCTAAATCCGACTCATTGGCATATGCATCGGCCAGATAGTTGTAAACCGTTGAGCGACAGAAGTCGATATATCTTGCACGATCGGCCGAATCGGGTAAAAGTCGGTACGAGTCGTTGGCATATTGGTCGTGATGCTTTTCGTAATAATCAAGTTTTGCTGCAATATGATGAGAAATCGGTATCACTTCCGCATAACGGCCATTGTTTCTGAGAACATTTATCTTACGGCGCATAGCAAGGATCGAGGCATCCAGACGATTGACGCTTCCCGGGACATCGAGTTTTTCTATCACCTCGTCGAGCGTGGCCAAGCCTTCGTCGATATTTCCTAAATTCGTAAGTATGACGCCTATCTCGACTTCGGTACGCAAAGCTTCAACATCATCGCCTTTTTTACGGCATAATTCGGCTTTTTCGGTTGCATATTTCAGCAACATCTCGTTATTTTCTTTTTTTCGATAAATGGAAATAAGCAAATCGAGAACCTCTTCGTGTTTGTCGTCGTTTTTCACATATTTGCTTTGCAAAAGCGAATTACAAATCATCTGAGCAGTATCCAAACGCTCCTCGCCAAACGTCAAACTAAACACTTTCGCGCGTAAAAATGAGGCTTCGTCGGCATTAAGATTTCCAACAATCTCGGCCGAATCAAGAATCACAAGAGCTCTTTCTGGATTGTAGCCATATACACTCATAGCTGCCTCGCCGGTATAAATCGTATCGGTTGACTGCGGCTCCCTATTCAACGTGTTGTATCCTGTACAGCTCATCGTCAGTACTGTCGAGATAAGCATGGTTATATATAGTAATCGCTTCATTATCATTTAGTTAGGTTCTTATATACTTTTTTTTGAACAATTGTTAATTATTAGCTTTTTAAAAATCAGCGGCAAAGATACAAAAAAATAGAGACGATTAACATGTCGCCTCTATAATTTTTGTACATCCTCAGGGATTCGAACCCTGGACCCATTGATTAAGAGTCAATTGCTCTACCAACTGAGCTAAGGATGCATCATTTTTCGGACTGCAAAAATACTACATATTTTAATACCTGCAACAAAAATGTTAAAAATTTTTCGCATTCGTCATTTCTAGCCAAACTTTTTACTAATTTTGCAAAAAATTTGAAAACAACATTAAAATAATAAAACTATGGCATTCAACCTCAGAAACAGAAACTTCCTGAAGCTTTTAGACTTCACTCCAGAAGAGATTAAGTTCTTCCTCACATTGGCAGCTGACCTTAAGCACGCCAAATACACCGGCACAGAACAGCCACGCTTGAAAGGCAAGAACATCGCCCTCATTTTCGAAAAGACTTCGACACGTACACGCTGCGCTTTCGAGACAGCAGCTTACGACCAGGGCGCTCACGTCACTTACCTCGGCCCAACAGGTTCACAGATTGGTGTTAAGGAGTCAATGAAAGACACAGCACGCGTTCTCGGACGTATGTACGATGGTATCGAATACCGCGGCTTCGCCCAGAAGACAGTGGAAGAGCTCGCACAATATGCTGGTGTTCCGGTTTGGAACGGCTTGACCAACGAGTTCCACCCGACACAGATCCTTGCCGACTTCCTCACAATGCAGGAGCATGTCGACAAACCTCTCAACCAGGTTACTTACGCTTACATCGGCGATGCCCGTTTCAACATGGGTAACAGCTTGATGGTCGGTGGCGCAAAGATGGGTATGGACGTCCGCATCGTGGCTCCAAAGGCTCTCCAGCCTTCAAAAGAACTCATCGACACCTGCAAGAAGATCGCTAAAGAGACAGGCGCAAAGGTTACAGTGACCGACGACGTCGCGAAAGGCGTTAAAGGCTGCGACTTCCTCTACACCGACGTGTGGGTATCAATGGGCGAACCGGCTGAGGTCTGGAAACAGCGTATCGACCTCCTCCGTCCATATCAGGTCAACCAGAAGATGATGGACATGACTGGCAACAAGAACTGCAAGTTCATGCACTGCCTCCCAGCATACCACAACCTCGAGACACAGGTCGGCCGCGATGTTAACAAACAGTTCGGCTTGGACGGCATCGAAGTCACAGAAGAGGTGTTCGAAGGCAAGAACAGCATCGTGTTCGACGAAGCTGAGAACCGTATGCACACCATCAAAGCCGTTATGGTTGCAACACTTGGTGACTAATTTCAAAAATTAGATAGAATCAGTAAATGCCCTGCTTTTGTGGGGCATTTACACTTTAAACTGTAAACAGTAAACGGTAAACTAAAATGTATAATCTTTTCACTGGTTCGGGCGTCGGTCCTTGCATTTTATACCTTGCATTGTCAATATTTCTTGGACTTTTGCTTGGTAAGATAAAAATTGCCAAAATATCTTTGGGAATCACTTGGGTACTGTTTGTGGGCATTGTCATCAGTGCCTTGGGTGTGACGCTCAACGCCGGAATGCTGCACATTGTCAAGGAGTTTGGACTGATATTGTTCGTCACTGCCGTGGGATTGCAGGTGGGACCTACATTCTTCAATTCCTTTAAAAAAGGCGGTCTTGCGATGAACCTCATGGCGTTGGCCAATGTCGCTTTAGGCGTTGTGATAACGTATATCATCGCCAAGGTAGCGAACCAGAGTCTGACAGATATGGCTGGCGTTTACACAGGCGCTATCACCAACACCCCGGGACTTTCGGCGGCACAGCAGGCCGTTACCGATGCTGGCGATCCTGATGCAGCGAACAGACTGGCGGCAGGATACGCTGTGGCATATCCGTTGGCCGTTGTCGGAATGATTATGACATGCATCATCTTGCGCCCATTGTGCAGGATTGATCTCAAAAATGAACCAACGACAATTGCGGAAAACGTTGATAATTCGGTTGTAGGGACACGGCGTGCCACGTCTATGAAACAACCATTGATACCGTTGTTTATCATCATCGCTGTCGGCATAGTCATCGGTTCCATCCCGATTCCTGTAGGAATGGATGCTCCTGTGAAACTCGGTTTGGCAGGCGGTCCGTTGGTCGTGGCCATCATCGGCGGCTGGCTTGGCGTGAAAAAAGGCTGGTTCGACACCGAATTCACTGATGGCAAAGGCGTTCACATGCTTCGCGAGGTGGGAATAGCGCTGTTCCTTGCGGGCGTTGGCTTGGGCGCTGGCGGCGTCTTCGTCGAGACAGTGAAACTTCACTATATGTGGGTGGTTTACGGTGTCATCATCACCATCGTTCCTCCAATGATTGTCGCAACGTTTGGCAGCTTGGTGTTGAAGATGAACTATTACACTTTGATGGGCTTCATCGGCGGCTCACATACCGACCCTCCGACATTAGCTTTTGCCAATAACATCGCTCCCGATGGCTGCAAACTGCCTAACACAGGTTACGCAACGGTTTATCCATTGACGATGTTTTTAAGAATATTTACCGCACAGTTGCTGGTATTGCTGGCGATGTGATCGTTTTTCTCTCGCGAAATAATCGAATATAGCAGAAATGATTTTTTAAATTTTTTTCTGCTATATTTTTGTTATCTGATTGATTATTATTATATTTGCATCGTTAAAAACGATATAAACTATGAAAAAACTACTATCCATTATCATTTTCTTTAGTTTGCTAACTTCGTTGACGGCACAAAACATCTGGAAACCGTTTAGTATATATGGATGTGATTATATAGGAACTACTAGTGATGGTAGCGTTTTTGCAGCATCGTATGGCGATTTATATCGTTTTCAAAGCGAAGGCACAGGCACTACATTTAACATGGTTCTTGAGGATCAATGTGTCCGTGCTTTTGGTTGTACGATCAATAAAAATGACAGGATCTTCATAACTAATTATCCAATAGTTTTATATTCGGACGACTATGGAGACAGTTGGCAACAGACTTCACCTATACCGGCAACTAGTTGGGTCCGCGGTTTGTATTCTAAATCAAACAACGTGTTTTTGGGCTGGACATCAAATGAAATATTTTGGACATTAGATGGAGGCTCTACATGGGAAATGAAAACATTAGGTTATGGTAGCATAAGTTGTGTTTTAATAACTGATACCGATGATGTTTTCGCCAGTATTTACAGTTCTAACGCAACAACATCTGGCATATACCGTTCTTCACTATCAAATATGCAAAACTGGAATCTTGCCGCTTTTCAAAGAGCCTCGATACATCAAATGATAATGCATCCTGACGGGAGTATAATCGCGAGCAATTGCGGAGGTCAAATAAGCGGATTTCATCATGAGCCGGGTTTTTACCTTATTGACGGTACAACCAATGAATATGGCATGGCTCATGATATCGCAATTTCTGATTACGGCATCGTATACCATATGGAACAAACAGACGGCAATCATGTAAAATTATTTTATTCCACAGACCATGGTGAGCATTTTTATGGTGTTGGAGAAGAAGTGACCATCACCCCTAATAAAAAATACTATCTTTATAATGGTAATGATAACCATCTCTATTTTTTGTATGACGATTACTATTGTAAGAAATCACAGGCAAATTCTGACGGAATATCTGGTATCACTGGCACTTTATCAAAAATAGAAGCTCCATACTTCGAAAATAACATTAATAACATGCGGTTTGCAATAGCCACTGGTGATGACAATTATTATTATACGATGATTGACGGTTTTTGGCCAAATCCCGATGCCACTGAGCTTATCATTAAATATGACACTATCCAATTAGGCACAGAGATAGAAGTCTCTGGAAAGTACTACGACATGTCGGATGATAATGGTAATACTTTCAAAGTAGTTGACATACAAAACCACAAAAATGGAACACATAGTTATATGACTGGTTATACTCTATTTGGATGGCAGGGTTATGCTCATATCACTGATGTTTATGGGAATCCGTATTATTTATTAGCCATTGACGGTGAGTTACAAACCGAAGAACCAATTGTTTTTAATGGAACAACCATAAATGAAGATGTTCACACTTTTATTGGAACCATAGAGATTATAAATGGCTATGATTATCCAATATTCAATTTGTTAGATGTATTCCCTGGTACTGTTATTGGTCCCATTGATATGAATTTCAATACTACAATAACAACAAATGAACTGTATATAACAACACCTTTTAATGAAATCAACCGCCTTTCGTGCAACTATGAAACTCAGGTTTATTTTCTGACAACCAACGATAAACTAATCAATGAACATTGGTACGAACCTCTTTGGGGTGAAGATATTATTTCAACAATTTCAGGAATCAGCGGTATTCATTACGACATATATGGTAATGAGTTTCACACTGTCGAGATTAGAGAATTGGAGAGTGTTGGTGAAAGAAGTATATATGGGCAACTCGAGCCGACATGTTATCCTCCTATGGGACCATATCCTCCAATTGGTCTTGATATAGCAATTGTTTCGGATGGATTTGAGTATTTTATCGATAATCCGCATGGAGACGGTTTTGAACCTTATTGTATAATCGAAAATGACACTTTGCCTTTTTATCAAGATATAATAGCCTCTTTTTCAACATCTTATATGTTCACAGACGGAAGCAACACTCCTCATTTTAAAGTTCATATAGATGACATATGGCAATATATTACTTCTGTTACGGAATTAATTTCAAGTGGTTTCATAATTTATCCAAATCCAACAGAAGGAATCATATATGTTTCATCAGATAGTTATGGAGAATACCGAATCACAAACCTAATGGGGCAGACAATAATGTCTGGCAATATCGAATTAGAAAACCAGCAAATTGATGCTTCATCTTTGCCAGAAGGAATGTATTTCATCACCATCGGCGGTTCTACAACGAAATTTTTGAAAAAATAAAATTATTTTTCTTATTTTTGCACCTTGAAAATTTTGCGAAAATGGAAAAGAATTTCAAACGTTATCTGATAACCACAGCGCTTCCTTACGCCAACGGCCCGGTGCACATCGGCCACCTTGCCGGCGTTTACGTCCCTGCCGACACCTACGTCCGCTACCTCCGCATGAAAGGCGAAGACGTACTGTTTATTGGCGGTTCCGACGAACACGGAGTGCCTGTCACCATCAAAGCTGAGAAAGAAGGCGTCACACCTCAGGATATAGTCGACCGTTACCACGAGATGATTAAGAAATCGTTCGAGGATTTCGGCATGAGCTACGACATCTACTCGAGAACGACCTCGAAGATTCATCACGCCACAGCGGCTGAGTTCTTCGAGAAGCTTTACAAAGAAGGCAAGTTCATCGAGCGTGAGACTGAGCAGTTTTTCGACCCTGAGCGTAACAAATTCTTGAGCGACCGTTACATCATCGGCACCTGCCCGAAATGCGGCAACGACCGCGCTTACGGCGACCAGTGCGAGAAATGCGGCAGCACACTCAGCCCAGAAGAGCTCATCGACCCGCATTCAGCAATCAGCGGCGCAAAGTTGGTGAAAAAGATGACGAAACACTGGTATCTGCCGCTCGAACAGTACGAGACGTGGCTCCGCCAGTGGATTCTTGAAGGACATAAAGAGTGGAAGACCAACGTCTACGGTCAGGTGAAGAGCTGGCTCGACGGCGGACTGCAGCCTCGTGCCGTCACCCGCGACCTCGACTGGGGTGTGCCTGTACCTGTTGAAGGTGCTGAAGGCAAGGTGCTCTACGTCTGGTTCGACGCTCCTATCGGATATATCTCAAACACCAAGGAAATCTGCGAGAAACGCGGTGACAACTGGGAGAAATGGTGGAAATCAGAAGACACCAAGATGGTGCATTTCATCGGAAAAGACAACATCGTGTTCCACTGCATCATATTCCCGTGCATGCTCAAAGCTTACGGCGACGGCTACATCGTGCCTGAAAACGTGCCTGCCAACGAGTTCCTGAACCTCGAAAACGACAAGATCTCGACCTCGCGCAACTGGGCTGTTTGGTTGCATGAATATCTGCAGGAATTTCCAGGAAAACAAGATATTTTACGCTACGTCCTGACAGCCAACGCTCCCGAGACAAAGGATAACAACTTCACTTGGAAGGATTATCAGGACAGAAACAACAACGAGTTGTTGGCTATCTTCGGAAACTTCGTCAACCGTATATTGGTTTTGACGCACAAATACTACGAAGGTGCAGTTCCGGCATTGGAAAACCTCAACGACCGTGACAAAGAAGTCATCGCCGAGATGAACCAATATCCTGAAAAGATCGGCAAACTCATCGAAAACTACAAGTTCCGCGAAGGCGTGAGCGAACTGATGAACCTTGCACGTTTGGGCAACCGTTATCTCACCGAAAACGAGCCTTGGAAGCAGTTCAAGACCGACCCTGAGCGCACCAAGACAGTGATGGCGCTTTCGTTGCAAATAGTAGCAAAACTCGCTATTTTGAGCGAACCGTTCCTGCCATTCAGCGCAAAGAAACTCCAAAAGATGATTGGTCTCGAGGTGACAAGCTGGAATCAGGCAGATGCTACGATTTTGCTTAACGCAGGTCACGTTATCGGTCAGCCGGAGTTGCTGTTCGAAAAGATTGAAGACAGTGTTGTTGAAGCCCAGATCAAGAAGCTGGAAGACACCAAGAAACAGAACGAGCTCAACGCCTGGAAACCCAATGAGGTCAAACCGAATGTGAGTTTCGACGACTTCATGAAGGTCGACATCCGCGTTGGTACCGTTTTGGAATGCACCAAGGTGCCGAAGGCCGACAAGCTGCTGCAGTTCCTCATTGAGGATGGCATGGAGAAACGCACCATTGTGAGCGGTATCGCCAAGTATTACCCAGACCCACAGGTCCTCGTTGGGAAGCAGGTCTGCTTCATCGCCAACTTCGAGCCACGTAAGCTCAAAGGCGTTGAAAGTCAGGGCATGATACTCTCGGCGGAGGACAAAGACGGCCGTTTGGTCGTGATCACTCCGAGCGACGTGGTGGCTCCAGGCTGCAATGTAGGATAATCTGTTGATTACCTGCGACGACTTATCGTCGGGTAGAACGCATTTTCAATGTGTTCTACCCGACGTTCGTTTTTATTATCCACCACGATAGCCACAATGTCGAAGCGCACATCCATGTCGAGGTTGTTGCGCTCAACATAAGCTTCCGCCGACCAGATGAGATAGCGTTGCTTTATCTTATCGACTGTCTCTTCGGGGTCGACGAGAGTCGATACCCGGCGCGTTTTCACCTCCACAATCACAAGTTCGTCGCCGTCTTTGGCGATGATGTCGATCTCTTTGTGACCGCAGTTCCAATTTTGTTCTAAAATTTGATAACCCTTCGAAATAAGAAGGTCACGGGCGATCTGTTCGCCCCATTTTCCTAAATCATTGTGTTCGGCCATAATTCCAGTTTTTAGCTTTTGGCTATTGGCTATTAGCCATTAGCTGCCAACAGCTAACAGCCAACGGCCAACGGCCTAAATTAATGCGCCTCCAGCCAGTTAGTCCCCGTGTTAAGTTCTACAACCACCGGGATGTTCAGCGGCAGCGCGTTTACCATTTTATCGTTAACAATTTCTTTTAAAATTTCCAATTCGTCCAGACAAGCATCAAAAACCAGCTCGTCGTGCACCTGAAGTATCATTTTTGACTGTAACTGTTTGTCGTTCATCGCTTTATAGATGTTTGACATAGCAATTTTAATCATGTCGGCAGAGCTTCCCTGGATAGGCGCATTCACGGCATTTCGCTCAGCGAAGTTGCGCACCACACTATTCGAAGCGTTGATGTCGCGCAGATAACGGCGCCTTCCGAGCATTGTCTCAACATACCCATGTTGGCGTGCAAACTCGATGTTGTTTTTGATATATTGTTGAATACCAACGTATTCCTTGAAATAATTTTCAATAATTGAAGCCGCTTCCGAGCGCGAAATGCCCAGTCTTTCAGCCAATCCGAAGGCCGACATTCCATAAATTATGCCGAAATTCACTGCTTTTGCGTGACGACGCATGTCTTTTGTGACTTTCTCAATCGGCACTTTGTAAACTCGAGCTGCTGTTGCCGCATGGATGTCAAGCCCTTCACGGAATGCCTCGCTCATCGCTGGATCGCCACTCAAATGTGTGATGATTCGAAGCTCGATTTGCGAATAATCGGCTGCAAGCAAAATATGGTTTTTATCACGTGGCACGAATGCTTTACGGATTTCACGACCTTTGTCAGTTCGCACTGGAATATTTTGCAAGTTCGGGTTCGTTGAACTCAATCGTCCAGTAGCCGTAACTGCCTGATTATAAGAGGTATGCACCAGTCCGTCTTCTTTGCTTATCAGAGCCGGAAGCGCATCAACGTAAGTCGATTTCAGCTTCGTAAGTCCGCGATAATCAAGGATTTGCTGAATAATCGGATGCACGTTGATAATCTTCTGAAGCACCTCTTCGCCAGTAGGGTACTGACCCGTTTTGGTCTTCTTTGCTGGCGCTTTTAGCTTCATTTTTTCGAACAAAACCTCGCCAAGCTGTCGCGGTGAAGCGATGTTGAACGTCGTTCCAGCCGCCTTAAATATCTGATTTTCAATATCTTGAATCTCCAGCGCCTGCTGTTCGCTGATCTGACGGAGGTTGTCACTATCGATTTTCACGCCGTTAGCTTCCATGGTGGCAAGCACAGGGACAAGCGGCATTTCAATCTCATTAAAAAGCTTATCTAATTGATTTTCAACAAGAATCGGCTTGAATTTCTCATAAAACTGATAAGCTATATCGGCATTTTCGGCTGAATTATTCGTGATGGTATAGTTCAGATACACATCGGCGAGATAATCCATTGTGTGACGCTGCTCCGGCTCGATGAGATAATGCGCAATCATGGTGTCGAAGAGCTTGTTTTTCAGTTCGATACCATTGCGACGGAGTATTGAAATGACCGATTTCAGGTTGTGACCAACTATGGTTTTCTTAGTATTTGCGAAGATTTTTGCAAACTTTTTGATAAAAGCGAAAGGCACCGTATAAGCCTCGTGTGCTTTCAACGCAAACGAAACTACATTCGCTGTAATATCAACAGCGTAAACATCAGCTTTTTCAAGCAGTTGCAAAAGCGGCTTGAGGTCAGCGTCGGTCGCAATCGTTTTATAGTTGTGACTCACTGAAGCAGCAGTTGCTTTTGATGAAAACAACGAGTACTCCAAGCCCTCTGAGTTCTCGGCGAGCTCCGAAAACAGATCCAATTCTTTTGGCTCGGCCGCTTTTGCAACTGCTTGCTTTTCGACGACAGGTTTTTCAGCTTGCACTGGTTTTTGAACAGGCTTTTGTTCCACCACGTCTTTATAGTCAGCAACAATCTTCCTTGCCATCGTCCTGAACTCCAGCTCCTCGAAAATCTTCAAAAGCGCTGGTAGATTCGGCGACTTAACCTTCAATTCCTCAACATCAAACTCCACTGGCGCTTCTGTATTGATGGTCGCCAGCATCTTCGACATCCTACCTTGTTCGGCAAAATTGATGACATTTTCCTTCATCTTGCCCTTCAAATCCTCTACATGCTCGAAAAGACCTTCCATTGAACCATATTCCTGCACAAACTTCGATGCTGTCTTCTCGCCAACACCAGGAATTCCCGGGATGTTATCGCTCGCATCTCCCCAAAGTCCGAGAATATCAATAAGTTGCGTGGGAGTGTTGATGCCATATTTCTCGCAAACCTCCTTCGGTCCCATAATAGTTGCGGGGTCGCCGAATTTTGCAGGTTTGTAAATGAAAATATTGTCGCTCACTAGCTGACCGAAGTCCTTATCTGGCGTCATCATATAAGTGAGATACCCTGCTTTTTCGGCTTTTTTCGCCAAAGTACCGATCACATCGTCGGCTTCATAGCCTTCGGCGGCATAAATCGGGATGTTGAAACCTTTGATAATCTCTATGATATAAGGAATCGAAGCTCTCAAATCGGGCGGCATCTCCTCGCGGTTTGCCTTGTAATCGCAGAAGTTTTCAGTGCGCAGGGTAGGGGCGCCAAGATCGAAAGCGATGCCGATATGCGAAGGTTTTTCGTTTTTCAAAACCTCGTAAAGAGTGTTCAAAAAACCGATAATCGCAGAGGTATTCAAGCCCTTTGACGTCATCCGCGGATTCTTGTTCAAAGCGAAAAACGCCCTGTAAATCAACGCATAAGCATCTAAAAGGAATATTTTTTCTGTATCTTTAGTTATCATAAACCGCAATATTAATAAGGTGTAAAATTACGAAAATTTTATGAATAATCCATCAAAAATCGTAAAAATCAAAATTTTAATAAAAATTGTAAATTTTTCTTCAAAAAACGCATTTTCTAAGGTGTTGTAAATCAATATGTTATATTTTTAAAGGTCAAAAAAGGCATTTTTTTTGTCATTCGTTTGAAAAAAAGACTTACCTTTGCAGAAGTTTTTCTTTAGAGCAGAAAAAGATTTATTAATTAAAAATTATTGAAAATGTCAGAAATTAAAGAGAAAGTTGTATCAATCATCGTTGATAAATTAGGTGTTGATCCATCAGAAGTTGTTGAAACAGCAAACTTTACACAAGATTTAGGAGCAGATTCTCTTGACACTGTTGAATTGATCCTCGATTTCGAAAAAGAATTTGGCGTATCAATTCCTGACGATCAGACAGAGAATATCCAGACAGTCGGCGACGCTATCAAATATATCGAAGAACATAAAGCATAATTATGGAATTGAAGCGTGTAGTCATCACAGGCTTAGGAGCTATCACGCCAATAGGCAAAAATGTCTCAGAATACTGGGACAGCCTCTGTAAAGGCGTTAGCGGTGCCGCAATGATAACACGTTTCGACGCTTCGAAATTCAAATCACGCATTGCTTGCGAGATTAAAGATTTCGATTCACTCCAGTACTTCGATAGAAAAGAAGCACGCAAATTGGATCTTGTCGAACAATACGCCATTATTTCGGCGGACGAGGCGATTCAAGATTCAGGTATTAACAGAGATAACACTGATTTCACTGAAGTCGGTGTTATCTTTGCTTCTGGTATAGGCGGTATTGAGAGCCTTTACTACGAAAATGTGGACTTCGCAAAAGGCGACGGGACGCCACGCGTGAGTCCTTTCACAATCCCAAAACTTCTTCCCGACCTCTCAGCAGGTAACATCTCGATAAAATACGGTTTCCAAGGTCCAAACTACTGCACCGTCTCAGCGTGTGCCTCATCGGCAAACGCCATCATCAACGCTTTCCGTTACATCCACTACGGCCGTAATGAAGTGATGATAGCTGGTGGTGCCGAAGCTCCTATCTGCCCAATAAGCGTTGGCGGTTTCGAAGCTATGAAAGCTCTCTCGACCCGTAACGACGATCCAACGACAGCCTCTCGTCCATTCGATGCCGACCGCGACGGATTCGTCATGGGTGAAGGCGGCGGTTGCCTCGTCTTGGAAGAACTTGGCCACGCCATAAAACACGGAGCTAAGATCTACGGCGAAATCGTAGGCTGCGGCGAGTCAGCAGACGCTCATCATATCACAGCACCGCATCCGGAGGGACAAGGCGCTGCGCTCAGCATGACACGCGCACTGAAAGAAGCAGGCATCTCTCCTGATGTCATCGACCATATCAACACTCACGGAACATCAACACCTGCTGGCGATATCCCTGAGATCCTCGGCATCAAAACAGTGTTCGGCGAGCATATCTACGACATGTCAATCAACTCAGGCAAGTCAATGACCGGCCACCTCCTCGGCGGCGCAGGCGCAGTGGAAGCCATCTCCGCAATGCTGGCTTGCAAAAACGACATCGTGCCTCCGACAATCAACCACTTCACCGACGACCCGAATATCGACCCTAAAATTGATTTCACATTCTGGAAACCGAAGAAAAGAACAGTCAACTACGCCATCAGCAACGCTTTCGGTTTCGGCGGTCATAACGCAAGTATCATCTTCAAGAAATACTAAAAATGTTAAATCTTTTTCGTTATCACAATAAGGCCGAAAAAGATTTGGCTCACTATATAAATAATGTGTTCGGATTTTATCCGCACAACATCACGCTTTACCAGCTCGCCTTCACTCATAAGTCGATGGGAACCAAGAAGTTAAACGGCATCACCATCAGCAACGAGCGACTTGAATATCTTGGCGACGCTGTCCTCAGCTCCATAGTGGCGGAGTATCTTTTCAAGAAATATCCCACCAAACAAGAGGGTTTCCTAACCGAGATGCGCTCACGTATAGTAAGCCGCGCCTCTTTGAACAAACTCTCGATGAAATTGGGGTTCGACAATATGGTGATGTATGCCAAATCGCACGACAAACACTTGGGTTTCCGTTCAATTGGCGGCAATGCTTTCGAGGCGTTCACTGGTGCACTTTTCCTCGACAGAGGTTATAATTTCACATATAAAATCATCGTCGACCACATCATTTTGATTCATCTCGACATCGATGATATTGAGAAAAACGACATCAATTATAAGAGCAAACTCCTCGAATGGTCACAGAAAGAGAAACACAATGTCGAGTTCAAACACATTGGCACTCAAGGAGATAAGTTTGAAAAACTTTATATCGTCCAGGTGATTGTCGACGATAAAGAATACGGAAAAGCATCAGATTTCTCCATCAAAGGAGCAGAACAACTCGCAGCTGAGAAGACTTGGCACCAGATGGAAGAAGAAGCACAAAACACTGAAAAACAATAGGTTATGGTTAAGAAAAAAAGAAAATTAGTCGTCGAGCCTTTCGATGACATTAAAATCGTAGGCATTTGCACCCATCTCGAGGATTTCAAGCTCGCCTGGCATATCAATAAGTTGTTGAATATCAATCTTGTAAAGTATTCCGACATCGTCAATGAAGACGGTCTCGAGTTCTCTTTTTACCTCTACGACGGAGGCGAAAACTGCAACACTTTCAACCTTGTCGAGATTGTGAATGCCGAAGGCCGTTGGGTCAATTTCTCGCCATCAACTGATTATCTCATTGTAATCCGTAATTATATTAACGACGAAAACCTTGCGGATTTGCTCGACAAAATCAAGCATATTGAAGGTGTTCAGTTAGCATATCTCATTGATTTGGATATGAATAGCAAAATCGATGCCCTTTTAGAGGACATCGAAATGCATGAGATTGATATAATCAATAGCCATTAGAAAAATATGCTAATGGCTAATAGCTAACGGCTAATGGCTATTAAGCCTGTTCGAATTGTTTTAAGAAACGTAAATCGTTTTCGAAGAACATTCTCAAATCGTTGATTTGATATTTTAACATTGCGATACGTTCGATTCCCATACCGAATGCGAAACCGGTGTATTCTTCAGGGTCGATGTTACAGGCCTTGAGGATGTTAGGATCGCAGATGCCGCAACCGAGAATCTCAACCCATCCTGTGTGTTTACAGATGTTACAGCCTTCGCCGCCGCAGATGTTGCAAGATATATCCATCTCGGCCGATGTCTCGGTAAACGGGAAATATGACGGGCGGAAACGCACTTTTGTGCCTTCTCCGAAGTATTCCTGCACGAAGTGATAAAGTGTCTGCTTCAAGTCGGCAAACGACACGTTTTTATCGATATAAAGACCCTCAATCTGATGGAAGATGCAGTGTGCGCGGGCAGAGATAGCCTCGTTACGGAACACACGGCCAGGAGCGATGATACGGATAGGCAATTTACCCTGTTCCATCACACGGACCTGAACGCTTGAAGTGTGTGTACGGAGCACCACATCCGGGGATTTGGTCACGAAGAAGGTATCCTGCATATCGCGTGCCGGATGGTCAGGAGGGAAGTTCAAAGCCGAGAACACATGGAAGTCGTCTTCCACCTCAGGCCCTTCTGCCACCACGAAACCGAGGCGTTTGAATATATCGTTGATTTCGTTTCTCACTATCGAGAGCGGATGACGTGCGCCGTTCATGGCATCGACAGGAAGACTGAGGTCGAGGTCTGTTTTACCCTCTGACTTTGTCTCAAAATTCTTCTGCTGCTCGTCGATGATGTCCTGGATGGTGTTTTTAAGCTCGTTAAGCTTCATTCCCATCTCCTTGCGCATCTCAGGAGCCACCTGTTTAAACTCGGTGAAAAGCTCTGTAATAATGCCTTTTTTGCTTAGATATTGGATACGGAACTGCTCCAAAGCGTCTTTACTGTCAGCTTTGAATGCTTTTACCTCGTTGAGTATTTGTTCTATTTTCTCTTTCATTTCACAATTTCCATTGAAATAATTGTAACTGGCTCTACCGGAACGTCCATGTAGCCTGTTTTCACAGCAGCGATTTTGTCGACAATGTCAAGACCTTCAACGACTTCGCCGAAAACGGTATATTCTCCGTCAAGATGTGGTGTACCGCCGACGCTCATATAAGCCTGACGTTCTTTAGCACCGAAAATCTTGCCTAAATATTGTTCATATCTCTGAATCTTCACTTCATCCAACACTTCACCTTGCACGATGTAGAACTGTGAGCCGCTCGACATTTTCTGTGGGTTCACCTGGTCGGCCTGACGTGCCGCGGCGAGAGCGCCTTTCTTATGAAAATGGTTCGATTTGATTTCAGCAGGGATGCGATAACCTGGGTCAACGCTACCGTCGGCATTCTGTCCGCCCTGAATCATGAATTTCTTGATGACACGGTGGAATGGAGAACCTGTGTACCAGCCTTCGTTAACTAATTTGATGAAATTGTCGCGATGCAGCGGTGTGTCGTCATAAAGCATCACTGTGATGTCGCCTAAAGTTGTCTTAATCAAGACTTTTGTCTCGTTTTGTGCTTGTGCTGCCATACCTAAAAAAACGCAAAGTATTAATAATAATTTTTTCATTTTCAATCATTTACAAGTGAATAAACTATATCTAAACGGATTCGTTTGTCGGTGCTGTCGCTCTGTGGACCGTGGAACACCCAACGACGTGGAACATAAGAGCCTTGGTCGACATATATCAACAAACCATCACAATTTGTAGCATAAATGCCGTTTTGAATCACATTTTGAACATATTCCGTGATTCTGAAAAACACCTCGTCTTCGGATGAGTCGTAAAAACCGCCATAATATTCCGAACCTACAAGCTGGTCTGGAATAAGAACATAAGTCGTGTCGGTGTCGAATTTAGCTCCAGCCACGACCAATTTAATCGGTGGAGTATATCTTGCCGTATCGGTCGCAGCGCCTGACAAACACAATTTTGCCTCGTTAATCACTACATTGCTTTCAAACGAGTTGGCCCATTCCTGAAGATTCGGGAAGTTGACCCACACTCTTGTGCCTGCCGTACCCTGAACGTACAGTTTGCTGTTGTTTGTGGTGTCGTTAAACGTTATCGGATTGATTGCAGTGCTGAAATCATGATAATAATGATTGTATCTGACATCCGATGATGTTATCGAGAAATCATACTTAAGTGTATCAGTATCATTATGATAATAAACGCGAAGGTAAGAATAGCTGTGTGTAAGGTTGAAATAGCATATCGCAGCCTCGGCGTTTGTAATGTCGCATTTTACGCGAAGTCCTTTGAAAAACTCCTTGAACTTGGTCTTTGACGCCAATTCAGATTCATTTTCAATGAACTTTGTACCTAAAGCTGGGTTGATAGGGATACGCAAAACGCCTCTGTCTAGGGTAGTGTCGACAACAGTGTGCGGTCTCGGACTGAACGAATAGTCGGCAAGTTCAGCCTCGTCGCATTCCAAAACCATGTTCGACCTGTAAGTCGAGTCGGCGTACATATCCTCAAGAATCTCATGGACTTTTACCGTCATATATTCTGTGGTATCGCCATAATATCCGTTATAAACGAGATTCAGCACCACCGAGTCGGCGACGGCGTTGTCACCCCAGATCTGGCTTTCCGTTGAAAGTGAAAACTGTGTGAAGAAATCAAAATTAGAAATACCGAAAACCGGGTCGTTATTATTTCCTAAAAATGCATATCCGAGCATTTTGGTACTCAGATAAGGCACGGTGAAGGTGCTTGTCTCAATATCCCGATCGTCGTTAAACGACACGGTTATCAAGCTGTTTGTCGGTTGCAGGTCATTTCCGATTTTCTTCGGATTTTTTCTGCATGACGACAAGCCCACCAAGCCAAAAACTAAAATCAGTGTCAGAACACGAAGTCTCATATCTCTTTTATCTTATCATAAAATTCGTTGTAAGCATCAACGTAATTTTCTTCTCCTTGGTATTCAAGAATCGGTTTATTTAATGATCTTGCGTATTTTTCGACTTCAGGGTTCACATTAGGACTTGCTATTACGATGCCGTCGGCGAAATCAAGTGCCGACTTCTGGATATTGGCATACACCGGGTTTTTGAGCCATTTCACCTCTTTTGCAACGATTCCAGGCATCTTGAGTTTCTTATCGTAGCTGTCGCGGAATGAGCCCTCGAAATCATCGTCATAGAGTGAATACACCACTTTTGCGTCGCTGAAGAGCGGATTGTCTTTGAATGCGCGCTTGATGTAAAGCGGCACCAGAGATGTCATCCAGCCGTGGCAGTGAATGATGTCAGGCGGCCAGTTGAGCTTTCTTACAGTCTCGATAACGCCGCGAGAGAAGAACACGGTGCGGTCGTCGTTATCCTCGAAGAAAACTCCGTCTTTATCAGCAATTGTTGATTTTCTCTTTGTGAACAAGTCATCGTTGTCGATGAAATAAATCTGGATTCTGGCTTTCTGAATCGATGCCACTTTGATAATCAACGGATGGTCGGTGTCGTTGATGATCATGTTCATACCCGAAAGACGTATCACCTCATGCAGTTGGTTACGGCGTTCGTTGATGTTGCCGAACCTTGGCATGAAGATACGAATCTCTTTTCCTTTTTCCTGAATCCCCTGCGGTAAGTATCTGCCAATCAAGGACATCGGAGTCTCTTTGAGATACGGCGTGATTTCTTGGTGGATAAATAATACCTTCATTTTTGTAAGTCGAAAATTAACTTACAAAATTAAGCAATTTTTTTTGAATAAATCAATTTTTTTTCGAAAAAATTTGTTTTTCGAGTCTCTGATACCAATTTTCGCCGAATTTTCTGATTAAAGGCTCTTTCAAAAACTTATAAAGCGGAATGCCTTCTTTCTCACCGAGACGCTTCGCGGGCACGCATACGCTCCACTCGTGGTACATTATATACGTGAAACCGTCCTTTTCAAGCAGTCTTATCGGATAAAGATGACAGCTGATAGGTTTCCAAAAGTCGATTTTGCCTTCTTTATAAGCCTTTTCGATGGCGCAGAGAGCCGTGCCGTTCTCGTGAAAATACACGAAAGCGCATTCCTCTCCGTTGACGAGTTGGGTGGTGAGACCGCCGAAGTCGTCATAGTCGTAAACGTCGTTATCCTCGATGGCTTTGATGCCTTCAGGACGCATGAAAGGTTTTATTTGCTCGATATTTTCATCGATGATGCCTACCTCATCAGGCTCGAGAGGCGCACCGGCGTCACCAGCCACACAACATTCGCCCTTGCAACGCGCGAGCTGGCAGCAGAAACGGGCGTTGAGGAATTCATCGGTTACTATTACGTTGTCGATTATAATCATGGCGCAAAAATACAAAATTTATTCGTAGGGGCGAATCATTATTCGCCCTGGCAAATGATGATTTGCCCCTACAACGGTTTTTTAAAAACAATGTCGTAAACATTTGATTATCAACGTTGTTGAAATTTTTTTAATTTTTTATTTCATTTTTAAAATAATAATGTAGTAATTTTGCAGCGCGAAAAACCTCTCGCAGATTACGCTGATAACGCAGAAATTTTTTGCCACAGTCCATCTGCGAAAATCTGCAGCTCGCTTTAGCGAGCCATCTGTGTAAAGATAATGTGGAAGAATAGAAATATCTGCTTAATCTGCGCTATCTGCGAGAGAAAAAAAAGAAAAATAGGAATTAAAATTACGTTATGGTAAAGAATCTTGTGATAGTTGAGTCTCCAGCGAAGGCAAAGACAATTGAAGGCTTTTTGGGTAAGGAGTTTACGGTAAAATCGAGTTACGGACATGTAAGGGATTTGAACAAATCGAATTTGAGTTTGGATATGGACCACGGCTTCATGCCGGAATATGAGGTCCCAGACGATAAAAAACATCTTGTTGCGGAACTTAAAAAACTGTCAGCGGGCGCCGAGATGGTGTGGCTGGCATCCGATGAGGACCGCGAGGGAGAGTCAATTTCATGGCATCTTTTCGAGACTTTGGGCTTGAGCGATGACAAATACCGCCGTATCGTGTTCCACGAAATCACAAAACCGGCTATTTTGCACGCTATCGACAACCCACGCAAGATTGATATGGACCTCGTGGCAGCACAGCAGGCACGTCGCGTCCTCGACCGTTTGGTGGGTTATGAACTTTCACCGCTTCTCTGGAAGAAGGTGAAACCGGCACTTTCAGCAGGTCGCGTGCAGAGCGTGGCAGTGCGTCTCATCGTCGAGCGTGAAGACGAGATAAAGAACTTCGTGAACAGCAGCGCATACCGCGTGACAGCGAATTTCTCGTTTACCATCGACAACCACGAATATCAACTGTTTGCAGAGCTTCCTACACGTTTCGAAAAGGAAGAGGAAGCATATAAATTCCTTGAAGACTGCAAGAGTGCAGGATATACCATCAAGGCAGTGGAGAAGAAGCCTGTGTCGAAATGCCCGGCACCTCCATTCACCACTTCAACTCTGCAGCAAGAGGCAGGACGTAAGCTCGGTTTCTCGGTGAGCAACACCATGCGCATCGCCCAACAGCTCTACGAATCAGGAAAGATCACATACATGCGTACCGATAGCGTGAACCTCTCGACATTCGCACTTAGCCAGGCCAAGAAAGAAATCGAGAACTTGTATGGCGCACAGTATGTAAAGACAAGACAGTTTACAACAAAAACTAAGGGTGCACAGGAAGCTCACGAAGCTATCCGCCCTACATATCTCGACCAGCAAAGCATCAAAGGTACCGCCGACGAACGCAAGCTTTACGAACTCATCTGGAAACGTACCATCGCATCGCAAATGGCTGACGCTCAGATAGAAAAGACCGTCGTCAATATTGATGTTTCCAATTCCGACAAAGACTTCGTGGCATCAGGCGAGGTGGTTCTCTTCGACGGATTCCTCAAGGTTTACATCGAGAGTGTCGACGACGAGAACGGTGAAAACGTCAACAGCATGCTTCCTCCTATGAAAGTCGGTCAGGTGCTCGATTTGGACAAGATGGAGGCACAGCAGCGTTTCGCACGCAAGCCATTCAGATACACTGAGGCTTCTCTCGTCAAGAAAATGGAAGAACTCGGCATCGGCCGTCCTTCAACATACGCCCCGACAATCTCAACCATCCAGAAGAGAGAATATGTCGAGAAGAAAGACATCGCAGGCGAGACCCGCACATACAAGATTTACACTCTGAAAAAGAACAAAATCACCGAGAAGACCGGCAAGGAAAACATCGGATATGAGAAGGCTAAACTCGTCCCGACCGACATCGGCGTGCTCGTTAACAAGTTCTTAATCAACTACTTCGAGACTATCGTCGACTATAACTTCACAGCTAATGTGGAGAAAGAATTCGATAAGATTGCCGAAGGTCGTTGCGAGTGGAACAAGATGATTAAGGATTTCTACAAAGACTTCCACAAGACAATCACCGAAACATCAGATAATTCAGGCAAATTCAGCGGCGAGAAGCTTCTTGGCGTTGACCCTGTGTCAGGCAAGAACGTCTACGTGAAAATCGGTCGTTTCGGTCCTGTGGCACAGATCGGCGACACTGAGTCGGATGAGAAGCCTAAGTTCGCAGGCTTGCACAAAGACCAGAGCATCGAGACAATAACTTTGGACGAGGTTTTGGATTTGTTCGCATTCCCACGCTCATTAGGCGAATACGAAGACGCAGAGATTCAGGTTGCCATCGGTCGTTTCGGTCCATATTTGAAGCATAAAAACGCTTTCTACAGCCTCTCGAAGCTCGACGACCCGTCGTTGGTGACATTCCAGCGCGCCATCGAAATCATCGAGAGCAAGCGTAAATCGGATGCCGACAACGTTGTGACCACCTATCCTGAAGATAAAGACATGTTGGTGCTTCGCGGCCGCTTCGGAATTTACATTTCCTACAAAAAGGCTAATTACAAGATTCCACGCAACTACGACGCAAATAATTTGACTTATCAGGATTGCCTGGATATCGTGAATAATCCGGATAATGCTTCGAAGAAGAGAGGGAAGAAGTAGGAGTAAAGAGTAGGGAGTAAAGAGTAGAGACGGTTTGCGAACCGTCTCTTTTCTTATTTCACAACAATATTTTCTGAAAATTCTTTTCCGTCGAACATTCGCACTTTGATTAGGTAGATGGTGTTTAAGCATCAAGTAAGCTTGGGTCAGAAAGAAATTCATATACACCCATCATAACAATGCCATAATCGTCGCGACGGAGTTTCATGCGCTCGCCGACAATAACCAATTTTTTGAATGAGTCGCCGATCTGAGTCAGTGAACGCTTTTCCTGCTTGATTTTTTCTTCATCAGGCAACCTATAGGCCGATTGCAGATAATATCTTCGAGAACCAAGATTGCATACAAAATCAACTTCAAGTGTAACACGATGCCATTCTCCGTTTTCGTCTTTAACTCGAATATAGACATTGCCCACATCAACCAAGAAACCCCTATAGCGCATTTCACTGAAAATCGCATTCTCCATAAGATGATTTTCTTCGGTTTGGCGGAACGACATAACAGCGTTTCTCAGTCCTAGATCCTTGAAATAATATTTTGGGGTCGAGCCGATATATTTTTTGCCCTTTATATCATACCGTTCGGCTTTCTCGATCATGAAAGCGTTTTCAAGGTATCCAATATAAGTCTCAATAGTTTTGTCGGTGATGTTGTTTAATTTCTTTACACTCTTGAAAGTGTTTGCAAGATTGGTCGGGTTGACAGGACTGCCGATGCTGGAAGCGAGAATCCTCACGAGTTCTTCAAATTCAGCCTGATGCTCGATGTTATAACGCTCGTATATGTCTTTTAGATAGACGGTCCTATAGAGATTTCTCAAATAGGTTGCCTTTTTGTCATCGCCTTTGATGGAAAGGATTTTGGGCAAACCGCCATAGGTGTAATAGTCTTGCCAGCCATCAATAATATCGCCATCGTAAGCGGTCATGAATTCTTTGAAAGACAGAGGTCTGACATGAATTTCGTCGCTGCGTCCGCGAAACTCGGTGACTACATCGTTCGACAGGAAATGAGAATTAGAACCAGTTACATAAACATCGGCATTCTCCTTTTCCACCAAAGAACCGAGCATATCGACAAACTCATCAACTCGCTGCACTTCATCGATGATAATATAATATTGCTCGTCATCCTTCATGTGCTCATCAATCCAATCAAGCAGGTAGTCGGGGTCACGAAAAGCCTTGTTTTTCCTGAGTTCCAAGTCGATGACAAGGATGTGGTCTTTTTTGACACCAACACTCAATAGGTAATCCTTGAATAATGTCTTAAGAAGATATGATTTGCCAACACGACGCAGACCAGTGACAACCTTAATAAGTCCATTGTCTTTGGAATCGATTAGTTTTTGTATATAAATAGGTCTTTCTATCTTCATGACATTCAATTATTTATAAAGCATTATAAGTATTTTTATTACGGATTTGTGGCAATTTGGTCATAAATCCGTTGCAAAGATAATAAATTTTCGGCAATAAAGTGAGTTTGTTGCCGAAAATTTGATAATATAATTTTAAAAATGCTGTGCGGAGCTACGCTCCGCACAGCGAAAAATGAGAGTAAAATTGAACCTGTGAAAAATTATTTCACAACAATCTTTTCTGAAAATTCTTTTCCATCGTTCATTCGCACTTTGATTAGGTATAAACCTGGGGTAAGGTTGGCGATGCTGATGGTTGATGATTGAGACGTTTCGGGAAACGTTTCAACAACGAGGCGACCGTCGATGGAATATATTTCGACGGATTGGCAATCATTATCATCTGCAAAACTGATATTCAAAACGTCTTTCGCAGGATTCGGATAGCAACAGAAAGGATTTCTTAAAAATGAGATTTCCGGTGAGGATAATGTTTCATCAAAGATAACGGCATAAATTTCTGATGATTCATTAAACTGATAATCAGAATCATAAAGCCAGCCGCTTAATGCCAATCCGCCATTTTCACGCACAACCAGCCCGAAATTGGTTATCTCCAAATAACTGAGACAAACCACCTCATCCAATAAATTAAGGTCGAAATCAAGACATTCGACAGTGAGTTCACGTTTGGACTGTTTTTTATCAGACCAAACAACATATATTCTGCCATCATCTGTTACAGCAAGGTTCTTTGGCATCAGATAATCATAAGGGCCATCGGCAAACTGGAATTTCTCAATAACCTGGAAATCATGATTGAATTTTATAATGAGATTATAATGTTTGTATGGATATGATGTAAATTCTGATCCCCGGATAGTGACAATAAAGCTGTCGTCATCAAGATAGCTGCCGCACATGTGTGCGTAGTAATCCAGATAAACAGATTGTCCTACTCTATACAAGGGGTGTCTGGCAATACGGTTAAACAACTCGTCGTATTCCTCAATATAGGCTATATCACCATAGTTCGGATGTCTTGATAATGTAATGAAGCCATAACGTAACGGATTTTTGTTTATAATGAAAAACGGGCGTTGCGCAACCTCCTCAAACATACGTTGAACCGACTGCGAGACGAATTTTGTTGTCCCGTCAAGACCGAGAACAATAAAACGCTCGGTGGTGTCGCTGTCGCAGCCGTGAATAACGATGTCGTTGTTATGATTTATGAAAGCCCTGAAATCGGAGCCTATTGTGCCGTTGATGTCAAGCTCTGTATCGATTTCGTTGACAATTTCAAGATTGTCATTGATATACAAGGCCTTGAAGTGGCTGACATCGTCTTGGCGGTAAAACGTAGTCAGAATATTGCTATTATCGTCGAAAGGGTTGCGTAGTTTCGGACAACCGCCGTGAATCCTGAACATAGAGCCCGGTATAAAAGAGGAGTCTATCGCCACCCCTTCAGGAGTGATTTTAAACAGGTTTATTCCTATGTCATTTCCATTTTCGTCGAAAACATCGTCATCGACCAAAAAATTGCCGTCGCTCATCTCAATGATGTTATAGCACTGGTGAAGGTTCCCGTCGTTTCCGTCGTGATACCAAACATTGAAGTTCTGTGCTGATGCCGCCATTGCGAGCATTAAAATTGCGATTGTTGTAAATAACTTTTTCATAGTTGTAAATTTTTTGTGTTGAATGATGCAAAAGTATCGCAACAAAATTGCTTGGTGTGAGATTTACAATCCGAATTTCGGTGTTTACAACTTTTTTTGAAAGAAAAAATTATAAGCTGTTGATTTTTAATGGCTTGAAAAATCGGTTTTACAAACTCTTTTTTTCTTTTTACAATATTAATCTCACAGATTTTCACATATTTTTATTTGTAATCTGTGAAAAAAATATTATTTTTGCACTTTAATCAGTTCGCAAAAAATGACACTGGATAACAGCATGCAGAATGATATCGACCAATTTATTAAATCATCAGAAAAGAAAATGGTCGATAAAGAAGATTTGCATAGGAAAATGGTCGATAAATGGTCGATAAAACCGTCTTTAGCACGTATCTAAAGATATTATAATTTGATATGATTAGGACTTTGAAATATCTCGGAATTGTAGTTTTGCTGGCGTTGGCGGCTTGCAATTCGCATGAAAAGGAATATGAAAAGGCTGATGCTGTTTTGCAGGAGGCTGAAAGATTGTATCAGCATCCGCAAGGCGAGCGTGCTGATTATCCAGGGGCTGACACCGTGCAGATTTCTCAAGAGTTGGCCGATGCGGCTGAGTTTTTCGTCAAGAGAGATGATTTCGGGAAGGCGGCAGAGGCGGCACTTTACTGCGGTTATGCCAAGAAAGAAGATGATGACAAGATTTTGGCGACGAAATATTTCAAAGATGCGGAGCAATATGGAACGACTGCAGGCGACTCGCTTACGACTGCACGAGCACAATACAATATAGCAAGAATGCTTTTTGAAGATTATGAAGAGGAAGAAATGTTGGCTATGGCAAAAAAAGCAGACCTTAATTTTGGAAACCATGATGATGAACGGGCTTATGTGTATATGATTATGGCTATTCCATACATAACAAGTGCAAAATATGAGGAAGCTGAACCTTATTTGAAAAAAAGTCTTGATTTAGCTGAAAAAGCAAATATGATGAAGCTATTAATTATTTAAGACAAAAAAAACAAATAGAAACCGACAGCGTGGATATTGTGATGACTTATAATAACATGAGTTATTTTTATCGGTATATCGGTCAATATGATTCAGCATTCTTTTACGCAAAAAAAGCCTTGAATATATCGGAAACAGTTAAAGTAAAAAAGGAAACAATTGTTGCTATTTACGGCTCTTTATATCAAATTGCTAAAATGCAAGGTGATTATCAAAGTGCTTTAGCTTATAATGAAAAATATTTGCTGCTTCAAGATGAAGTAATGCAGAGTATGTCGAAGAAAACTATTTACGGCATACAAAGGCAATATGATTATGAGGTTTTGCAGAATAATTTGAACAAGAAAATCATCGGCAGACAGCGTATTATATTGATAATCAGCTTACTGCTGCTTTTGGTTTCGATAGTGATGATAGTTTCGCTGGTGCGACAGAAGAATATCCTCAAAGAGAACAGGGAGATTAAGCAGGAGCTGGACAAGACCAAAGATGAGCTGCAGAAATCGGTGCGACCTGAGGTTGTAGAGGAAGAGCTTTCGAGACAGCTGCATCTCATCATCACGGCAAACCGCATAGGCGAGCACGCCAACGACTTCAAGAAGGAATGGGCACCGCTGGTTCGCAAGATAAACAACGAGAAAGACAGTATGTTTGAGGGCGCAATGGCAGCGGTTGAGAGGGTTTATCCTGATATGTACAGCACCATCCTGCAGAAATATCCTAACCTTAACGACACCGAATCGAAGGTGCTGCTGCTTTCGTGTTCAGATTTGACAAACACCGAAATCGGTTATATACTGGGCTTGAGCGTGCACTCGGTGAATAAAAGTAGGAGTGAGATTAGGAGGAAAATTGTAGTTTAAAGTTGAGAGTGTAGAGTTTAGAGTAGTTTTAAAGTGTAAAGTTTTAAGTAGAGACGCCATAATTATGACGTCTCTTTATTTACATTTTCGACAATTTCTCTTTGATTTTTGTAAATGCTTCCGCTGGATTATCCACATCCAAACACAATGTTTCCATCGGACATAATCCGTCGCCAGTGCGATTGATTATTCTGTCGACTTTTTTATCGTAAAAACAAGCGATATCGTATTTTTCAAACACTTTGATTGCAGGTTCTGAGATTATCAAAGTGTGAACCTCTTTGATTTCGCCAAGAGCCATGAGAAGCGCCGCCGCCTTGCCGATGACCTTGTCGGCAACGGATGCGCCTTTCAGGAAGCCTTTTTTTTCCGTCAGAAGATGCAAAAGCGGTTTCACACCTCGTTCATGCGAAGTGAAAAAATCATCAACTGAAACCACTGCAATAGTGGAATCAGTTGATTTTAATAATGATTTCGCGCGTTCTAACGGCTCTGTCATTTAATATGCTTTATGAACAGATAACCGCCAATCCACTGGATAAGCATTCCTGGGATGCCGAGGCGGAAATCGTTGAATCCTGCGATAAATGAACCTTCGATGAGCCATTCCACGAGGCAGCCGAAGATCTGGTATGCCAAAACAACTGCGAGGATGGTCCAAAGCGACACTTTCTTTGTCTTTTCAGCAATCCAAGCCGCTGACACTGCGAGGAAAATAGACTTGATGAGGATGCTCGGGACAACTGCCGCAGGAGGCATTCCGAAAAGCAGACTGTTGACGATAGGCGACAAAACAGCTGTCATCAATCCAACCTTCATGCCGTATTTGTAAGAGGCAATCAAGGTGAAGAAGTAGATAGGCAGGAAGATATGACCGCCGTTCGGGATGAGGTGGCAGAGCTGTGGCAATGCAATGTTGCCAGCCACGAACAATGTCGCGAACAAATATGTCTTAACCTGATCAAAATCAAGGTTATAGAGTTTTACTGATGATGTATTTTCCATAGTGATTATTTGTTTAACCATTCTTTAATTTTATCCATTTTCATATAGTCGATGTTGTCAACGATCCACTCGCGCATTGCCTTGCCCGGCTCGGTCTGCTGCGGATAGCTGATGTAGTCGAGCTCGATGTTGAGAGCCTGTGACACTTTCAATGCCATCACCGACCAAAGCACTCCGATGTCACCTACGACCGGGATTGACTTCTCGAGACGTGAGAATGCCGACATCTCCATTCTGAACGGGATTTTCGACATCTTTGTCTTCGGCAGACCTTTGTCGATAGCAGCCTGCACATCGCCTGATTTCTTATCGAGATCCCAAGCTTTCTTGAGGTTTTCGTCGAGGTCGAAACGAATCAAAGTCTTGTCTTTGAGGCTGTATGTAGGATAGCCATTCCAGCTTGCCCAGATGCCGTGACCTGTGTAAGTCTCAAACGGACCGTCGTGAATCTCCTGTGTCAATGCCACTGCCGACTCGATGATGACGTCAGCACTACCCAACATCTTTGAGATGCGGA
>Ga0310696_10000677_pt1 | contig 51898 bp, 36 predicted proteins | sample AusTroGonzalo_MG_4_FD_203885 | JGI IMG/M metagenome (GOLD analysis project Ga0310696, IMG submission 203885) | Bovine rumen microbial communities from tropical cattle in Woodstock, Queensland, Australia - Gonzalo_02 (v2) (version 2) | ecosystem: Host-associated > Mammals > Digestive system >...
AAGCCGCCCGACATGACGGCGTTGTTGCCGGGCTTCTCGGTCTAACAGACAGATCCAACGCTACACTTTGTGCGACCTCTTTCTTGGCCGCTCCATCCCCCCTTGCAAAAATCCGGGATAAGGGTGTGCTGGGGAAACAGAACCTGCGTTTTCTAATTGGCGTTTCTGTTCAACCCCACCATTTCTTATCGGCCTATCAGCTTCGCCGCCGGTATGACGGCATCAAAATAGCCCGATCCTTCGACATACGGCGCAAGGTCTCCCTCGTACACCAAAACGGGACGAGACGTCATTCCCTTGCGCAACGGAAGCCTGGCAATTCGACTTTTCATCTCGGAGATGATCGACTCGTCGATTTCACGTTTCCGCTTGACCTCGACGACGTATGCCGTCATAGGTGTCTGTATCAGAAGGTCGATCTGACATCCGCACTTCCCACCTTCCCCATCGCGCCGCATGTTGCGATACGGCGCGGCAGACTCCACTATTGAGTTTCCAAGATGCAGATGCGGAATCAGCGACATCGCATTGTTGACGATCAGATTCTCGAACTGAAGCCCCATTACGGTGTTCCATTCCGGCAGCATCCCAAGCGACGTGAACCTGAAGCTTCCCGCTTCGATCTGCGGCTTTCGAGACATCACGTACTTCAGGTAAAAACGGGTGTAGTTGTCCTTCAGGCGGTATTTCCCGGTCCTCATGCTCTCGCCCGTCGCGGGATTGAGTCCTGGGTCGTCGGACAAAAAACCACCCTCCTTCAACTCGCGGAGCGAGGACGCAATGCGCCCGTTCCTCTTAACCCCCAGACGTACGGACAGCTCCGAGCCGGACATCGGACCGTCCGCCAGTGCTTCGAGGATGCGTCTTTTGAATTCCACCTCCACACCGAATATCGGGCTGAATATCGCATCGAAGTCCTTGTAAAGCTCGCCGCTCGTCGAGAAGCACATTCGCCTGATGTTCTCCTCGGCGGAAAGCCCCGGGTCGATCTCTTCGAGATAGCGCGGTATACCGCCCGTGACGGACAGGACATCAAATATCTCGCGAACGGCAACCCGGTCTTTGGCGCCACGCCAGAATTCGGCACATTCCTCAAGATTCAATTCTGGGATAATGTAGTCACGCGAGAATCTTCCCGTAAAGCCTGTGTTGTTGAGGATGTTCTCCTTTATCCACGCCGAAACTGAACCGCACACGGCAACGACAAGCCTTGGGTGGCGATGGAAATACGTCTCCCACGCGGTGCGCAGCGCCCCGGGATAGTTGATGTCATATCCCCCCATCCACGAAACTTCGTCCAAAAGGACGACAGTGCGTTTCCCGTCGTCAATCTGCCCGTCAAGCCGATGAAACGCCTCAATCCAGTTTGTGACCGGTTTACTTGATGCATTGGTCTGCTCTGCAAGCGCATTTACAAAATGGTCAAGCTGCCGTTGATTGGTCATGTCCTTGTCGGGCGGCAACCCTTCAACCTCGATATATGCGCTGGACGTTCGCCGCGCGAATTCCCGTATCAGAGTAGATTTGCCAATGCGCCGCCGGCCCCGACATGCAATAAGGGAACTCGTCGCTTTCCGCCAAAGCGACTCAAGGTCATCAAGATACTCTCTCCGACCTACAAAATGCACGGAATCCCGATTTTTGATATTTTGTTTCTTCAACATACTGCGCATTATATCACTTTTTCGCGAACATATCAACGGCTAATGTCACGAAATTCAAGAATCCACAATTTCGTGACATTCCGTGGAATCAGCCCAATTGACCATCCTAAATGTCCTAGAACTCCTAAATGTCCTAGAACGCCCCCAGGACATTCAGTAGATACTCATCTAATGTTCATGCGGAATCCGGGATTGCCCACGCGCAGCCACACGCCGCCGTCACCGTCGACCCAAAGGCGCGCAGTCCGCACCCTGTCGCCGGAACCGATGTTGGTTCTCCAGCCGGCCGGATTAGGCAGCACCACCTCTTCCGCAGAAATAAGCTTGTACAGCCCGGCCCGGACGCTTTCGGACACCACGATCCGCCCCTCTTCGCCGAATGTAACCTTGCCGTTCACGGTCAAGGTCTGGCCCGGCACGTACTCAATAGCGTCCTTGACAAGCAGATCGCCGTCAACCACCGTGCCGCCCGCGCAGACGAGCGTTCCCGCGTTCTGCGTGTAGCCGTTCAGGTCAAGCGTCGCCCCCGACGCCACTTCTACGCGCCCCGCCTGCGCCTGATGCGCGTACATCATCTCCAGCGTGCCCGCATTCGGCGCCACAGTGCCATGCCACTTGTTGTAGAAGTAGAGGCGCATCTTGAGCTTCTCTTCGTCGGTGAGCACACGGTCGAAGAACACCGCCTCGGCGAGCTTGTAGCCCGCTTCCGCAGCCCCCGCGACCGTCGTGGCAATCTTGTGGTTCCTGTCCAGAAAGTTTACAAGCATCAGTTACGAAGAATACGATCCACTATCTTTTCTTCAAGTAAGAACGGAATGAAACCGACATGGAGGATACCGTCTTCGTCAAATGTCGGACGCATGTATCCGTTTCGAACAACGATTTTTGTGAAGGAATCGTCTATCTTGCGTAACCCCAGTGTCTCTCGCTCTCTCTGAACGGGATCGTCCATTCTGAATGCACTTTGTATATATATCTTTCGGGAACCCGAATTTACGATAAAATCTATTTCATGGTTCCTAATTACAAGCCTACCGCCAGTTCTGCTTGAGATCGAGATTACACCAACATCTACTGAATAACCCCTTCTGACGAGTTCATTCCAAATGGCATTCTCCATCAGATGCGGCATTTCCAGTTCACGGAAATTGAGGCGAGCATTCCGCAGACCCGTGTCTTCCGCATAATACTTGCACGGAAAATCAAGGAATTTCTTTCCTCGCACATCCCACCGCTCTGCCTTTGAGAAGAGGAATGCGTCCTCCAGATACCTAAGGTACTTGGTTAGCGTACGATTGGTCGTCTTGAGGCCGGCTTGAGACGAGAGCGTTTTTACAAGTTTATTGGGGTTGGTCAAACTGCCAACGACACTGGACAACATATCGGTAACCGCATTTATCACAGAAGCATCGTGAAGCTTATGCCGCTCTACTATGTCCTTGATGTATATTCTCTCGAATAGCTTCTTCAGAATTGATTCCTTTCGTCCGTGGTTTGTCTCAAGAGCGACAGGCGGTAATCCACCCCATACAAGATACTCATCCAACGACTCCTGCTTCTCCTTACCGCTGATCTGCATGTATTCGGCGAACGACAGTGGATGGAGTCGGATCTCATCGCTGCGCCCGCGAAACTCCGTGGCAATATCGCTTGAAAGCATCCTCGAATTGGACCCAGTCACATAGACATCAACATCGGAACGCTTACGAAACTCATTCAGGACATCATAGAACGTCACATAGCAGGACGGGCGATCTTCCTTTGCCACGCGAGACAAGTCCACTCCAGGTGGTAGAACCTTGTAACAAAGCTGTATCTCGTCGATGAAAAGGTATTTAAGTCCCTTAAGCCTTCCAAGCCGAGTACGAATATGTTCTGCAAGAGCTATAGGATTACGAAGTGGTTTGCTCTCCTCGTCGTCGAGAGCGATTGAGATTATATGGCTCTCCCTCACACCATTCTTGAGAAGATAGTCCCTGAACAGGTTGAATAACAGAAAACTTTTGCCACAACGCCGAACGCCCGTAACGACCTTGACCAGATCGCCCCCCATGCGGCTTTTGAGTTCATCGAGATAAAAATCTCTTGCGATTATCATTGTACAACCTTTCCGTAATTGTTAAGCTACTTTTTACAGCGGGAATTATATCATAAACAGCATTCCCTACGCAAGCCCGACTGGAGGGATTTTGGACGTTCTGAATGTCACGAAATTCAAGAATCCACAATTTCGTGACATTCCGTGGAATCAGCCCAATTGACCGTCCTAAATGTCCTAGAACTCCTAAATGTCCTAAAACTCCTAAATGTCCTAAAACGCCCCCAGGGCATTCAGGAGTTCTTTCGCCGTTGAACCGACTTTACTTGATGGTGATCCGCATGCCCCTCATGACGACGAGCTGGATTTTACCGGACTTCTGGATCAAACACCAGGGAGCCGGAAGCTCCTGCAGACACTCGAATCTGCCGTTGATTCCGCCCGTGGCGCACAACACATCGAACACCATGCCTTTGTTCTCGTTCGTGCAGAGCGATTCGTCCACCGTGATCGTCGCGCCGGCGGGGACGGTCACTGAACCGTCAACCTCCAGCGTTCCGCCAGTCCAGGAGAAGTCGCCGCCAAGAGCGACATCGCCCACGATCCTGACGCGGCCACCGCCGCGCTTCGACACTCCCTGAAGTCCCGTGATCGCACCGGTGAACGTCACAGTCGCGCCGTCGCCGGCCATGAAGGCGACGTCCCTGCGAAGCGACACCGCGCCGGAGAACACGGCGCCGTCCGCGTTAGAAGTGCCGCCGAGGACGGGAACTGCCGAAGCGGGCGACGTGTCCGGCACGCGGATCTCGTTCGCCACGGTGTAAGCACCGTCCGCAAGGAACGCCGGGGACGCGCCCTCCGGCGTCTCCTCGTCGCCCACGAACACCATCGCCGCACCAAACGCGCCTGATGCACCCGAAGTGGCCGGAGAGTCGTTGCCCGCGAGCAGCGAACCGGCGCGTACGACCGTGTTGCCGTCGAGACGATTCGCCGAACCCGAGATGCGCTGGGCGTTGTTGCCCACCTTAACGAGCTGCGGATACGCCGTGCCGTTGCTGCCCTTCTCAAGCGTCAGCACGCCCGCAAAATCAGCATCAGGCGCGGCGGCGTGAAGTCAAACGTGCGCGTGAAGCCATTATTGACGATGCTAAAGTAGAAGTTGCCCCCTGCTGCGGGCATAGTCCCGCGCGTGGAGGTGAACGCGCCGACGATGCGGTTCGTCTCGTCCATGCGCACTTCGGGGCTTCCCGTTCCGGTGTCGATCACCACGCCGTTGCCCGACGCGACTTCGCCATTCTCCCAAAGTTTCGTCGCCCCCCAGAGCGTGCCTCTGTAATCTCCAGTGGCCTTCAGCGTCGCATCAGGATCGGCCGCCGCCGCTAAAGGCAACCCCGCGACAAGCGCTGCAAGAGCAGCCGACATCCATGCCGCCGCCCTCATATCGCCACCTCCGAAGCGAAGGGCAGATAACTCACCCCTACTTTTTTACTCATTTTTCGCATTTTCATTGGCACCATTCCTCTATTGGATTTTAAGGTGTTAGAATATTACCAAACTTCACCACCGATTGCAATCCATGCAAAGCGGCAGTTCGGGCGGCAGGGTCATTCCAGCTTGAGACCCGCGCGTTCGAGCTCTACAAGAGAGGACATCTTGAAGTCAACCGTCCACACGCCAAGAAAATCGTTGTAGTTGCCGCGAGCGTCTGGATCCGCACGGTACTTCGTCCAGCGAGTCTGGCAGAAGGCCTCGTTCTGCGCCCCCACCGGACGTTCCATGCCGTGCCAAATCCGCCTTTCTGGCGTAGCCACCCCTTGGAGCGAATTCAGCCACACTGCACGCGCGGCCTGCGTCCATATTCCGCGCCCGGTCCAGGCCCCCAGCTTCGCCAGGGCCGCCACGGCCACGCCGCCGTAGGGGTCCAGGCACTGGTGCTCCACGCCCACCACGGTGCCGCCGCACGTCTTGTAGCCGATCTGGGAGAATTCCGCCTCGGGAGGATAGAGGGCGTTGAAGCAGTATATCCAAGATGAGAAATAGGCGGCGGCCTTCTCCGCTCGTTCAAGATGTTTCATGTCACCGGTGGTCTCATACATGGTGAGCGCCGCCTCGAGAAAAGGATAGGAGGATTCTTTGTCAACGCTCTGGCAGTCTATGGCTCCGCCGCCGCACATGTAGCGGTCAAGATCGCGTTTGAAGTAGAAATCCAGAGCCCTCTCCGCCGCCGTTCGCCATTTCTCGTCCCGCGTGGCCTCCCAAAGCTTCGTGATCCCAAAGAGAACGAATCCTCCCGCGTCGCCCCCTCGCGCGCCGGGCGTTCCGTCGCGTTCCCAGCTCGCGCCGAAACCGTAGCGGGCATCCCAGCGATCGAGGAAGAACTGCGCGCACTTTGCGGCGGCGGCGACGTATTTCCCGCCGTCCACCGCGCGCGAGCGAAGAAGCTGCGCGAGGCGCACGAGCTCTATTATGCCCCAGCCCTGATGGCAGCAGTCTGCCCGGCGCGCCCACACAGGCGCATCGGCGGAGACCGGCCTTACGAGGAGTCCATTGGCGAGCTGGCGGTTTTCAAGCCAATTGTCGAACACGTCGAGTCCGAAGGCCACGGCGGCGGGATCGCCGCGCCTGAAGCCGTCGGCCACTATCATGCGCGCACTCATGAAACACTGTCCGGTGAAGCCGATGTCGGAACCCGCGCTCCGGCGTATCATGCCTGGACGGGGAATACCGCCTATGAAGAAATTCCAGGATCGGTCTGCATCTATCGCGGCGAGCGTGAGGTCTGCGGGCACCTCCTTCTTCTTCTGGAAATTGCCGATCGCATGGCTGGCGTCCTGCACACAGCTGTCCATCACGGCGCGTCCATTCCCGTCGACTGCGCGCAGGACGTTGATGAACTCCATGCCGTTCCTCCACAGCTCCGAATCGGTCATAACACGCGGAACCGTGTGGTCGAGCAGCGGCCACGCAAGGGCGAACACCTCTGCGTACCCGTAGTTCCGCCAGCGCGGACGGGCGTCCACCATGAAGCTCTTCACTTCAAAACGAGTCCCGGCGGGAAGCGAGAGATATCCGTCGCGACGCGGCGTGAACGTCTTCTTGCCGGTATATGAGACCGGGGCCTCCGTGACGGGATAGTAGATGCGCTGCGCGAAACGGCCGTCAGCACACTTAGCAAGCGACGACGCGCTCACGAGCGATGCGGCGTCCCTGTCGCTCGCGAATACGGCGAAGACCCTGTCGGCGTCCTCCACCACGGTGCATGAAGGAAGAGTGGAGCGGTCGTAGGAGAACACCCAGGGCTCGCCGTCGCGTTCAAGCCCCTTCGGCACCTTGTCGCTCCCGTACTTGTTGCCGTCATATAGAATGCCGGGCACCAGATAGCGATCAGGCGCGAAGCCCGCAACGGCCTGCGTCATGAATTTGCATTCCACGCTGTTCGTCCCAGTGTTCACCAGGGAAGCGTGCACGGCGGAGACATGCGGCGACACCTTCTCGGCCCGGATCTCCGCCTGAAGCATCCCAACATCTCCGCCGCCACGGATGCAGACGCACGCCGTAAGATCGATGTCTCCCGCGTGCGCCGACGCAAGCGGCGTCCATCTGTCCGGAACCGCACCGGCCAGAACCGCATCGGACAGAACTGCAAACGCGATCTCAAGCCACACGATCAAGACGGAGGCCGGGACTTTTATTTTCCTCTCTTTCGTCGCCATAGCCCTGAAGAAAAGCAGCTGAAAACCCGAACCACGGAGAAGCGTCTGAATCATAGCGCGTCCATGGCGAAGACGTGCGCCTTGCCGCCGCCCCACGCCTCGGAGACAACGAGACGCATCGCGTCGGCCTCAACGGGCGCGAAGAACACCTTCCTGAAGCGCAGGAAGTTCCCGCCGTCCTCGAAGACGGTCCGCCACTCGCCGCCCGCGCGCAGATCCACGCGGAAGCCCTTCGCTAGCATCTTGGGCATCGCCACGCGCTCGGTGGTGGCCTCCAGCTTGCGCATCCGCTTCGAGGAGTGGCGCATGTCGGAGTCGAACACGATGCGCGCGCCAGAGATCCGACGCGGGGCGTCCCAGGAATAGACGATCTTGTCCTCGTTCGGCTCCACCCAAACGCCGTTGTCCTTCTTGTCGTAGCAGCGGTCAATGCCGTTTTTTAGCGCGGCGACGTCGTCCGCGCACTTCGCCTCGGCCGTGAGCGGCGAGACCTTCCTCCAGCGGAACGGCAGCATGCAGTCGTCGTCCTCAAGCGCCGCCTGGAGCTCCGCTATCCGCTCGCGGCGCAGCTGGGCGGGGTCGATCCCATATTTCGCTAGCAGCGCGGCGGCGGTGCCCACGGCCTGCCCGAGGGTCGCGCAGGTGGCCATCACGCGCGTCGCGGAGAGGCCCATGTGCGTGCAGGAGATGTCGCGCCCGGCGAACATCAGGTTGGGGACGTTGACCGAATAGAGGCAGTCGAACGGGATTCCGAACGGCGATGGGCACTTGTGGTGCTCGCTCAGGTGGCCGTGCTTCCAGAAGGCGTCGGGATGGTGGTCGTCGAGCGTCCAGCCGCCGTATGCCACGACGTCCTCGAAGTGGCCGCCGCTCATCACGTCGTGCTGGGTGAGGATGTGGGGGCCGACGAATCGCGTCGACTCGCGCTTCCCCGGCAGCGCGCCAATCCAGTCGAGGTCGTAGTTCTTGCCGCGCCCGTCGGGGTGGTTCTTCATGTAGGCCCACACGCCGTAGGCGATCTTCTTGAGCTCCATCTGTATGGCGTTGGCGTCGCCGATGGTGTCAAGGTTGCCGCCGAATTCCACCCACCAGAAGTTGTTGCTGTCGGGGTAGAGGCGCTTGTAGGAATAGCTCTTGCCCTTCTCCTTCGGCTGGGCGTCGTTCACGAAGTCGGCGTCGGTGAACTTGTAGGCCCAGGGCGGGGGGATGAAAGGATGGTCCTCTTCGGTCTTGCGCAGCTGGAGGAGGATGGAGTTGCCCATGGTGCGGTGGTCGCCGCCGCTGATCGCGAAGTCCTCGCCGAACTCTTCTGGTAGCTCGCGCCCGATGCGGAACTTGGCGCCCGAGAGGCGCAGGATGCCGTCGCCGCTGCAGTCGGCGAACCAGCGGCCCTTTATGGTCCAGCGCGTGTAGGCGTTGGAGTTCCACGCCTTGACGGCGGCGATGCGGCCGCCGTCCATCACCACGCCGTCCACGGAGGTGTTGAGGAGGAGCGTGATGTTCTTCTCGGCGATCACGGCGGAGAGCATCACGTCGTCCCAGATCGTGTAGCGCATGAGCGGGTTGTAGTGGAAGTTCCGGAGCTGCAGCTCCTCGAGGATGCCGGCCTCCTTGTTCTGGTCGCCCCAGGCGCCCATGATGCCCATGCGCATCTCGCTGGAGGCGTTGCCGCCGAGCATCGGGCGGTCCTGCACCAGGATCACCTTTGTCCCGCGGCGCGCGGCGGCTATGGCGGCGCATATCCCGGAGAGCCCTCCGCCCACCACCACGAAATCAGCCTCTGCGCCCTTCTCCAGCACCGTCTTCGAGTTTGCTTCCGTCCGCATCGGCTTCGTCACGCGGCAGGCCTCCTCGAGATCGCTTCTGGCCAATTGAGAATTGTTGGCGCCGGCCCCCTGCCCACGGGCGCAATCCTCCTCGAAGTCGAAGAAGCTGAATTCGCACGAGACGGACGGCGGATCCTTCGTCTCCAGCGTCCTGGCCTTGACGAAGCGCGCGCCCTTCGAGCGCTTCGACTGCGGCAGCGCGTCGAAGCCCTGGTTCGACCCTCCGCGCCGTGTGCCGAACGCCTTGAGCGACTTGTCGAATACCGCCATGCTGGGCGCCCCCTTCACCGCGTAGAACGACGCGTAGAGAAACCCGCCATCGTTAACGATGTTCTGGAAGCCAAACTTCGTCTCGTAGCCATAGTCGAACTCCGCGCGCGGCGCGATCTCCTTGAGCGTCCTGGCGTCGAACCGGCCAAGGATGTTCACGCGGTGCGGCTCCGAGGACGGCTGCTCCTTCGCGCCCATGCCCACGTAGAGGACGCCGTCCATGCAGGTGATGCCGTCCACGGTGCGGTCGATCGTCGTCTCGCGCACGAGGTTGAGGTCCTTGTCGTACACCTGTATGCGCCCCTCCTTCCTATCGGGATAGACGGCCACAGCCGCGTAGAGCTCGCCGTCGTGCCACGCGATGTCGCCGGTGTGCGAGAGGGCCTTAATCTTCGCAAGGACGTTCCCCTTCCAGTCGAGCTTAGTTATCTGCGTCATCTGCGCCACGTAAAGCGCGTCTTCGCTCGCGGCGATTCCCTGGATGTGCCCTCCCTTGGGATCGAACGCCCCCGGCGCGGCCTTGAATTGAGAATTGAGAGTTGAGAATTGAGAATTGAGGAAGGCGTCGGCGTAGCGCTCGCCGAACCGCCTGAGGGAGGGCGTCTCGAAGTGGATGAGGTCGCTGCGGCAGTCGTCGAGGCCCTCGCTGGAGACGAGCGCGGCGTTCGGGATCTTCTTTACGGCCTCGGCGAGCTGCGCGTTCACGAGGGGCCAGTGCTCATGATGCCCGTGCTTCCCCACGTAGCGGGAGAGGAAGCGCGGCAGCTCTCCGGCCACGAACGGGGCGTCCGGCGCGCCAAGGTCCTTCCTGAGGCGCGCCACCATCGGGACGAGGCGGGCGGCGTAGGTCTGGGCGTTCGTGATGTAGTTCGAGTCGAAGCAGCCCTGGTGCCAGAGGATGCCCTTCAGCTCGCCGTCCTTGAGAGCGGCGCGCGCGCGCTTGACTGCGTTCTTGTAGAGGTCGCCGCCGGGGCACCAGCGCTTGAGCGGAGTGCCGCCCACCGCGCACGGGACGAGCGCTATGGTCCTATCCGGCGCGGCGTCGGCCATCTTGCGCGCGAAGCTCATCGCGAGCCCCGCGCCGCAGCTCTTCTTGTCGAAGTGGAGCGGCTCCGCGGCCGGTTCCCACTTCATGTCCTTCGTGAACTTCACTATGCGGTCGTTCGACACGGCGTTGGACGGCGTGAGAGTCCCGCGTCCAGACATGTTCGACTGCCCTATCAGCAGATACACGTCGTATCCGCCCGCAAGTGCCGTCCCCACTACCCCCGCCGCCACCAGCGCGCATGCAAATAGCTTTTTCATGTCTTGCTCTCCATGGCGTAGATTATACCATTTCCTGCAGTGTTTGTGGGCAGATAAATTGGGCGAGACTTCCAAACCACAGTCACTCTCCATCCTGGCCCATAGTGTGGCCGTCAAGACGGCAATCAATTTGCGGGTAGTTCAATGACACAGCGGAAGAACTTAGCACCTCCGCTGCGCGGATATATAAATGTCGCGGAATCGCCATCTAAGAAATTGGCATTCGTGACCTCGGTCGCGTTCAGTATGGTCTTATCCTGCGGCGACACACCGCCATAAAGCTTCAAGATGCCGTTAAGGGGCGCATTGCGCATCTCGCCGCCATCGTTCGTCTGCATTGGGCCGACGCGGTTCAACTGGACTTTGATGTGAACTTCCGTATCGGTGACTTCAATCTCCGACACCTTGAACTCCACAAGGCCCGATCCGTCTTTCGTAAGGTCAAGATTCAACAAATATGCGACCATGAAGTCCTCCATTCCCATCCTGACGATTTTGGCTTTTACCAATTCATACGCCCCCATCGAATTGAGCCATCTTGCCTGAGCGTCCGTAAGAGCAATAAACGACGAGCCGTCAGAGATTCGCAGAACATCGCCTTCAGCGAATCCAGAACTTGAATCACTGTAGTTGCCGAGGAGCGAGATAATGTTTCCGCCTCCACCGAATGCAACTGTCTCCAACTTGGAATCGCGAGAATCTGGGAATGAAAAGATACTAGTCGTTCCGTCTTTAAGGGGTATTTCCCTTTCGTTGTCAACGAGCGACACAGAAAATACTTTGTTTGTATAGTCAAGAATAAACTTAAAAGTATATGGAACGCCAAGCGTAGGCTCTGTCATTCCTTCCGCATACACATCTTTCCAGATCTTCTCCCCATGTTCTGCAGATAGCAGTCTAAATGTTTTCTCACCTGACGAATTTTCCACCATGGTAATATAGGCCTTACAGTCTGGCATATTAGAGGCATAATCAATGATTCTATCAGAAATTGTCTTTTCAAAATCCATCGTGACGGTTATTTCCTCATGGTCGCCAATGGATGATGTGTACGGGGTGAAAGTACTCCCTTCATTGATCGGCATCTTCCCGTTCGTGAAACCAGATTCCGCAATCCATTCGCCTGTGGAGCAATACGTGTCTTCCGTCTCATATATCCAGAACCGCCCCTTGTTCTCCGGCGTGTCGGGAATGGCTATGCTCAGGTTCGACACTTCAGCCGCCTGCGACGAACCGGAAGACGGATCGTACACCGTCAGTTCGTAATCCCCCGCCGCAGAGATGTCAAACAGGAGATTAGTGCTTCCTGCACTTGTCGCAGAGACCGTGGCTATGGTGTACACGGTGCCATTCCGTGACAATCTCAGCTCCACGTCCCCTCCCTGTGTATAGTCGAACGACACGCTGTACGTCCCCGGAACATGGACGCTCACGGTCTGCGCCACACCAGATTCCGGCGCAGTGTCCTGCACAAGATTGGCGCCGACAACCAATGCGCGCATGTATTCCGCCTGTGCAGTCGCGCTCGGACGCATACCTTCCACGAACGCCTTGGCCTTCACAGTCACGCTGTTCGTAATGATGAAAGCACCGTCGTAAAGTTTGCTTGAGGCAGTCGGCTCCGAACCGTCAAGCGTATATCGAATCTCCGCCGCGTCCGTCGCACAAGAGATCGTGACCGGCTGCTCGCGTCTGAAGAACACCGTCTTCGTTGCGGGCGAGAACGTCGGCGGTGCGACTTGCTCAAGATAAAGCACGTTCCGCACCTCGAACTCTTCCAAACGAATGTCTTTCACGCCCTCGATGCCAGACTTAAGGAGAAGATGCGAAATCGTGTAAGGCCCAGACCGACCGCTCGCCCTTACCTCGGCGGGATCAAAAGTAAGCGTCAGCGACCCTTCGCCCACTTCATTAAAAGTCTTGCTAATTCGCGCCATCGCGACGCATTTCCCCTCGCCATCGACCAACAGCGCACTTGCGGTGATCGTGTCGGGCCTTGCCACATCCACAGTCACGACCACCGCCGTAAAATTCGTTCCCTCCGCCTCGCGATATTGCGGCGTCCCCTTCACCGTGAACGGAACGCCTCCCAACTCACCATTAACAACGGCAATACTGTTGCCGTCTGTATGCAGTATTTCGATTCCGTTTCCGTCGTCAGATTCAATAAATACGTTCCCGATATGATAAACGCCACCGTCATAGTCGCATCCCTTCATGTCGATTGACGAGAACGACATTGAAACCGTATTCAAGCCTGCTGCCAACGCAACCGGCAAATTCAACGAGCAGACGTGCTCTTCGTTCGTTCCAAGAAGCGTTGCGCTGACATGACACGCCTTTACCGTATCCTCTGCGTTCGACACCACGAACGAATACGTTATCTGGCTGCACAAGCCGTCCGCACCACGCAACGGTTCAGCCCATGCGCCCGAACCAGCAAGCGCATGGATCGTCAAATCTGCCGGACGGAACCACAGCACATCTTCGGGTTCCACTGTCCCCGCCGCATTGATTTCATACACCGTCTCGCCGTTCTCCGCGAGACGCAACGAATCGATGAGATAAGGCAACGGCTTTGCCAGACGATACAGTTCATCGCCAGGGAAGAAAATGGAAAAAACATTTGTCCCTACGCCAGGTGCTTCTATCATCGCCGATGTCACCGTCAAACCGTTCGTGTCCGTCAAGGAAGCGTAAATCTGCGCCGCATCGCCGGAAACGCGCACCACCTCGCCCGAAACCGTAACGCCCTCGCTGGTCACATCTACGACAATGCTACTTGGCACAATCCGTCCCTTGTCGTTGGCAAAATCTGCCGCCGAATATTCCGCCGCCGTAAGTGCGCAAGGTGTTTGTTCCGAGACCATCCATCCCACATCGCCCACTGAACTTTCGATAGTAACGGCATAGAGCATCAAGCGCGAAGCGTTCCACAAGAAAACATCTTCGGCCTCAAAACGCATTTCTACCATCGTCAACCCAACAGCACACTCTACATTCGTCGCCGCCCAGGCAAGCGCATTTGTCGCGCCGTCAGTGAGATAACACCGCAACTTGACAGTCATCGTCTCCTCCGTCGCATTTGTCAGTGCAAGCGACCAACCCAACGACGCAACCCTGCCCATACCATCGCGTGCCATACCAGTTTCCGCACACGAAACAACATGAACATCACCAGTAGAAACTAAAATATCGGAAATCGCCGATGTTGTTCCATGCCAATAAGAAACGGCATCTTCCACAACTTCTGTTTCTTCCTCACCTGATTTCAAAAGTCCCTTTCTCGTGACAACAGATTTTGCTGAACGACCTTGCGCTGCCTGTATCTTTGCTGACATATCGGTTTTCGTCTTTCGACTCATGCGTTGTGCTTCACTCGTCAGCGTATCTCGTACTCCATCCCATTCCGATTTCATCAAAGACATCAAATATCTATTTTTATAGATCTTAATGGCCTCTGCTATGTTATAACCTGGCCACGCCCAATCGCGGTTTTCACTCCCGATATATTTCCATGCGTCTTTTTCCGCATCGAAAGCAAGGATTTCATTATCACCGAATCCTGCATATCTCTGGTCTATCAAATCCCGCGCGTTGTATGTGTCAGGGTCTGTGCTCTTGAATCCCCATTGACCATAATATTCTCCATTCTCATGTACATCCGCAATACCATCGCCATCAAAATCAGTTACAAATTGATTTACATTAGACGCCTCTGCAATAGCGTTATAATAAAGACTGTAATAAAGGCTGGTATTGTACCCAGCGTTATCGAGCGCACTTAGAAGATCCGCTACATCTCTATAACCATGTTTATCAGCGACCCCAAATTCGCCTATAAAAAGCCATCCTTTTTGATCATATTGTCCATATGTCCGATACGCAATTTCTCCATGTTGTAATTCATGCGCAATAACGGCCGCAACTGCCTTATATCCAACCTCTTCAGATCCGACTTCCACTCGTTTTGGATTTGTTAGAGGGACTCTGAATGTTCTACCTGCAGCATTCATACCAAGAGAATAAGCACGACCTATCCTTCCAGACAACCGCCATATCCTTGGGAAGCCACTCGGCGTAGGATAATAATATGCGCCACTATGTAGCTTCTGTAGACATTCGTCGTTTCGACACCTACCAATTGCATTGTCCATAGAAGAATCGTAAGTAAAGTAAGGTGAATCGATAAAGCCTCCTAACAAGAGACCTCCAATCACACTGGGGTCGTCAGTGATTTTGTTGTTCATGAATAGATAGGTTATCGTTCCATCCCTACGCCAATAGCGAAACCAGTTCGGAATATCTCCATCCATCTCATACTTGTGGAAGAACACTTTGACATCATTACAAACGCACGGTTCCTTGCAAGGCTGCTTATCCTTTTCCAAAATCTGAGAACGATCCTTATACGACACTTCCCATGTCACTTCCAACAAGTGCTGGCCATGCGCACCCTTAGGGACAAGGAAAGCTCCGTTCTGTGACACATCGAACACTTCAAATTGGTTGCTGTCCGATAGCGACACCTTTGGTGCCGGAGTCCATACCGGCACGCGACTTCCCGACCGCATGAGATTGAACGATATCGACGAGACATAGTAGCGGTCTTTGTCAAAGTCATTCCATTTGAGGAAGCAATAGTATGGTCCCTCACCTGTCAACCACAGTTCACCAACGTCCACTTCCGTTATCTTTGGCAATTCATCATTCATGTAACCATCATCCACATTCGAGTCTTTTTCTCCAGACCCTTCCGATCCGGATTGCGATCCCTTTTGCCCAGAAACGCGATTGACATAGTACCAGTACCTCTGCCCCCACTTCACAGATGAATCAAAGTACTTTTTACCAGTAACGACTGCAATGCGCTTGAATTGGCCATTCGCCGAATCGCTGCGGAAAAGTTCGTGCTGTTCACACCAATCGTCAGTCCAAGTCACCTCAATACCGCCCTGCTCCGTCCCATCGCTTGCGGTAAGTTTAGGATACGACGGTTTCATCTTCAACCCTTTCCAATATCCCCGGTTGTCAATCACCGCATCCCACTCAGCCGCATATTCAGCAGTATATGTACCAACCGCGCCGTTCTTCACATTGTAAAAAGCCGATGAGCCGACACTGGGTGGTGCACCCGCGAACGCAAACGTAAATGCATTCGTGCAGTTGTAGAACGCCCTTTCACCAATTGATTTGAGGTTTACTCCAAATTGAAAGGTCTCGATCTTGGAGCAGCCGTAGAACGCATACCTACCTATATCGGTTACCGCCGAAAGGGATGGAAATTCAATTAGGTTTGTGCAACGGTAAAATGCACTATCTCCTACAATTCCAATAGTCCCAGACGATGTAACCCGCTCTAGTAGCTGTAACTCAGCGACAAAACGTTCAGGTAATGCCGTAATGCCGCAACCTAAAGAAACACTCTGCAATTTGCTACAGCCGAAAAATGGCCAAGATGCATAAGTTACATAACCTCTAAACTCTCCGGCTATTCCAACAACACCATCACCTAATACAATGCTTTCAAGGCTTGTGCAACCTCTAAACAGTCCTGAAGGCACTCTTATCCCGACGACATCCACGAACGCCGTCTTGAGCCCAGTGCATTCTTGAAATGCCGACATGTCAAGCGAAGTGACCGTACTCGGTATCGTCACGGATTTTAGACTTGTGCAACCCTCAAACGCAGACAAACTAATTTTTGTAATGCCAGATAATGACGGAATATCCTGAAGATTCGTGCATCCTTCAAAAGCGCCGCCGCGATAATAGCCTTCCATCGCCCAATTACCATCAATCGTCTTAAGGCTTGATGGCCATGACACCGAAGTAATCGTTTGATTGCCTCTGAATGCGCCTGGAGCGATTCTTGTAACATGAAAAGTTTCAAACTTGGCAAGGCCATTATTATCAGTCCCTACTTGGAGAGTAAACGAAGAAGGTATATTGACACTTGAATCCGAACCTGAATACTTATCCACCTGCGCTTCACCAGTTCCAACCGTATACGAGTATGTGAAGTCACCTTTTGTGTATTGCGTTATAGCAAAGGTCTCCCAAACAACGCACAACGGCATTGCTCTGACGCAGACGAGCCCAAGGCTTCCAAACAGTTCCTTCAACGACTTTTTCATGTGCCAACCAATACTCTTTTTCCTGCGCATCGTTCGCCGCTGGACCATCCAGTGCATAAAAGGGGCGCATTATCCCTCTCATGCACTCCGTCGAAGCCCTAGCACAGGCCTATCCAAATACATTTAAGGGAGAATACGCCCCATGTGGGCGCATCTCCGCTTACATGTCATTCGGATTTGTGAAATGGTGCTAGTATTTCGACAGAACGACGTGTAGCGTTGATGCTACATTGTTTTGCGTCCGGGTTCAGGGACAGCGGCGTGCGCGGAGCGCCCACCCTACCATTCCGTTCCCGGACTATGTCACTTCAATGAAGCGGCGAAGCGCCGCTTCCCCGAAGCGGAAAGTAGTATAGCAAAAATCAGTGCTGATGTGGGCTGGAAAATGCAATGATGGCGAGAAATGTAAAGCGCGCTTTTTCTAAATCATGATGTAAAGTGTTTGATTGACAACTGCAACACAAATTTGCTATAATCTTCGCCGCAAGGAGAACAAGCATCATGGCACAGATTAACTTCAGAATCGACGATGAGACCAAGCGCGCGGCAGAGGCCCTCTTCAAGAGCCTCGGCCTCACCATGTCTAGCGCAATCACGGTGTTCCTCAACCAGTCCATCAACGAGCGCGGCATTCCGTTCAAAGTACAGGCGCGAGATCCTTCCGCGCGTCCGATGTCGGAACTCCTTCAGCGCATCGACGATGTGGAGCATGGGCGCAACTGCCATTACCACGACCTCATTGAAGTTGACGACAAGCCAAGGAAATCCGCACCCCGCGCGAAGTCGCGCTCTGCACGAAGCCGCCGACGGAGGGCCGTGGCGTGAAGAAGCTCTGGCACGACCGGGCATGGGCCGAGTACGCCAACTGGCAGACGCAAGACCGCAAAACCATTCGCCGCATCAACAATCTTCTCACGAGCATTGAGAGAAACGGCTACAGCTGTATCGGCAATCCAGAACCGCTCAAGGGCAATCTTGCCGGCAAATGGAGCGTCCGCATAGACGCCGCCAACCGAATCGTCTTTCAGATCGTAGGCGATGTCTTGGAAATCTTTTCCTGCGCCGGACACTACGAGTGACTTCAGTGCTGATGTGGGCAGGAAAATGCAATGGTGGCGAGAAATATAAAGCGCTCTATTTCTAAATCAGGATTGACGGCATCGGCCCATTTTGGTAAAATATGCACAGTAACTTTGGAAAAAACAAATCGAATATGCAGAATCTGCTGGAAGATTGGCTTAAGCCACTATCGGAAGCCCCCTTTACAATGGGGGTCCTAAATGATTTTCTCAAGGGATACTCCCAACCAGGCTTCAAGGCCCATGCCATGGTGAAAGAGGGTAAGTTGATCCGTTTGAAGCGTGGATTATTCTGCGTAAATCCAAAATATTCCCAAAAGAGCATCAACCACGGGGTAGTGGCGAACATTCTCTATGAAGGACCGTCATACGTGTCCATCGAGACCGCTCTTTCCTATTACGGGCTGATTCCCGAACGGACAATGGGAATGACTTCCGTAGTAACTGGGCGTTCCAAGACATTCACAACCCCAATAGGATGGTTCAGCTACAAGACAATCCCAGAAGACCTCTTTCCAATTGGCGTGAGAAGCGTCGATGGATATCTGATGGCATCTCCCGAAAAAGCGCTCTGCGACTATCTCTACACGAGGAAAGACCTTAGAATCTATTCCCCCAAGACATTGGCATCATATCTCGGAGAGGATGTTCGCTTCGATTTCGACTCCTTTGAGAACCACGATCCGCAGATTTTCGCCGCATATGCAGCGTGCGGCCACAAGGCGGGTTTGTTCAACGCTGCGGAAAGGCTTTTCAAGTGACACTGTTCGAAAAGATGGTCGCGGACATGCGGCAGCAGCCAAATGTCTTGGAGGACAACATCCAGCATGAGGTGATGCAGAAGATCGCACTCGCCGGGCTTGCGCGCGGAGGCTTCTTCGAGAAGGCCGCGTTCTATGGCGGGACATGTCTCAGACTTCTGCATGACATGAGGAGGTTCTCGGAGGACATGGACTTCTCGCTGCTCGAGCCGGATCTCGAGTTCAAGTTCGAGGACTACTTCCCCGCCGTGGTCGAAGAGTTCAAGCTCGCCGGCAAGGACGTGGAGATCAAGATGAAGCACAAGGGAATGCCGTCTGCAATCGAAAGCGCGTTCCTGAAGGAGTCGTCCGCTGTGTTCGACATCGGCTTCACGACGGAAAAGCGCCTTAAGGTCAAGATTGAAGTAGACATCGATCCGCCACCGAAGTTCACGACCGAAATGAAGACTGTGGCATCGCCCCGGACTTTCTGGGCACGCTCCTACACCCTGCCCGATCTTTTCGCGGGAAAGGTGTCCGCCGCGCTCTTCCGCAAGTGGAAGCACAGGGTCAAGGGCCGCGACTGGTACGACGTGGCCTGGTACATCTCGCACCACACCCCGCTCGACATGGCGCATCTCGTGGAGCGCGCCAAGGAAAGCGCCCCCGAGGCGGACGTCTCGACACCCGAGAAGGTGATCGCAGCGTTCGACGCGCGAATCGCCGCCATCGACTTCGAAAGCGCTAAGGCCGACGTTGAGCCCTACGTGATGGACAAGTCCGAGCTGGACATCTGGGGCGCCGAGTTCTTCCGCCAGATGGTGCGGATGATCAAGTTCGCATGACGTCCGCATATCTGATTCCATCTTGCGAAAGGCAATAACATGCAGATGACAAGAAAAGACTTCATTGGCAGGACGGCGCTCTTTGGCGCTGCGGTTGCAGCGGGGCGGGTGTTCGCAGACGGCCAGGCGCTCCTTGGCCTCGGGGGCGCGGCGCACGAGAACGCCGCCGTTCGACAAAGGCGGATATCGTCGCAGCTTCGGGTGGGAGATGACGGCCGAACAGTCCGCATACAGCATCTGGACGAAGACTGCGTTCTCGCCGCGCTCGATCTGCCATTCGGGCTACACGGGCCCGGCGATCGCCGTTGACCCCGTGCGCGATTTCGCCGGGGTGGTCCTCGGCAACAGGAAAGCCAGCAAGGAGAAGACTATGGGCCCGCGCATGCATCTCCTCGATCTGATGGCAGCAGGCGCCCCCAGGGCCTGATCCCCACGACGGGCATCATTTGTGGCAAATGTTCAAGGAGCCGATGTGGCGAGGGCGATGCCGCGGCCCTTGCCGCCGACGGCGCAATAGTAGTGATACACCACGCCGTCATGCTTCAGCACCCACGGCTTATGGGCATGCGTGCGGTCGAAGTCTTCGGACGGCTTCACAAGCGGCTCTCCGTCCCACTTCGTCCAACTCTTCAGATCGTATGAGCAGGCGAACGTATCGAACGCGCCGCCGGGCTTCCACTCGTAGCCGAAGTAGAACATCACCCACAGGTCGCCGATGCGTCGGATCATCGGGTCGCCCGAGATGGAATGCTTCTTCGGATCGCCGTTCTCGATGACGGGAGCGTCCCCGATTCGCCGCCAGCGGAGCATGTCGTCGGAGACCGCTATGCCGATCGCTTCGCGGTGCGAGACCTTGTCGGCGGCGTTGTAGAAGTTGACGAACCTCCCGCCGCACGCGCGAGTCGGATCCTCCACCGTGAAGTGCTTGTAGATCGTAGCGCGCTCGAAGGCGCGGGCGGAGGGATCGGAGGACTGCATCACGGGGTTCTTCTCGTAGCGCGTCCACTCGCGCACGGCGGACGGATCGTCCGTCCAGGCGACGCCCGTGGAAAGCGGATCGGTCTCGTAGCCGTCCTTCGCGCCGCCGAGATACATCATCCAGTATTTCCCCTGAAACGTGTTGAGCGTGTTCGGCCCGTCCCACCGCGTATCGACGAGCGCGGGCCAGCCGTCGGCCTGCGACGCGTCCCAAGCGCCCTTCTCGCCACGCCTGAAGATACAGCCAAGACGCGTCCACTTCAAGAGATCCGGCGACTTGGCGAGATGCGTCTCGTATCCTTTGCCGTCGAATCTGATGAACATCATGTACCATGAATCGCCGTGGCGGAACACCGTCGGATTGTCGAGCATCTCGCCCTTTTCAGGCGTCAGCACCATGCCCACCTTGTGCGGAGTCTTCACCGTCTCATACACCTCACGCATCCGCTCCGGCGGCACCTCGCGCTCGGCGGGGACGCCCATCGCGTCGACCCACCTGCGCTTTGCGGGGTCGGTGCAGATGAGGAGCTTGCCGAGGTTCGTGTCGAAGAACTGCTGGCCGAGCTGCGGATAGTATTTGCGCCTCTCCTCCGATGTGCCGACTTTCTTGTGCGCGAGGTTGCGCGTCTCGAACCCGCTGCCGCTGCCGTCCTCCTGCCAGAGCGCCTGGTGCACGGAATTGGTCGCGTGCCACGCCGGCTGCATCGTGTACTCGATATGCCCGCGCCAGGTGCCAGGCCGCGTCTCGCGCATGCCGTCGCCCACCTTGCCGCCCATCGTGAATCCCGGCACACGCTCGAAGTTCATGCCCACCATCGTAACGGACTGCATGCCGTGTTTCTCGCCGCCGTCGTCGCCGCACTTCGCGAAGAGCGGCAGATGGACGCTCTGCTCGTCGCCGCAGTTGATCAGCACGATCGGATGGTTGAACCCGCATGTGTACTCGTAGTTTCCGAACGTCCAGCCGTAGATGTTGAACGACGCAAGGCAGTCGTTGCAGATCACATGCTCGCCGCCAGCCTGGAACGCCTGCCCGAAGCCGGAGGCGTGGATGTTGTCGAAACGCGATATGGGAAGGTTGCTGCCGCTGGTGAACGTGATGCCTATCGAGTCGATGTGCGGCATGGGCAGCGGCCCGAACTTGCGGTAGGGGAACGAGTCGCCCCTCATGCATCGATCGCCCATGCCGCGCAGGCGAAGATTCCTGATCTGCACGCCGTCCGTTCTGCGGAGGTCGATGCAACGGGCGGGATGCTGCGCGTCGCAGATGAATATGGACACGTTCTCAAAGCGCAGCCCCGCGCCGTTCTGTATCCCCTGCCTCGTCCATGCCCCTCGCATGACCGACGGCACACCTCCGCCGGCCGTGGCCCAGATCGACGACCGCGCATACCACACCACGCCATTTGTCGCCGACGCCACCATCCCCGCCCCGGCCTGGAACATGTCCTGTCCCTCCACGACGAAATGCCGTCTCGGCGGGAGGCGCACCGCCGCCCTCGGCCCGCCGTCTCCCCATTCGCGGAACGCGTCAATCATGTAGACGCCGTTGTAGAGATACAGGTTGCGTCCGTCCTCCGCGCACAGGTCGATCGCCTTCTGGATCGTTTCCTGGTCGTTCGTGCCCGCGCAGACGAAGTCGGCCGTGGCCTTCGCCGCGGCAACCGAATCCGACGCCGCAACCTTCACCCACACCGGGTCGGCCGCCGCCGCGACCAGCGCCATGAAAATCGTCCCGAACTGTATTCCCATGACGTTCATTTCTTAGCCGAGGAATGCGCCCTGGGCCTTGAGCGTGTCCACAAGGGACTTGGCGTCGAGGGCGCGCGGCGACACGCCGCCCTTCACGCACAGCGCGGCCGCAGTGCCCGCGGCCTGGCCCATCGCCATCACCGGCGGCATCACGCGCACCGCGCCGGCCGCCTCGCTCGTCGCGGAGAGGCAGCGTCCCGCCACAAGCAGTCCATCGACCTTCAACGGCACAAGACATCTGTACGGCACACCGTACCAGTTCCCGTTCTTGACGGTGACATACTGGTTGCTGAGGGGCCCGAATCGGCCGTGGATGTCGACCGAGTTGGCCGCGAGCAGAACAGAATCCGCGGGGACGCGCCCTTCCAGGCAGTCGTCGACCGTGAGGCGATACTCTCCGAAGATGTGGCGGGACTCGCGCACGCCTACGGTAGAGCCGGTGCAGAGGAGGCGGGCCTCGGCGCAGCCGGGGACGTACTTCTTGAAGAAGCGGAATATCTGGTCCACCTGCGCACGGCCGGCCGACTCGGCGGCGCTCCAGCTCTCGGGATCGGTGGAATCGACGCCCATGATGCGCGAGGTGTTGATGAACCATTCGTCCTCCTTCACGCCGCGGAAGAGTCCGATCGAGACGCGCTTCAAGTTCCAATCGCCGGCGGCGCGCGCCTCGGCCACGCGCCAGTGGAGCGAACGGTAGTTCACGCCGTCCTTGCGGTAGAAGTTGTCCTTGTTCGCCTCGATGTCGGCCGTGATCGCCTTGAGGTCGCAGTTGCCGATGCGGAAGAACATGGTGGCGGGCTGGACGCGCTTGCCCTTGGGGTCGCCGAACTCGGTGGGGACGCCGGCGCGGAATGCCACGTCGCCGTCGCCGGTGGCGTCGACCACGACCTTGGCCCGCGCGTTGCGGAAACCGGCCTTGGTGAAGAGCGTGGCGCCCGCGATGCGCGCGCCGTCCATGAGCGGCTTCACGAAGTCGGCGTGGAAGAGCACCTTCACCTTGGCCTCGGCGCACATCTCGTCGAGGAGGAGCTTCAGCGCCTCCGGCTCGAACGGAGTGCAGTGGTCGTGTCCGATCTTGATCCAGCTCGTGAACGCCGTGCCGGCGCGGCAGTCCTTCGGGTGGATGGCGCCGCCGCGCGCGACGAGCCTCTCCACTATCTCGTTGAAGAGGCCGCGGATGATCTGCACGGAGCCGGTCTTGTCGTAGCACGTCATGAACGGACCCACGAGGCCGCGCGTGGCCATGCCGCCGAGGCAGTTGCCGCGCTCGACCACCATCACGCTCGCGCCGTTCCTCGCGGCCGCGATGGCGGCGCACACGCCGGCCGGGCCGCCGCCGAGGATCAGGACGTCCACGTCATAATGCGGTGCGGACGTGGGAGTGTCCGCCCTGCCGCCCGCCGCCGCGCCCGCGAACGCGGCCAATGACGCGCCCTTGAGAAAACCTCTTCTGTTGCAGTTCATCGCACTACCCCTTTCCTTATAACAAGCTTCATGCAGAATCTCTCCTGTTATAATCTGTGGATTCACAAGATACGCAAGAATTATAGCAAAAACCGCCTACTAGGTCACTAGCAAACCGGCGTGGGGTCAGACCCTGAACCGGTATGGGGCCAGACCCTGGGTATGGGGTCAGACCCTGGGTATGGGGTCATGGGGTCAGACCCTAGGTATGGGGCCAGGTCCTGGGTCATAGGGTCAGACCCTGGGGGGGCATAAACGAAAAACGCGTCGGCCTAGGGGCCGACGCGCTCTTCTGCCTGTTTTCAGGCGAGGGGAATCACGACTCGAAACGGTACGTGTCGATCTTCTCGTACGCGGTGTGCAGAAGGTGATGCGCCTTCTCGCCGCCCTGCGCGCCGGTCTTGCCGTCGAGGAAGTCATTGTACAGAGCCGTGACCTCGGGATTGAGATGCGACATGCGGAGCGTGCACTTCTCGTCATCCGAGTAGAGGCCGGCCGTGCGCTGGGCGCGGACGGCGTCGGTCGCAAGGCAGGGCTGTCCGCCGCCGCCGATGCAGCCGCCGCGGCACGCCATCACCTCGATGAAGTCGTAGCGCGGCTTGACACCGTTCTTACGGTCTTCGCGGATCTGGTTCAGGACCTTCTCCACGTTGCCCATCTGGTGCGCGACGGCGATGTTGACCTTCGTGCCCTTGATGTCGATCGTGGCGGTCTTGACGCCTTCCATGCCGCGCGTCTCCTTGAATTCAATGGAGGGCGGCTGGGCCTCGCCGGTGATGAGGCAGTAAGCCGTGCGGAGGGCCGCCTCCATCACGCCGCCCGTCACGCCGAAGATCGTGCCGGCGCCGGTGTAGGCGCCGAGCAGCTTGTCGGCGGGCTCCTCGGGGAGGTCGTTGAAGTCGATGCCGGCAGCCTTGATCATGCGGGCGAGCTCGCGCGTGGTGAGCACCACGTCGGTGTCCTGGAAGCCGGTGGAGTTCATGTGCTCGTCGCGGGCGATCTCGTGCTTCTTGGCCGTGCAGGGCATGATCGAGGTGACGTGCACCTTCGCGGGATCGACGCCGTTCTTCTCGGGCCAGTAGGTCTTCGCGAGGGCGGAGAGCATCTGCTGGGGCGACTTCGCCGTGGAGAAGTTCTCCGTGAAGTCGGGGGCGTACTTCTCCATCCAGTCAGTCCACGCGGGGCAGCAGCTGGTGAGGAGCGGGAGCGTCCCGTTCTCGGTGAAGCGCTTGATGAACTCGGTGCCCTCCTCCATGATCGTGACGTCGGCAGAGAAGTTGGTGTCGAACACCTTGTCGAAGCCGAGCATCCTGAGTGCGGCGTAGATCTTGCCGGTGGTGAGCTCGCCGGGCTTCATGCCGAACGCCTCGCCGACGGCGATGCGGACGGCCGGGGCGATCTGCACGAGGCAGACCTTGTCCGGGTCGCGCAACGCGGCCCACACCTTGGCCGTCTCGTCGTTCTCGTAGATGGCTCCCACAGGGCAGTGTGCGGAGCACTGTCCACACTTGATGCAGGGGGACTCGGCGAGCTTCACGCCCGCGGCGGGCGCCATGACGGTCTTCTCGCCGCGGCCGATGAACTCGAGGGCCCACACGTTCTGCATCTCCTGGCACACCTCGGCGCAGCGCCCGCACTTGATGCACTTGTCGGGGTTGAGCACGATGGAGGGAGTGGAGGTGTCGGGATCGTGGTGGATGACCTCCTTCGGGAACGGGATGTCGCGGATGCCGAAGTCGGCCGCGATGGCCTGCAGTTCGCAGGATCCGGAACGCGGGCACTGGAGGCAGTCCTGCGGGTGGTTCGCGAGGATCAGCTCGAGGACCGTCTTGCGCACCTGCACGATGTCGGGGTCGTGCGTGAGGATGTGCATGCCGGCCGTGGCCTCGGTGCAGCAGGCGCGGAGCATCTTGGGGCTCGGGACGAGCTTGCCGTTGTCCGCGGGGTTGCGGCTGGGGACGAGCTGGCGCACCACGCAGATTCCACAGCTCGCGCCCGGCTTGAGGTCGGGATGGTAGCAGAGGGTCGGGATCTTGATGTGGGCGGCCTTGGCGGCGTTCAGGATCGACGTGCCCTTCGGCACCTCGACGGTCTTGCCGTTGATTTCAAGGGTGATCATTTCGGTTTCCATGATTGAAATATCCTTTCCTTATTCTTTATCACCCGTGGGAGATGGCGCCGAACTTGCAGTTCTGCTCGCACTGCCCGCACTTGATGCACTTGGCCGGGTCGATGACGTGCGGCTGCTTCACAGCGCCCGTGATGGCGTTCGCCGGGCACTTGCGCGCGCAGAGCGTGCAGCCCTTGCACTTCGCCGGATCGATCGAGTACTGGATGAGCTTGGAGCACTTGCCGGACGGGCACTTCTTGTCCTTGATGTGCGCCATGTACTCGTCCATGAAGTAGCGGAGAGTGGAGCGCACCGGGTTGGAGGCCGTCTGGCCGAGGCCGCAGAGCGACGCCTTGTTCATCGCGTCGCAGATGGCCTGCATGTTCGCGATGTCCTGCTCGGTGCCGCGCCCGTCGGTGATCTTGGTGAGGTAGTTAAGGAGCTTGCGCCCGCCGATGCGGCAGGGAGCGCACTTTCCGCAGCTCTCGTCCACTGTGAAGTCGAGGTAGAAGCGCGCAACGTCCACCACGCAGTCCGTCTCGTCCATGACGATGAGGCCGCCGGAGCCCATGATGGAGCCGATCTTGGCGAGCGACTCGTAGTCGATGGGCGTGTCGAGGAACTGCGGCGGGATGATGCCGCCGGAGGGTCCGCCGGTCTGGGCCGCCTTGAACTGGTGGCCGCCGCGGATGCCGCCGCCCACGTCGAAGATGATCTCGCGGAGCGTCGTCCCCATCGGCACTTCGATGAGTCCGGAGTTGTTGACCTTGCCGGTGAGGGCGAACACCTTGGTGCCCTTCGTGGTGGCAGTGCCGATCTTGTTGAACCAGTCGGCGCCCTTGTTGATGATCACGGGGACGTTCGCGAGCGTCTCGACGTTGTTGATCACCGTGGGGCGGCCCCAGAGGCCCTTCACGGCCGGGAACGGCGGACGGGGCTTGGGCATGCCGCGGTTGCCCTCGATGGACTGGAGGAGCGCGGTCTCCTCGCCGCACACGAACGCGCCCGCGCCGAAGCGGAGCTCGATGTCGAAGGAGAAGCCGCTGCCGAGGATGTCGTCGCCCAAGAGGCCCAGCTCATGCGCCTGCTTGATCGCGATCTGGAGACGCTCAATGGCGAGCGGATACTCCGCGCGGATGTAGATGAAGCCCTTGGAGGCGCCGATCGCGTATCCGGCGATAGTCATGGCCTCGAGGATGGAGTGGGGATCGCCTTCCAGCGTGGAGCGGTCCATGTACGCGCCGGGGTCGCCCTCGTCCGCGTTGCACACCATGTACTTCTGGCCCTTGGGCTGCTGCTGCGCGAACTTCCACTTCATGCCGGTGGGGAAGCCGGCGCCGCCGCGTCCGCGGAGGCCGCTCTTGAGCATCTCGTCGACCACCTGCTCGGGCGTCATCTCGAAGAGCACCTTCTCGATGGCCTTGTAGCCGTCGCGCGCGATGTAGTCCTCGATCTTCTCGGGGTCGATCACGCCGCAGTTGCGGAGCACGATGCGGTACTGCTTCTGGTAGAACGGGATGTTGGCCTCGGCGACAAGCTTCTTCGCCTGCTCGGGGTCGTAGCAGAGGCGCTGCACGACGCGGCCCTTGACGAGATGCTCCGCGACGATCTCCTTGACGTCATCCTCCTTCACCTGCACGTAGAACGTGCCCTGGGGAAGTATCTTGACGATCGGGCCCTGCTCGCAGAATCCGAGGCAGCCGGTCGCGACCACCTGCACCTTGTCGGCCAAGTCGGCCTCGGCCAGCTGCTTCTTGAACGCCTCGACGATCTGGTTGCCGCCGCTCGAGCAGCACGCCGTGCCGCCGCAGATTAGCACGTATGATTCGTATGCCATTGTTGTGCTCCTTAGGCGTTCTTGATGATGTCGATGGACGGACGGTCCAGGATCTTGTCGTCGATCAACTGATGGCCGACGATGTGCTTCTCGACCACAGACTTCGCCGTCGCCACGTCCACGTTCCCGTAGATCACCGTGGGCATGCCGGGAACGACGACCTCGACGGTCGGCTCGGAGTGGCAGAGGCCCATGCAGCCGGTCTGACGGATGAGGACGTTCGTGAGCCCCTTCTCGCTGATCGCGTCGACGAGCGCGGTGAACGTGTCCTTCGCGCCCGCGGCGATTCCGCACGTGCCCATGCCGACGATCACCTGCACGTCCTTGTTGGAGGAGTCGCGCATCTCCATCGCCTTCTGCTTCTCGCCGCGCATGCGGCGCAGATCTTCAAGTGTCAACTTTGCCATTTTTATGCTCCTTTCAGCCTTCTGCACCACAGTACTTGGCTATGATTTCCTCGACGTTCTTCGTCTCGAGCTTGCCGTGAACCTCGCCGTTGACGACGGCCACCGGCGCGAGACCGCAGCAGCCGAGGCAACGCACCGCCTCCACCGAGAACATCCCGTCCGGGGTGGTCGCGTTCAGGCCAACGCCCAGCTGCTTCTCGAACTCCTTGATGATGTCGTCGCCGCCGCGCAGGTAGCATGCCGTCCCCAGGCACACCTGGATGTTGTACTTGCCGGCCTTCTGCAGACGGAAGAAGTTGTAGAAGGTGATCACCCCGTAGATCTTCGCCAGGGGCACGTCCAGGAGGCGAGAGCACTCTATCGCGATCTCGCGCGGGATGTAGCCGTAAGTCTGCTGAACCCGGTGGAGCACCATGATCAGGTTCCCCGGCTTCGACTTCCATTCCTCGATGAACGCCTTGAGCTCAGGCGTCATCGTCTCTGTCTTTCCGCTCATTTGTTTTTTCCTTGATTGGTTTTCAAAAGCAAAAAAAGCCTTTGGCTGATATTATCTCAAATTGACCCCGTGTTAGGCAAGGGTAAGATTGACGAATTCGGACATGATGGAGACGCTTGCGCTGGCGCCGATCCTGGTGGCGCCGGCCCGCAGCATCACAAGCGCGTCTGCAAGCGTGCGTATGCCGCCGGCGGCCTTCACGCCCATCCTCCGCCCCACGGTCCTGCGCATCAGCTTCACGTCCTCAGCCACGGCGCCACCTGGTCCGAAGCCGGTTGAAGTCTTCACGAAGTCGAAACCGGCCTCCCTGGCCAGACGGCAGGCCAGAGTCTTCTCCTCGTCGGAGAGGTAGCAGCACTCTATTATGAGCTTCGTCGCGGTCTCGGGGTCGGGCAGACCCTCCGCGCGCGGCAACCCCTTCACCGCGGCGCAGAGCGCGAGTTCCTCCTTCAGTGCGCGCAACGCGGCCTTTCCGCCGCCGGCCGCCGCCTTGAGGAGACGCACGTTCACCACGAAGTCCAGCTCGCGCGCGCCGTCGCGCAGCGCGCGCACGGCCTCGAACGCCTTCGTCTCCGCATGGCTCTGCCCGAGCGGGAATCCCACCACCGTGCAGACCTTCACCTCGGAACCCTTCAGGAGACGCGCCGCGCGCGCCGCTTCGCACGGATTCACGCACACGCTGGCGAACCCCCACTCGCGTGCCTCGGCGCAGAGCCGCCTCACAGCCCCCGCATCGCCGGCCGGCTTCAGAAAGGTATGGTCGAAGCAGCGCGCAAACTCCGCCGGGGAAAGCTTCTCGGGGGCCTTCATCTCGCTGCCCCCCCGCGCGGCGGCACAGGCTCCAGCGCGTACTCGTCCTTCCCCGTGAAGAGACGGCGTACCTCCTCGACGACCATCTTCGGCCTGCGGTAGAGATCGTACAGTCCGCCGGTGTTCACGCCGTAGGAGCGGTTTCTCAGCCCACGGGTGCGTGTGTAGGTCTTGCAGTCGGTGAACTGCCAGATCGCGACGCCGGAGATCTCCTTGTTGGCGAAGATCTCCTCGAGCATGATGCGCTCGTACTCCGCCTGGAAGTCCTCGGTGTACTGCGCGCGGCCGCGCGGGTCGCGCACGCCGTAGTCAGCCTTCACTCCGGTCTCGCTCACGACGATCGGGCGGTCGTCCTTGTAGCGGCCGCGGAAGTAGGCCGTTATGCGCTCGTGGCAGCGACGGATGTTCGCGCGGATCTCCTCGGGCGAACCCGTCGCAAGCTCGTCGTTGTACCAGCATGGATAAGTGTTGTACGCGATGATGTCCGTCTCCGCGTGGGAGATGCAATTCTCGGTGTGGTTGCACGCGAACGTCACGAGATGCCCCGTGTCCTCCTCCTTGAGCGCGCGCACGAGGCGCGACACGAGCGACGTGCACACCGGCCTGTGCGAGTGAGGCTCGTTCAGGAACGCACTCACGATAACGCATGGATGGTTGATGGAGTTGCGCGCCATCAGCCGCGTCTCCTCCTCCTGCAGATCGCAGAACTCAGGATCCTCGAGCTGCTTCGGTCCGTTGCCCCAGCCTAGCGACTCCTCCCATACCATCACGCCAAGCTCGTCGCAGAGGTCGAGGAACTGCCCGCACTGCGCGTAGTGGCTGCCTCGTATGAAGTTGCCGCCGAGGTCCTTGAGATTCTTCACGTCCTCGTACATGAGCTGCATGGGAGACGAACATCCGAACTCGTAGTGTGACTCGTGCCTGTTCACGCCCTTCAGATAGATCGGCTTCCCGTTGAGCGTGATGCGTCCGCCTGCCGTACCCACCTGCCTCACGCCGAAGCGCGTCGCGGCCGAGCCGAGCGCGCCGCCGGCATCCACCACGACATTGTGAAGATTGGGCTCCGACGGACTCCAGAGCTTGAACCGCGGCACGTCCAAAACCGCGCGGCGCGCCTTGAAGCGAACACTCTCCGGCGCAGCCCCGTCGAAGGAGACGGACGCCGTGAAATCCGAAGGCGCGGGCGCTCCCGCGAACTCCGCCTCGAGCTCGACGCGCCCTGTCCTCCAGTCCCTAGTGCGCACCACCACGCGTCCAAGCTCCACCTCGTTCGCGCGGGTCTCGAGCCACACGCCGTGGTGGAATCCGCCGTACGGATAGAAATCGTAGAAGTCCCAGAAGAGCTTGACCTTCGAGTTGTCCACCACTGAGTCCACCGCGGCCTCCACCACATGCACGCCCGCGGCTAGAGGGCCCGTCTCGAAGGAAATCTTCGACCAGGGGAGAACGCTCGCGCCGATCTCGCGCCCGTCGATCCAGTAGCGCGACCTGAGTCCGCATCCGTCTACGACGAGCCGCGCGCCGGCCGCCGCATGCGCGAGCGAGAACGTGCGCCTGTAGAGGCCGGTGCCGTGCTTGTTGAACCAGCGAGACATCGCGTTCCAGCATCCAGGCACAGGCATCTTGTCGTCCGCCGCGAAGCCTGGCTTCCCCACGTCCTCGAGCTGGCGTCCGCACTCGAAGCGGAAGTCCCACAGTCCGTCGAGCGGAGTCTTCTCCACAGCCCCCGCAGCGAGCGCGGCTATCGCCGCGGCAAAAGCAAACACATTCTTCATTTCTTCGTTCTCCAAAAAAAGGCGCGGTCGTGAAACCGCGCCTTCGTTGCATCATAGGATGCAGGGAAGCTTACTTGCCGAGGACGGCGTCCTTGCAAGCCTTCGCGAGGCGGAACTTGACCACCTTCTTGGCCTTGATCTTGATCACTTCGCCCGTCGCAGGATTGCGGCCCGTGCGGGCGGCCTGCTGCTTCTTCACGAGCTTGCCGAGGCCAGGGAGCATGTAGCCCTTCTCCTCCTGCTTCGCACCCTTGACCGCGAGGTCGAGGAGCTTCTCGTAGACTGCAACAGCCTGCTTCTTGGTGATGCCGGCGGCTTCAGCAAGTGCCTGCATGATGCCGCTCTTGGTGGTCGGTATGAGTTCTTTCTTTGCCATTTTTTTGTTCCTTGTTTCCCGCAAGGGGAAATCCCTCGCGATTTGCTTATAGAATAGCGGTTTTTTCGTTGTGGCGCAAGGGGTAAAACGAAAAAATTGTATTTTTTCTGACGTTGCTTGAAAAGCGGATTCCGGACCGTGCGCGCAAGCGCCTTGAAGTCCCCCGTCACTTTGCCTCTTCGACTGAAAGCCCGAGGTCGAAGTACTGTCCGCCGACAGTCTGCATCACCTTCACCGCCAGCACGTTGTCGCCCTCCTTCACGGCGGCGGCGAACACATCGCACGGAATCGTGAAAGACGTCCAGTCCGTGTTGTAGCTCGGCGCAGAAAGAACGAGCCTGCCGTTCAGGTAGATCTCCGCATCCTCGTCGTGGTACATCTCCGCCATCACGCGCAGCAGCCTCTTAGGACGCGCCGTGTACGTGAAGTGGCGACGCAGCCAGATCGTCTTCGTGGACCAGTCTGTGTTCACCTTCGCGTGCGGATGGTCGCGCATGACGGCCTTGTTGCCGAACCCGCCGCAGGCACGCGCCCAGGAGGTGTCGTCAAAGGACGGCTGCGTCCACTCCGCCGCAGGCTCCTCCACCGTCCACGCCCATGCGCGCGAATCGGGATCAAGACGCGGCGTCAGCCGACGCGCCACGCGCGGCACAAGCCCGCGTTCGGCGGCCTCGCGCACTTTTCCATGCACGGCCGCAAGTGCAGCGGCGTCGAACTTCACGATGCGCCGATCGTAGGTGAGAAGGCCGTTGATCTCGGCCTCCACGTCCGTCGTCTGCGTGTAGACGCTGCCCGCAAGACCACCCTCCGCCAAACCCGCCACATGCTCCATGAGCGACACGAATTTCGCCTGCACTGCCCCCCTGTCCGCGTCTCGGCCGGTGTTGCCGTAGCCCCATGCGTTCGTTGTCCAGAGATGACCTTCCACGCGGCATCCGATGCCGCCGAACTCGCCGAGGAAACTCGCGCGGCGCGGGTTGAGTGCGTGCATCTTCGGGCGCTGACCGTAGTCGTGCATGTCGACTGCATGCGCCGCCTCCTCCACGCCAGGAGGCAGATGCTGCGTGGTCCGATGCGGTTTCATCCAGATCGCTCCGCCCTCCCAGTCGTGCGCGCCGCTTGGACCGTCCACGAGCCGCGTGGGGTCGTAGCGCTGCGTCCACATGAGCGTCGCGTGCGTGAGGAACTGCCCCGGCTGGCCCCATCCCTCGTTGTAGGGCACCCACATCACGATGGACGGCGTCTTCTGCAGATGGTCCATCATCTCCTTCAGTTCGCGGCGGTAGAAACCATAGCGCCTCTCTCGGTCGCTGAAGCCGCTCGGCATGTCCTGCAGCACGAGGATGCCGAGCCGGTCGCAGAGGGCGTAGTAGCGGCGCGGCTCCACCTTGATGTGCTTGCGCATCATGTCGAAGCCCATCTTCTTGAGCGCGAGGATGTCGTACGCCATCGCCTCCTCCGATGGCGGAGTGAGGAGTCCGTCCGGCCACCACCCCTGATCGAGCGTGCCGATGATGAACCGCGCCACGTTGTTGAAGTAGAAGCGCAGGACGCCGTTCGGGTCCTTGCGGAGCTCGAACTTGCGCATCCCGAAGTAGCCCTTCACCACGTCGCGCGTGCACGCCGCACCGTCCGACAGCGTGAGGACAAGGTCGTATAGCGCGGGCGACTCTGGGCTCCACAACGCGACAGGCCGCGGCAGCGAAAGCGTCACCGGCTTGCCCCACGCCGACGCTGTCCCCTTCACGAGCTCCTTACCGTCACGCCACACCGCCACCGTGCCGACGGCGCCGGAGAGGTTACCCGTGCCCGCCAGCGTCACGCTCACCGTCCCTGCATCGATGTCCGTCACCACCGCATAGTCCGTGACATGCGTTTCGGGCACGGTCTCGAGCCACACAGTGCCGCCGATGCCGGAGGAGCGCGTGTACATGCATCCGCGCGGTTTGAAAGTCTGCTTGCCATGTGATCCGATGAAATCGGTGGTGGGATCCCAGATCGACACGACGAGTTCATTCGCGCCCTTCTTGACGAGATCCGTGACATCGTATGTGAACGGCATCTGCCCGCCCTCATGCGGCACGCCTGCCTCGACGCCGTTGACGAACACCATCGCACGGAAATCGGCCTGCTCGAAGTGGAGGAGGAGACGCGTGCCCGGCCGGACGTCCGCGTCGAACGACCTCTTGTACCACAACGTGTCCTGCGGTTCGAGGATGCGCCCCACGCCGGAGAGCGAGCTCTCGATCACGAACGGCACGAGGATCTCGCCGTCCCACTCCGACGGCACGCCCGGCGCGTCGCGCGTGACGGCGTACTGCCAAAGGCCATTCAGATTCGTCCAGGCGTCACGCGTCATCTGCGGACGCGGATACTCGCGCCAGGCGTTCTCAGGCGTGACTTTCTCGCCCCACTGCGTCTTCATTCCAGGCGCCTGCTGCCAAGCGCCTGCAACCACGGCAAGCATCGTCGCCACCGAATACATCAATCGCTTCATATTCGCAACTCCATTCTGAACATGTTTCTGTGCGGCACGCATTATACCAAATTCATCCGGACGCGAATAGACCGGCCTTCAAATCCACGAATCAGACGATTCCGTGAACCATTCTCACACGGACTCTATCATGCAGAGCACACCTGGCTTTGCGGGCCATCTACATCTCTGGACAAGCCATCTACATCTCTGGCATGGCCATCCAATCTAGGCGGACAATCTACCTCTCCTGACGAAGTGTCGCATTGTATCTGGGTTAGACAGCCACTTTGTGTTTGGGACGGCGAGCCGCATTGCATTTCTGGTGGAGAACCGCGTTGCAGCGGCGTGTAGTCTGGTTCAAGCGCCCTTGCCAACACGCCCGCCAAGGCCGTCGCGCTCCCACCCGCCTTCCTGGCCTCGGCGAGAATTCCCCTCGCCCTCCCTTTCGCAATCCCCATCCATCCGGGGACTTCGTCCGAAGTGAATTCTCGTTTGGGATCTCCGAGCGCGACCGCCTCTTTTGCGGGCGTCTCCCCCTCCGGCGGCAGCACGGCCGCGGCTGGCGTGGGGTCGGACACGCCCGTCGCCTGGCGGAACCTCTTCGCGAGCGCCTTGTAGTGCATGAGCCGCTTGTAGTGGTGATACAGGTCGCTGTCGTTGTCGTGCAGCCACTTCCGTATCCCGCCCCTGCGCCCGACCACCTGTCCGCCGGCCACTATCGCGGAGTTGTCCACATAGCATTCGAGGTCCTCCAGCATGGATCCGAGGCGCAGAGCCGCCTCCGGCGAGTCCTTCCTGTGCTCGAACGCCTCGCGGAGCGCCTCCACAGTGGGGCAGTCGCTCAGCGTGGTGCGCCTTCTGAGCTTTCTGCGCTCCTTCGCAAGCGCCATGCGCCGTCTTCGCTCCGCCTCGTAGTAGGCGGGGCGGCGGAGCCGTCCGAGGTGGCGGTCGATCTGGCGCCTCATGAACCATATCGCGAACGAGCCTCCCATCCAGAGGCAGTACACGAGGAGATTCCCGAGCGGATCGCTCCAGCCGGCGGGACGCCGCCTCATGTAGTCCTGAAGGCCATACGGCATGTCGCCTATCGTGTGGCCGCTCCTGTTCGCCTCGCGCCAGAACTCGCGGCGGTACTCCTCGGAGTCGAACCCCATGACCGTCTCGTGGAACCATCGGAAGAACTCCGGCGCCTCCGCGGTGAAAGTGTCCTCCTCCGGCAGACGCGTGCGGTACACGCCTCTGCGCTCCAGATGTCGCTTTATCTTCCTGTCCATGGCGGCGGGAAGTATAGCAAATCCCCGCCGGGATGTAAACGAGAATTCACTTCGGATTGAAATCTCGAAGGGGATGGGGAATCATGGGAAAATCATCAAGAAATCATAGAGAAATTATGAAGGCGTTAATCCGCTTTGGGACGCTGAGCGTCCGGCACGGAGAATAGATCGGTACGGCCGTGAAGGACGAATTCGACGATCTCCCGGCGGGAGTAGGCGCCACGCCAGTCGTGGGCCATGCCGCCGAACACATGGAAGATCGCCTTGGCACGCCATGCCGGGAAGGCCTCTATGTGGCTCATCTGGTGAAGGAAGCGATCATAGCGATTGATCCCCTGCGCCATCGCAGGAGGCGTCTTGTCCAGTGCGCCGTGAACGCTCACGTCCGCCGAACCGCAGGCATAGACCACCGTCCTCGCAGACAGGTTCGTGGACACCTGGTCATTGGACACACCCTTGGAGTATCTGGTGCGTCCGTCCAATCCATAGTGCCAGGGCGCCGACGGATCAAGCCGCAGCCAGGACGAAGGAGACATCGCCACATACGCCATCTCAACGCCCGCGCGCACCTCCCCTTTGCCCACGGCAGCATACCGGGAGACGAACTGCCCTCCCGCCGAAAACCCGGCCAGCACGACGCGCCTGAGGTTGGGATAGCTCGACTTGTCCCCAAGCCTTGAAAAGATCAGATCAATCACGTCGTAGGAGCTGAAGGAGCCGTTGGAGGCGTCCCCGCCCCCGCGCCAGTCGTCGACGGCCCGCCCGCGCTGCGTCAGGTCACGCGACCACGATTCGTTCCAGAGAGAAAGCCCCTCCGCGGACACATTGTGCTTTTTGAGGACCGCCCGCCTCGGGAAGAGCGGTTCGATCACATACGGCATCCTCTCCCCTTCGCGAAGCAACTTCACCGCCGCGCCAAGAAACGACTTCGCCTCTTCGCACTTCTCGGCCCCTCCGCCCCAGCCGTGCACCACGACGAGCGCCACCTCCGCAGGGCTCCCCTTCTCAAGCGGACTCGTCGCGAAATACCTCACAGACCCATAGCCACCGCCGAAGCGATGCATCTCCAGGTCCTCCGCCACCACCGCGCCTACGAAAATGGCCATGAACACCAACACCATCTTTTTCATAACAACACCTCGAATCAGACAAGCACCTCGTCCAGCGCCTACAGAAGCGCCGTCACTCTCCACGCGCTCGGACCTCGTCTTCCAGTCAAACAATAGGACGCGGGATCTACTTGAACATCAGTAAAGTACCGCGCGGCACGACCCACCAGTAGCCGTTCACATCGTTGTGGACGCCGCGGACAAGCGAGCCGCCGCCGTTCCCCGAGGCAGGCGGCGTAACAGAAACATCCGCCGACGAAAAGTCTCCCTCTATCTCGGCGCAGTTCACGAGCGGATACCACGAGGTCCTCTTGTCCGTGAGATCGGTGAGGTCTATCTCCAGCTTCGAACCCTCCCCGACCACGAGACGGCCAGTCGGCTGCGGCACGCCGCCGACCTTCCCGCCGCACACCAGCCGCGCGCAGCCATCCGGCCCGAACACGAACTTGAGCGTCGAACGGTAGGTCGTGTCGTTCACAGAATCGACGGTGTTGGAGAGGACGACCCCCTTCGCGAGCATGGACGACGCCTTGTCCGGACCGAGGACGAGCGAGCCCTCGCCGTCGACCGACACAAAGATGTTGGACGGCGTGTAGAACGTGCCGGACAGCACGGACAGCGTCCCCTTCGCAGTGTGGTTCTCCACATCAAAGGTCATGATGAAGTCTGCATGATATCCGTTGTTCTTGCCTTCGACGAAGCCGCGTAGGACATTCGTGAGAGACCCGCCCACATACACGTCCGAAAGCACCGTGGCCGTTGAGTTGCTGGAGAGCGTCCAGCGACCTATGCCGCCCCAAAGCCCCAGGACAGCCTGGTAAATACCGCTGTGATAAAGCGTTCCGCCAAGCTGGTTGATGTCACCCTCGCCGCGGCTTGTGCCGATGCGCAGATATGCACTACCTCCCAAGTTGGAGACGACGCCATCGGGGAATATGTTCAAGTATCCGCGGCCGAACGCCTTTGTGTAGGAGAGAGGCCGATCCATCGAATCGCCGACCGAAGTTCCATAAAGCCATTTGGCGTATTGTGAACCATTATTGCGCACTAACGCGCCCTTGACCACGTTCACGACGCCAGTAACCGCCCTGTCTCCGGCGGCATAGCCCACCGCGTTGGGATTCCCAGTGCCCAACATACGCGCGCCGCCCGTGATGTTCAGCTCCGCATTCTGCCCGCGCGCCACCGTCACGCCATACGGGAAGCTGATGTCTTTGCTGGACGCATAGTCGAACACTGTCAAGGCGTTCTCGCGATTGTCATATCCGATCATCATGCTTCCGTCGCCCGTCATGACCATTCGCGAGGAGTCGCGGAATACGATCCTGTTGGTCGCCCCCGCCGCCTCGACGCTGAAATAGGCATGATAGTTTGTGATGACGGCGTTGTCCCTGAACTCCATGTTCGAACCTCTGAAATAGAATCGCCCTTGCTTCGCGGCGGTCTCAGCCATGAACGAGGCGTTCCCGGAAGCAAGGAACGAAGACCCTCGCTTGAAAGCCACTGGACAGCCGCTGCCTGTGCTGGTGGAAATGGACAGATTTCCCTTGAGATCCAGTACGCCTCCACTCCCGAACGTCAACGCATTGTCAACATTGTTTGTGAACAAGAACGAAGTCCCAGAGGGTATGGTCACGGGGCGGTAAGCGGTGAAGGTACTGTTTGTCATCACCGTGTTCCCGGCGAATACCATGCTTCCGCCATTCAAAGTAAATGAAGAACCAGTCGCAGCCACACTGCCCGTAAGCGCAGAATCGGCGCCAACGGTCTGCGTGAACACGGCATTGTTGAACACGATCTCACTTCCCTGCGCAGCCGACAAGGAGGAACCACCATTCAAGGAAAGAGCCGAATCTGCAACTGTTATGGAACCGCCCGCGCCCACATGTACCGCGCTCCCCTCGAAAAAAGACAGGTTCGCGGACGCCAGCAAGAACGGAGCACCAATGGAGAGAGTGGTGGCGCTCTCGGTGTTACGCATAAGCAGTGTGCCAGCAAGGGATGTAGGCGACGAAACTGAGACTGTGAACGGTGAAGCCGTGTCTTCAAGAATGTGACCTTCGACGGAAGCAGACGGCACACCTGCCGACCAGTTGGCTGCGGTGCCGAACTCGCCCGAGCCGTTTGCCGTCCATTCCGTAATGCTCGGCACGGACGCCGTCCGGCGCAGCAACTCGTCGGCGGAGAGCGCGCGGTCGTGGAAACGAACCTCGTCGATCGTGCCGCCCCACGCCCAGTCGCCCTTCGGATCGCCGCCGATATGCCAGTACTTGGTGAAGTCGCTTGAATAGGCGATGTCGCCGAGGAGCGTCTGCGTGTTTTTCAAAGAACCATCGATATACAGACAGAATTTGTGGGTGGCCTGGTCGAGCGTAAAGGCGATGTGGTGCCATTCGCCGTCCTGAATGCACGGAGAGGAGCCGGAGTAGATGTTTACTGTACTTGCTTTTGTCGCCACTCCTTCATTGTCGAGGTAAGTGTATTGAAGGTTCAGGCTTGTTCTTGTGCGGCTGTAGCTGTTCTCATATACGGCGAAGGTGTTTGTGCGTCCACTCGTGGTGTCGTTCCAGAACGGCTTTACAAGGAGACCGTGCCAGTTGGTCCATTTCTTCGTGCGGAAGAAGAACTCGATCGTGAAAGACTGAAGATTCAACTTCCCTTCGGGGTCGTATGAGTAGAGCGAGCATCCATACCAATTGTCGGAGGTCTTGTCGGGATCTGATTCAATCGTCACGGCGAAGTCGTTCGCAGCGGGAACGCCGCACACACCGTCCTGGAGGAGATACGGGCTTTCAAATCCGTTCGTCGGCACGGGTAATATGAAATACGTAGGATTATAGTTCGCGCTATACATCGAACCAGGGCCTATCTTGCCGTATAACTCGTTCGCTGCGCTGGCGATGTTTGTGAAAGTGGTTTCGGCCACGATGTTAGAGCCGTTGTTTGCGGCGTCGTTCTGCATGGTCCACCACACGAGCGTCTTCGCCGAAAGGGTCGAGACTGCCGCTGCGGCAAACATCATCGTCACTAGTTTCTTCATCGTTGGTCTACTCCTTGAGTGGCTTGGTTGCGGACATGATACCATTTTCTTTTACAGGGCACAAGGGGAGGGGGCAAACTTCATCGCTCCGGGAATTCGATCCAGCCGCATCGCCATGGCTCCACGGCGGGCAGAGTGGCGAACACGTCTTCACCCTCTCTGCGCAGCTCCACTGTGAGCCGCTCCATTCCCGGCCCCACCCACACCCCGCGCGAAGCGGCGGCGGGAACTCCGCGCAGACGCACGCGGACGGGCCGCTGGTCATCAAGGGAGACATTCAGCACGAAGAGCGAGCGCAGAGTCCCGTCCTCCGCCACGCGAGGCACTGCGAGGGCGCGAACTGGATCCTCGAACACCACAGGGAGTCGTCCGCCGGAGACGAAGTCCGCCATGCGGTGCAGGCGGCGGAGCTGGTCGGATGCCGCGTCCGCAAGAGAGAACCCTCCGCATCCGAGGACTGCGAAGCGTCCGCCCTTCTGCGACGTTCCGCAGATCGTAGAGGCGCCGAGGTCTGCGCCCTTGAAGTCGAAGTAGCGGCCGAGCACGCGCACATCCTCGGCGGAGGGCGAGAGGACGAGTTTCGGGGAGCCAGCGCTGCGGCGGCAGACGAATCCGGCGTTGATCGGGTCGTCGGCGAACTTCTCGCAAGCCCCTGCCGGCGCCGGACGCACCTTGAGCCCGCCCATGAGTCTGTCGAGCCCGCGGCGCGCGAGCTCCTGCGCGGCCGCGCCCTCCAGCAGAACGCCGCCGGCGAACAGCTCTTCGATCTTCTCCTCGGGGAGCGACTTCGCCTCGCCCGCGGCGAGAATAGAGCCGCACGCCCTGTCGGACGGCCCGGTGACGATCGGCAGGCCGGAGGAGGCGAGGAAGCGCGGAGGGATCGCGCTCGGCGAGATCAGCCCTCCGACGAGCGTCCCTCTGTTCAGCCGTTCGAACTCCTTGAGACGCGGCGCCTCCGCCGCGAGCGGAGCGAAGAGCGTCTCGCCGTACCAGTCGGGCGTCTCGTAGTTCGCGTCCACGATCAGATAGCTCACCGAGTCCATCCCCATCGCGAGACAGGCGAAGGACTCGGCGACAATGCTGCGGGCGGTGCGGCAGTTGAAGGTGCGCGGGCACGTCTCCACCTCGGGGCAGAAGCTCTCGATGGATCGGCAGTTCCGGAGCGTCTTGATCTGTCGCGCGAGGTGGAAGGACTTCGCGACCTGGTCCCACGGATTGTGGTCGGTGTATGCGCCGCCGCCGGGACGCGAAAAGACGGGCCGCCCGCACACGTCCGCGAGCGCGTCGAACACTATGCTCTGCAGACCGTCCTCCCGCATGGCGTGCTGGTAGCCCAGGCGAGTCTCGGGAGAGACCTCGTGCACGGCGGAGGCGATCGTGCGCGCGACGAGCGCGATCGACGTGAAGCTGAAGCGATTCCAGCGTGCGAGCAGTTCGCGGTCGGATCCGAGCGCCGCTACGAGGGAAATCCTGTCGTATGGCGAGGACTCCAATGCGGAGAACGCGGCGATGCACGTAGGGCAGAAGCACCCGCCCAAAGACGCCTTGCTCCAGTGCGAGGCCGGCTCGTGGTTGTCTATTCTCAAATCGTCGTCTATCCACACCGACGACGGCTTCCATGCGGCGTAGAGTCGCGCGGCCTCGGCCACATACTCGAGGAATCCGGGCTGGCGCGGGCAACTGCAGCGTCTGCACTCCGTTCCGCTCTGCCCGGTGAAGCCGCCCCAGTCCTTGGCCGAGCAATCCTCCATTGCCGAGATGGAGTCGCCGTGGCCGAGCGTCGCCTGGAACTGGAGGCCGGGCATGATGCCGATCTTGCGCAGGCCCTCGGCGGCTACGGCCTGGCGTCTGCTCTGCTCGGCATGCCACGAAAGCGGCGGGATCCCTATGCCCGTGGAGAACCACACCTCGTCGCAGGCGGCGCGGTGGCGCGCCAGATTCTCCGCCGTCTTCTCCCAGATCGGCCCGCCGTCGGTCTGCGGACCGCGGAAGCGGATCATCATGAACGGCTCCTTGGCGAACGCGCACGCCGCAACAAGGCAAAGCCCGACAAAGGGCATTACCACACGATATCGCTCTGCCACCATCATTTGCCTCCTTTTCCAATCAGGGAAGCGCCGTGTAGCGCACGGCGACCATGGCGCGGCGGACAGGAGCTTCAAGCTCGACGGCCAGGCGCCTGACATCATTTCTGCCGGGGTTCGGCACGATCTCCTCAACGAGCCGCCAGGCGCCGCCCTCGACTTCTATCTCGACGCGCGCGCGCTGCCCGTCCTTGGCGCGCAGAACGAAGCAGGACTGGTCCTTCCCCTTCTCCATCTCGCAGAACGTGACTATCGGAACCGCGAAGCTCTGCGGGGAATCGAACTCCACGCTGTCCGCGACCCTTGCGGACAAAGCGGCGCGGTCGAACTCCAGAACGCGCGAAAGCGAACGGAGCGACGGCACCTCGTAGGCGCCTTTGAGGTCGAGGGCGTAGACGTCCTTCGCGTCCGTGAAATCCGTCTTCAGCACCTTGCCGGCGAACTGCCGCCCCTGGCTCTGCAGCGTGGCGGCCGGGAAAGGCACAGGGTGCGCATACGAGCTGAGCACCTTGGACTCGTACCTTCGCGGGCTGAACGTGCGGCGCGTATACACCTCGCCGCCGGGATCTCCGGCGATCTCCGCGCCGTCCAGCATCACGGTGTAGGTTCCGACGTCGTTGTGGTTGTGCAGTTCGGCGTTGTGCCCGCCCTTCATGGCGACGGAGAACGGGCGCGGAGCGGATGCGGGCGTGCGCGTCATCAGCACCTGCGCATGGGGGAAGAAGGAGCGGACCGGCAGCGTGTCGAGCGGGAAGGACGACTCCTTCGGAGCGGGAGGCTCTCCGCCGAAGGCCCTCAACGCGATCATCGCAAGCGACGCGGAGGAGCTTTTCGAGCCGTTGCGCTGGATGGAGGCGCTGAGAATCGGGGCCTTGAGCGCGACGGTGGAGACGATGTCCGGCCACACCTGCCTGCCAAGGGCGAGGATGCCCGGATTGGGGTTGCCGCCGCCGTCGGCGAAATGCGGCGAGATGCCGTTCTGCAGACGGTAGCGATACGGATAGAGCATGACGGTGCGGTATTTCGGATTCTTGAAGAAGTCCACCCTGCCGCCTGTGGCGCGGCGAACGAAGAGGCCGAGCATGAGCTCGTGCCCGAAGCCGTAGTTCCAGTAGCCCATGCCCTCGTCGCAGTAGCCGTCGTCGGTGAACGCGTCGAGATACGAGGCGCGCGTGCGCTCCGCGGCCTCAACGAACTCGGCGCGCTCCTCGCGCGGCTCCACGATCGCGAGCGCCGTGCGGACCACGCACGAGTGGCACACTGCGTTCCAGTTGTTCGGGAATGCGAACCACCAGTCGCCCACGTTGTTCACGAACGGGTCGATCGCATACTCCGGGTCTCCGCCGCGCGCCGTCTTCAGGTACGGAGCGAACACGCGGCGCGCGATCTCGGAGCGGATGCGCGCCGCCGTGGCGGCCGGGACGGCGTCCTTGAGCCAGCAAATCGCAACGGCAAGCAGCCATGCCCTTGCCCCGGACGCCAGATCCACCGAAAGTCTGTTCCCGTTGAAGTTACCGAGGTCCTCGTCGTGGGCGGGCAACGTCCAGCTCCTCTCGGAGCAAATGGCGGAGGCGTATGCGTCTATCTTCGCGATGAAGCGCCCTTTCCGCTCGAGGCATTCGGCCAGGACGAGATTCTTGAGCGCGGCGGAGCGGTCGCCGAACGGCTTCTGATAGCGCGAGCGGTTGCCCTTGCTGATGAACTCGAGATACAATTCGTCGGAGAGCTCAGGGACGGGGTCGGCGAGCGCCTTCTCGGCCTGCGACAGGATGTCCGCGGCATCGGGAAGCCTCGCCAGCCTGGCCCACTCGGCGCGGTCGGACACCTCGCCGCCCGGGATGCCCGGCTTTTCCGGCAGCAGCGCGGCGATCTCGCGGATGCGCTCCGGCGACGCAGGCGGAATCGGCGCCGGGCGCTTGTTCCCGGCGATGCAGAGCCCCGCGCCCATCACGACCGCCGTGAGGACGAACATCGTCTTATTCATGCGTTTCCCTCTCCTTAAAGGACGGACAGAAAACTCAACCCATCGAGTCGAGCAGCTTGCGGAGCTTCTCGCGCAGGCGCTCGGCCTCCGCCTCCTCTCCGTGCACGACGGCCCACTCTAGCAGCGCGTCAAGCCTCTTCAGCTCCTCGATCGTGTCGTCTCTCTGGGGCATTGCCATGACTTGTCCCTCGCTTTCCCTTGCGCTCACCTTCTCCGCGAGGCAAACCAGCACACCGCGAGCGACACCGCCGCGAACGTCAGCGCCGTGCAGCGGTGCGCCCAAAGGAGGATGTGCTGCCCGTGCGCGCCGAACACCGTCATCATCGGCATCACAGCCGTGAACACCACGCCTGCGGCGAGAAGCACCCAGAACGCCCAGAAGACGCCCGGCAGAACCGCACGCGTGCGCTCGGAGGTGCGATAGAAGTGCAGCACCACGACGGCGGCCGCAAAGGCTCCGCCCGCCACCATGTGCAGACATATCCACCACCACGTCATGCCGCCCGCAAGCCAACCGACGACGCCGGTCAAGACGAGGCACAGAACGGCCAGCACGAGCCCCAAGTCCACGATCCACTTGAAGGCCCCGGCGAGGAAGCTGTCCATGCGGAACTCAAGCGCGGAGGACATCTTGCGGAGCGCCACCGCCATCGCCGCCACGGCGAAGAGGCAGAGAAGCGCGAACGCCGTCCAGAGGAACACCTTGAAGACCGGGCGCATCGCGAACATCGCGCCGAAGGCCGAGTGATACACGCAGTCGGCCTTCAGGAATTTGGTCTGGCAGACAGGCTCGCCCTTGACGGGGCCGTCCTTTCCGGGATACATGGGCGTTATCTTGCCGAAGAAGAATTCGGAATTGTACGCATGGCAGTCGGCGCACTTGTTCGGCTCCGCGCCGCGCGCCTGGCGGGCGGGCTTCACCGCGTGGGCGAATGGCCAGGAGACTGGCTCGGCGTCCTTCTCGGTCCAGGTCATGCGGCATGGCCTCACCACGCCGTCCTCGCCTTTCACGAACACCGGCTCGACTATGCAGGGCAGGTCGGTGGCCCACTGGGCGCGTCCGTAGACGCCGATCCTGTTGGCGCGCGCCGTGCGCACCTGGGCCACTCTGCCGCCCTTCGTCACACCCGAGTGGCACACCGTGCAGGAGAGGCGCGAGAAGTGCACGAGCGGGATGCCGGCGTGCGTCGGGCGCGGTCCTTCGCCGCCGGGGGCCGTGTGGCAGTCGCGGCAGGTCTTAGTGGCGATGCGGTGGTCCATGCCGCTCGTGTGGCAGTCGATGCAGTTCATGCCGCGCTGGAGATGCACGTCCGTGGCCACGTCGCGGTGGCCGGCAGAGGCCTCGCTGGCCGCGTGGCATGCCAGGCAGCGCTCGTTCTTAGGCTTGCCCACGCGGAAGATGCAGCGTCCGCGGGAGTCGAACATGCGCCTGTCGTAAGAGATGTTCTCTGGGACCTTGAAGAGGTGGTCGTCTGGATTCTCCGGGCGCAGACGGTCCCAGGATCCCTCGAGGCGCTCGTTCATTCCGGCGACGCTTCCAAGTCCCGAGGCGGCTATCGCGGCGCCGCGCCAGTTCTCGCGCATCACCTGGCGCACCCATTCGCTGGAATCGTAGTCGGAGTCCTGCTGGTGGCACGCGAGGCAGTTCGGCTCGAGCGGACCCGTCACGAACCAGCGCGACTTCTCGCGACCCACCTCGGCCATGGCGTTCGTGTCGCATCCCACGCCGCCGCCGGGGAAGTGGCGGCCGAAGAACTTGGTGAACTGCCAGTATGTGAGGCCGACGTCGGAAATCGACTTGACGCCCTTCAAGCCGCCGAGGGAGAACGCCTGCACGGAGCCGGCCTTCTCGTCCACGAGGAACCACGGCTCGAAGTTGCACGAGACGGGCGCCTCGTTGGAGCTGAGGCCGGTGCGGAAGTGGCTGCCGCCCAGCGTCTTGTCCACATCGTGGCACTGTCCGCACGTCTTCCAGAGGGAGATCGCCTCGGGATTCGGCGCCGAGACGGAGACCTTGTCGCCGTCGGCGTCGACGGGGGCCAGACGGTGAACCGGCGGGACGTGCCCGCCGTTGAAGTGCGCGGCGACCGCCGCTGCGGCAAAGAGGGCGATCATGCTCATTTCTTCTTGCTTTCCCCTTCTTCGTCCTTGGTGGCGAGTGAGAAGTTCCAAACGTCGGCAGCGCGGCATGCGTCGATCACGCCCATGAGAGCCTCGTAGGGGGTGGCGCGGTCGGCACGGATCACGACGGGCTGGCCGGGATAGAGCTTGGCGATGCGGGTGAGGCGCGCCGTCACGTCGGCGTGCGTGAGAGTCTGTCCGTTGATGGTGAGCGTGCCGTTCTGCGAGAGGTTGATGATGATCTCGCCCGGCATGCGGCCGGGGACGGTGGCGGACTTCGCGGTGGGCAGGGCGATGGACACCTCGGTCTCCCACTGGGAGAACACGCTGGACGTCACGAAGAAGCAGAGCAGCAGAAACACGACGTCCATCAGCGCCGTCATCTGCAGCGCGGCGGGCGCGCCGCGTTTTTTCTTTCGGAAGTTCATGCCGCGACGCCTTCGAGTTCAACAGCGAGTGATTCGAGCTGCGCCACGCGGCGTGCCGTGCGGCGGCGGAAGAACGCGTGCGCCGCGAGCGCCGGGATGGCCACCGCCAGGCCGAAGACGGTGGTCACGATCGCCTGCGACACGCCTTGCGCCAGCACCACGGGGCGCGCGTTGGCGGCGAGGTCGTTCGCGATGCCGCCGAACGCCTGGTACATGCCCAGCACGGTGCCGAGAAGCCCCACGAGCGGCGCGATGGCCGCAAGGTCCGCGAGCCAGTCCACCGCGCCCTGAAGGCGCTCGGCGACATGTTCGCCGGCCGTCTCTATCGCCTGGGCCACGCGCGGCACGCCGCCCTTGGGTGTGCCGGCGCAGGCGTCGAGCGCCGCCACGACCAGAACGCTGAACGCAGTGGAGCGGCGCTCGGCGAGGCGCCGGGCCTCGGCAGAGTCGCCAGCGCGCAGACGGTCCATCACGTCGCTCACGAGATCCATTGGGGCGATCGCGCTTGCACGCTGGGAGAAGACAAGATAGAACGCCACTGCGAGCGCCACGACCGATATGCCGGCCAGCACCCACATGAGCGGGCCGCCGCAGTTCCATGCGGCCATGAACGTCATTCCTTGCTCTGTCATCTTTAATGCTCCTTTATGGTTGGGTGGTTAGGTGGTTGGGTGGTTGGGTGGTTAGGTGGTTAGGTGGTTGGTGGTTAGGTGGTTGGGCTAGCGTTTTCCCAACAGGTTTTCGACAGTCTTCTGGAAGGCAGCGCGGCGGGACGCCGTCGATGCGCGCAATGCGGCGATGCGACCGTCGTACGCCGCGTAGTCGAGGCCGGCCGTGGCGCCCATGTGCGTCTTGGCGGCGACGGCGGCGTCGGGGTCCTCGGACGACAGCCGCTCCAGATGGTCGCGCACGTCGTGGTAAGCCGTGCGCCACGGCACGCCCGCGGCGACCTGCCTCAGCGCGGCGTCCGTCGCGAACACGCCGGGGATGAAGCCGGCCCTCAGCGCCGCCTCGTCAACGTCCATGCCCTCCACCACCTTCGCGAGGATGCGGAGCGTGGCGCGCGTGATCGAAAGCCCCTTCATGTAGAGGCCCTTGCAGTCCTGCAGATCGCGGTTGTAGCCGCCTGGCATGGCGTGCAGAAGCGACAGCGCCGCAGTCTGCAGACCGAGCACCTGGGCCGTCTTCGACCGCACAAGCTCCAGCACGTCGGGATTATACTTCTGCGGCATGATCGACGAGCCGGTGCAATACGCCCTGGGCAGCTTGAAGTAGGCGAACTCGGGCATGGAGAAGAGTATCATGTCCTCCGCCAGACGAGACAGGACGGCCATCAGCTGCGCGAGCGCGGAGAGGAGCGCCGCCTCGTCCTCACCGCGCGCCATGGACGCGCCGAACACGTTGTGGAGCGGGCGCGAGAAGCCCAGCAGGTCGCTCGTCCGCTGCCTGTCGAGCGGCAGCGGCACGCCGTAGCCTGCGGCGGAGCCAAGCGGGCAGAGATCGTTGATCTTGTAGGCGGCCTCCAGGTTGGCAGTCTGGTCGAGGATCATCTCGGCGTGGCCTGTGGCCCATACGCCGACGGAGCTGGGCATCGCGGGCTGCAGATGCGTCCGCCCCACGAGCGGCAGCCTGTCGTGTGCGCGGCCGAACGAGACGAGCGCCGACGCGAGGCCGCACACTTCGTCCTCGAGGCCCAGAAGCTCGTCCTTGATGTGCAGGCGCACGTCCACCGCCACCTGGTCGTTGCGGCTGCGGCCTGTGTGGATCTTGCGTCCTAGGTCGCCGAGCTCCTCCGTGAGGCGCGTCTCGACGGCCATGTGGACGTCCTGGTCCTGCTCCTTCACCTCGAACGACGGGTCGCGGGCGACGGCCGCGAGCGCGGCGCGCACCTGCGCCGCCTCGTCCTTCGTCACCACCGGCGGCTCCACCGGCATCTCGGATAGCATCGTGACGTGCGCCGCCGTGCCCAGGCAGTCCCACAGCACGAGCGCCCTGTCGAGCACAGGGTCGTCGCCCACCGTGTAGGCGAGCACGTCCGGGTCCACATCTCCCGTTATCGTCTTTTCAGTCTTCATTTAAGCCAGCTTTTTCCGTCGCCTTCCGCATCAGTCCCTGCGCCTTGCCGAGGAGCTCCTTCAGACGCTCCTGCGCGGCGTCGCCCTGGGATAGGGCAAGCAGGTAGTCGCGGTACGCAAATGCGGCGGCGGCGAGCTCGTCGCCGCGCCCTATGGCGTATAGCGGCACCTCGCGCGCCTTGCGGAAGGCGGCACGGCGCAGGGCAGGATCGTCCTGGGCCAGCGTCAACGCCTCCTCGAAGGTGCAGGATGTGCGGTCGGCACCGTATATTTTGTCAAAAAACGGCGGATAAAGCAAGAGGCGCGAGGCAAAAACCGTAAGATCCCAGGGGCTCGCCCTCCCCGGCGAGAGCACGCTGTTCGTGAGGCGCACGAGGCGTTCGTCGTTGGCGCGGTCCTGCAGGACGGGCTCCTTCTCCCCGGTGAGGTCCTCTGCGAGCCTCCTGCCGTCCCACTTCTCGCCCTCGGCGAAGCGTCTGCGCCACACGTCGATCAGCTTCTTCTCCTTCATCCAGCCCACGACGTAGCCGGCGAGCGCGCCGGCCCTCCCGCTCGCCGCCCGCAGATCCGTACAGAGCGCCGGGAAGAACGGAAGGCGCGCGCCGCTCCAGAGAGAAAGAACGAGGCGCACGTCCTCATGCGCAATCTCCACGTCGGTACCGCGCATCATCCCCTGCACCACCCACTCGGGGAAGTCAAGCTGGCATGCGCGCAGGTAGGCGGTGGCCACAGCCACGCGCAGGAGGTCTAGATCGGAGCTGCCGGGCGAAGGCAGCCATATGCGCGTCTCCACCACGCCCTTGCGCACACGCGAGCGAGAGACGACGCGCGTGTCGTTCGTGCGCCCGTCCATCGCGTATATCACGATCGCAGGCTCGCGGACAGACGGCGCGGAGAGCTTGTACGTCCCGGCGAGCGCGCGTATCTCGCGCATGGCGAAGTTGAGAATCGGCGCGCGGAAGCCGATCTCGTCGCCAGGAACGTCGGCCGCCACCACGCGCACAAGGCCGTCGGAGGAGGTGTTGGAGCGCGGCAGGCGCGCGACGGCCGCCTTGATGTCCACCACGCGCGGGGCGTCGTCGTCCTGCGCCATGCAGAGCGAAACGCACGCCGCCGCGCACAGGGCGGCCGCCAATCTTGTCGAAGCGGGTGCCATTCCGCGCGCGGACTCCTCCTAGTCCTTGATCTTGAGCCTGCACGCGGGCGCGTCGCCCTCGGGCGCCTCGTAGTAACGCGTCTCGCCGTGCTCGGAGGCGAACACGCGCGCGTTGAACGGCACGTAGCCAGCGGCGTCCATCCATCCGGCCACCGCATCGCGCGGGATGCAGAACGCGTAGAGCTGCTGTTTACCCATGCCGCGGTTCTTCTTGGCGAGCCCGGCGTAGGATTCTATTCTCCCGGCGAGCGACGCGTCGGAGCATGTGACGGTGCCGTCGATGAACCCTCTGAGCGTCAGCGGACCGATATCGACCTGCGCCGCGTCGTCCTTCCCCCACTCGTGGCCGCCGGAGAGCTTCGAAGTGTGGAACGACGTGACCTGCACCAGAATGTAGAGGTGCTGCGCATCGTGCGCGGCGCGCACGTTGGACGGGGCCCCGCCCATTATCCTCCTCGTGGCGTCGCGCCTCATGCCGGTCCACAGGCCCGGCCACTCGCCGCTCTTCCATTCGCCGTCGAAGACGGGCGGCACGCCGTTCGTGATAGCGCTGGAGACAAGGGCGCTCTGCGGCTTCTCGGGGGGATTGTCGGGCTTGCCGTCGCCGATGTAGAAGCCGGCCGAGGGGTTGGACGGCTTGCGCGGCTTGAACACGCGGTTGTCCTTCCACTCCACCGCGTTGGGCGCGCGCGCCCTGAGCGTCCCGCCCACGACGAGCGTGTTGCGCTCGAAAGAGCAGGCGATCGAGTTCTGGAAGGAGATGGTCATGTCGCCGTCGGAGATGAAGAAGTTGTCCACCACGCGCGTGTTGCGCGTTATGTGGTTGTGCACCGGCATCGGGACGCCTTCCGCGACGTTGCGCTCGAAGAGGTTGTCCGTGCCCCCTTCGTCCACGTAGTAGGCCGACGCGCCGAAGCCCTTGCCCTGCTCCACCACGTCGCGCACGACGTTCCCGCGCAGCGTGCAGCGGGAGATGTTGCCGTAGAACGCCGCCCCGTCGTGCATCACGCGCATGACGCGGCGGACGAGGTTCTCCTCCAGGAGATGCTCGGAGCCGCCCATTATCACGCCCGAATACGGCGTCTCGGCGATCTCGTTCCTGCGCACCACGATGCGGGTGCCGCCCATGGAGAGGCCGCAGGAGGACGAGAAGAGACGCCCTGTGCGGAGAAGCCGGCAGCCGGACATCTCGCTGTCCTTGCCGGAGAGGCATACGGCGCATGCACCAACATCCTCGCACACGCAGTCCACGAGGCGCGACGAGTCGAAGTCGCGCAGCATGATCCCCATTCCTCCCGTGTTACACACGTCAAGCCCCTCGAGAAGGCAGTTCTTCATGTTGATGCCGGTGAACGCCGCCGGCACGTCGCGCGCGCCGAAGCCGCACCTTCCGTAGGGCGGCGTCGCGGCCTGGAAGGAGATGCCGGAGATCGTCAGCCTCTCGACCGGCTTGCCCTTGGCGCCCTTCACGCGCATGATGATCGCGCGCCGCGGCGCCACCACCTCTATTTTCGCCATGTCCTCGCCCGGAAGAGGCCAGTAGACGACCTTCCCGGCAGTGCGGTCGAGATACCACTGCCCCGGCTCCTTCATGCCCTCGCGTATGTTGTAGACGACGTATTTGCGCTTGCCGCACGCTCCCGGCGGCCACGCCGCAGGATAGGTGAAGCGCAGCACGGCGCGCTCCGTGTCGTTGGACGCCACGCGCAGAAGCGAGTCCGACCACATGTGGTAGCAGCGCACCTCGGCGTTCGACGAGTCGAACCCGGGCGGCAGGTCGCCCGGCTTGTAGGGCATCGTCGAGAGCTCCTCCTGCGTGGCCGGGCGCTCCCACCATCCCGCGAGCGCGGGCAGCATGCGCACCTTCCACACTCCAAGGTTGTCGAGCTGGTTCGTCCCGCCGGGCCAGACGGCCCTCTCGGCGAGCCGTCCATTCACCACGAGCGCGCGAAAGTCGATCTTCTCGCCTTTGAACTCCGGCACGTCGGCCGCCCAGAACCCGTCCCCGTCGGGGCGCCACTTAGCGAGGCGCACGCCGCCGTAGAATATCGACTGCCCGGGCTTCTCGGCGCGGATCGTCAGCCCCGAGTCGCGCTCGTCCAGCTCTACGAGCCTGCTGAAGTAGTACTTGCCCGGCGCAACCACTATCTCGTTTGTGCCGCCGGCCTTGCGCGCGGCGGCCACTGCGAACAGCATGGAATCGCCGTCCTTAGCGTTGAATACCGCGCCGCCGGCCGTCCCGCACGCGAACAACGCCGAGGCCAGCCCAAATAACATGACCTTTCTCATTCTGACTCCGTTTCCTTTTTCTCCTGCGAACCCGAATCCGCCGACATCTTGCCGACAAACCAGATTTGATGATTTTAGCAGAATCCGCCCATTTCAGCAATACCTTCTCGCGCTTGATGGTAATCGGTCACTGAAATGCAGGTGGTGATTTTGCCGTGTAGAAGTGTAGAAAATGGAGATGATTGGAAACTGGGGCTTTGCCCCAGACCCCGAAAGCAGGCCAATCACAGGCGATTG
>Ga0310696_10000678_pt1 | contig 51841 bp, 34 predicted proteins | sample AusTroGonzalo_MG_4_FD_203885 | JGI IMG/M metagenome (GOLD analysis project Ga0310696, IMG submission 203885) | Bovine rumen microbial communities from tropical cattle in Woodstock, Queensland, Australia - Gonzalo_02 (v2) (version 2) | ecosystem: Host-associated > Mammals > Digestive system >...
ATCGCGTGGTTCTGAGATGATAGACCGTTCAGCCTATACAGCCTTCCAGATGGACCTGACGATTCCTGCCGGCTATGTCCTTGAGAGCGTATCTCTGACAGACATCGCGAAGGATAGCCATAGGCTGGCATACAACATGCTTGCCGACGGCCGCTGCCGAGTAGTTGTCTGCTCAATGAACAACGAGGCCCTGCCAGGCGCATGGGATGAGGTGATCAGTCTGAACCTGAGAGGCAAGGGCGATGCCCAGGTTAATATCGACCGTGCCGTATTCGTAACCATCGATGGTGAGCGTCATGAGCTGATGTTGAACCCAACATCAATTGCAGAAATCTCAAACCTGAAATCTCAAACCTCAAACCTCTACGATTTGCAGGGTCGCAAGTTTGCTAATGGCCAACAGCCAACAACTAAGGGCTTGTACATCGTAAATGGCAAGAAGGCCATAAGGAAATAATCCTAAATATCAGGTTTTCAAGAGATTTGATTGTAAAAAACATACTTAATGAGGATGCGTCTGGAAACAGGCGCATCTTCTTTTTATCTTTAAAATAGTCCGAAATTTCTTTGTGATTTATTTGGAAGTTATTACTTTTTTTTGTATTTTTGCCACAGATTACTTAATAACATATAATAAGGCTATTAACCTAATGATAACGTAATAGAGGAAAAATTGCGAAATATACATAAATCTTGAATTCAAATAACTAACCTAAAAATTATTAATATGAAGAAATTTTTATCTGTTTTAGTTGTACTTCTCACATTATGTGGGATACAAATGAGGGCTCAAGAGGAAAGCGACAAGATCGTTATCCAGTCGGCAACAATTGCGGCAGGTCAGGAATTTACGCTGCCTATTGAGTTGGTAAATGAACGTACTTATAAAGCATTTCAAATGGATGTAGTTTTACCTGAAGGAATTACTCCGGCTTTGAATAACAAAGGCAAGTTGGTGCCGCCAGTGAAGGATCCAATCAGAATGGAAGAGACGGATCATTCAATTGCTACTAATTATATTGAAGCAGAGCGAACGCTGAAATTGGTATGTACTTCTATGAGTGCAGATGAGTTTTACGAAAATAGCGGAACTCTTTTTTCTATTAAACTCAAGATTGCCGATGATTTGTTGGCTGGTGCTTATATAATAAAGTTGACGGGTATTAAATTTACAACGGTTGATAATGATGGACATTCTTTAGCTGATGCTTCCGCAACGTTTACCATCCCTTCTGTCCACACTTATAAATTTATGAATGGAGAAGAGGTACTTGACTCAGGAGAGAAGTTGCCAGGAGATGAGTTGACTGCTCCTGAGAATCCTGAAAAGATTGGTTATACTTTTGATGGATGGAGTCCTGAATTTACAGGAACAATGCCTGATGCAGATGTTACTTATACCGCAACTTGGAAGGCTATCAATTATCAGATTACATATATTCTTAATGATGGTGCTTTTGCAGAGGGTTATCCCACAACATATACGATAGAGGACAATGACATTACTTTAGGGAATCCCGTTAAGGAAGGCTATACGTTTGCAGGCTGGACAACTGGTGAACAGACAGATCCTTCTGCTGTAGTAACTATTGCTAAGGGTAGTACAGGGGATCGCACTTATACAGCTACTTGGACTCCCATAGAATATTCAATAGAATACGATCTTGATGGCGGTTCTTTAGCTGAGGGAGTTACAAATCCTGCTAAGTATACGATAGAGAGTGATGTTATTATTTTAAATAATCCAGTTAAGACTGGTTATGATTTCGCTGGTTGGCTGGTTGGTGATCAGACAGAGCCTAACATGACTGTAACCATTACTCAGGGAAGTATGGGTGATTTTGCATTCAAGGCAACTTGGACGGTTAAGAAATTTAAGGTGACATGGGTTGTCGATGATGCAAGTACAGAGGATGAAGTGGAGTATGGTGCTACCATTACGAAGCCTGAGACTCCTACAAAAGAAGGTTATACGTTCGCGAAATGGACACCTGATGTTGCAGAAACAATGCCTGCAGAGGACGTAACCTATACTGCCCAATGGACAATCAACACGTATTGGGTTACCTTCATGGCCGAAGAAACTGTAGTAAGCAAGACCCAATTAGAATTTAATGCAGATATTATCGCTCCAGAGGCACCAAAATTTGATGGCAAGCGCTTTATCAAGTGGGATCCTGAGGTAGATGCAAAGGTTCCTGCACATGACGTGACCTATAATGCAATTTATGCACTGGTTGTACGCGATACAATTTATGTTGATGTAGAGGTCCATGATACAACTTATATTGATGTGGAGATCCATGATACTGTCGTTGTATACGATACCATTCGTGTAAGTACCCTGCAGCGTGTTGATGCTCCTTTCATCAATGTCACTACTGACGGAAAAATTGAGCTGACTTGCGAGCAGAAGGATGCAGTGATTTACTACACCATTGACGGAACAGATCCTACTGAAGCTTCTCAACTCTACAGTGAGCCATTTACCGTGGCAGACAAGACTGTGATTAAGGCTATCGCAGTGTTACGTTCTGAGGTCTCTCAATTCCAGTTGCAGACAGGCGTGAAGAATGCACGTATGGAGGATTCTGGTGGTAAGGCTTATAACCTTCAGGGTAGGCAGGTTTCTAAAGCTACTCGTGGTGTTTTCATCCAGAATGGAAAGAAAGTGATTATGAAGTAAAATAGTATTTAGATACAAGCAAATGCCTATCGGTTGGATAATCGATGGGCATTTTTTGTGCGCTATTAAAAGGTGTGATGCTCACACGTATTGTCCGATAAAAGAATATATTTGGTCTTTTTGCGAAAGATTTATGCAAAAAAAGTTGGAAGTTTGAAAGATAATTCGTATATTTGCCCCATTATCGATAACTATGCCCAGATAATAACATAAATAATACGAACTAATATCTAATGAGTATGAGAACGAAAGAATTTAGGTTAGTTTTAACCATCCTGCTTGTCCTATTGGGTATGCAGGCAAAGGCTGAAGACAAAGTATTGATTCAATCGGCTACAATTACTGCAGGAGAGGAGTTTACTTTTCCTATAGAGTTGGTAAATGAAGTTCAATACAAGGGATTCCAAATGGACATCGAACTCCCTGAGGGTATTTCTCCGGTGTATAACAAGAAGGGGAAAATCGTGCCAGAAAAAACCGACAGACTTGAAGATAGTCATAGTTTTAGTTACAATGAAGTCGGTAATGTCATAAAACTAGTTTGTACCTCAATGTCTGGTGATATAACATGGGGCAATAGCGGTACGCTATTCTCCATCCAGTTGAAAGCAGATGCCAATCTGCAGGGAGGTGCTTATGAGATTAAGGTGACTGGTATCAAATTTACAGACGAAGAGAATAATGGTCATACATTTGCTGATGCTTCTGCAATGTTTACTGTCCCTCTGATTTGTACCTATCGCTTCGTTGCTGGTACCGATACTTTGGCTTCAGGTCAATTGATGCCTGGTGAGAAATTAGAAGCTCCAGAGGCACCAGAAAAGACTGGTTATACCTTTAAGGGATGGAGTCCTGAATTTACAGGAACAATGCCCGCTAACAATGTTACCTATAGGGCCGTGTATAATCCAAATCCTTATCAGGTGACATGGGTTGTTGATGATTATTCATATTCGGATACGGTGTATTGCGGAAAAAAGGTGTATGCTCCTGCTGATCCTCAAAAGGAAGGTTATACATTTACAGGTTGGACTCCTGAGATTCCAGCAAAGATGCCTGCAGAAGATTTGACGTTTACAGCTCAGTTTGCTATAAATAGCTATTGGGTAACCTTTATGGCTGAAGGTATTGAGGTGAGCAAGACAGAGATGGCTTATGGTACGCCTATTGTTGCTCCTAATGCGCCTGTATTACCTGGTAAGAGTTTCTTGTACTGGAGTCCGGATGTGCTCGCTACTGTTCCTGCTAAAGATGTTACTTTCACGGCAGTTTATGGCGAGGCTGTTCTTGATACTGTCTATATTTCTAACATGACTGTAAATGCAGGTGAGACATTCTCTCTTCCTGTTGGTTTGAATAATACGAATGTATTTGTGGGATTCCAAATGGATATCCTTCTGCCACAAGGTATTACTCCTGTTTTGACTCCCAAGGAAAAACTGGTTATTGCGAAAACAGATAGACTTGAAGATAGTCATAGCTTTAGTTTTAACTATTTTGCAGAGGATAATATCGTAAAATTGGTTTGTACATCGATGGCAAGTGATGAAATCTATGGCTATGGTGGTGAACTGTTTACGATAGACTTGCAAGCTGCAGAGAATATGGCTGCAGGTAATTATAGTATCACTTTGGCTAATGTAAAATTCACTACCAGTTCTTCTGCTATTGGCGGTGCACAGGGAGCCACACTTGCAAATGCCAAGGCCGTGATTACGGTATCGGATGCATCAAGAATTGAGAAACTGCAGGCTATGTTGGCAGAACAGATAGCTACAGCTAATGCAATTTTGGACTCTGTAAAGATCTATGGTGAATTACGCACACAAATTAATGACGCTATTCTGGAATATATGGACGCTGCAGATGTTAATACTTTGGAAAAAGCAGTATCTTTGATGCAGCAACTCCTTGACAATGCAAATGACTATATTCAAATGTATTTCCAGTTGTCTGCTGCATTGGAGCGCCTTAATGGTATGTTGGTGGATAATGGTGTTCGTGATCCAGAGATATTGAAGAATGCTCAAAACTATTATAATACAATCATCGCAGGATTTAATGCTGAGACACTTAACTATGAATCTGCATTGAGAGCAATAGAACTAATCAATAGCTATATCAGCCAGCTGAACAAGGTAGCTCTGACAATCAATGTGGAGCAGGCTGGAACTCTTGCAAATCTGATTAGTCAGCAGGTAGAAGATTATTCTGGCATTGTAAGCCTGACCGTAACAGGATTCCTTAATAGTAATGATTTGTCGGCAATAAGAATTTTGAAAGATAATCTTGTAACCCTTAATTTGGAAGAGACAAATCTGACAACGATAGGTTATGAGGCTTTGTGTTCGATGGTTGCACTAAAAACCATTATATTACCGAAGAATCTGAATACGATTGGTGAGTTCGCATTCAATTATTGCGCTTTGGAGAATATTACCTTCCCTGCATCGCTGAGGACAATAAGCAACTATGCGTTCTATTATTGCTTTGCTTTGAAAAATGTGGAACTGCCTGAGGGCGTGACCTCTTTAGGTTACTGTAGTTTCGGTCAATGTGAACAACTGAAGGAGGTCGTACTGCCGAGTTCAATAACAACAGTAGACCGTTCATTCCTGTACAGCAATCAAATTACCAAGATTACTTGTAAGGCTCTTGTTCCGCCAACAGCTAATGGCCGATTGATGAGTTACAATGAGAATCTATGTACGCTCGAAGTTCCTATCCTTTCAGTACAAAGCTATCAGAATGCTACCTATTGGAACTATTTCAATATCGTGGGTGGAAGCTACTATGGCGACAACATGATGATTACAAGTGATATTACATTTAATTCGAATGATTCTATCTTGCAGACCCTGAAGCCAAGTATCAACGTGACAAGGGTTGATAATAACTGGAATTCAAGTTATGGTGCACTTAGTGTTGTTGGTGCCAATACGCTATCGTTGACAGGTTATGAGATGTTCTTTGATGCTTACATGGCCCAAAGTGAAAAGTATTGGGGCAATTATAGCCGCTACTCTGCAACGCTGATTAATCAGGCTCCAATGCGTGCAGACAACGTAGCTGTGAAACTGCGTTTGTATGCCTACCAGTGGTATTTCGTATGCTTGCCGTTTGATGTGAAGGTATCTACCATTACTCCAGACAGAGATACTCAATTCGTTATCTATAAGTATGATGGTAAGCGTCGTGGTGATGGTGATATGGCTAATACTTGGGTGAAGATGACTGCTGACAGCACGCTGCATGCAGGTACTGGTTATATCTGGCAGACTGCCAGCGCTTATGTAGAGAACATGGGTGAGTATTACGACATCACATTCTCTGTGAAGGCTCTGAATAATAGCAATAAGAATAATATCTTCCGCAATGGTGACGTACAGGTGAAGTTGAGTGAGTATGCAAGTGAATTGCCACACAACCGTTCTTGGAACCTTGTTGGTAACCCATATCCTGCTTACTTCAACAGTCGTGCCATGGATATCAATGCTCCGTTTACAGTATGGAGCGTGAACAACCAGAACTATGAAGCATTCTCTCCTGTAGATGACCACTATGTATTTGCACCAGGTGAGGCCTTCTTCATCCAGCGTCCTATGGATCAGGCTACAATTCCATTCTTGGCAGCTGGTCGTCAGAACAACGCATATCAGACGGATTCAGTATTCTTCAACAATGCACGTCAAAGTGTGATGCCTGCTAAGCGCAGCGTATTCAACCTGCTGCTGCAGTTGGATAATAAGACTGTGGATCGTACCCGTGTTGTTATCAACGAGGAGGCTATCCTGGGCTATGAGTCTGATAAGGATGCTGCAAAGTTTGAGGCTATGAGCAAGGTATCTCAGCTTTACACTCTTGAGGGTGGTCAGCGCTATGCAATCAATGAGCGTCCTGCTGACAGAGGACAGATGCAGCTTGGTGCTGAGTTTGCCATGAAGGCAACCTACACCTTGGTTCTGGAGACGACAGTTGATGAAAAGGTTTATCTCATTGACCGTCTGACAGGCACAGAGGTGTTGCTGAACGAGAATGGTTACACCTTCGATGCTGAGGCTGGTATTGCCAACGACCGCTTTATGGTACGTATCGCAACTGACGAGACAACGGGCATCAAGACGATTGACAGCCTGAACTCTGAGGGTACTTACTATGATTTGCGTGGTGTACGTGTGGAGAAGCCCCATAAGGGTCTCTATATTAATAATGGTAAGAAGACTGTGGTTAAATAACCACGGTCTCCGACCCATTTGAAGTTATAAAGAATACTTATGAACTAGTAAACTCTTGAGCTATGAATAGATTACTATGTATATGTGTCATGTTAATTAGCCAGTTGGTGCTTTATGCTCAGAACAGCTATACACTGACGCTTCAGGCTTCGCCCAAAAATTCTGCCTATTTTGATTACGAATCGACAGAAATGCAAGAGGGTAGCATGCTTTATATTTATGCTTATCCGAGGAGTGGATACGTGTTTGACCGTTGGGAAGAGAATGGTAAGGCTGTCTCTACGGATCAATATTTCTACTATCAGATGCCCAGTCACAATACAACGCTGACAGCGGTATGCCATTTTGATCCTTCTGTTCCAGATAACCCGATATCTCCGGCAATGAAGCATTGGATGACGCTGGAGTCAAATCCCAAACAGGCTGGATGGTTCAATTGGAATGACCGTACACAAGTGATAGAGGGCAGTCAGATGGATGTCTATGCTTATCATAATAATGGCTATCGTTTCGTGGAATGGCAGATGGACGGTGAGACTGTATCAAAAGAAAGTTGCTATACATTTACAGTACCTAACACCGATTTCCGCTTGGTGGCAGTCTATGAGTTTGCCCCAGTAACACCTCCTAATCCAGGACGTAACTATTTCTCTAATGGTGAGGTTATCATTGATGATTTCAGTGATGGATTATATAATGCCATTTGGCAGATTTCCAATGGTGAAATAGATAAGATTACCTCACTGACAGTGATTGGTATGCTTGGTGGGAATGAATGGTTTGAACTAAGTCAATTTCCAAATTGTAGTGCCGTTGATTTCTCGCGTACAACAGGACTGACTTACGTTCCTTCGTGGTTATTTAGGTCTACGCAATCGCTGAATAGCCTCATATTGCCTGCCTCAATCAGTAATATTGGCTATGGTGCATTCTATGAATGTGATTCTCTGACAAGCTTGACTTTGTTGGCAACAACACCACCGCAGGTGGAAAACGGCGCATTCTTTGGTTGCAATACGGAGAATCTAACCGTATTTGTGCCTGCTGCTTCTGTAGCACTTTATAGAGCTGCAGATATATGGAAGGACTTGAATATCCAGCCGCTGACATCTGAGGTGAAGTCGCTACAGGTGAATATGCCTGCCAATATCGATATCAATATTTATAAAGGCATGTATCTGGAGTTGTACAATGTACAAAGCGGACAGAAACAGCGTTATGTAATCACCGATCGCACCTCTTATACTTTTGCTAACTTGATGCACAACACAGAGTACAATGTTTATCTGAAAGATGGTAAGGATGTGGTGTTGGGCTTAATTATGGGCGTGAAGATTGAGAAAGAGGATAAGGTGGTTACAATTCCGTCGCTCTTAGTGCCTCGTAATGTAAATTTACAGGTTTTGAATCCTGCAGGTGAGGATGTGACCAGTCAAGTTACAATCACATGGATGGATGTAGAAGGTACGTATCTGTCGCGTGGCAGTCAGATTGTCTCTCAACTAGATGGTACGAAGCTGAAATATCGTATCACCCTGCCTCAGACGCTGGCTATGCAGTATCTGCTCCCAGAGGATGGTAGTTATACTGTTAGCTCAGAGACCGGCATCACTTATCAGTTGCAGGCAATTCCGTCGATAACCATTAGTGGTACTGTTACGGAGAACAAGGAGGGATGGCCTATCGCTCGTGCTGCTGTCTCTGTCAGTCAAGTATTTAATGGTCAGTACACGAAGTCTTACACCACACAAACAGATCGTAATGGCCAGTGGCAGATGACTGTGCTTCAGGTTCCTACGGAAATATCGGCATCAAGAGTTGGCTACGTTAGTCAGACACAGACATTTGAAACGTTGGAAGCAGAAATTCCTACCTTCATATTGAAGGATATCACGGGTACATCGATTTCTCTGAATCTGACTTATACAGATGTAACAGGTAAGACAATCAAGGGATATGTTGACTCTATCAACGTGGCTTATTCTGTTTACAATGTGACCGATGGAAAGGAAATCACCGACTTCAGTCTGCAGTATCCGAAGATTGTGCTGATGGATACGAATGAGGGTAAGACGCTCCGTATCACAGCTACGAGTAAGGTGCAGAAATTCATGCCTGTTGAGGCTACGACTACTGTTGATGATAACGACTATGCTTCTGTGAAGCTGAATATCAAGCAACTTGGTGGTATTCGTGCTACGTATATTAAGACTGATAACACATCGATTGTGGGCATCCTCTATGATGCTAATGGTAAGTTAGTGGCTAAGTATGACTATGCCGACAATAAACTTGAGATTAACGAGTTGCAGGATGGAGAATATACACTTGTGACAATGGCTGGTAGCCAGTTCTTCAACAGCATCTTCTCGTTGAGTCAGTTCAGTAACTCTGGTTTGCGCGAGGGTATTGATCTTGTGAAGAACCGTGTGAAGGTGGAGAGTGGCAAGATTGCTACAATCTCTAATCAGATTATTCCTTATCTCGACGAGACAAAACTCTATTATACGAGCTCTAAGACATCGTTCACGGTGAATAAGTCGCAGGTTTCTGCCGGACAGTTCCTGACGCTGACTGCCTTCGTTGATTTCAAGAGTGCCTATGTTGGGGTGAGCGATGTGAAGCTTATCGTTGATATGCCTGCATCTACCAAGTTCGTGGAGAGTTCTGTCATGATTGGCAATACGACGGCAAGCTACACCTATAATGAGGAAGATCATTCGGTTGTTATTCCTGTAGCGAATCTCTCAGAGCGTGTTCGCTTCTGTATCATTCCTACTGCTGGTGGCACTTATAGTCCTGCTGCTGCCGTACAGTTCAAGTTCGACGGTAAGACCTTCACACAGCCTATCGGAAGTGTAACTTACAATGTGAAGGATTTGTCTATTACTGTGCCTTCAGTGGTGTCAGGAAAGAGTGTGCCTGTAAGCGGTTCTGCTGTAGGTAAGTCTAATGTGAAAGTGTATGCTGACGATGTGCTCTTGGCTCAGACCACTTCTCTGGCCAATGGCTCTTGGGCTACAAATATTGAATTGCTGCTGGAAGATGAGAATGTGAAGTCAACACATACCGTGTATGCTGTGATTACCTCACAGGATGGCTTGGTGATGCAGTCAGAGAGCCAGACGGTGACTTACGATCCGCAGGCAATTCAGGTTTCAAATGTCATCATGTACTACACCAACCCTGAAGAGAACTGGTGGCGTGGTAAGAACTATGAGTTGATGCACAACTTCCTGTCGCCGTCATTGAGACCGCTTCGTTATACATATTATATCTATAACCGTTCGTTCACCTTTGCTATCAATTTCAGCAGTAATGACAAGGACAAGATTACTGATGTTATCTTGGAGGTGAAGACTGGTGATGGTCGTTGGAATGCATTGACTACTAAGTATGATGAGCGTAAGCATTGCTGGCTGGCCTATGGCGAATTTGGTAATATGTACGACGGTATCGTGCCTGTCAATGTCCGTGTGAAGTACACATTCGGTGGTACGGTCTTTGTGGTGGCTTATCCTGGTCCAGATGCTGATGTGCCTATTGATCCTTCTGGTTATGTCTATGAGGCTGTGCCCACGAATCGTATACAAGGCGTCACGGCAACTATCTATTATAAAGAGACGGTGACCGATATGTATGGTGACGAGCATGAGAATGTCGTTCTTTGGGATGCCGAGGAATATGCTCAGCAGAACCCGTTGTTTACTGACGAGAACGGTATGTATCGTTGGGATGTGCCTCAGGGCCTTTGGCAGGTGAAGTTCGAGAAGGAAGGTTATCAGACCGTCTATTCAGAATGGTTGCCAGTGCCTCCTCCACAGCTTGATGTGAATATTGCCATGACGCAGCTGCAGCAGCCCGTGGTGAAGAATGCCAGCGCCTATGAAGAGGGCGTGGAGATTGAGTTCGACAAGTTCATGGATCCCGCTACGTTGACAACGGATAATATCATTGTGACAGTCGGTGGTAATATTGTCAATGGCGATATTGAACTGCTCAATAATGAGAATGTTGACGAGAATAATGTTCAGACCTATGCTTCCAAGGTACGTTTCAATATGCCGCAGGATTCGGAACTTGCTTCTACTGAAAAGGTTAATCTCACCGTGAGCCGCAACGTGAAGAGCTACGCAGGTGTTCCTATGGAGGCCGACTATACTCAGGAATTCAGCGTTACACCAAAGGTACGCAGTATTTCTATCGACTCTGTCGTGAATGTGGAATATGGTCAGGAGCGCACGCTGAATGTCGCTGCTATACCTGGTGATGCTGCTAAGCAGAAGAAGATGAAGATTAACGTACTCTCTGAGGCGATTGCAAAGTTAAACGTACCAGAAGTGACGTTGGATGAGAATGGTCAGGCTGAGTTCACGCTGACTGGTAACATGCCTGGTTCTACCATTGTTACCTTCGAGATTGAGGGCGTAGATCTTACAAAGCACATGAAGGTGAACGTGAAGGAACAGGAGTTACTGAAAACTGTTGCTCCGAGAGCATCACGTGTCACAGGTTCACAGGTTTATCGCAATACGAAGGTGTTGCTAACCAGTGATACTGAGAATGCGAAAATCCTCTATACCCTTGATGGTTCTGATCCTACTACATCTGAAACTGCAATCACTTATAGCGAAGACAAGCCCATTATCATCAATGATGACGCAGTTACCATTAAGGCTATGGCTCAGGGGCATGATATGGTTGCTAGTGATGTGGCACAGTTTGATTATACTCTGAAGAAATCTACTATTGCCTATCAGTTACCTGCTGGATGGTCGTGGATTTCTCATAACCTTGAGAATCCTGTGGCTTTGAATGAACTTAATGCTGATATTGAGCGTCTGACCAGTCAGACACAAGAGGTCATCAAGGATCCTGTTGTCGGACTTATTGGTAACCTTAAGTCGTTGAATCCAGGCGAAGCCTACAAGGTGAAGGTTGCTGCTGATGCAGCAAGCCGTTTGCAGGGCTATGAGTGTAATGCCGCTGTGACAGCAGTTCCTGTTGCCGCTGGTTGGAACTGGTTGGGTTATCCTGTTAACCAGACGATGACTGTAGCCGAAGCGTTGGCTTTCTATGAAGCAAACGAAGGCGACTATATTGTTGGTCAGGGTGGTTATGCTGTATTTGCTGATGGCGAATGGAAGGGTGACCTTCAAGGACTGGAGCCTGGTAAGGGCTATATGTTCAAGGCTGTTAGCAGTAGTGATATCGTGTTTAACAACACTATCGTTTCTGTGGCAGGTAGTCGTATGGGACAATATAACTATCTTATCAACAGTCCATGGGCGCCAGCTAAGTATGGTTATCCCAATGTGATGCCTCTGACGGCAGAGCTTTATGTCGAAGGAACAAAGGCTAATGCTGATGAATATGTTGTTGCTGCCTTCTCTGACTCAGAGTGCCGTGGTGTTGGTATATGGAAGGAAGGCCGACTGGTAATGACTGTCTATGGCGATGGCGGCGAAAATATCAACTTCGTGGCAAAGAACCTGACTGACGGGGTCTATTATGACATTACAGAACAGGTTGAATTTGCAGCCGACAACGTAGGAACATGGCATATGCCTTATGCACTCTCTGTAGGTAATGAATCTACAAAGGTTGAGGAACTCAGTAGTGCCCTTTCTGTAACACCGAATGTGGTTCGTGATCATATCACTGTGAGTGCCGCAGGTCGCAATATCAGTTATCTGTCGCTGACTAATATGGGTGGTCGTGTAGTAGTATCTCTCACCGACCTTGGTAAGGGTGCAACCATTACCACAAGTCAGTTGCCAGAGGGTGTATATATTGTAACGGTGAAGGCTGATGGCCAGACCTTCTATAAGAAGATCATCAAAAGCTAACCAATAGCATTAACGATTATGACTAGAAACTTTAAAGCATTGATAGTTTGCGTGTGCTTGTCACTGTGGGCTTCGGCCCTCAGTGCACAAGAACACTGGACTTTCGATTACCGTCAGTTCCAATATGACATGACGGTCTATTTCTCATTGCAGAATGGTGACGCGATGGTTGCTAATCCTGCCAACTATGAGGTGGCAGCCTTCGTTGGCGATGAATGTCGTGGCGTGGCAGTGTTTGAAGACCAGATAGGTCAGAATGGTGTGGCCTTGAAATATGGTTATCTCAAAGTCTACAGTAATGAGAAAAGTGGCGAAACCATTGTTCTGAAGTGCTTTGACAAAGATGTGGCCAAGGAACGTGACTTTGCTGATGTGGCATTGATATTTCAGAATGACTCACATGTAGGTTATCCCAGTACGCCCTTACCATTAGTTCTTCAGTATCAGGTTGAGGCTCAGTCGGCCTATGCCGATATGGGAACTGTAGAGGGTAGTGGCATTAAGAAGTCAGGTCTTTCTGCTAAGGTGACGGCAATCCCTAATGAGGGATATAAATTTGTGAGATGGTCAAACGGTATGACTGGTAATCCATACACATTCGTTGTTGAGAAGGATGTTTCACTGACGGCAGAGTTTGCTCCCAAGGAGTATACGCTCACCTTTGTGCTGGATAATGGTCAGGACAACATCGTGCTGAAGCAGGACTATAAGAGTATGGTAACGGCACCCACAGGATTGGAAAAACTTGGTTTTACTTTCAAAGGATGGGATATTGATGTACCTGCTACGACACCTGCTCGTGATGTTACTTTTACGGCTCAGTGGATTCGTAATAGCTATAACCTGAAATTCATGAGTGGTGATGAGGTGCTTTCTGAACAGCCCGTTCTATATGAGGGGGATGTCGTTACGCCTGCTACGAACCCCACAAAGGAAGGATATACCTTTACAGGCTGGAGCCCAGTCGTAGAGATGACAATGCCTGCTCACGACCAGACTTATACGGCACAGTTCACTGTGAATCAGTATAATGTGACCTTCATGGCTAATGGTATTTTTTTGAAGAACGAGTATCAGGATTATGGATCAGCTATTGTCGCGCCTGATGCGCCCACAGAGGGAGGGTACACCTTCTTAGGCTGGAATCCCAGTGTGGATGCCACGGTGCCTGCCCATGATGTTATCTATACGGCAAGTTATGATCGTAATGAATATTTCGCAGCCTTTATCGTAGATGGTGTGGTGACGCAAAATAGTGAGGTGACATTTGGTGAATCAATAACTGCTCCTGCAGATCCTGTTAAGGAGGGTTATACCTTCAAGGGGTGGCAACCTGCCATACCAGAGACAATGCCTGATTATGATATGGCTTTCACGGCGAAGTTTGAGGTAAATTCGTATGATGTTACATGGAAAGTAGACGATAAGACTCTTGTGGATAAGGTGAACTATCTTTCAGATATCGTCGCTCCTGCTGATCCTGTGAAGGAAGGTTATACCTTTACGGGTTGGACGCCGGAAGTTCCAGCAACGATGCCTGCAGAAGACCAGACTTTTACAGCACAATTCGTGGTGAACAAGTATTTGGTGAAGTTTGTCATCGACGAGGATGTCCAAGAGGATTCTCTTGCATATGGAGCAGCAATCACAGCTACAGTTCCTGTGAAGGATGGTTATACTTTCGCAGGTTGGAATCCAGTATTATCTGATGGTACTACTATGCCAGCTAGGGATATGACCTATACGGCTCAGTTTACTGTTAATTCGTATCATGTGACATTCCTTCTGGGAACAGACACCTTGAGTACTACTACTCAGGACTTTGGTTCAGAGATTGGTGTACCGAATGCTCCACAGAAGGTGGGCTTCACCTTTAAGGAGTGGCAACCAGAGGTGCCTGCTACACTTCCAAGTCACGATGTTGCCTTTACTGCCTTATATGAGCGTAATAACTACCTGTCGGTCTTTGTCGTTGATGGCGATACCTTGAAGGCTGATTCTTTGGCCTATGAAGCAAAGGTCCTTCCCCCTGCTAATCCTGAGAAGGTGGGCTATACGTTTACTGGATGGCAGCCTGAGGTCTTGGAATCAATGCCCGCCAATGACGTAACATATACAGCTCAGTTTACTCCCAATAAGTATCTGGCAACGTTCGTTGTTGATGGTGAAATATTGAAGAGCGACTCTATTGTATTCAATACGGCCATTACTAAGCCTGTAGATCCTGTAAAGACAGGCTACACGTTTACAGGCTGGGATCCTATTGTTCCTGAGGTGATATCAGCAGCTGATATGACGTTTACAGCTCAATTTACCGTCAATAAGTATAATGTAACGTTTATCGCTGACGGTGAGACCCTGAAGTCAGAGAAACAGGATTATGGTACTGCAATCGTTGTGCCGCAGGCTCCGTTGAAGGTCGGTCATTCGTTTACAGGTTGGGATCCAGAGGTTCCTGAGCTTGTACCTGATTCAGACGTGGTGTTCACTGCTCTGTTCATTCCGAACAAGTATCTAGCAACGTTTGTTGTCGACGGAGAAATATTGAAGAGCGACTCTGTCCTATTCAATACGGCCATTACTAAGCCTGTAGATCCTGTAAAGACAGGCTACACGTTTACAGGCTGGGATCCTGTTGTTCCAGAGGTGATATCAGCATCAGATATGACGTTTACAGCTCAATTTACCGTTAACAAGTACAATGTAACGTTTATCGCTGACGGTGAGACCCTGAAGTCGGAGAAACAGGATTATGGTACGTTGATAGTAGCTCCTGAGGTTCCCAATAAGGAAGGATATTCTTTTGCAGGCTGGAATCCACAGTTGGCAGAGGGCGCAACAGTTCCTGATTCTGCCGTCACTTATGTTGCAGTTTACACGGTGAATAAATATTATATTATCTATATCGTTAATGGTCAGGAATGGGCACGTGAAGAGGTGGTTTATGGCGATTCCATCGTGCTCCGTGAATACACTCCAGATCAGGGGTATGTGTTTAATGGATGGGTGAGCGATCAGGAATATAAGACGATGCCTGCACACGATGTGACCTATACGGCTAATATCGCTACTGGTATTGATGCTCTGTTTAAGAATGCAGAATACGTGGATGTCTATACCATTTCAGGTAAGCTTGTGGGACGTCAAAAGACGTTGCGTCAGGTGAAACAACTGCCACGCGGGTTGTATATTGTAAACGGCAAGCGTATCGTGGTGAAGTAAGATTTTTCTCAATATTCATTTCAAGGTGCCTGCTTCTTGCATATGGAGGTAGGCACCTTTTTTATGGTGTTTATGCACAAAAAGTGTTCTTTATTTGTGTTTTTCACAAATTATTTTTACCTTTGCAGCCGATTGTTTCTTAACCATAAGTTCATGATTATCAGAAAGTCAATAATGAAGTCGGGTGTAAAAATACTAATCGGTGTGATTCTTTGTGCTATTGTCAGTGCATGTATGTCGAAATTTGACAAGGGAGGCAGTGCCTATGTGGTACGTCCGTATATCAAAGATGGCTATTATACTGATGGCACGCTATATTTCGAAATTGATAAGACAGAGGCCATCCTGATTGGTACGGCTGAGAAGGTGCGAGAGATTGTGATACCTGATGCCGTGGGTATCAATGAGGTGGACTATCCCTTGACGAAGATTCAGAATTTGGGTGTGTTTGATAAGGAGGAATACGAGACTACGAAGCGTCCCAATGGCAATGATGTGCTGACCTCGCTGGTCATAGGCGGCAATGTGAAGTCGTGGGGCGAGACGGTGTTTTTCACGGATTATTACGAGACTTATAGTGATGGTGAGGACCTGGCACGTCGTTTTCCCCGTCTGGAGAATATCTATGTGAAGGCAGGTAATCCTGTCTACGACTCACGCAACAACTGTAATGCGATTATCAAGTCTGAGAATCGTGAGCTGTATCTGGGTGGTAAGAATACGGTGGTGCCCGAGGGTGTTGAGAAGATTGGCGCGTCTGCCTTTCGTGACTGTGAGGGTTTGAAGAGTATCTCTTTCCCCAAGACGCTGGACGTCATAGGTGCCTACGCTTTTTCAGGTAGTTATCTGCAGACGTTGACCCTTCCTGAGAACCTGGCATACGTTGGTCAGGAGGCATTCTATGGTTGTGACTCCCTGCTCACTATTTCCTTGTATTGCAGTAGTGTCGTTATAGAACAAAAGGCCTTCAAGAAATGCGCATTGTTGAAGAAATCAGACAGTGAAGTGAAATGCTATACGCCTTATATTTCTGTGTCTTCGCCAGAAAAAGTGTTTGATGAAGGCTGCAACTGTCTGATAGTTCCTAAGGGAAAACGTTCATCTTTTAATGGTTGGGAGAAATGTTTCCTGACGATAAAGGAAATGGGTGAGTAGTTTTTAATAAAAACCTTTTGGAAAGATAAAGCAACAAGCCGTTTCTTGAAGATAGAAACGGCTTGTTGCTTATTGTGAAACGGCTTGTTACTCATTGTAACATGCCAGGTTACTTGTAGCACTCGAATATCTGATCCACATCCTTCTTGGACATGTGGGGCGTCATCATACTGACAATCAGCACGATGGGGAAACCGCCAATCATGGCGATAGCACCGCAGTTGATCGGATTGATGGGGTTGCCAAGGAGCATATTGACGACAGTCAGACCAACGCCCCATACGAAACAAGCCCATACAGAGGTGGTGGTGACGCGTTTCCAGTAGAGGCCTAGCATGAAAGGAGCCAGGAAAGCACCAGCCAGTGCACCCCATGAAATACCCATGAGTTGGGCAATGAATGTGGGAGGATTCAGAGCAATGAGCAGGGATATGGCGATGAAGAACATGATAAGCACGCGCATCACCACAACCTTGCGACGCTCTACTTTCTCTGCTACAACATCATCAATTGATCCCTCTTCTACTTCGCCAGGCAATGATTTCTTATCACGATAAATCAAATCAAGGGTCATAGTAGAACTTGATGTGAGCACCAATGATGCCAAGGTAGACATGGATGCCGACAGAACCAACAGGACCACAAGAGCTATGAGCACATCGGGCAGGGTGATAAGCATCGCAGGTACGATAGAATCGAATGCAATCTTGCCATTGGCACCAATAACAGGGTCGTAAAGGCGACCGAAACCACCAAGGAAATAACATCCACCAGCCACGATGAAAGCAAATACGGTAGAGATTACTGTGCCACGCTTGATGGCGCTTTCGTCAGTAATAGAATAGAACTTACCCACCATCTGAGGCAGTCCCATAGTGCCCAGTGAGGTCAGGATGACAACACCTAATAGTCCCCAAGGATCAGGTCCGAACCATGAAGCGAATACTCCTGTTTCGCCTGTGTCATCAGCAGGAATATCAGCCAGTCTCTCTACAGCAGTTGTAAGACCTCCGTTATTAGCCAGCACAGCCCAGATCACTGCCACGATACCAAAAAGCATGATGATGCCCTGGATGAAATCGTTCATGGCTGTAGCTTTGTAACCACCAAGGATAACGTAGACTGCAGTGAGGATAGACATAATGACTACACAATACTCATACGGAATCTCGAAACCCATCTCGAAAAGACGTGAGATACCACTATACACACCAGCGGTATAGGGGATCAGGAATACGAAGGCGATGATAGATGCTGCCACACGCAGACCTTGACTCTGAAAGCGGGTGCCAAAGAAATCGGGCATCGTACGACTCTCAATATGCTGCGTCATCAGTTTGGTGCGACGTCCCAGGATGATCCAGGCCAGCAATGAACCAATTACGGCATTACCAATACCAATCCAAGCGGACGAAAGGCCATATTTCCAGCCAAACTGTCCTGCATAGCCCACAAAGACTACTGCAGAGAAATAACTAGTGCCAAAGGCGAAAGCCGTGAGCCAAGGGCCTACGGAGCGTCCGCCGAGCACGAATCCGTCAACACTACTGGCTTGCTTGCGGGTGTAAAGACCCACACCAATCATCACGGCCAGGAAAATTATCGTTAATAAAACCTTTATAATCATTTTAATGTTTAATCTTTAATGTTTAATGTTTCATCAGAACGCCACTTGCACCTGAGCCTGCAACCAGTTGTAATCCTTTGAGGAGATGTTCTCGCCGCAGAGGCAACGGGTATACTGCAACTGCACGCGGCACTTCTTGTAGAACCAGTACTGTACGCCCAGGGTCAGGTTGGTCTGATCCCATCCATCAACCTTTGTATTGCGGTTGAAGGTCTCGCCAGATGCTACTACGTCGAGGGCGTCATAGACAGGAATACAGGTGGTGACATAGCCACCGCGACTGCCTACCTCGCCGTCTTCACCACCCAGCCATTCTGCACGGATGCTGGCAGGACGGGCCTCCTTGTATTCGCCCTCAGAGTAGGGGGCAGTCTTGAATTCTGCACCTACGCTATAGCGGTTGCGCTTGTAGTTGTCGCCTTTCTGGATAGTAGGATTCCAGGCGGCAGTACCTACAGCATTACCTGTGCCCAGATAACCAGAGCCTACAAGGCGCAGGCCATCCATAGGACGCAGTTCCAGTTTGGCAATGAAGTCTTTCTGGTTGTTCTGGTCCTTGCGGTTAATGCCTTGTCCGCTCATCAGGGCCAGCTCATAGTGTACCTTGTTCTTAAGAATATCACCAAAGACCATCAATCCCTGGTCGCGACCATAGTTCACACCATTTAGGGGGTCAGGACCTTCGCCAGCCAGATAGAGCACAGCCTGAGAATAGACGTCAATCAGTTCCAGTTGAGTAGGAGACATGGGGTTTTCCATGGTGTAAGAGTGCTTGAACTGTCCCAGGCGGACTGTCAGCGCATTATTCTTAGTCACGCGATAATCGGTATAGAACTCTTGTGGAACACTCGAGAAGTCGTGCATAAAGAGAAACGACCAGCGGTCTGTGATACGTGCTTTTGCCCAAAGGAGCGTACGCTTCAAGTTGTAGGAGTTGGTCTTCTCACCATTGATGTCCTGATACGACCATCCACCTTGTGCGTAGCCATTCAGAGTGATACGACTGGTAAAATCCTCCATCCAAAGGGGAGTGTCTTTCTTCTTTTGTCCCATAGCAGCCGTACTGCTAAAAACGGCCAGCACTACGGCTAAAGTTGCCGCCATCCATGTCTGCTTTTTCATACCGTGCGATTAATTTAGTAATACCAATGTTTTAGTTAAAAAAATAAAATATGGTTGCAAAGGTAAGAAATAAATATGAATTAAGAACCATGAACTATGAATTATTTTTTAACTTTGCAACAATATTCAACTTATTTCTAACAAAATGAAACGTTTTTTACTTGTATTGGTTTCTATCTGTGCTTTTTCTGTTTTGCTTCCTGTTGAGGCTAAGAAGAAGGCAGCGAAACAGCTTTCTGATCGTGAGTACTGGTGTGAGCAGGCCTATAAGATGGCGCAGCCCGTGCTCGAGAACATGGCTAAGGGTGAACTACAGAAGAATATGCAGACGGAGTTCTCGCCCTCGTTTGACAACCGCAATCGCAAGGTGGTGTATATGGAGACCTTTGGCCGCTTGATGGCCGGTATTGCGCCCTGGCTGGCTCTGCCTGATAGCGTGTTTGGCAGTTCTGCTGCCGAGCAGAAGGAACTCGCACAGGTTCGCCAGTTGCGTGAGTGGGCCCTGGCTTCGTATAAGAACTCGGTTGATCCAGAGAGTCCTGATTACCTCTGTTGGGGTGTGGCTGGTCAGAATCTTGTGGATGCTGCCTATATCGCCGAGTCGTTTATCCGTGCCTATGATGCCTTGTGGGTGCCACTCGACAAAGTGACGAAGGAGCGCTATATCAATGAGTTCAAGAAGCTACGTTCCATTGAGCCGCCCTATACCAACTGGTTCCTTTTCTCTTCAACGATAGAGAGTTTTATTGCCAAGGCTGCTGGCCTGAGGGAATATGACGACTTCCGTGTGATGATGACGATTCGCAAGGTAGAGGAATGGTATGTTGGCGATGGCTGGTATGCCGATGGTCCTGTGTTCGCCTTTGATTATTACTCGAGCTATGTGTTCCATGCCATGTATCTGGAGACCCTTCAGAACATGATTGATGCAAGGGCTAACACCCGTTTGGAGTATAGGAAATATTATGACCGCGCCTTGAAACGTGCACAGAAATTCTCAATCATCCTGGAGCGTTTTATCTCACCAGAGGGCACTTTCCCAGTAATAGGTCGTTCAACACCATATCGTATGGCAGCGATGCAACCATTGGCTTTGATGGCCTGGTATCAGAAACTGCCTCAAGACTTGAGCAACGGACAAGTGCGTGCGGCTTTGACACAGGTGATGCATCGTATGTATGACCAGCAGCAGAACTATAACGAGGGTGGTTTCCTCACCATCGGTTTCTGCGGACACCAGCCAGAGACTGCCGACTGGTACACCAATAACGGGTCGCTCTATATGACCAGTCTCTCACTGATGCCTCTTGGACTGCCCGCCGACCATGATTTCTGGACTTGTAAGTCTGAGCCTTGGACGCAGGTGAAGGCTTGGGGAGGACAACCTTTCCCAAAGGATCATCGTTGGGCTGACGACATCCAGACGAAAGACCGCTGGTAACAATAATGGAGAGCCACTTGTGCTCTCCATTATTATTTATATTGTAGTGTTTGCTTAGCGCAGAGCGAAGCAGTTGTCATTATATACAGCCTCGCGAACCTTCTGCATACCAGCCTGGTCGTTGGTAACAGTCAGCTTCTCACCGTTCTGCAATGTAGCTTGGATAGTACCGTCGGCATTGATGCGGATAATCTCCTTGGTAATGCCGTTCTGAGAGATTGACCATGACTCAGTCTTGCTGTCGTGGATGAAGAGGGTAACCTCACCGGTAGGAGCCTTCACCTCGTAACCGTTCTTCAGGGTCTTCACGGCATAGTAACGGCCATCCTGGCCTTTCACGGTCTGTACCTTATTTGCTGCCATAGGATTGCTGCCTGTCCAGAACTCGATGGTGTTAAGAACCAAAGCATCTGCAGTAAGACAGATACCACCAACGATAGGCTGAAGAATCAGACCTACGATTCCGTTGACGTACTTGTTGCTGGTCATGTTGCACTGCCACTTCTCATAACCGTTGAAGAGGCGGAATGAACCAATACAGGAACTGCACAGGAAACTACCTGCTAGCAGCACACAGGCTGCGCTTAAACTAATCTTTTTCATACTGTTTTGTTATTGATATAATAAAAACTGCGTGCAAATTTACACATTTTCTCTAAATAGCATTCGATTTATACAAAAAAATTGTCAATCAACTGGCGATAGAGGGCATTTTGACGCAGAATAGATGTGCATCCTACGATGAGCATCTGTTTGCGAGCGCGTGTCAGCGCAACGTTGAGCTTGCGATCAACCACCTGTCCGTTATCGTCAGTAAAGGTGCTGGCAGTAAGGAAGTCCAACTGGTACTGGCGACTGACACCTACATCATAGATGATGACGTCACGTTGTGAACCCTGATAACGCTCTACGGTATCTATGCTGATGTCAGGAAGAGCTTCGCGGATAGCCGCAATCTGATGTCGGTAGGTCACAATGATACCAAGGGTCTTTTCAGGATTAAAACGTTCACCATAGAAACGACGGATACGCAATGCAAGGTCGATGGTGGTGGCTGACGGCTGTTGCTGATTGCAGGATGACGATTCAAAGAAGACCATACGACGGGTCTTCAAGATATCGTCAATGGCATCTTGTGAGGGCAGGTCGTAACATAGGATTTTTTCCTGTTGATGGGGTAGGGGAACGGGTTGGAGCCAGGCATTATAAAAGTGACTGCTGGCAAATTTTGCCACATCGGGATGCATACGTCCTTGCCGATGAAGGGCGCCAATAAACTGCGTGCGCTGTTGCTGTACCTCCCAGTTATAAAGGCGTTGGAAAAGTGATTGCCTACAGTCATTCAGTCCAATACTTCTTAGTAACGGGCTCTCAATCTGTGCTTCCTCAGGATTCTGCTGTACTACGGCGGGCAGTTGTTTGTGGTCACCAATGAGTACGAAACGGTCTATCCGATCACTACTCAGCAGTCCTATGAGACCAGGTTCTAATACTTGTGATGCCTCGTCGATGATAGCCAATGAGAAATGATGACCTTCCAAGAGGAACGGACGTGCCTGCATCAGCGATGTGGTGCCCACGAGGATGCGCTCATCATCGGTAAGGCCGGCATCTTCAAGCATCGCCCGAATCTCTTCGACAGCACGATTGGTATAGGCCATCAGAAGGATTGATGCTGTATGGTAATCTTGATTTATATGACTTAATTCCTCTTCTACCATGAAACGCAAGGCCATAGATGTCTTACCTGTGCCAGGAGGACCTACCAATAAGAAGTAGTCGCGAGCCTGTCTGACCTTTAAAAGAATGTCATCATAATAAGGATTATATGACTGTGATAGCGTGAGCGAGGTGTCAGCCTCAGGCTGGCGCTGCCCTAATAGTAGTGCCTTCTTTTGGGGCGATGATAGGATGAATTGGTGGATGCTACGGATATTACTGTTAATCCCCACATCACTACCACCATGTTCTACGGCCCAGGTCTTATCGGAAAGGGCAAAGACAGACTCATTCTGCTGTCCGTCGTTCAGTAGGATAGTGACCTTGCCATCATGGATATCGTCAAGACTCCCCTTGTATAGGATACTCTTCCGTACATTCGGCTCTCCATCGTACTGATAAAGGTATACCATATCGTTCTTTCTGAAATTGAGAGCCCCCAAGGGAGATGCATTAGGACTATTGGAAAAACGGAGGGTGATGCGATCATAGCCGCCATTGGGGGCTGTTTTCTCACGTTTCGCGATGTAGAGGGGCATGATGATATTACCCTGCTCTTGTTTCTCATTGAGGGGCATCAGCCAGAGGTCAGAACTGCATCCGCCTGCATGATGGAGCGTTTGCTCACTACTGCCTAATTTCTGGGCTCTTTGTTCGCGATAGACAAAGGTCATCATGCGTTCGTAGTAGGCTCGTTCTAATGGCTTGAGATTTGCGAATTGAAATTTGAGATTTTCTATCTCAGGCAGAATGTAATGGTGGAAATAGCCGTCGCGAGCGATACCTTTATATATTATATCAGCATTGAGCAGAGGCATGATACGTCCAAATCCGTCGCGAGCGATGAGCAGTTCGGTGGCTACAATCTGATTGCGCAGACGGATGGCTTCACGGAACAGTGTGCGATAGTAGTTGACAGCAATCAGTCCTTTGTTGGGTTCGTAGCGCGAATAGAGCAGACGGGTGTCAACTTGATTGTCGCTTTTATCGAAGTTGTAACGTAGAATGCCATAATAAAGCAGCAGCTGTACGTAGTGGCTTTCTAACTGCAGACCGTGAGCATCATGACTTTGGTATTCTATCTTTTGGTTTTTGCCCGATTTTTGTTCTACGAGCAGACTCATATCGGCTGTCATCAAGTCCACACGTCCCTGAAAGCCAAGTTTCTCACAGACAAAGGAAGGCTCCAGAAGGGTTCTTGAATTGAAATTAGAAAATTGGGAATGGAAAATCCTGATTCCTTCACGGATATTCTCCATCTGCACGGCAGCAGCCTGTTCAAAGGTCTCTTTGTTGAAGTCCTCGCATGCGGCAAAGCGCTCGGTTTGTTCGCGATACGAGCGTTGCAACGACTGTTGAAGTGTGGCCTGTGGATTGTGAATGATATCATCGAGAGCTGTGCCGGCAAAGTTACCTAATAGCGTGGCCTGTGTGTTGGGGCGTGGCTTTAGGCGACTGACGGTGTAGAGTAGGGGATGATGGCCATAGGCCGTGAAACAAGCTGCAAGTGATGAGATGTCGAGCATGAAGTCAGGCTCTACGACGATAAGTCCTGGTGTTATCAAAGTACAAGGGACAAGGGGCGACGGACTGGAAAGATGACAGTCAAGGAGGTTGAGCTGCATGCCCTCACGCAGCACCTTCTGAAGATAGGCGAAATCACGTCCGCCCTCTGTGTTGGCATAGTCCACACGTATCTCGCCATTCTCTGTATCGGCAGTAATCGTAGATGCGTCAAACGAACGGACGATACAACGGATATAACGCTTGTCGACGTTGAGTTGTGAGGGCTGAGGCTGTAGGTTGACAGGTAGCAGTTGCAACAGCTGGCCAGGCACATCCTCATGGAAGATGGTAGAGATAAGTAGGGTTACTGCCCGCAGATCGTAGTGCCACTCATCGCCAGACAGTGGTTCGCTACCATTGGAATGGCGTCGCGCCTGTTGGATAGCCCATCTCTGTTGTGCTTTCAAACCAAAGTGCTTGCAGACAAAGTCAATCTGCGAGAAAAGGTTTCCAAAGGTGCCACCTTGTGAGCGACAGCCTTCTGCTGCACAGAGCTTGATGACTTCGTGCAGTTGTCGCAGGTTGGCTGTTGATGGTTCGTCCGTAGCCAGTCCTTGAAGGATATCGTATAGTTCTTTAGCGTTCATTTTGTTTGTTTCAATGACTCCACATATTGATATAACTTGCGATAGAATGGATGACGTGTCAGCGTGTTGCTATCTCCTAAGATGATCACTTTCATGCGAGCTCTGGTGATAGCAACATTCATGCGTCGCAAGTCACGAAGAAAACCAATCTGTCCGTCGTCATTAGAGCGTACCAGCGAGATGACGATGATATCGCGCTCTTGTCCTTGGAATCCATCTACAGTATTCACGCTGATGCGTGTTCGGAAGGGTTTCATCCACTCCTTTTTCCTGATTTGTGAACGTAGATATTGCACTTGAGCACGATAGGGAGAGATAATGCCCACGTCGAGTCGTTCGTCCAAGATACGCTGTTTGCCAATGAGTTCGAAATATGCTTGTAGAGAGAGCAGGGTCAGTTCGGCTTCTGTTTTGTTGACACGTCCGAAAGATTCTCCCACAAATTCCTCCTTGCCATCATATTGTGAAGTATCAATCCACATCATGGGCAAATCGAGATCGAGGATACTGCGATGTTTTACTTCTGGTGCAGCAACCATTTGATGATGATAGAACCAGTCAGACGAGAAATGCATGATATCTTCGTGCATGCGATATTGGATGCGCAAAAGAGTCACCGCCTCTGGTTTCTGTTCTGCGATTCGTTCCATCAGCGTATGTCCTAAGCCACCTTTTAGGGCTTCATAGCACTTTACTGTAGGCGGCAACTGACAATGGTCGCCTGCCAGGATAACACGATTTGCCCTGCGGATTGGTATCCAGCAAGCTGCTTCAAGTGCCTGGGCGGCCTCGTCGATAAACAACGTACCGAATTTCATGCCATCAAGCAGACGATTAGCAGAACCTACCAAGGTGCAGGCGATAACACGCGCCTCGCTAAAGAGTTCGGCATTGATACGTATCTCCAGTTCTGTGGCACGACTCTTCAGACGATCCATCTTCTGATGCCAGTTATCTGTGCGTTTGCGCTGACTGCGTAGTTCACGGATGGCCTTGCGGATCGCCCATAGTTGTGGATAGTCTGGATGAGCCTCGAAACGACGTTCGTAGGTAAATGACAACATCTTATCATCCACTCGTACAGGATTACCAATGCGCAGGACATTGAGTCCACGATCTACAAGTTTCTCTGATATCCAATCCACAGCCGTGTTGCTTTGGGCGCATACTAGTACCTGACTCTCGCGTCGTAAGGTCTCATAGATGGCCTCTACGAGGGTGGTTGTCTTTCCAGTACCTGGAGGTCCATGTACAATAGCCACATCCTTAGCCCTCAACACTTGGTTGACAGCATGCTGTTGGGTCTCATTCAAATAGGAGAAACCAATATCTGGAAAGGAAAATGTTTCTGCTTTCTGATGCGAATAGAAAAGGTCGCGAAGATAGCCTAACCTGCCTTTCGCACGCATGGTGCGGTCAAGGGCATCGAACATCAGTCGATAGGAGGTCTCATCAAAGAAGAGTTGAATGCCAAGCAACCCGTCTGTGACTTGTAGATCCCCAACAGAGAAACCATCGGGCACAGCGATAACCATACGGTCGCCATCGACATAGCTCACGCTACCAGTAGTATGAAAGAAATGAATCTCTTTGTCTCTTTGTACGAAGAACTGCACAGGACGTCCAAACTCAAAGTTATGATCTGTATCATCGTCAGCCTGGCGGAACACCTCCACGCAGTATTGATTAAGTGAGTTATAGTACGATTTCCCTACCCGCAATGGCATCCAGGCATCACCACGCTTCACCCGTCGCAACATGCCGAGGGCTTCGGTCTGCTGCTGAAAGGCGCGCTTTTCTTCATCGTATTCCATTTGCAACAAGGCACGTTGGCGTTGCAATTCTAATATAGGGGATGTCTCTTTACTCATAGCTTAAAAGGGGGCTTGATAATGGAACGTCAAACGCTCACCGGTATCTGGGTCATTAAAAGACAGCTGTTCGGCATGAAGATACAGCCTATCGACTTTCTGTCCATATAGGGGATCACCCTTGATGGGGTTGTTGAGACCTTGCTCATGGGCGCAATGCACGCGCAACTGATGGGTGCGTCCAGTGTGGGGAATCAGTCGGATACGACAATTGCCTTGAGCCTGATATTCTGTCAAGGCAGGCTTTCCATATTCAGGATCCACTACCTGACGAGGACGATCAGTCAAATCTGGTCTTAGGGGCAGGTCTATGGTGCCACTGCCCTGCATCTCTTTCTCCAAGATAGCGACATATTCCTTCTGTACCGTTCGCTCCAAGAACTGGTTTTGCAGATGATGATAAGCCTCTTGTGTCAGTGCCACAACCATCACACCTGAGGTGTCCATATCCAGTCTATGTACCATATAAATCTCTGAATATTGCATCTTTAGAATACTTTCCACAGATGGCGCATCAGAGAGACCTGGAACGGATAATAAGCCAGCGGGCTTGTAGATAACGAGATAGCTGGATGCTTTGTGTATAACTATAGGTTCCAAGGACTTGTAGGTCTCTTTTTCTTTCATGGGGAGCATCCATCCTAAGATAGGTTTGCACTTACCTCGACAGGCAGGATAGTAATGGTTGTGATGACGTATCTCCATGCGAGGAGAACGACCTTGCCAGAACTCCGCAATGCTTAAAGGACGCAGATGATGGGTAAAAGCGTATTGGAGCAACTTGGGAGCGCAACATTCACCTGAGCCTGATGGAGGTACACCTTGGGGCGTTTGGGAAAAGATGTCAGTCAGGGAGCGATATTTCTTTTCGCCATTCGCCATCATGAAATGGTCAAACAGCCAGCGCTGAAGCGCATCTGAGCGGTGTTTGCGCTCAGTCTTTAAAGCGGCAATCTCACTGGAAAAAAACTGCAAGCGTTCCTGGATGGCATCTATCTGCTCCTGCCACCGTTTCTTCAATCGGCGTAGCTCGGCTTTCTGAAACTGACTCTCACGAATCATATCCTCTGTCTCACCCATTTCTGCCCGTTGTTTATCACGTAGCATCTTTGACTGCATCATTGCCTGTTTGTAACCTGCAATTTCCTGGTCAGCCTGTAGCTTGGCTTGTTGCCATTCTCTTTGCAGATTCAGGTACTCATCGGCCTTTTCTAATGTTCTTACCTGAAGATTTATGGCTGAGATACGAGATTCTTCTTGTTTGAAATAGCCGTCAGGTTGCAAGTAATCGAAAACAGCTGGCACAAACCACGACCAGTCCTCACGTCCACCAATCTGTCCGCTATAGGCCGCAAGGAAACCAAGTTTGCCTTCCTGATTCTCGCACACCAAGACGCCAAACATCTTTCCTGCCTGTATTTCTTCGTTCCATTCTGGGTGTTGTTTTAGATACTCGCGCACCTCATCGGCCGCCTCCAAACAGAGTGGATGCGGCTCGTAGCAAAACGGATTATTCATCTGTTTTGGACGTGGCGTTTGGGTGTGTAGAAGATGAAACGGCATTTGAATGCAAAAGTACAAAACTTTTTCGTAATTACTTGCTCACATCAAAAAAAAAGCATACTTTTGCACAGAGAATGTCAAGCCTTCCGACAAAATGAATAGCAATATATCTGTAACGCTGAACGACCTCAGTATAGGTTACAAGAATAAGCAAGGCACCAGGGTGGTGGCAGAACATATCACTGCCAACATCCGTCGGGGATGCCTTACTTGCTTGTTAGGTGAGAATGGCGTGGGTAAGTCTACATTACTCAAGACGTTGTCTGCCTTCCAATCACAGCTGAGTGGGAGTATCTGTATTCAAGGACGCGAATTAAGTGTATATAGTGAGCGCGAATTGGCTCGTACTATCGGTATTGTATTAACAGAGAAACCTGATGTGCAGCAAATGACGGCAATGGAACTGGTTGAGATGGGACGAGCACCTTATACTGGGTTCTGGGGACGACTGAATGACGAGGATCGAAAGGCTTGCGAGGAAGCGATGAGGCTGATAGATATTAGTCATCTGAAAAACAGACTGATAGATACTTTAAGTGATGGTGAACGACAAAAGGTGATGATAGCAAAGGCATTGGCACAGCAAACGCCCATTATCTATTTAGATGAGCCAACTGCCTTCTTGGATTATCCCAGTAAAGTGGATATGCTTTTGCTGTTGAGTCGTATTAGTAGAGAAACCCAGAAAACGGTTTTTCTTTCAACCCATGATCTGGAGTTGGCATTACAGATGGCTGACGAGATATGGTTAATGACGCGCTCCAATGGTATTCAGATAGGAACACCTCATGAACTGGCCCAGAGTGGAGCGCTGAGTCAGTTCATAGAACGAAGCAAAGAAATCTCGTTTGATAAAGAAACGCTCAGCGTTAGGGTTGGCGGTTAGCTGTTAGTTTTTAGCCATTAACTCTTAACTAAAAAATGTCTCTTATCAGAATGTCCCATACTGCAACGATATGACAGATACTACCTGCTAGCACGCAGAAGTGAAACACGGTATGCATATATTTCGTTTTATTGAACGAATAGAAGATGGCACCTGTGAGATAAAAGACACCTTCAAGTACTATCCAGACAAAAGCATTGGTTGATACTGTCTCAGTAAGGGGCTTAAAGGCTGTCAGTACGGATAATCCCATGACGCAGAAACAGATGGTTTCTATGTTGGAGTGGTCTTCTAAATGGATGAAGCTGATAAGTGTGCCGATGATGGCACATGACCAGACGAAACTAAACAGAATCCATCCCCAATAGCCATAATCGCGCATGGCGATAAGTGTGATGGGAGAATAGGAGCCTGCTATATGCCAGTAGATAGCTGCATGATCCCATTTGCGGAAGTGCTTCTTCCATTTGTTGTTTTCGTTGAGGGCATGATAGATTGTTGAGGCCAGATAACTGCCTGTCATACCTATCAGATAGAGACCTACGCCAATGCCGGCCCACATGCGGTCGGCATTTCCTAAGCATACCACGATGATAAATGCGATACCCACTGCTCCGGCCATCATGGCGCCACCGGCGTGGGTCCACGTATTCCAGATTTCTTCTTTTTTTGTATATTCTATTGCCATTTTGAGGTTTGAGATTTATTCAGCGAGGATAAAGTCGAGCTGTCGCTTCTCGATGTTGGCGCGAGCCACCTTGATACGGATGGCATCGCCAAGTTGATATTTCTGATGATGTCGACGACCCACCAAGCAGTAGTTGCGCTCGTCGAACTCATAATAGTCGCCATCCAGGTCGTGCATGCCTACAAGACCTTCGCAATGGTTTTCGTCAATCTCACAATAGATGCCATACGACTGTACACCGCTGATGTGAGCGTCAAACTCAAGACCTACCTTATCTGCCATGAATTCCACCATCTTATATTTTATACTGTCGCGCTCTGCATTTTGAGCTGTCTGCTCCATCTGACTGCAGTGCTCACAGAGTTCCTCATAGTGATCCTGATTGGCACTACGTGCACCATCCTGATAACGGGTCAGCAGACGGTGTACCATCGTGTCAGGATAACGACGGATGGGCGAGGTGAAGTGCGTATAGTAGTCGAACGCCAAACCATAGTGACCGATGTTATGAGTTGAATATTTTGCCTTCATCATGGCTCTTAAGGTCAGCGTCTCCACGAGTTTCTGCTCGCGTTCGCCCTGAGCCTCTTCCATCAGGTGATTAAGATTCTTTGAGATGGCGCCCTTCGTACCACTAGTCTTTACCTTATAACCAAAGGGAGCCAAGGCTGTGCGTAGGCCTTCCAGCTTTTGCGGATCGGGCTGGTCGTGAATACGATAGACGAAAGTTTTGCCTTTGGAGGGCTTTCCAGAATCCTCTTTTTTAGCTTTTCCTGCCTTACCGATGAATTCTGCTACCGTGCGGTTGGCCAGCAACATAAACTCCTCAATGAGCTGTGTGGCATCTGTCGACTTCTTGAAATAGCAACGGGTGGGCTTGCCATCGTCATCAATATCAAAGTGCAGTTCTTCGCGATCAAACTTCACAGCTCCATTCTTGAAACGGCGCTCGCGCAAACGTTTGGCCATCTTGTCAAGGATACGCAATTCGTCAGCGTAGTCACCATCTTTTCCTTCCAGAATCTCCTGTACCTCCTCATAGGCGTATCGGCGGTTGCTCTTGATAACGGTATGGGCCAGGTGCCAGTCTTTGATATTGGCATCATCGTCCAAGACGAAGATGACACTATAGCAGAGTTTTTCCTCATCAGGACGGAGTGAACAGACAAAGTTACATAGTCTTTCTGGTAGCATAGGAATGGTGCGGTCAACAAGATAGACGCTGGTAGCGCGCTGTTCGGCCTCACGATCGATGATGCTGCCTTCGGTGACATAATGGCTCACATCGGCAATATGCACACCTACCTCCCAATACTTGTTTTGCTTACGGATAGAGAGCGCATCGTCAAAGTCCTTGGCATCTTTGGGGTCGATAGTGCAGGTGAACACCTCACGGAAGTCCTCACGACGGGCTATCTCGTCTTCAGAAATATCAGCATTTATCTTTTGAGCAGCATCCTCAACCTTTTTCGGATACTTATAGGGCAAGCCATATTGAGCCAGGATCGCGTGCATCTCAACATTATTCTCGCCTTGCTTGCCAAGAACGTCGATGACTTCACCCACGATATTCTTCGATTCGGCAGAAGGCCACTGTGTGATTTTCACCACAGCCTTCTCGCCCGTCTTGCCTCCCTTGAGCTTCTTTTTAGGAATCAGGATATCATGCACAAAGAAGTTTCCTTCAGCATTCAGGAAGGCGAAATCCTTCTCTACCTGCAGGATACCCACCGCCTGATCGTGCTTACGTTCCAGAATCTCTGTCACGATAGCCTCCTTGATATGGTTCTGACGGCGTGCCATGAAAGCCACCTTTACACGGTCGCCATTGAGGGCGAACATCGAATTGCGTTCTGCCACAAAGACGGGCTTTCCACCGTCATCAGGTTGGAACGAGTTCTTACCGTTAGCCTTACGGATGAATGTACCCTCCTGCACCTGTGTCTTCAGGTTCAGTTTATAAGCGCTGTCACCTACCTTAGACAAATAGTCATCCCATGCCATCTCTTCCATCACGTCGATAGCGAGCATCTTCACAGGATGTGTATCAAATTTCAGTGTCTTGAATATCTGTTTAAAACTCAGAGTCTCACTTGGATGTGCCTGAAACAGAGCCTGCAAGGCATCAGCCACATCACGTTTATTAAGTCTCTTTCCTCCTCTTTTCTTTCCCATAATTTTAATGGTTTATATGAATAACGGTACAGAAACAATGCTTTTTCGATTGTTCTGTGGGTGCAAAGATAACGAAAAAACTTTAAATCTGCGTTGATATGAAAAAAAAACGCAGTCATTTAAATCTTTTTCGATATCTTTGCGTTTTATTCTATGGAATGGCTTCCGAAAGAGGCGCAAAAAAAGAATCAAAGAAAAGGAAATAGAAGATGAACGAAGAAACAGAACAGTTGTTAAAAGAACTGGAGAGGATTGTTGCAGAGCGACAAGACTGGCTGTTTCGTTTCGCCTATATGCGAATTGGCGTCAGAGAGGATGCCGAGGATTTGATACAAGAGGTTCTGCTGAGGGTGTTCCGACGATTAAGGGAGAAGACACAAATAGACAGCGTAGAGCAATACCTGATTCTATCCATTAGCAATGCCTGCAAGGATTATTTTCGAAGGAAAACGCCCAAAGTGGTGATGCTCGACAAAGCCAAAGAGGTAGCGATTAGCGATGGTGACCGTCAGATTCATGAAGAATTCATCAGAATAAACCGACTTCTTGAGACTTTGCCCACAGAACAACAGGAGATTGTACGACTGAAATGCTACGACGACCTGACGTTTAAGCAGATAGCCGAACTGCAAGACATCCCAGAGGCGACAGCAAAGTCGCGCTACCGTTACGCCATACAGCACCTACAACAAATGATGAAAAAGAAAGGAAACGCCATATGAATGAATTTGAAGATATCGAGCAACTGCTCAAACCGCAATGCGAGTTCAAGGCATCTGATACCTTGAAGCAGGAGGTAATAGAAAAAGCTCGCCAAGAAATAAAGCCCCGCCGCATCGTCAAGATGTGGCCTTGGTTGGCTGCTGCCTGCGTGGCAGGCTTCATGTGGATATTGTTTGCCCCGCCAGAGACTCAAAAGGATGAAGCGCTTCAAGCCCAACAGGCCAAGGAACTATATGACATGGAGAAACAGATGGCCTATGTAAGAACGGCCTGCGAATTGGAAACGTTCGAATCGCTGGAGCGCAAAATGAGAGGAAAAGGCGAACAGCTAATGGCTGAATACAGGAATCAATATAAAACAATAGAACAGAATGAAAAAGATGATGATATGGGTCACAATGCTCTTGACCTTGTGCGCCTGCAAAAACAACAATACCACAATAACAGAAGCAGAGGAACTGCCCCTGCCAGAGACCATTGAGGAGTTCATTGAAGGACTCGACAGCTTGGATAGCTTCTATGAGCATACGGTTCACAGCGACTCCAACGCCACCAGCTATTCTTGCTTGTGGTTACGTTTCCATGCTATCAACTTTGAAAATGATAGCGTAAGAGACCGAGAAATGACCATCAGGGATTATATCAGCAAGAGCTTAAGCCATCTAAAGGAAAAAAAACGTCCCCAGGCTGCTAAGTATTATGAATATGAGACTCACATCAATGGAGTGGATTCTATCGAGTTCATCCTTGCCACCAAGGCACTTTCTGACTCGCTGCCCGAAAATATGAAAGGAACGGATTTTAATGAAAACTTCAGATATTATCCAGAGTTCATACATTATGAAAAAACTCATAAGGATAAAGACACATTCGAATGGTTCACATATCATAAGGAAGAAAAGACACCCCTTAAACAGTTAACCAACAAGGAAGATGTTCAGAAATTGGTACTGAATCTCATCTCGCACGTGAAAGGTGTGAAGGAGATACCAGTAAAATATCAGCATGACAGTATCCATACACATATCCCAGGTCCTGTTTCTTACAAATGGCTGAACAAAGGTTCGAAGGAAATTCTGGCTGAAGGTAGCCTTTATGAAATCCCTGTCAAAGGCGAGGAAAAACTAAAACTGCTGAGTGACTTGTACAACGCTTTGACGGATTTAATGAATACGCATTATGCCCCATATATGGAATTAAACATCTATAAGATATTCCGCAAAGAAAACTTCAAAGACCTCAAACAGAACATTATTGGACTTGAGATCAGCAACACAGAAGGAGCTGATTCTGCAGCAATGGCACCAGGACTCTTCAGTCTGCAGATTGGTAGTGATGGGGATTGTGGCCTCAAGATACTCTTCTTGAACGCGAGAAGCCAGAGATTCTATATTCCAAAGGAATGGATGATAATCAAGGAGGTAAACAATGACAATATAGAATGGCTGCCTGGCAGTAAATATCACGCATAAAGAATCAGTATCTAACAGATTTGTCCGTAGGTAACGGACTCTTTGTCCGACGCCTGCGGACTTAGGGTCCGACGCCTACGGACAAATAGTATTACGCAGTCGTACTTTTTTCTAATGCCTGAAAATGACCTCTTCTAAAGCTTAAATGTGACCTTCATTTCGCCAATAAATTGAAAATGAAGGCCGAAACTTACTGATTTTCAGAATTAATTATTAACTTTGCAGCGCAATTTAATTCGAATTAAAATGAAAATAGCATTAATCGGCTATGGCAAGATGGGCAAGATGATTGAAGAGATAGCCCGCAGCCGTGGCCATGAGATTGTGAGTATCATTGATATTGACAATCAACAGGATTTTGAGAGTGAGGCCTTTGCATCGGCGGATGTGGCTATTGAGTTTACGGCTCCCCAGGCTGCCTACGGCAACTACCTGAAGGCTTGGGCAAAGGGCGTGAAGGTGGTGTCTGGCTCTACGGGCTGGATGAAGGAACATGGCGACGAGGTTCGTCAGGCCTGCGAGAATGGTAAGACGTTGTTCTGGGCTTCTAACTTCTCTATCGGTGTGGCCATTTTCTCTGCCGTTAACCGTTACTTAGCCAAAATCATGAATCAGTTCCCACAGTATGATGTAGAGATGGAGGAGACGCATCATGTGCATAAACTCGACCATCCCAGTGGTACGGCTATCACGCTGGCTGAGGAGATTGTAGAAAACATTGATCGCAAGGAGGCTTGGGCCGAGGATACCACAGACCCCAAACTGCTGCGTGTGGATCATATCCGCAGAGGTGAGGTGCCTGGTATTCATACCATCCGCTATGACTCTGATGCTGATATCATCACCATTACCCACGATGCCCATTCGCGTCGCGGTTTTGCCCTTGGTGCTGTGTTGGCTGCCGAGTACACCAAGGAGCATCAGGGACTGCTGACAATTAGCGATATGTTTTCTTTCTAACTAAGAAAAAATATCTCCCTAGTTAGGGAATAAAAATATGATTATGGAAAAAAGAGAAAAAGCCAAACTGAATATGAAGAAGCAGTGGGCCAAGTTCGTCCTTGTGATGATCTGCTATCTGCTGTTTCTCTACTGGGTAAAATCATGGTTGGGATTGCTTGTCATTCCCTTTATCTATGATGCCTATATCTCAAAGAAAATCAACTGGAAATGGTGGCAGGACTATGAAGGTCCGATGCGCACGGTGATGTCGTGGGTAGATGCTATCGTGTTTGCGTTGGTAGCTGTCTATTTCATCAACCAGTTCTTTTTCCAGAACTACGTCATTCCCTCATCATCATTGGAGAAGTCTTTGCTGACAGGTGACTACCTCTTTGTGTCGAAGGTGAGCTACGGTCCCCGTATTCCAGAGACGCCGCTGACAGTCCCCTTGACACAGCACACGCTGCCTATTGGCGATTTGAAGTCATACGTTGAATGGCCTCATTGGGAATACCGTCGTGTACCAGGATTGGGCAAGGTGGAACTCAATGATATCGTGGTGTTCAACTATCCTGCTGGCGATACCATCTGCCAGAACATGCCTTTCCAGACGGAGTATTATAACATGTGCTATGGATATGGTCGTCAGGTTTATGAGCAGACCTACCCTTTGGCACTCCCTGTAGACTCCCTGCCAAAAGCAGAACAGAGGGCTCGTTTTGAGGCATATTATAACTTAGGTCGTCAGTATATTGTAGCTAATCAGCAGCAGTTTGGTGGCATTGGCTATCGTCCTACCGATCGTCGCGAAAACTACGTGAAGCGTTGTGTGGGTCTGCCTGGTGATACCCTACAGATTATCGACCACATCGTTTATCTGAATGGTAAAGCCAACAAAGAGCCTGAGAATGTGCAGTACACCTATGATGTGCTGTTTAATGATGGTGCAATCCTGACGAATGATTTTCTGAAGGAGAACGGCATTACCTGTGAGGATCTTGGACTGAGTAATGCTGATAAGTCATATTTCAAGAGTGAGGGTCAGATTCAGTTGACTCAGCAGTTCCGCAATAACCGTGTCATTATGCCTATGACCAAGAAGACGGCTGCGCTGCTGAAGAGCAGGAAAGACTTGGTGCAGGCTATGGCTCCTGTTACGGGTGGAAATCCTGCAGAGCTCTATCCCCTGAATATGGTGAAAGACTGGACGCGCGACAACTATGGTCCTATCTGGATTCCGAAGAAAGGCGAGAGCGTAAAACTGTCTCTTGACAACTTACCTATCTACGAGCGACCTATCATGGTTTATGAACATAATGACCTTGAGGTGCGTGACGGTAAGATCTTTATCAATGGCGAGCAGACAGACACTTATACCTTCAAGATGGATTATTACTGGATGATGGGCGACAATCGTCATAATTCTGCTGACTCACGCTACTGGGGCTTTGTGCCAGAAGATCACATCGTGGGTAAGCCCATCTTTATCTGGTGGAGTAGTGATCCAGACCGTGGCCTCTTTGGAGGCGGCATTCGTTGGAGTCGCTTGTTCCGCTTTGTCGATAATATTAAGTAAATGAAGAATACCCTCCGATTCCTATTGGCATTTCTGATAGCCTTCGCGATGATGATGGTTGTCAGGATGATAGGTGTCACTATCTATACTATCAGCGGTGCTGGCTCGAAACCAGTGTTTCAGGCCGGTGACCGCGTGATGGTAAACAGATGGAGTTACGGCCTAAGGGTAGGAGGGAAAGAAAGTTTCTTTGGCTATGGACGCATAGCCCGACAGTCTGTAGAGAAAGGCGATTTGGTGGCTTTCGAGAACCCGCAGAATAATGATCAGGTTCTGATCTGTCGTTGTAAGGGATTACCAGGCGATACCGTTGTATATGAGGGAAAGACCGTTGTGGTGCCAGGCTTGAAAGACTGTGCCGACGCTGATTATTATTGGCTGGAGACGCTCGACTCTCAGCAGTTGTGTTTCATTGCCGAGGAATATCTTATAGGTCGTGCTTTCATGGTTGTATATAGTCGTGATCCATTAGAACCGCTATGGAGTGGATGGCGCTCAAACCGAATCCTTCTGCCGCTATGACCAGCGTACTTCTTTCTACAACTTATTTTGGTCCTGTGCAGTGGTATCAGAAATTATACCGCTATGCTTCTGTTTTCATTGACCAGCAGGAAACGTTCCAAAAGCAGACCTATCGGAATCGTTGTCTGATAGCAACGACGCAGGGTGTTCAGGCCTTGACAGTACCTGTGGTTCATGGTGCGGGTAATGCGATAAGTGATATTTGTATCTCAGATCATGGCAACTGGCGTCATCTGCATTGGCAGGCGTTACAGACGGCCTATGGTGATTCGCCTTTCTTTGAGTATTATGAGGATGACTTGCGCCCATTCTTTTCTGAGCGCAATTGGGAGCGTCTTGTTGATTATAACGAGGCTATTTGTCAGAAGATGTGCGAACTGTTGGATATCCAGCCATACTTCTCACCTTTCACCTCTCACCTCTTACCTCTCACCTCCGATTTCCGCATGGCTATCAATCCCAAACATCCATTGCCGGATGCCGACTTCGAGCCTCGTCCCTATTATCAGGTCTATCAGCAGAAGCATGGCTTTCTGTCTAATCTTAGCATTCTGGACCTACTGTTTAATATGGGTCCGGAAAGCATCTTTTATCTTTAGGTAAGCCTTAGGACCCTATTAAAAAACGTAAAAACTTGTGTGTATTACAAAAGTTTGCTGTAACTTTGCGATAAAAATCGCGAAGATACTCCGTCTCAGCAAAAAAAAGAATAAATTCTTTTGTTTTGCTCTCGACTTTTCGTAACTTTGCACCTATATATAAAGAAGAAGTGATGAGTCTGACAGGAATAGTAAGACCGCTGTTTGCCAAGCGATGGCGGGAACTGGAGAAACATAATACACAAGGAGAACAGTTGCAGCGTGAGGTGTTAGCCCATTTGGTGAGTAAGGCCAAGGATACTGAGTATGGCCGTGAACATCTCTTTGCAGCAACAAAGGGTTATGATGATTTTGTGCGTAATAACCCTGTCAATACCTATGAGGAATTGAAAGGCGATATCGACCGCATGCGTCAGGGCGAGGCTAATATCCTTTGGCCAGGACGAGTGAAATGGTATGCCAAATCAAGTGGAACAACGAATGATAAGTCGAAGTTCATCCCCGTTTCGCCAGATGGTCTGAAGCGTGTTCACTATAAGGGTGGTGCCGATGTGGTGGCACTCTACCTGCGTAATAATCCCCAAAGTCGTATGTTCGATGGTAAGGGATTGATTCTTGGAGGTAGTCATGCTCCCAACTATAACCTTCCAGGTTCTTTGGTAGGCGACCTGAGCGCTATTCTCATCGAGAATATCAATCCCGTTGTCAATTTGGTTCGTGTGCCTTCGAAGAGCACGGCCTTGTTGAGTGACTTTGAAGTGAAGCGCGACCGTATAGCCCGTGAGGCAATGAACAAGAACGTGACCAACCTCTCTGGTGTGCCCTCGTGGATGTTGTCTGTGCTGAATCGTGTGATGGAACTCTCAGGAAAGACACATTTGGAGGAGGTGTGGCCTAACCTTGAGGTCTTCTTCCATGGCGGTGTGGCCTTCACGCCTTATCGTGAGCAATACGAGAAGCTGATAACGAGTCCTAACATGCATTATATGGAGACTTATAATGCCAGTGAGGGCTTCTTTGGTATCCAGGATGATCCTGCCGACAAATCCATGCTGCTGATGCTCGACTATGATGTCTTTTACGAGTTTCAGGAGATGGGTACGGATACAATCGTACCTTTGTGGGGTGTGGAAGTTGGTAAGAACTATGCCATGCTGATTAGTACCTCCTGTGGTCTGTGGCGTTATATGATTGGTGATACCATACAGTTCACCTCAACCAATCCTTATAAGTTCTTTATCTCTGGACGCACCAAGTCCTTCATCAATGCCTTTGGTGAGGAACTCATTGTTGATAATGCTGAGCAGGGACTGAAGTATGCTTGCGAAGTGACTGGTGCACAGGTGTTGGAATATACGGCAGCTCCTGTCTTTATGGACCAGAATGCCAAATGCCGTCATCAGTGGCTTATTGAGTTCTCCAAGGCTCCTGAGAATCTGCAGCAGTTTGCAGAAGTCCTCGACCGTAAGCTCCAGGAACTGAATAGCGACTATGAGGCCAAGCGTTTCAAGGATATCACCTTGCAGCATCTGGAGATTATTCCTGCTCGTGAGAATCTCTTCAATGACTGGCTGAAATCAAAAGGAAAGCTGGGTGGACAGCATAAGGTGCCACGTCTCAGTAACAGTCGTGAACATATAGAACAATTGATTGCAATGAACAAATGAGAAGACTCTTATATATCATAGTTACTATAGGATGCTTGTTTTCCTGTGCTCGTATGGGCAGCCCAGACGGAGGATGGTATGACGATACGCCTCCAAGTGTGGTCGGTTCTACGCCCAACGACAAGGGGGTGAATGTGAAGGCTCGTAAGGTGACCATTAATTTCGATGAATACATCAAGATTGAGGATGCTCAGAATAAGGTGATTATCTCGCCGCCGCAGATAGAACAGGCCGAAGTGAAGGCTGCAGGCCGTAAGATTATTATTGATCTGAAGGACTCGCTAAAGGAGAATACCACCTATACGATTGATTTCAGTGATGCTATCACAGACAACAACGAGGGTAACCCAATGGGTAATTATACCTTCAGTTTCTCTACGGGCGACCATATCGATACGCTGGAAGTATCGGGCTATTGCTTGAATGCCGAGAATCTGGAACCTATCAAAGGTATGTTGGTAGGCTTGTACGACTCTTTCGAAGACTCCCTGTTCCATAAGAAGCCCTTGATGCGCGTTTCGCGTACGAATGGTAGTGGACGGTTCACAATTAAGGGGGTGGCTCCTGGCACATATCGCTGTTTCGCCTTGCAGGATGCCGATGGTGATTTTAAGTTTGGTCAGAAGAGCGAGATGATTGCTTTCAATCATGATAGTATTGTGCCTTCGTGGCGCTCTGATATCCGTCAGGACACCATTTGGCGCGACTCTCTTCATATTGCCAATATCCTGCAGGTGGGCTATACCCACTTCCTGCCGGATGATATTACGCTGTTGTGTTTCCAGGAACCTCAGACCGATCGCTATCTGTTGAAGACGGAACGTAAAGACCCCAATCGCCTAGGTATCTTCTTTACCTATGGCAGTGACTCGCTGCCTCGTCTTCGTGGTTTGAATTTCGACAGTGAGAACGCATTTATCCTGGAGGCTTCGCAGAAGAACGACACACTGACCTATTGGTTGGCTGATACCACGCTTGTGAATCAGGATACGCTGATTGTTGAGAAGACTTTCTTGATGACTGATTCGCTGGGCAATTTGGTGGAGTTTACAGATACCACGGAGTTTGTGTCAAAAACACCTTATGCCAAGCGCCTGAAGGAGCAGCAGAAAGAGTATAACGAGTGGAAGAAGGAACAGGAGAGGAAGAAAAAGCGTAAGGAGCCTTATGACTCTATCATGCCTCCAAAGTATATGACGATAAAATGGAGTGCCACAGGACAGATGGATCCAGGACAGCGTATCTATTTTGAAGCGCCAGAACCTCTAAGTCGTTGTGACACCGCGGCTCTCCATCTCTTCTCTGTGATTGACTCCGTGGAGACACCAGTGCCTTTCTCCTTACAACAGATAGGCGTGCGTCGCTACGAATTGTTGAGTGAGCGTGAACAGGAGGTAGACTATAAATTGGTTATCGATTCGGCTGCCTTCGAGAGTATCTACGGTCAGATCACCAAGAAGATAGAGCATAAGTTCAAACTGCGTCCTGAGGAGGAATATGCTTATCTGGCAGTGGAAATCAGTGGATGCCAGTCCACCGACTCCGTCGTTGTGCAGCTGATGGATACGCAAGACAAAGTGCTGCGTCAGGTGCTGGCCGATGCATCGGGTGTGGCTGAGTTTATGTATCTGAAGCCAGGCAATTACTACCTACGTGCTTATATCGATAAGAACGGCAATGGGCAGTGGGATACGGGCGTATATGATCAGGATCTGCAACCAGAACCTGTTTATTACAACCGTCAGATGATAGAATGTAAGGCTAAATGGGAGGCTACGCGTCAGTGGAATCTCACAGCCACGCCTCGCTATAAGCAGAAACCTATGGCTATCACTAAGCAAAAGCCTGATAAAGAGAAGCAATTGCGTAACCGCAACCTTGATAGAGCAAAGTCAAAAGGTGTTGAATACCTGAATCAAAAACATTAATAACATTAAGCCTGATGAAAATGAAGAAATATCTGTTAATCCTGTTGATGCTGCTCCCGTTGAGCATGAGTGCCCAGTCGAAATGCGGCATCGAGAATAATGCTTTCAATGGTGGTGAGTTTTTAGCTTATGACCTCTATTTCAACTGGAAGTTCGTATGGCTTAAGGTGGGTACGGCATCTATGTCTACCGTCACTTCTACGTTTAAGGGTCAGAAAGCCTATCGTACTAGTCTGACCACTCGTGGCAATAGTAAGTTGGATGGTGTCTTCGTGATGCGTGACACGTTGCTCTCATATTGCAGTGCCAAAGATCTCACACCACTTTATTTCCGTAAGGGAGCCTTGGAGGGTAATCGTTATTATGTAGATGAGTTGTGGTACACCTACCCCCGAAATAACTGTCACTTGCGTATGCATCGTATTGACGCCGATGGTGAGGAACATTGGAACGATAAGGAGTATGCCGAGTGTATCTATGACATGATGAGCATCTTCTTACGTGCCCGTAATTTTGATGCTTCTACAATGAAGAAGGGGGATATCATCCCTCTGCCAATCAGCGATGCCCGTAGTCTTTCTAATTCGTGGATGACCTATCGTGGCAAGGAGAACCATAAGATTGACGGCACAAACGAGAAATTCCGTTGTCTGGTATTCTCTTTCTATGAGCGTGAGAATGGAAAGAACCATGAATTAATCCGTTTCTATGTGACCGACGATCAGAATCACATTCCTGTACGTCTGGATATGTTCCTTAGTTTTGGTAGTGCTAAGGCTTTCCTGAGATCTTATAAGGGCATACGAGGTCCCATGACATCGAAAGTTAATTAACTCAACTTTCGAGTTGTAGGAGTTCAGGAATTCCGGAACTCCTACAACTCCCCCCATAAATGAGCGAGTGCGAAACTTTATTTTATGCCTTGAGGGCTCTCATGGCATTGAGTACTGCCAGTACCGTGACACCTACATCAGCAAAGACGGCGAGCCACATGGTAGCAATACCGAAGGTGGCAAGGATCAGTACAGCAACCTTCACGCCAATAGCAAACCAGATATTCTGACGGGCAATGCCAATGGTACGACGGGCAATGCGTACGGCAGTGGCAATCTTTGATGGCTGGTCGTCCATCAGCACCACGTCGGCAGCTTCTATGGCTGCATCAGAGCCTAAGGCTCCCATTGCAATACCCACATCGGCACGTGCCAGCACAGGGGCATCATTGATACCATCGCCAACGAAGGCCATCTTAGAGTGGTGAGTGGTGAGTGGTGAAGGGTGAAGGGAGGATAGTATTTCAACCTTGTCGGTAGGCAGCAATTCTGCATGATATTCATCTATCTGAAGCTGCTGAGCCACACGTTCAGCGACCTCCTTACGGTCACCAGTCAGCATCACGGTCTTCTTCACGCCTAATTCTTTCAGTTGCAGGATGGCTTCAGCACTATCAGCCTTTATCTGGTCGTTGATAACGATATGACCGGCGTATGTGCCGTCGATGGCAACATGGATAATGGTGCCATTATCATCGTGCTCACATTGGTGCCATTGCGCGCCAATCTCATCCATCATCTTGGTATTACCCACAGCAACCCTGCGACCTTCAATGGTAGCCTGGATACCTTTGCCGGCAATCTCTTCCACATCGGTCACCTTGCAACCATCGGTCGCCTCGCCGGGGAAAGCATCACGTAAGGCAGCACCGATAGGGTGGGTGGATGAGTGTTCCACGTGAGCCGCTAAGTGAAGTAGCTGATATTCGCTGCACATCTCGGGGTGTACTGCCACCACCGAGAAACGGCCTTGGGTCAGAGTGCCGGTCTTGTCAAATACTATTGTATCTACCTTTGCCAGCAAATCAAGATAATTGGCACCTTTTACCAAAATACCTTTCCTTGAGGCGCCGCCAATACCGCCAAAGAAGGTGAGGGGCACGCTGATAACCAGTGCGCACGGACAGCTGACAACGAGGAACATCAGGGCGCGGTAGAGCCATGTGCTGAATGAGGAATGGGAGATGAGGGATGGGAAATAAGGTGCCAAGAGCGGCGGAAGGATGGCGATGGCCAATGCAAGGTACACCACGATGGGGGTGTAGATACGGGCAAAACGGGTGATGAAAGCCTCGCTTTGTGACTTGTGTTCGCCTGCATCTTCTACTAATTTGATGATTTTCGCCACGGTACTCTCGCCAAAGGTCTTTGTGGTACGAATCTTTATCACACCGCTCAAGTTGATGCAGCCCGATATGATTTCATCTCCGATTTTTACTTCAAGAGGCATGCTTTCGCCTGTCAGTGCCATTGTGTTCAGTGTTGACGTACCATCGGTGATGACACCATCGAGAGGTATCTTCTCACCTGGACGCACCACAATAACGGTACCAACACCCACGTCCTCCGGTTTCATATCGCCTGCTGCTTCAACATGTGCTACGTCAGGTCGGATGTCCATGAGATGGGAGATACTGTCGCGGCTCTTTCCTTCTGCATAGCCTTCAAATAGTTCACCTACCTGGAAGAAAAGCATAACGAAAACGGCTTCTGGAAATTCTGTTTCTGCTCCAGGGAAGAAACCTATGCACAATGCGCCGATAGTGGCTATCGACATCAGGAAATGCTCGTTGAAGGGATCTCCATGACGGAGCCCTACTGCAGCTTCCTTTAACGTGTCGGTACCTATTAGGAAGTATGGAACGAGATAAACCAGCAGCAATTGCCATGTGGTCAATTGCAGCGTGTGTTCTATGACGACTGCCCCAATAAGCAGTATCACCGTGGCAATGATGAGCCATAATTGACGATGGCCACCGTGTTCATGATGATGTTCATGATGATGTTCATGGTGGTGCTCGTGATGCTGTTCGTGTTGATGATCATGTTTGTGTTCATGACAGCAGCACTCATAATGTTGATGTTCGTGTGCCATATTTCTTGTTTTTTTTCTTATTTGTTTTTTCTGCCTGCAAAGATACGACATAATTTCTGCAACTCAGTTGCAAATGATACTATTTTTTTATTATCTTTGCAGCATGTTAAGTCAACACGAATGTGAGCAGTTGCTCACGGAGCATGGTATCAAACCCACTGCCAACCGCATCGTCGTAGTCAAAGCGCTGGCCGATGCCGAGCGTCCCATGTCGCTCACAGAACTGGAATACAAAATCCTGTCCATCGACAAGTCCGGCGTTTTCCGAGCCCTCACACTCTTCCGAGAGCATCGGCTGGTCCACGTCCTTGAGGATGGTGGCGATGGCGTGCGTTATGAACTTTGCCATAGTCATGATGGGCATGATGCCGACGACGATCAGCATGTACATTTCTATTGTGAGCAGTGTCATCGCACGTTTTGTCTTCCTGACATACCCATTCCTGCTGTAACACTTCCTCCAGGCTATCGCCTTACCGGCATCAACTATATGACTAAAGGGCTGTGCCCGGAATGCAGCAGCAAACATGCTTCGTGATTTGACTTTTTGTTCCGATTCTCGTCTAATCTTCAGATAAATAAAAAAGACGATATGAAAAAACTATTATGGGTTCTACCCCTTCTGATGAGCAGCGTGTGTCATGCTGAGGATATTACCATCCGCTACAACGGTTCAAAGGCCAAGGTGTCACAAACGGTAAAAGACAGTGTGAAGGTCACGGTGAAAGATGCCAATGTCAACATAGAAAGCCTGTTTCAAGATCATAAACTAACTATTCTTGTCAAGGGCAAGAGTAATGATGGTCAGCTTAATCTGAAAACTGCTGGCAAGGCCAAAGTCAAACTTGTGGGCTTGGATTTGACCAGTCAGGAGGGCGCCCCCATCTGCTTGAAGAATAAGAAGAAGGTGGAGGTGGTGGCCTGTAAGGGCACCAAGAATACCCTTACCATCACAGCTTGTAACGACACAGTCAATAACAAGGGTGCCGTTATCTGGGCCAAGGGTAAACTCCAGCTCTCAGGTAAGGGAGTGCTTAATGTTGTTGCTACGGGAGATGGTTGCCGGGGAATTAAAGCCAAGAAAGATATCACCATTGAGGAATTGACTCTCAATGTGACGACATCGGGCGATAACTTAGGAGAAAAGCCCTTCGGTTTCGGAGGTGGCTTCCCAGGAATGCCCAATGACAGTGTTATGCGCAATGGCTTTCCCGGATTTCCTGGTGGCGGTATGCCAGATTTCGGTGGTGGTATGCCAGATTTCGGCGGTGGTTTCCCTGGTTTCGACAACCGCGATGAGAACGGTGAAGATGGCGAAGAGAACGGTTTCGGCGGTTTTGCAGGCAAACATAAATATGTGGCTTCTACCAAAGGCATCGCCTCGAAAGGCAAGATAGTCATTAATAGCGGCAAGGTGACCGTTCTTACCAGTACTGCTGGTGCCGAGGGTATCGAAGGTAAGGAGGGTGTCGTATTTAATGGTGGCGACGTGGATGTGCTAAGTACGGATGATGCCATCAATGCCAATGCCTGCATAGAGTTCAATGGTGCCCATGTCATAGCCCGCAGTAAGGGTAACGATGCTGTTGACTCCAACCCCAAGAACGGTTTTTTCTCTCCTTTTGGCAGTAATGAGCAGAGCGACGAGCCTGCCATCGTCATCCGCGATGGTGTGGTCTATGCCTGGAGTCAGGTGGGCTCGCCCGAGGAAGGCCTCGACTGCGACTTCGCAGCACTTATTGTAGAAGGTGGCAAGATATTCTCCGTGGGTGGCGGTATGGGCGAGATGCCTTCTGTTCCCACTAATTCAACAGCCAAGCAACCCACCGTTCTGCTTATTGGTGCGCAAATCATAAAAGATGAACCTATCAGTCTCTACGATAATGATGGTAAACTCATCGATACTGTCACCGTGCCTTTCTCCATGAAGCGCAGCGCCAGTCTTGTGACCAGTCCGGCCTTCAAAGTCGGCAATACCTATACCGTCAAGACGAAGAACTACGAGAAGACCTTCACCTTTAATCAGAACTTTATCTCCGTGCGGTAAACTCAGATATTAATGCCATAGATTTGTTTCACCTCGCTCATCACGAAGGTACTCTCGATGGCGCCCACGTGATCGATGTCGCCCAGTTTGGTGAGCACGAACTCCTGATACTGCTTCATATCGCGTGCGCGTACTTTTAGAAGATAGTCGTACGCGCCCGAAGTGTTGTAGCACTCAGTTACCTCCGGGATGCGCTGTATACGACGCACGAAGGCATCGGCAATCTCATGGTTGATTTGCGTGAGTTTCACCTTGCAGAAGACCAGCAGACCCTGATCCAGTTTCTCGGGGTCGAGGATGGCCACGTATTTCTTGATATATCCTTTCTTCTCCAACCGTTTTTGGCGTTCAAAAACGGGCGTGGGGGTCAGATGAACGGCATCGGCCAGTTCTTTTGTAGTCAATTTTGCGTTTTTTTGCAGCGTTTTCAGTATCTGCAAGTCGGTTTCGTCTAGAATTCCAGCCATATTTCAGAGTTTTATTCTTTTTGAGGGCTCTCTGGAGCCTGTCAACGGAAAATTATTCTTTTCAAATTGCAAATTTAGGTATTTCTTCTGGATTTTGCAAGAAATTTGGTTGAAAACTCCAAACTTCGTACCTTTGCAACGTCAAAAGTTAATAAAAGTACGAACTAAATAAAAAGAAAGGAAAAAGATTATGGCACAGAAGAATTACAGATTTGAGACTTTGCAACTCCATGTAGGTCAGGAACAGGCCGACCCCGCAACCGATGCACGCGCCGTGCCCATCTATCAGACTACGTCGTATGTGTTCCGTAACTCACAGCATGCTGCCGACCGTTTTGGTCTGCGTGACGCAGGTAATATCTATGGTCGCCTGACCAACTCTACACAGGGCGTATTTGAAGACCGTGTGGCTGCCCTTGAGGGTGGTGTGGCAGGCTTGGCTGTGGCCTCTGGCGCTGCTGCCATCACCTATGCTCTGCAGAATATTGTTCAGGCTGGTGACCACATAGTAGCTGCCGATAACCTTTATGGCGGTTCTTATAATTTGATTACACATACACTGGCAACTCAGGGTATCTCGAACACGATTATTAATGTGAACGACCTTGAGGCCCTGGAAGCAGCTATCCAGCCCAACACAAAAGTAGTATATGCCGAGACCTTCGGCAACCCCAACAGCGACGTGCTCGACCTGGAAGGTGTGGCAGCAGTAGCCCACAAGCACGGCATTCCATTTATTGTCGATAATACCTTTGGTACGCCTTATCTGATCCGTCCGTTGGAGCATGGTGCAGACATCGTTGTACATTCTGCAACCAAGTTCCTGGGCGGCCACGGTACCAGCCTCGGTGGTGTTATCGTAGATGGTGGTAAGTTCGACTGGAAACAGAACGACAAGTTCCCCACACTCTCTAAGCCCGATCCCTCTTATCATGGTATCGTGTTTGCCGATGCTGTTGGTGCTGCTGCTTACGTCACTCGTATCCGTGCCGTCATCCTGCGCGATACAGGTGCTGCAATCTCACCTTTCAATGCCTTCATCCTCTTGCAGGGTGTCGAGACGCTTAGCTTGCGCGTAGAGCGCCATGTAGAGAATGCCCTGAAGGTGGTGGATTTCTTGGCCAAGCATCCTAAGGTTGCCGCTGTGCATCATCCTGCCCTCGAGAATCATCGTGACCACGCCCTCTATAAGAAGTACTTCCCCAATGGCGGCGGCAGCATCTTCACTTTCGAGGTCAAGGGCGGTCAGGAAGAGGCTTGGAAATTCATCGATGCCCTGCAGATCTTCTCGCTGCTGGCCAACGTGGCTGACGTGAAGAGTCTGGTGATTCATCCTTACACCACCACACACTCTCAGCTCTCACCCGAGGAACTGGCCGAGCAACACATCACACCTGCCACTGTACGTCTATCTATCGGTACTGAGCATATTGACGATATTATAGAGGATTTGTCTCAGGCCCTCGACAAGATTTAAGTCGAACAATCTATTATAAACCACGAATTACACGAATTTAACGAATTATATTGCTGTGTATGCGTTGCAAATTCGTAAAATTCGTGTAATTCGTGATCGTTTAGGAAAAAAGTTGTAACTTTGCACTCATATAACCGACACATATGAGAAATTATATTATAGCCGACAACCAAGAACTGACGCGATTTGCGTTGGAGAGCCTTCTTCAGAAAGACGAAGAAACGGCAGTCTTTCGTGCTTTTGACAAGGCTGGTCTTGTAGCGCTACTCAAAGAGCATGAGAGTGCTGTGGTTCTGCTCGACTACACTCTCTTCGACTTTGCCGACGAAGACCAATTACTGATTATCTCCGAGCGTTTTAACCTCTCGGATTGGATCCTCATCAGCGACGAACTCACACCTCAGTTTATGCGCCGCGTGGTGTATTCCTCTCATCAGTTCAGTGTGGTGTTTAAGGATGGTCCCTTGAGCGAGGTGAAGGACGCTTTACAAGCTGTCGACCGCCATACACGCTACCTAAGCCAACGTGCTCTGGAGGCCATTATCACTCAACAGCAAGAAGAAGACAAAGCCGACAACCTCCTCACCCAAACAGAGACAGAGATTGTGAAAGCCATCGCCCAAGGTAAGACCACGAAAGAGATTGCCGCCGAACGATTCTCGAGCATTCACACCGTGACCACCCATAGGAAAAACATCTTCCGAAAACTGGGCATCAATACAGCTCACGAAGCAGTGAAATACGCCCTCCGTGCCGGTCTCATCGATCCAAGTGAATTTTACATATAAAGTAATGAAAGAAAAGATTGTTTTTGTAACTGGTGCCAATAAGGGCATCGGATTCGGAATTGCCAAACACCTCGGAAAGAGTGGCTGGCAGGTGATTATTGGTGCACGCGACGAGCAGCGTGCCGAGAAGGCAATCAGCGAACTGAAGTCGGCTGGTGTCAATGTGCTGGGGTGGGTAAGTATCGAGTTGCGCGACCTCAACAGCATCGAGCAGGCCACCAAGGAGATTCAAGAGAAATATGCTAGTCTCTCGCTTTTGGTAAACAATGCCGGTATTCCTGGCGATATGAGCGTCAATAGCGAGCATACGGAACTGAGCGACATCAAGGAAACACTTGACGTGAACTTCATCGGCACCTTTGCCCTGACAAAGGCCCTGATACCCCTGCTCACCAAGAATGAAGGTCGTATTGCCAATGTCACCGTTCCTTCAGAGATCAGTCCCTACTGGCATCCTCTGGCTTACGTCGCCAGCAAAGCAGCACAAAACGCTATGATGGGTGTGATGGCTATCGAGTTCCAACAGGCAGGTACACCGGTAGAGGTCTTCTCCGTTCACCCAGGCCCCACTACAACAGACCTGAATGGTAACATGGCCCTCCCTGGTTTTCATGATATCGAGACCGTAGGCGAGAAGTTCGCGGAACTCATTAACGATGGTCAGAACCATCAGGGCGAGTTTATAGAGCTCTATCCTATCGTCAAGGAGGATTAGAAGAATATCAAGCAGTCAAAAAAAGTAGCCACAGTGCTACTTTTTTTTTGTTTTATACCATTTGTTTGGTATATTGAATACCATGAAGAGGTGATTGTTAAAACAGGAATACCTTAGTACCTTTGCACCTGATAAGTAAAGGATAAGGTAAACAAAATCAGACACAGAGATGAAAAAGCAAACAATTGCTATTAATACCCCTTATGTACGTCCAGATGCATACGGTTCGCTGGCCGTACCAGTTTATAACAATGTTGCGTTTGAGTTTCAGGATGCACAAGAGATGGCCGATGCCTTTTGCAATCGCATCAAGGCACCCGACTATGCCCGCGTAGAGAATCCTACCGTGACAAATTTCGAGCAACGCGTGAAGGCGCTGACAGATGCTGCCCACGTCACAGCCTTCAATTCGGGTATGGCAGCTATTAGCAATACCCTGCTGGCAGTAGCCTCTCAGGGCACGAACATCATCACTTCGCATCATCTGTTTGGCAATACGCTGGCACTCATCACCAAGACGCTGCAGCGCTATGGCGTGGAACCCAGATTGCGCGACCTCACGGATTTGAAGTCCGTAGAAGAAGCCATCGACCAACACACCTGCTGCGTGTATCTGGAAGTACTCACCAATCCCCAGTTAGAGGTAGCCGACCTCAAGGCCTTGGCGGAGATTGCCCATCAGAAGAACGTGCCGCTGATTACCGACTCCACCGCTATTCCTTTCACAGAGACCTCTCTGAAATCATTAGGGGTGGATATAGAGGTGGTGTCGAGCACCAAGTATCTCTCTGGCGGCGGCACATCGCTCGGCGGACTGGTCATTGACTATGGCACCTTCCCCGACATCAACCAGCGACTGAAATATGAGTTGCTTTTCAATCTTGGTGCCTATATGACCCCGCAGGCAGCCTATATGCAGACCCTTGGTCTGGAAACACTGGACGCCCGATACCAGCGTCAGGCCGCCAGTGCGTTGTATGTGGCCCAGGCTCTGCGCCAGGAGCCGGCTATCCGTCGCGTGAACTATATCGGACTGGAGGATAATCCTTTCTATGACCTGGCACGCAAGCAGTTTGGCAGTACATCGGGAGCTATGCTCACCATCGACCTGGCTTCAAAGGAGGCATGCTTTCGCTTCCTGAACCGACTGCGCTTAGTGCATCGCGCCACGAACCTTTTCGACAATCGCACGCTGGCTATTCATCCTGCTTCCACCATCTTTGGACTCTTCCCTGAAGCACAATTGGAACAGATAGACGTGCGACAGACCACCATCCGCCTTTCTATCGGTTTGGATGCAGCAGAAGATATTATCAACGACATTCACCAAGCCTTGACAGATGAAGTATAATTTCGACAAAATCATAAATCGTACGGGGAGTGGCGACCTGAAGCACGAGGTGCTGAAGGAGCGCTACGGACGAGGTGATTTATTGCCTCTTTGGGTGGCCGACATGGATTTTGAAACACCTGCGTTCATCACCGATGCCTTGCGCCGAAGACTTGATCACTCGCTGTTTGGATATACCGTGGTGCCTGAAGAGTTATGGCCCACTGTCATCCAATGGATTCAGGACCATCATCAATGGACGGTTCAG
>Ga0310696_10000679_pt1 | contig 51811 bp, 42 predicted proteins | sample AusTroGonzalo_MG_4_FD_203885 | JGI IMG/M metagenome (GOLD analysis project Ga0310696, IMG submission 203885) | Bovine rumen microbial communities from tropical cattle in Woodstock, Queensland, Australia - Gonzalo_02 (v2) (version 2) | ecosystem: Host-associated > Mammals > Digestive system >...
CCATATCAGGAGGAGACTCCATACAGTTTCCGTGCCGATACCAATGGGGTTGGTATTACAGTTGTACCGTTCCTTAAATGGGGTTGTGATATTTCGGAAATAAAAGAGTATGTGGCCCAATACTATCCGGATTGGGTAGTTGAAAACGATGGCAAACTGTATCTGGATACATGTGATGGGTGTTGGACCTTGAAATACTATGAAAATGGAAAGGATTCATCATATGTCTGGTTTGATTTTGTTGGTGAAAACGGAAATACCTTTAATATGACCGGGATATGTTTTTATAAATCCGGGGACATACAGAAAATACGGGATGAAATAGAAAGACAGGGCTTTAAATATAAGGGAATGTTATATTGGGAGAGTTACCCTCTTGAATTGACTTATCTTTATCTCTCAGCCGATGAAAAGCTGGAGGTCCAATTGTATGCTAATAACGTTGAAGGTGGAGATTATTGGGGAATTACTTTCCAGCCTACAGACAAAGATGATTTTAATCACCTGATTGATGAGACCACATTCAGCATAAACATTGAATCAAATGAAAAGAATTATTCTTTGACTCCTCTGACAGACTGGAACGCAAGCCTTGCCGATATCCGAGAGTATATGGCTAAAGACTATCCTGATTGGGAGAATGCGTATGATGGGGAACTGCAATTGGATACTATTAATGAAGACTTTGGATCGTATATTGCGTATATAAACGATAGCTTGGCAATGTTTTTTGCTTTTAAGAATGTTGAAGGAAAAGAATACGGTCTGCTTCAATATGTAGATTACACTTCTACTGATATTGCGTCGCTTATAAGAGAGATGACAAGAAACGGCTATACTTATGCTGGCAAGAGTAAAAATATGCCGGAAGGACAGGTGGAGGGCTACTTCTATATTTCTCCCAATAATGAACTGCTGGTTGAGATTTGTAACTGGAGTAAATACGGCGGCTTTAGGTGCATAGATATCAGTGCGTTTGATCAGGAATTCTATAACAGTTGCATCGGCCATTGACCGTTTTTGTGTACTTTTGCATCTCAAAAAACTCAGATATGAAAAATAAGAACTCTTTCTTGGTTGCCATTGCCTTTGTTTGCATCATTGCCTTTTCCGTTTGCCTGAGTTCATGCTCTGATAAAGATGATAACAATGATCAGGAACAGTTGAGTGTTGTTGTCGGTATTGATGTAACTGAAGGAAGTTTTGAATTGAGGCCGCTGATTAACTGGAATGCTACGGTTGATGATGTGGATAAACATGTCAGAAAGTATTATTCCAGCGACTGTCTGGCTAATTATGGGGGAGAAATAATTTATGATACAATCTTGAAATCATACGTCAAAGTATTCACTATAACGGATAGCCTGTACTCATATTTTTATTTTAATGACGTCCAAGGACAGGATTATTGTGCAAACCAGTTCTATTATTATGGCTCAGATGATGTGGAGCATCTAAAGGATAAATTGCTGCGTCAGGGCTTCAGTTTCATGGGATATGTTGACACTGAAGTTGATGGATACGGTTTTAACTGGTGCTATTCGTCACGCGATAGGAAAACACTTGCACAAATCACTACGTGGGACGGTTATAATTCATGGAGTCTTGCCTTTTCGCCATATATTGAGGAGGATTTAAACTACATGTCCAGAATAGATATATATAACAGATAAATGAATAACATCCGAAATTTCTGTATAATAGCGCACATTGACCACGGTAAGTCAACATTGGCTGACCGCCTGCTGGAGTACACACATACCATCAATATCACCGAGGGACAGATGCTCGATGATATGGATCTGGAAAAGGAGCGCGGCATTACCATCAAGAGTCACGCCATTCAGATGGAGTATGAGTACAAAGGCGAGAAATACATTCTGAACCTGATTGACACTCCGGGACACGTGGACTTTTCATATGAGGTCTCCCGTTCCATTGCCGCCTGCGAAGGCGCAATCCTGGTGGTGGATGCCACCCAGGGCGTACAGGCTCAGACCATCAGTAATCTGTATATGGCCATTGAGCATGACCTGGAGATTATCCCGGTCATAAACAAGTGTGATATGCAGAGCGCTATGCCCGATGAAGTAGAGGATGAAATCATTGAACTGATAGGGTGCAAGCGCGATGAGATAATACGTGCATCGGCCCGCACCGGAATGGGTGTGGAGGAGATACTGAATGCCATTGTGGAGCGTGTTCCGCATCCGGTAGGTGATCCTGATGCCCCTCTTCAGGCGCTTATCTTTGACTCCGTATTCAACTCGTTCCGCGGAATCATAGCATACTTCAAGATTGAGAACGGCTCAATCCGCAAGGGTGACAAGGTAAAGTTCTTCAACACCGGTAAGGAGTATGATGCCGATGAGGTAGGCGTGCTCCGTATGGATATGGTGCCGCGAGACGTGATGACCACTGGTGATGTAGGCTACATCATATCGGGCATCAAGACATCGACCGAGGTTAAGGTGGGTGATACCATTACCCACGTAGCACGTCCGTGTGACAAGGCCATTGCCGGATTTGAGGAGTCCAAGCCAATGGTCTTTGCCGGCGTATATCCCATTGAGGCCGATGAGTTTGAGGACCTGCGTGCATCACTTGAAAAGCTTCAGCTGAACGATGCCTCACTCAGCTTCTTCCCTGAGTCATCGGCAGCACTTGGATTCGGATTCCGTTGCGGATTCCTGGGTCTGCTGCATATGGAGATTGTGCAGGAACGCTTGGACCGCGAGTTTGATATGAGCGTAATCACCACCGTGCCCAACGTATCATACATGGTGTATGACAAGCAGGGCAATGCCATTGAGGTGCATAACCCCAGCGGCATGCCTGACCTTACGCTGATTGACCACATTGAAGAGCCTTACATAGACGCATCGATAATCACTACGACTGATTACATCGGTCCCATAATGACTCTGTGCCTTGACAAGCGCGGAGAGCTGGTAAAGCAGCAGTTCATAGCCGGTAACCGTGTGGAGATATACTTCAAGCTGCCTCTGGGTGAGATTGTGATTGACTTCTATGACAAGCTCAAGAGCATATCCAAGGGTTATGCATCATTTGACTATCATCCTGCAGGATACCGTCCGTCAAAACTGATCAAGCTGGATATCCTGCTTAACGGTGAGCCTGTTGATGCCCTGTCAACCCTTACTCATGTGGATAACGCCTATGACCTGGGACGTCGCATGTGCGAGAAGCTCAAGGAACTCATACCGCGTCAGCAGTTTGATATAGCCATCCAGGCCGCCATCGGCTCCAAGATCATTGCCCGTGAGACCATCAAGCAGGTGCGCAAGGATGTTACGGCCAAATGTTACGGTGGTGACGTATCACGTAAGCGCAAGCTGCTTGAGAAACAGAAGAAGGGTAAGAAACGTATGAAGCAGATTGGCAATGTGGAGGTACCGCAGAAGGCCTTCCTGGCAGTGCTTAAGCTGGATTAATTGAGAATTGATACGCTGTACCTGCGTGAAATAATAAATAAGGCTTCGTTTTCACGAAGCCTTATTTATTATTTTTCAATTTTCAATTTTCAATTCTCAATTCTCAACTTTCTGCGCTTCCAGCAGCTCCTGATAGAAGGCTGCACGTGCAGTAGTAATGTAGGGAGTGAGCCAGATATATCCTATTCCGAGTGAAAGGATACAGAGCAGATGCCAGCCAATAAAGCTCAGGTCCAGACCAAACAGTTTGCCTTTGTAACCGCGCATCATCTCAATGCTCTTAAGACGAGCCTGATTGGGACCCAACTCGGGGTTGTCATTGAGAATATACGGCGTCATTGCATATGCATAACCCTTGATGATTCCCGGAACAATAAAGAGCAAAGCCCAGAGGAATGTGAATACTCCAACCAGCAACATACCGGCAACGTTACGCCAATAGCGTCCTGCAAAGCCCAGGCAGAACATGTTTGCTATTACCTGACTGTCATCGCCCTCTTTCTTGTAGTATTTTACAAAAGAATTATTATAACCGACTCCTAAAGGAGATGCTGCAAAGATTACTAATCCGGTTGTAATAAAACTCAGTATTGCTGAAATGCCTGCTATTGTAGGCACAAGGCAACGGGTGCTGCTCATCATAGTGGCAGTCCTCATACCGCTTCCTATGCTGTTTGGAACAACGCACACGCCGACAATGGCGCCGTAGATAATGCATACAAGGATAGCCCATCCCCAGCGGCCTTTCAAAGCTTCAAGCGCAGCCGCTCTGATTTCTCTGTTTCTTTTCATAATTATAAAAGCATTAATTGGTTAAGGTTTTTTGTATTTGTTGATTGCAAAAATAACAATTATTCTTTCTGATACAAAAATCTTTTAATGCTCTTCTTGGGAGTTTTCTCAAATTCCTCATGATAGATACGTATCTGCGATATCTTTTCATATGCAGGAAGTATCTCGTTGAGTTCCTGACGGTTCTGCTCCATGACGGTGGCTATCTGCTCATCGGTCATGTTGGTCTTGAGAGCCTCGTCAAAGTCCGGATAGACCAAAGCAACCAGCTTGTCATTCTCAGATATGACGACTGACTCATTTACCAACGGCATGTTGTTCAGGTGGTCCTCAATTTCCTCGGGGTAGATGTTCTGTCCCGATGGGCCCAGAATCATGCTCTTGCTGCGGCCTTTTATGAATATGTTGCCGTCTTTGTCCATGATGCCAAGGTCACCGGTGTACATCCATCCGTCCTTGTCAATGGTCTCCTCGGTCAGCTTCTCATTCTTGTAGTAGCCAAGCATTACATTGGGACCGCGGCAGATAATCTCACCGGGTACATGCTCCGGGTCAGAGCTAAGAATCTTGACTTCCATGTTGGGTACGGGTTTGCCGCATGAGCCCTGAGCGAATGTTTTTTTGTCATCATATGCAATGATAGGACCGCACTCGGTTGCGCCATAACCCACGGTATAGGGGAACCTTATTGATGATACGAATCTCTCAACCTCCTGGTTAAAGGGGGCGCCTCCCAGAATAACCTCGTAGAATTTTCCGCCAAATCCCTTTATCATCTCCTCGCACACCTTCTTCTTTATCTGGTCATTCAGAATGGGTACCTTGAGCAGGAACTTCATCTGCGGGGTTTCCAGCTTGGGCAGTATGTTCTTCTTGATGATCTTTTCAATAACCAGAGGAACGGATACTATAAGCATGGGCTTTATCTCGCCCAGAGCCTGGAAGATAATCTTGGGGCTGGGCAGGCGGGTAAGGAAATATACGTGGCATCCCATCAGGAACTCATGGAAGAACTCAAATGAGAATCCGTACATGTGAGCCATGGGCAGCATGGATATTACCTTGTCGCCGGGCTTCATTACGTACAATGCCTTGCGTCCGAACAGGTGGTTGCTTATGAGTGAGCGGTAGGGGAGCATCACACCCTTTGAGAATCCTGTTGAGCCCGATGTATAGTTGATCATGGCCAGATCATCAAATCCGGCCTCATAATACTTGACATCCTTGACTGTGAACTCCTTGGGGTATTTGCGGCCGAACAGCTCGTTAAGATGTTCACGGGCCTCGGTAAGTTTATCATTGCGTGATATGGCAATCTGGAAATCATCCAGCAGTATGATACCTTCCAGATCCGGCATGGAGGCCTCGTTCAGGTTCTCCCATATCTGCTCGCCGGCAAAGAAGAGTTTTGTCTCAGAGTGGTTGATGATATGGTGAATGTTATCGGCCTTGAACTCATGCAGAATGGGCACTACTACAGCTCCGTATGTTATGGCTGCCAGGCAGGCGGTACCCCAGTTGGAACTGTTCTTGCCGCACAGTGCAATGCGGTCACCGGGTTTGAGCCCTGACTCCTCAAACAGTATGTGCAGTTTGGCTATGCGGCGGGCTACGTCACGGAAATGAAGTGTGGCGCCCTTGTAGTCTGTGAAAGCCTCCATATCCCAGTTCTGGGTAATGGTGGCGGCTATATATGCATTTAGGTTTTTCTCTGTAAATACGCTGTCGGATCTGTCGTAATGATCAATCATGAAGGTAATGTTATTTCAATTATTTGTTAATTCCGTAATATCTCTCTCCGAATATTGAGCTTCCTATTCTTACCATATTGCTTCCGGATTCAATGGCTAACTTGTAATCGCCGCTCATGCCGGCCGATATGGTGTTAAAATCAGGGCTGTCCTTGAAATATGTCTCTTTGTATGATTCAAAGATGTCATGAAGGCGGTGGAACTCGGAACGAACCTGCTCCTGATTGTCGGTATTGCTGGCCATGCCCATCAGACCTCCGATGGTTATGTTCTTAAGTTCCTTCCAGTTTCCGGCTTCAAGCATGGCTGTGCACTCATCGGGCGTGAACCCGAACTTGGTCTCTTCCTGTGCAATGTGCAACTGCAGATAACAGGTTATGTGACGGTTGTTCTTGGCGGCCTGACGGTCTATTTCAACAAGTTTGTCATATGTATCTACTCCCTGTATGACCTTGACATAAGGAGCCATGATCTTTATCTTGTTGCTCTGGACATGGCCAATAAAATGCCACTCTATATCTTTGGGCAGAACCTGGCTCTTGGCAGTCATCTCCTGAACCTTGTTCTCGCCGAATATTCTCTGTCCGGCATCATACGCCTCCTGCACCATTTCTGCCGGATGGGTTTTGGATACCGCAACAAGCCTTACTCCCTCCGGGAGGCCGGCCTTGATCCTTTTGATGTTTTCCTTTATATCCATATTTCTGGAAAGCGGTGCAAAGTTACTCAGTGGCTGCTACAGCGGATTTTTAAAATCTCATTATTTAGCATTATGTGCACACTTTATATTAATGTGTGCACGATTTAATCCTTCGGCTTGGGCATCGAGCCTTATTTTTCCCTCCTTGCCGTTGTTTTGGATTACCACAAGGCACTTTCCGTAGAATGCCTTGCGCTTGTTGTCCTTAAAGCGTTCCAGCGATATGGGGCTGCCGTTGTCAACACCGGCTATGAATCCGTTGCCGCTGATTTCAAACTGAACCTGGTTGTCTGCATTTGGGCACAGGTTGCCGTCCTTGTCAAGAATCTCGACTGTTACAAAACTCAGGTCTGTACCGTCAGCTTTTATTGTGCTGCGGTCAGGGGTAAGACGTATCTGTGTGGGCTCGCCGGCGGTATGTATTTCCTGGCTGGCGGTCTCTACACCATCCTTGCGGGCCACAACCTTTACCGTGCCCGGCTCAAAGGTTACGTTCCATACTACGTGCAGGTGCTCTGCATCCTTGCTGCGAACGCCCTGTGACACACCGTTTACGTATAGTTCCACCTCATCGGCATTATTGTAGTAGCACCACATGTCTATCTGCTCGCCCGGTGTCCAGTTCCAATGGGGGAACAGGTGCAGCACGGGAGTATCGGTCCACTCTGACTGATACAGATAGTAGATGTCCTTGGGGAATCCGGCCAGGTCAACTATGCCAAAGTATGAGCTGCGGGCAGGCCAGCCGTAGGGTGTGGGCTCGCCAATGTAGTCAAATCCGGTCCAGATGTACTGTCCGGCCACAAAGGGCTGGCTGTTCAGGAATATCAGGTTCTCCTCATGATGGCTGCCCCACGGGGTGGCTACGTTGTCATATGCCGAGCAAGAGAATGTCTCATTGAAGTAGGGGCGGTCCCAGCGTACGGGGCGCGTCATCAGTTTGTCCGACGGCATCTCATAGAATCCTCGTGTCATCAGGGCCGATACGCTCTCGGTTATTATGAACGGCTTGCCCGGGAACAGACGCGGCACTGAAGGCACGTTCTGGTTATGGTAGTTGTAACCTATCACATCAATGGCTCCGGAGCGGAACAGATGGTTGCCGGGGCTGGGCTCGTTACAGCCTGCGGTTACCGGGCGGGTGGGGTCAAGTTCCTTGATGATGCCTGCCAGGCGGGCTGTGATGAGTGAGTTTACTGACATCTCACCCTCGGCGGCCAGCTGGTCCTCGCTGTGTCCCATGTTAAGAATAAGGTTGGCCTGTTCAAGTGACAGGGTATCAGCTTTGGCATCGGACCATTGTTCAAGTACCTCGTTGCCTATGCTCCACAGCACTATGCTGGGGTGGTTGCGGTCGCGGACAACAAGGTCTGTGAGGTCACGCTCATACCAGTCATCAAAGAAACGGGCGTAGTCACGGTCGGTCTTGCGGCGGCGCCACATGTCAAAGGCCTCATCCATAACAAGGAATCCCATGCGGTCGCACAGGTCCAGCAGAACGGGTGATGGCGGGTTGTGTGAGCATCGAATGCCGTTGCAGCCCATCTCCTTGAGTATTTGCAGCTGGCGCTCTATGGCACGCTCATTGGTTGCTGCGCCCAGGCAGCCCAGGTCGTGGTGGTTGCATACACCGTTTATGCGTACATGCTCACCGTTCAAATAGAACCCGCTGTCAGCGCGGAACTCTATGGTACGGATACCGAACGGAGTCTCATAGGTATCAATGGTTTTACCGTTTTGCTTTATCTCAGTATGCATGGTGTACATATACGGATCATCCACACTCCACAGATGAGGCTCAATCATGTAAATATGCTGCTGTATGACGTTTGTGCCGTTTGAGGCTACCATATGGTCTGCAATCATGGTTACGGCCTTGCGGTTTGCATCCAAAAGGGTGGAATACACATTGATTTCAGTAGGAACAGAACTATCATTGTTTACAGTGACATCTATGTTTACTTCAGTAACCTGGTCCGTGTTGCTTGTGGAGTTTATATTATGGACAGTAGCCTGATCCACATTGTTTGTGGTAATAAATGTGCCCCACTGATCAACATGGATGGGATGTGTCTTAACTATCCTGACGTCACGGAAAATGCCGCAGCCCGAGTACCAGCGGCTGTTGGGCTGGTCGGAGTTATCGACCTTTACCGCTATCACATTCTCTCCATCCCAGTTCAGGTAAGGTGTCAGGTCATAACTGAATGATATGTATCCGTAAGGGCGCGTGCCCAGCAGGTGACCGTTCAAATAGACGCTGCTGTTCATATAAACACCGTCAAACTCAATGCTGATAACCTGTCCCTGGTCCTTCTTGGAAACAGTAAATGTTTTACGGTACCAACCTATGCCGCCTGGCAGTGCGCCGCCGCCCGTACCTGATGGGTTGTGCTCATCAAAATCTCCCTCAATGGCCCAGTCATGGGGCAGATCAAGGGTGCGCCAGCCTTTGTCATTGAAATCAGGAGCGGCGGGGTTCTTATCGGCCTCGGTATTCAGACAGAACTTCCAATCTTTGTTGAAGTTGATTACCTCCCTTGCGCTGAGGCTTGCAGCACAGAGGGCAAACAGGATAATTAGTATATGTTTTAGACGTTTCATAAAAGCAAAGATAAACCTAAAATGTATATCTTCGCGTTCAGTTATGGAGAAGTTTCTGGCCAGACGGTTGTACGGCAGGGACGAGGGCGTAAAAGGCGGCTCGCGTCCGGCAATAATCATTGCCACGGCCGGTATTGCGGTGGGACTGGCCGTCATGATTCTGACTCTGGCCATAACACGCGGTTTCAAGAGCCAGATACGTGACAAGGTGATGGGTTTCTCGCAGCATATAACCGTGACCAACTACCATGTAGGTATGGGTACGGTTGAGGATCCGATACCTTTTACAGATTCCACCAGGAACGCGCTGCTGGCACAGAGCCTTGTGGCGCACGTTCAGCCATATGTGAACAAACCCTGTATTATACGTACTGATGAGGCTTTTCACGGTTTCATGCTCAAAGGTATAGATGCCGATTATGACCGCTCGTTCCTGAACAGATACATGATACGGGGCGGATTCCCTGTACCTCAGGACTCGCTTGGCACCAACTGGATTGTGCTGTCGCGTACCATAGCCGATATGCTGGGGCTGGATGTGGGCTCCAGGGCCGATGTCTATTTCATGCAGGGACAGGTTCGCGTGCGCCGTCTCACGGTAACCGGCATTTATGAGACAGGTTTCATTGAGTATGACCGTTCATTCGGTATAGCCGATATGCATCTGATGCAGCGTCTCAATGAGTGGGAACCATATGAGTACAGCGGCCTTGAGATTGGACTAACCGATATGCGCCATATTGATGCCGGATACGGGCAGGTGCGTGATGTGTTCAATGCTCTTGAGGAAGAGACGGGTGAGGACTATATGGTTCAGACGATGTATGACACGCATTCGGGGCTTTTTGCATGGCTTGACGTACTTGACGTGAATGTGTGGATTATACTTGCGCTTATGCTGGGCATAGCAGGCTTTACCATGATATCGGGCTTGCTTATCATTATATTTGAGCGCACGGCCACTATCGGAACGCTCAAGGCCATGGGCGCATCAAACAGCACGGTGCGCAGCGTATTTATGCGTCTGGCATCGTATATCATTTTAAAGGGAATGGTTATAGGCAATATTGCCGGACTGGTTATCTGTCTTGCCCAGCAGTGGTTCCGTATCATTCCGCTTGATCCGGTAAACTACTATCTGGACAGCGTGCCCATGCAGGTGGGAGCAGGATGGCTCATAATCCTGAACGTGGTAATGTTCCTGCTCTCCATGCTTATGATGCTTATTCCCAGTGCGGTGATATCACGGATAGTACCGTCCAAGTCCATCCGTTTTGAGTAATAATCTCAGGCTTTCTTTCCGAACACCTGGTCAATCAGACTTTCAAACTCCTTAAAGGCCGATGTGTTCTTGAGGCTGCGCAGTGCGTCGGCCAGTCCGCGATAGTGCCATTCATGCTCCTTGCGGTCGTTCACACGGAAAATGTTCCAAAGTGATTCACCTATAAAAGCGTAGTCGCGGGCAATGGCTCTCATGTTTGAAAGCTTGTCGCCCAATGCAACAATCTTGGCTTCGGTGCTGGCATTGGCTATCAGATCAATGGCTTTCTGCTTGCGCTGGTGCCATGTGCCCTGGTCATCGCCTACGCTGTCAGTCTTGACAAGCGATGCTACTCTTTCGCCGAATTCATCACGTAACTGCTCCGTGGTAATGTCCGTGTCCTCAACGGTATCGTGCAGTACGGCTGCTGCCAGGATTTCCTGGTCCGGAGTCATGGTGGCCACTATTGACATGGCCTCAAGCGGGTGTACAATGTAGGGGAATCCCTTGCCGCGACGCTCGGTACCGGCATGAGCCTTTACCGCAAAGATTATGGCACGGTCAAGCAATTCAGTATTCAACGGTTTGTTTGCCATATGTTTTTAAGGTTGTTATTCAGTTCATTATGCCTTTCAGCGCGGCACGTAAATTGGGCATCGGGAAAGGAGTGTCGCGTTCTACAATAAGTGTCTTAAGTCCGGCATACGGAAGTATCTCTTCATTGATGCTGCTCATAGGACGGTCCTTTCCAAAATAAGCCTGTGCAAAGTATCTCCAGAATTCCATGGCAAGTGCCTTGGGCATATGGAATGTTTCTTTTATGAAATCTTCATCACTCAGGTTGCAGCACAGATAGACCATTCCCACGTCAAACAGGTTGTATCCGTAGCAGAAATCGCCCAGGTCTATGAAATAGCGCTTATCTCCCACAAAGATGGCATTGCTGAACTGAAGGTCGCCATGCAGGGCTGCATCTGATTCCGGCGCATCGGTGATGAACCTGGCTACGCGATCCTTCTGCGCAGGTGTAAAGTTGGGATTAACCTCCAGAAGTTTCAGGTAACGGTCTTTGACAGATTCAAACTGAGTGGTGTCAACATGGATTTTGTGGAGATCAAGACACATCCCGGCAAATTCGGTTGCATACTTTTCAACCAGTTCGGGATTGTCGCCTGTGGCGCGTGAGTATGATTTCTTGCCAACTATGCGGTTGAACCTCAATCCGTAGCGGCCGTCCTCAGTTACGACATAGTCGGCAGGCTTTGGGGTGGGGATACCCAAGGCATATACCTTACGGGCCATCATCATTTCATCATACGGCTGCTGTATCTTGCCCGGAAAGTACAGTTTGAGCATCTGGGTGGGGTCTGTACGGTGGTCGTAGCTCTCGCCGTTGGCTCCACCGCCTGACAGCACATAGTCGTCAAGTGATATTTTTACCGCTTCCATATAGGTCTTATTTATTCATGAACGGAAGGTCCTTGGACTGTTCCATCAGCATCTCGGCAATCATGTCGTTGCTGTCAGATGGGCCGTTCAAGAGGTCAAACATGTATTTTATACCGGCTTTGCCGCCGCCGTTCTTGAGTATATACGCAATACACAGGTCCTGCGGGCCTATGGATGATGATATTATATCAAGGTCAGTAAGTCCAATCTGATAGCAGGCTATCTGATATGCACCGTCCGAGAAATCCCTTATGATTGCAGCAATGTCACCGAGCGTTTTCAGTCCCATGCCTTTGAATACAGCCAGATAGGGCATAAGGGAAACCTCCTGTATCTCGGCCTGATTCATGGCTGCAATACGTTTGTTGAGCTGGTCAAATGGCTTGAGTTCAAGGTAGCTGCGGAACGTATCACCGTCAATGGATACCTCATCCAGGTTGCCAGACCGTACCAGAGCCTGTACGCGGCGGCGGTAATCAGTCAGTTCATTGCGTATCTTGCTGAATTCCTCATCAACCAACTCCAGCATTCCTGCCAGACGGCTCATGTTGCGCATATAGCGTTTGGGTATCTCTACGCCGGATTTGTAGCCGGTGTCATGGTTCATGTTGGCCCATGCATGCTGCAGGAGGGTGCGCATCTGGATTTCAAAACGGAACGGAAAACCGGGTACGGAGCATATGTAATGCAGTGACAGGTAACCAAAACTGTCAGTGTTCTGTATCTTGCGTTTGTCAACGGAATTTTCCCAGTCAATGTCAAACAGACGCTCTACTGCCGATGCCACCTTGTCAACGTCATCAATGTAGAAAGTGGTGATTCTCAGACCAAGGATGTCGGTTATATCGGCCAGGGATTTGTATTTTTGTCCTTTCAGTTCCAGCTTTCCGGTCAGTGAATCCTGTGTCTTTATGCGTGACTCAATCGAGGCAACCACAAGTGATGCATCCTTAAATGTTTTGATAAGCATTCCCTTTACCTCCTGCTCCTTCTCTCTGAAAAGCGGAAGGTTATCCTTGTATTCCTGTAGGATTGCCTGGCAGTGGGGATCTAATTTACATGTATTTGACATCGTTGTAAACTTGATAGGTTACACATCTGCAAAGATATTTTATTCTTTGGGCCGCACAATGATTAAATGACTATATTTACAACAGGAAAACAACAGAGTACAGCATATGGAGATCATAATTTACGTTTTGTGTGCCGCATTAGGCGTTATGGCGGGTTATCTGCTTGGTAAGAACCATAAGAAAGAGGCTCAGCTTGAGGCACAGGTCAAAGTCCTGGAGTCACAGCTGGATTCCGCCCAAAAGCAGCAGTTCAAGTCAAAAGAGGAGTGGCAGGCCCATACTCAGGAACTTCTCACCGCTCAGCAGAGTAAGTTTGACGAGACCATAGCCAAGGTTACGGCACAGATGCGTGATGCTACAGATGAGATGCTCAAGCGCCGCCAGGAGGAGTTTGCTACATCAAGCAATACCAGCATAGGACAGATAGTGAATCCCCTCAAGGAAACTATTGACAAAATGAAGGAGGCCATGAGGGAAAACACTATCCGTCAGACTGAGATAGGCGGTGAGATCAAGACGCAGGCACTCAACATGATGCGTCAGAGTGAGGCTGCCAAGAACAGTGCCGATGAACTTACCCGCGTGTTCCGTCATGCCGGCCGTGTTCAGGGCGAATGGGGCGAGATTATTCTTGATGAACTCCTTGAGTCACAGGGCCTGACCAAGGGAATCCATTACGATATACAGTCATCAATACGTGACGCATCGGGTGACGTGGTCCATACCGAGGATGACCGTCGTATGCGCCCCGATGTAATACTGCATCTGGACCAGAAACGCGATGTGATTATTGACTCCAAAGTGTCACTCACGGCATTCATGGATTATGTCAATGCCGATGATGAAACATCCCGTCAGAAGTTCCTAAAGGCACACGTGGACAGCATTCAGAAGCATGTAAAGGAGCTGTCAGGCAAGGACTATTCCTCATATGTAAAGCCTCCCAAGATACGCATGGACTATGTGATAATGTTTGTGCCAAATACTGGTGCTTTGTGGACGGCCGTCAAGGCACAGCCTGACCTGTGGCGCAATGCTATGGAAAAGAACGTATATATTGCCGATGAACAGACACTGTTTGCGGCCCTGCGCATAATAAATCTTACCTGGACTCAGATAACTCAGGCTCAGAACCATGAGCGTGTGTATGAACTGGCTGGTGAGATGCTTGACCGCGTAGGACAGTTCATGGGCAAATACAAGAGCATGGGTGATGCCCTTGCAAAGGCCCAGAAGGCATATGAGGATGGAGAGAAAAAGCTTCAGCCAAGCGGCCAAAGCATTCTCCAGACATGCGGTAAGCTGGTCAAGCTTGGTGCCAAGCAGAGCACAAAGAACCCGCTGCCTCAATTGGATGAGGATATGGAATCCTCACAGTCAGATCTTAGTCTTGAATCTCAAACAGATTAAGGAATCCGGTCATCATAAACACTGAGCGTATATCATTGTTGATGGCCTTGACAATAACGTTGCCTCCCTTTGAAGCGGCAGCCTTGCGCAGTGAGAGGAACAGTCTGAGACCGGAACTTGATATATACTCCAGACCTGAGCAGTCCAGTATGATTGTTCCGGCTGCATACTGTGTCAGATTGTCAAAATCACCGCTTATCTCCTGTGAAGCGGGTGTGTCCAGACGGCCTATCAGCTGAGCTGTTGTCTCTTTTCCCTGTGTGTTGATTTTTACTTCCATAATTCTAATATATTAGTTTTCAATTTTCAATTTTCAATTTTCAATTTTCAATTTTCAATTCTCAATTCTCAATTCTCAATTCTCAATTCTCAATTAATCCTCCGTATCTCCCATAATAATCACCAGCCTATCACCCTCCATGAGCTTAAGGCTGCCGTGCGGTACTATATACTTGGGGCCGCGTCTTACCATGACAACACGTATTCCGTGAGGCAGGTGCAGGTCACGCAATGTCTCTCCGCGTTCCAGATCCTCGGGACCTACAATATGGTCGCGCAGCATTCCCATCTCCTCGGGTATCTCCATTCCGAATGTCTCAACCTCGGGGTCATCGTCAATGCTCATGTTGAGCAGACGTGCCATGGGTGACAGCGTCATGCCTTGCAGAAGCAGTGACAAAAGTGTTATGGTAAACACTATGTTGAATATTTCACTTGATCCGTCCACACCTTCAAGTACAGTGTACAATGCAAAAAGTATGGGACCGGCTCCCTTGAGCCCCACCCATGATGTAAGCAGCTTGGCTTTCATGGTAAGCTTCTTGAACGGCAGCAGGCTGAGCATGATGCCGGCGGGGCGTGCTATGAACATTATGAACAGACCTATGTGCAGTGCCGGCCAGAGTATATGTGATATCATTGACGGCTTGGCCAGCAATCCCAGGAGCAGGAACATAATGAGCTGTGAGAGCCATGTTATTCCGTCAAAGAACATCTGCACATCCTTCTTACAGGGCAGATCCTCCGTGTTGCCTATCACGATGGCGGTAATATAGAGGGCCAACAGTCCGTTACCGCCTATGAATGATGCCAGACCGTTTGCAAACAGGGCCATACTCAGTATAAGTATTGAGTAGAGCGGACTGTTCTGGAGCTTGATCTTGCAGAGCAGCCAGCGTGATCCGTGACCCAGAGCCATTCCTACGGCAAAGCCAATGGTAATCTGTTTTATCAGGATCCATACGCCTGTCAGTACAAAGTACCATGTGCCGTTTGCGCCGGTGGAGTGACCGATTGTCTCCATGATCTGCACCAGGAGTATGGTAAGCACATATGCCATGGGGTCATTACTTCCTGATTCAAGCTCCAGCAGCGGTCCCAGATTCTCACGCAGGGAGAGTTTGTGACCGCGCAGGATGGAGAACACGGATGCCGAGTCTGTTGATGACATCACCGTGGCCAGCAGCATGCAACCCAGTATGGTCTTGCCTGCACCGCCTATCTCATCGCCAAATACAAAGTATATAAAGAATCCTGTTATGACTATGGTCAGGAATACGCCCAGCGTGGCTATTGATATACCCCTGCGGATAATGGGCTTTGTCTCCTTGAGCGATGTCTCCAGACCGCCCGACAGCAGGATAATGGTCATGGCCAGATGACCCAGGAACTCGGCGGCGTGCAGGTTGTCAACCTTGATGCCTATGCCGTCCTCGCCGGCAAGCATTCCTATTACAAGGAACAGCAGCATTGTGGGTACGCCGAATTTTGTTCCAACCTTGGCCACCAGAATGGCAATGAACATCAGTACTGATATAAAGAGTATCAGATTGCCTGATGACAGGTCTATGTTGAAGATTGAAAGAGGTATTGTCATTTGCTCAGTTTTTTCATCAGTGTCAGTACGTTGTGGCCTTCAACCCTCTCATAGTTGATGTGGCTCATTATCTGACGGATCAGATGTATGCCCAGACCGCCTATAGAACGGTCCTCAGCGCTGAGGGTTATGTCAACTTCAGGCTTGGCTGTGGGGTCAAAGGGCTTTCCGGTATCGCTTATTATAAAGAACATCTCCGTTCCGTTTGACTTGGCCTCAATGGTTATGTCACCTTTGGTTCCGGCAGGATAAGCGTAATTCATTACATTCACTACCGCCTCCTCAATGGCCAGGTTTATCTGCATGGTGGTGGCCATGTCAAAGCCGTTGGCCTCACATACCTCATCAATGAATGAATTGAGTCGGGGTACACGCTGAAGGTCATTGGAAAGCGTCAGGCTGTGCTGATATACTATGGCCTCGTCATGTTTGGTGTACTGTATTGCCAGCATGGTAAGGTCATCGCTCTGATCGGCTTCACCTACAAACGCGTGAACGGCATCGGTCATGTGACTGATAATCTTGTTGGGGGCAAATACACGCTCCTGCTGGATCTTGCGAGCCTCTTCCTTTAAACGTGACATCTCAAACTGTGCGTGGTCAATGTTCTCGGCCTCGGTAAGTCCGTCGGTGTAGAGGAATATTGAGGTGTCAGGGTCAACCAGCGTCTCCTGCAGACTGAATTTCCAACCGTCCATTACACCTACGGGCAGGTTGGAGTCAACAGGCAGCATACCGGCGCCTGTATTTCCTATCAGCAGCGGTGCATCGTGGCCGGCGTTGCAGTAGTGCATGCGTCCGGTGGGAAGGTCAAGCACACCTATAAACATGGTTACGAACATGTTTGAATCATTGTCCTTGGCTGTCACCTCGTTCAGACTTGATATAATCTTTTCAGGTGATGACTCATGGGCTGCAATGGTTCTGAACAGGGCTCTGGTTACAACCATGTAGAGCGATGCGGGAACGCCCTTGCCTGATACGTCGCCTATGCAGAAGAACAGCTTCTCGTCACGGATAAAGAAATCAAACAGATCACCGCCTACCTCCTTGGCAGGTTTCAGCTGGCCGAATACGTCTATGTCATCACGCTCGGGGTAGGGCGGGTATATTTTTGGCAGCATGGCCATCTGTATGTCACGCGCAATCTTGAGCTCTCCCTCTATGCGTCCTTTCTGCTCGTTGATGCTCTTGAGCTCCTCCATCTGCTTAACAATAGACTGCTGCATGTGGCGGAACGAGTTGGTCAACTGTCCTATCTCATCGGTCCTGTCAGACTCTTCAAGCTCCTCGTCAAGGTTTCCGGACGCTATTGTCTCGGCCTGGTAAGCCAGTTCCTCCAGGGGCTCCAGTTGTTTTGAAATGATGCCGCTGAATATCATGAGCATAAGCAGCAAGCCTACAAACACAACACCTATAATTGCATTGATAAGACGGTAGTATCCGTTAAAGATGTCGCCTGCGGGACATACTATACCAACACTCCATCCCGTATCGGCAATGGGCTTGTAGAACACATAGCATTCCTTGCCGTCAAACTTGAGCTGGCGCATACCCTCCTGGCCGGCCTGCATGGCGTGTCCCAGGCCTGTTACGGCTGTATCCTTCTTTACCAGTGTGGGTGTGAATATGGTTTGGAAGAACAGCTTGTCAGTATCTGGGTGAACAAAGTAGGTGCCGCCCTTACCTATCATTATACTGTATGAGTTGGGGTAGGGCTTAACGGCCGATATGGTCTTGGCAAGCCAGTCAAGTGACAGGTCAACCGATATGGTGCCTATATAAACGCTGTCCTCCTTGATGGGCTTGCAGTATGATATTATCATGTCGTGCGATGAGATGCCTTCCGGGTTGTAATCGGTAAATGGCTCGGTCCAACAGGGGCGGTCCAGCAGTTTGGGCATCTGATACCAGTCCATTGAAAAGTACTGGTAATGGTCGTTGCCCTCCTGTGTGGTCTCAATCTTATCGCCTGAGTTTAGTGAATATGCTGAGAAATACCGTCCCTTTTTCTTGAAGAAATAGGGTTCAAATGCTATTGAACAGCCGTTAAGGTTGGGGTTGTTCTCAAGTATGCGGCGGCTGTAAACGAACATGGAGTCTGGGGCATCCAGGTGTCTCTTGATTAGCCAGTCGGTGTTATCGGTGGCAACCTTTACCTGCATCAGGATGTTGTTAACGCGCTGTACGGTGTTGTCAAGAGTCTCTGATGCGTGTTCTATGGCCTCAAGCCGCACGGCCTTGCGTGACTCATTAAAGAATACGCCCAGAGCGGCTATGAATATCAGTCCGGCAAAAAGTACTATCCACAGGCTTATCCTGGTAGAAAGCTGCTGCTGTTTTTTCTCTTTCATGTTATGCCTGTCTGTTTATTCTGCAATTATTTCCTCATATGTGATTTCGCGGCTTATCATGCCGTTCTCATACATCAGGATTGATGCCTGCTCAACCATGTCTGGGCGCAGACAGTACTCACGCTGCTTTGACTCGCGGTCTATCAGCAGACGAAGCACCTCATCCAGCATGAGTTCCTGAAGCACACGGTTAGTGGCTATATGATCCTTCTGTACATATTTCATAACAATCTCAAGGGTCTCCTCCTTATGTTCCACCGCCCATTCCCAGCCGTCATGACTGGCCTGGGCAAACCTGATGGCCTGATCCCTGTGGCTTTCGAAGTAGTCACGGGTCATATACACGCCATCCTCCTGGATGTTGTAACCGTGATTGCAGAATCTGTAAACGTTTCCCTCGTTAAGTTCAATTCCGGTCTGCAGCAACTGGTAGTACTCATTGTAGCTCATGGCAAGCGTGGCGTCAATGGCCCCCGATATGAACAGGTTTACATTCGTTGCAAACGGAATCCACTCATAGTTAAGGTCCTCCTGTATGCTCATTCCTATTGCCACCTGCCCGAATCCGGCGTTCCATATTCCCACCTTGGCTCCCGGCTGCTTGAGCGGGTTCTTGTCGCGGCTGGATACAATGACCATGGCATTGTTCATTGATGTCTGCAGTATATTTACCAAGGGTATGCCGTCATCTATTATCTCCATTGCCTGTGCCAGCTGCAGAGTGGTGGCGTGGCTCTCATTGTTCCTGATACGGTTTATGGCGGATTGTGTAACAGACGGGTGCACTATCTCAACATCCAAGCCTGCATCTTTGTAAAAGCCCTTTTCCAATGCCACATAGTAGCCGGCAAACTGAGCCTGGGCAGTCCATTGCGGCGTGAAAACAAACTTGTCCTGAGCATGCAGGGAGATTGAACACAAGCATCCAAGACAGCATAGCAATATGAGTCTCTTCATAATTGGCAGTTGAAATTATACGCGGTAGTTTTATTTAAAAACGCAAATTTAATGAAATTCCAATTATTCAGCAAGTAAAGGAACATACTTAAACGTTTAGGCCTTTTCCCCACTTATTTTAGGGATTTTACCCGCCTTAAGTAAACTTCCCTTTATACCTTTGCCTCAAGAAAAACAACGTAAACCTATATTAAAGGATATGAAAAAGCATTTAATCTTAATCCTTGCCCTGATGTTGCCGTTGGTTGCAATAAGCGGTAAGAAAAATGAATCGAATATGCTTGTGTGGGGCGAGGTTACCACTGCCGATGACGGTAAGGACTATCTTACCATGTACAAGAACAGTCCGGCCGAGGTTACAGCCCAGTTCCACTTTGTATATAAGGATAAGTCCAAGTCCGAGATGTATGACCTCTTTATGCCCGATACCGTAGCGCAGGTGAATGATCCCGCACCGGTTGATAAGCCTGTCAAGGAGGTCGTGGTTGACAATATTGTTTACAGCGCCATGGATGCCGAGGGTAAGAAATATAGCACATCAGACCCCGATGACCCCGTCCTTGCCATGCTGCTCATAAACATGTTTGACTTTTATCATGACCTGTTCTGGTTTGACGTGACGCACAGGGCGCGTTATTATGACGGACGTCATTATGACAACTGGACTCCTACATCGTCCAGCCGTTACAGCAAGACACACGGAAGCGGCAAGCGTTCATCGTCGCCCGATGTCAATCTGGACAAGGTTGATGATGCAGCCCTGATAATAGGTGCTGCTGCCGTTGCGGTGGCATCGGCCGGAATGGTTGTGGCCATAGCCAAGAACTGGGATGTGCCCGATGACCGTTTCCCGTACGTCTCACTGTCTCCTCAGGTCCAGTTCTTTACCCAGTCCGGTAACATGCGTGACGTACTGCAGATGAAAGTCCGTATAGGTGAGCACGGCGGTTTCTCATTCCTGGGTGATCTGGGTTACACTACAGGTTCCATGTTTGAGGAGAACCTCTTTGACCCGGGCTTTACCTGGAGCCTTGGTCTGGGACTTGACATAGGCGCATTCTCACTGTCATTCCGCGGCAAACCTGCCACCTCACGCTATAAGGAAAACTTTGTGACCTGCCAGGCCATGTATGATATCTTCATTACCAAAGACCTGGCCATTGATCTGGGAGGTGGCGTGGCCCTGCTTGACCATGACGGCGAACTCTACGCAGACTTTCCCGTATCGCTTGGTCTCCTCTGGAAGTTCTGATAAAAGGACACAAAAAGGACACAAAAGGACACAAATGGACCGCATCCCTGTGTCATTTCCAATCCCGCGGGAAAGGATGACACAGGGATGCGGTCCATTTGTGTCCTTTTGCTGCGATTCTAAAACTTGCAGGCCTCTGATGGAGGAAGTGGACGGCAGTTATACTGCGATGACATAGCCTCACCGTATGCACCGGCTGAAAGCAGCGCTATCAGGTCACCGCGATGTACTTCAGAGAGCATCTCGTCTTTGCCGAATACATCCGATGACTCACAGATGGGGCCTACCACGTCATACTTCTGCATGCAGCCTTTTGATGTCAGATTCACAATCTTGTGATGCGCTCCGTACAGTGCGGGGCGTATCAGCTCGGTGAATCCTGCATCCACAATGGCGAACTTCTTTATGGTACCCTGCTTTACATAAAGCACCTTTGTTACCAGACGTCCGCACTGTGCCACCACGGCGCGGCCCAGCTCAAAGTGGAGCTGTTGTCCGGGACGCAGTTTAAGGTCTGTGTGGAATATGTTGAAGTACTGTTCAAAGTCAGGTATGGGGTTCTGCTCGGGGTTGACATAGTCAATTCCGAGGCCGCCGCCTACATTGATACTGTTCAGCTTGATGCCCTGAGCCTCAAGCTCATCCTGAAGGGCGTTGACCTTCTTGCAGAGCAGATGATAGGGCTCCATATCCAGAATCTGAGAGCCGATATGGAAGTGCAGACCCTCAAACTTGAAGCAGGGGTTGGCAATAGCCTTTCGGATAATAGGCAGGAGCATGGGTATCTCAATGCCGAACTTGTTCTCGGCCTTGCCGGTGGTGATGTTGGCATGAGTATGAGCATCAACATCGGGGTTTACGCGGAAAGCTATGTGAGCGGTCTTGCCAAGTGCGACGCAACGCTCGGCTATCACGTCAAGCTCGGCCTCAGACTCCACGTTGAAGCAGGCTATGCCGCTCTTGAGTGCCAGGTCAATCTCCCAATCGGCCTTGCCCACACCGGCAAACACTATTGATGATGCCTTGAAACCGTTGTCCAGTGCCACCTGAATCTCACCGCCGCTTACGCAGTCAATGCCCAGGCCGTACTGGCCAATGAGCTTGAGCAGGAGCGGGTTGGCATTGGCCTTGATGGCGTAATGCACGTGCCAGTCTGTGTTGCCGGCTACTGATTTGTTTATTGCCTTGAGGGTATTCTCCAGAATGCCCAGGTCATATTGATAACAGGGCGTGTGCATCATTTCTTGCCGTTAAAGAGAACGTCGCTCAGGCGCTGCAGTGCGGCCTTCTTGTCAGTCTCCCTGATAAGGAATGAAATGTTGTAGTTGCTGCCACCGTATGAGATCATGCGAACGGGTATGTCGGCCAGCGCATCCAGGGCGCGTGACTCGAATCCCAGGTTCTCCCAGTTCATGTCACCAACCACGCATACAATGCACATGCCGTCATCAACGGTTACCGTACCGTATTTCTTGAGTTCGGCAACGATCTCCTCCAGATGCTTGGTGTTGTCAATTGACATTGAAACACCCACCTCCGATGTGCAGATCATATCGATTGATGTACGGTAGGTCTCAAATACCTCAAACACCTTCTTAAGGAAGCCGTGGGCCAGAAGCATGCGGCTTGACTTGATCTTGATGGCGGTGATGTTATCCTTGGCGGCTACGGCTGCTATACGGCCGGGCTCGTTGCGGTTGTCAATGAGTGTACCGGGGGCCGATGGCTCCATGGTGTTGAGCAGACGTACCGGTATGCCTGCTGCCTTGGCGGGCTGGATGCAGGTGGGGTGGAGTATCTTGGCTCCAAAGTAAGCCAGCTCGGCTGCCTCCTCAAAGTGGAGGTGGCGTACGGGCTGTGTCTTGTCAACTACACGGGGATCATTGTTGTGCATGCCGTCAATGTCTGTCCATATCTGGATCTCATCGGCCTTGATGGCGGCACCCAGGATAGATGCGGTGTAGTCACTGCCTCCGCGCTGCAGGTTGTCAATGTCACCCTGTGCGTTACGGCAGATAAAGCCCTGTGTAATGTATATCTGCATGCCGGGAACAGCCTTGAGCTGTGCGGCTGCCTTCTCGGTGATGAAAGCCATATCGGGCTCGGCGTCGGCATCGGTCTTCATGAAATCAAGTGCGGGCAGGAGAGCAGCCTTGATACCCTGCTCCTTAAGGTAGAGGGTAACCATATATGTTGAGATGAGCTCACCCTGGGCAAGGATGATCTTCTCCTCTTTCTCTGAGAAACTGTCTATGTAGAATGACTGCAGGAATGAGAACTTGTCCTCAAGGAACTTGTTGAGGTCATCCTGGTTCTCCTTTTTTGAGAGCAGTTCAGGTACGTGTGCAAAATACTTCTTGCGCAGACGGTTGATAACGTCATCGGCTCCGGCCTTGTTGCCGCCGTACAGGTATTGTGCAATCTCTACCAGTGAGTTTGTGGTGCCTGACATGGCTGACAGTACAACCAGTTTTTGCTGTCCGTCCTCTGTGATGAGACGGCTCACTTCTTTCATTCTCTCGGGGCTACCTACTGATGTGCCTCCGAATTTCAGTACTTTCATATTATATATGTTTTTCTTTATTTCTCGCTTTGTTCCAGGTGTGGCTCGGCATCCACAATCAACTTCCGTCCCTCACACTTGAACACCCGTCCGGGGAACTCTTCAATCCACTGCAGGTTATGGGTGATCATGAGTATGGTGGTACCGCTTTGGCCTACTTTGTGCAGAATCTCCATGATCTGGCGTCCGGTCTCCGGGTCCAGGTTACCGGTGGGCTCATCGGCCAGTATCAGCTTGGGGTCATTGAGCAGGGCGCGGGCTATGCATATGCGCTGCTGCTCTCCGCCGGACAGTTCATGCGGCATCTTGTAGCTTTTGGTCTCCATACCTACCAGGTCAAGCACCTGGAATATCTTTTGATGAATTAGCTTCTTGTCCTTCCAGCCGGTTGACCGGAGTACGAAACTCAGATTATCAAAAACGTTGCGGTCAGTGAGCAGCTGGAAATCCTGGAACACTATGCCCATCTGGCGGCGCAGACGTGGTATCTGGCGCTTCTTGATGGTCATGAGGTTCATGCCCAGCACAATGGCGCGGCTGTCAGGCATAGGGGAGAGCACGTCCAGCTCACAGTAAAGGGTCTTAAAGAGCGAGCTTTTGCCCGATCCTACCTTGCCTATCAGATAGACAAAATCACCCTCCTGAACCGTAAAGGTGACATCGCCCAGGACGAACATGTCCTCCTGGCGTACCTCAACGTTTCTGTAATCGATTATATCCATTTATTCCTTGTGGCGTTTTACCAGCTCGGCGGCCAGCTCCTCAATGCGGTGTCCCTTTGAGGTAAGCAGCACGATGAGGTGGTAGATAAGGTCCGATGCCTCATAGATAAGGCGGTCATCAGTACCGTTGGTGGCCTCGATTACGGTCTCAACAGCCTCCTCGCCAACCTTCTGGGCCATGCGGTTCACTCCGCTCTTAAAGAGTGATGTGGTGTATGAACCCTCGGGCATCTCCTTGTGACGGCGGTCAATGAAGTCCTGCAGATATGACAGGAAGTTCAGGTCAACTGAGTTCTGCTCGTTCCAGCAGGTGTCAGCGCCGGTGTGGCATACAGGGCCTTCCGGTTTTGCCTTTATGAGCAGCGTGTCCTGATCGCAGTCCAGAAGAATCTCCTTTACGTTCAGGAAATTGCCGCTGGTCTCTCCTTTTGTCCAAAGGCAGTTCCTGGTACGGCTCCAGAATGTTACTTTCCCGGTCTCTACGGTCTTGTCATAGGCCTCTTTGTTCATGAAACCAAGCATCAGGACCTTGCGTGTTACATTGTCCTGAATGATGGCGGGTACGAGACCGCCCATCTTCTCAAAATTTATATCCATTTTTTTATTATTACAGTCTTATAGGAATATTCAGCCCGCAAAGGTACTGCTTTAATTCGGGAATTGGTATCTCTCCGAAGTGAAAAACGCTGGCAGCCAGTGCGGCATCCGAGTGACCGTCTATGAAAGTGTCGCGGAAATGCTCCTTGGCGCCTGCTCCTCCCGATGCTATGATAGGGATTGTCAGTTCGTCAGACAGTCTGCGCAGGGCATCGTTGGCAAAGCCCTGTTTTACTCCGTCATGATCCATGCTGGTAAACAGTATCTCACCGGCACCGCGTTCCTGAGCCTCATGGGCCCATTCAAACAGCATGCGGTCTGTGGGTACACGTCCTCCGTTCAGGAAACAGCGCCACCCCTCGGGCATCTGCTTGGCATCGATGGCTGCCACACATACCTGTGAGCCAAAGTTGAGTGCAATCTGGTCAATCAGGTCCGGGTTCTTGATTGCGGCCGAGTTGACCGATACCTTATCGGCACCGGCGCTGAGCAGACGCTCCACGTCCTTAAGTTCGTGAATTCCTCCGCCTACGGTGAACGGGATTGATATCTCCGCTGCTATGCGCTCTACCAGTTCTGTAAAGGTTTTTCTGCCTTCAAACGATGCGGTGATATCCAGGAATACCAGCTCGTCGGCACCTTGCTCGCTATAGAGCTTGCCAAGTTCCACCGGATCGCCGGCGTCACGCAGGTTTACAAAGTTGGTGCCCTTGACGGTGCGTCCGTTGCAGATATCCAGGCAGGGTATTATTCTTTTTGCTAACATGTTCAGTCTTGGCTAAGTTCAGAAAGCTGCTCCAGCGTAATGCGTCCCTCGTAATATGCCTTGCCTACTATTGCGGCGGGCAGTCCGGCCTCCTTTAGACGCATCAGGTCATCGACGGAACTTACTCCGCCGCTGGCTATCAGGTATATGTCAGGGAATTTGGTCAGCAGCTGGCGGTAAAGCTCCACTGACGGACCCTGCAGCATGCCATCCTTGTTTATGTCGGTGCAGAGTACCTTGGTTATTCCCTTTTTCATATAGTCGCTTATAAAATCATCCAGATTAATGGCGCTGTCCTCTTTCCATCCGTTGACCGATATCTTGCCGTCGCGGGCATCGGCCCCAAGGATTATGTGCTCCTGACCGAACTCCGCAATCCACTCCTCCATCAGTTCCGGGTGCTCAACGGCGGTGCTGCCTACGGTTACCATCTGTGCACCGCATCCCAAAGCTGTCTCCAGGTCGGTGCGGGCCTTGATGCCTCCTCCAAAATCAATGGTCAGGTCGGTGTGTGTGGCTATTGACTCCAGGGTGGGGTGGTTTACAATATGCTTGCTGCGGGCACCATCCAGATCAACCAGATGGAGGCGTCTGATGCCTGCATCCTGGAACCTGAGTGCCATGTCCAGCGGGTTGTCGCTGTAGGTCTTGCAGATGTTGTAATCACCCTTGGTCAGGCGTACGCACTTGCCGTCTATTATGTCAATTGCGGGAATTATGTCCATTGTTCTTAGATGTCAAGAAAATTCTTAAGAATGCGCTCGCCTGTGGCACCGCTCTTTTCGGGGTGGAACTGGGTGGCGTAAAAGTTGTCCTTGTGCAGTGATGCACTGAAAGGATTGATGTACTCAGTCCTTGCTGCGGTCCACTCACATACAGGAACATAGAAACTGTGCACAAAATAGACATACTCCGGTTTGCTGAACCCTTTGAACAGACCGTCACCGGTGGTCTCAATGGTATTCCATCCCATATGCGGAACCTTATCCTCATGCTTTTGCGGCTGGAATTTGAGCACCGGTACGTCAAATATGCCCAGGCACTCGGCATTGCCCTCCTCGCTACGGCTGCACATGAGCTGCTGTCCCAGGCATATGCCCAGCACTGGTTGTTTGAGTTCCTTGATTATGCGGTCCAAACCGTGCGCCTTGAGATACTCCATTGTGGTGCTGGCCTCGCCCACGCCGGGAAATATCACCTTGTCGGCGCGTCTCAGCTCTTCCTCGTTATCGGTCAGAAGGGGCGTTACGCCAAGTCTGGTGAGGGCACCTATGACCGAGCGTATGTTTCCGGCATTGTATTTGACTACTGCTATGTTCATAAAAGTGAGGGTATCCGTTTTTCAGCCGCGAAGTTACTAAAAATGAGAGCTCGCATCCCTATTATTATTTATAAAATGAGTAAATTTGCGGCAAATTACGGGGCGGGACCCTGGTTTTTTAATAGTAGTAATTTGAATATCAGATAGTTATAATGAAAAAGTTCGCTGAGCGTGGACAGCTTGACCTGTCAAAGGTCAACAAGGAAGTGTTGGAAGACTGGCTAAAGGAGGATCTTTTCCGCCGCAGCATAAAGGAGCGTGAAGGTCATCCGTCGTTTGTGTTCTACGAGGGACCTCCCTCGGCTAACGGAATGCCCGGTATCCACCACGTTATGGCACGTACCATTAAGGACACATTCTGCCGCTACAAGACCATGTGCGGCTATCAGGTTAACCGTAAGGCCGGTTGGGATACACACGGACTGCCGGTTGAACTTGGCGTTGAAAAGAAACTGGGCATAACCAAGGAGGATATCGGCAAGAAGATTTCGGTTGATGACTACAACATGAACTGCCGTACCGAGGTCATGAAATACAAGGAGCACTGGAGTGACCTTACTCAGAAAATAGGTTACTGGGTAGATCTTGACAATCCCTACATAACATACGATAACCGTTACATTGAGACCCTGTGGTGGCTGCTCAAGCAGCTTTACGGCAAGGGTTACCTTTATAAAGGTTACACCATCCAGCCCTATTCACCCGCAGCAGGTACAGGCCTGTCAAGCCATGAGCTTAACCAGCCGGGCTGCTACCGTGACGTAAAGGATACCACCGTTACCGCTCAGTTTGAGATGACCGATCCCAAGCCCGAGATGACAGGCTGGGGCACACCCGTATTCCTGGCATGGACCACAACCCCGTGGACACTTCCTTCAAACACCGCCCTCTGCGTGGGTAACAAGATTGACTACGTTGCAGTACGTACATACAACCCCTATACCGGCGCCCCTGTAACCGCAGTGATGGCCAAGGAGAGACTTGCCGCTTACCTTGATCCCAAGGGCGCCGAGCTGGCACTTGACTCATACAAGCAGGGCGACAAGGTTATCCCTTATCAGATTGTAGGAGAGTACAAGGGCAAGGATCTGGTGGGCATGCACTACCAGCAGCTCTTCCCCTGGGTTAAGCCCGTATACAAGGATGAGGACGGCTCGATAAAGATTTCCGATGCCGGTTTCCGCGTAATACCCGGTGACTATGTAACCACCGAAGACGGTACCGGCATAGTACATATTGCACCCACATTCGGTGCCGATGATGCTTTCGTTGCCAAGGCAGCAGGCATCCCGTCACTCTTTATGGTCAACCGCAAGATGGAGACACGTCCTATGGTTGACTTTACCGGTAAGTACTGGCTCATGGATGAGCTGGATCCTGACTTTGTAAAGAACTGCATCGACAAGGATCTCTACACCGAGTATCAGGGCGCTTACGTAAAGAATGCATATGATCCCAAGTTCAATGTGGGCGGCAAGTATGACGAGGCTGCCGCATCAAAGGAGGAGGATCTGAACGTATACATCTGCATCCGCATGAAGCAGGCCGGTTCGGCATTCAAGATAGAGAAGCATGTGCACAACTATCCTCACTGCTGGCGCACCGACAAGCCTGTGCTCTACTATCCTCTGGACAGCTGGTTCATCAAGGCATCGGCCGCCCGTGAGCGCATGATGGAACTCAACAACACCATCAAATGGAAACCCGAGTCAACCGGTACAGGCCGTTTCGGCAAATGGCTTGAGAACCTGAATGACTGGAACCTGAGCCGCAGCCGCTACTGGGGTACTCCGCTGCCTATCTGGCGCAACGACGAGGGCGACGAGCTGTGCATCGGCTCAGTAGAGGAACTCTACAGCGAGATTGAGAAGGCTGTCAAGGCCGGCGTCATGAAGTCCAATCCCTTCAAGGATAAAGGCTTTGTCCCCGGTGTCTATACGGCTGATAACTATGATAAGATTGACCTGCACCGTCCCTACGTGGATGACATCGTCCTGGTATCGGAGGCAGGCCGCGTAATGAAGCGTGAGACCGACCTTATTGACGTGTGGTTTGACAGCGGTGCCATGCCGTTCGCCCAGATGCACTATCCGTTCGAGAACAAGGAGCTTATAGACAACGGCACCGTGTTCCCGGCCGATTTCATTGCCGAGGGTGTTGACCAGACACGCGGATGGTTCTACACGCTGCACGCAATCGCCACCATGATTAAGGACGGCGTTTCATACAAGACCGTAATCTCTAACGGTCTGGTTCTGGACAAGAACGGCAACAAGATGTCCAAGCGTCTTGGCAACGCCGTGGATCCTTTCCAGGCTATCGAGAAGTTCGGAAGTGACGCCCTGCGCTGGTACATGATAACCAACGCTCAGCCTTGGGATAACCTCAAGTTCGACGAGGAGGGCGTCAAGGATGTTACCCGCAAGTTCTTCGGCACACTGCACAATACATATAAGTTCTTTGCTCAGTACGCAAATGTGGACGGCTTTGACAATTCGGCCGCTCAGATTGCAGTGAGCCAGCGTCCCGTCATGGACCGCTGGATACTGAGTGAGCTCAACTCACTTACCAAGGATGTGCGTGAGAGCCTTGATGACTTTGAGCCTACACGCGCAGGCCGTCTGATCACATCGTTCGTAAACGACTACCTGTCCAACTGGTACGTTCACCTGACACGTGACCGTTACTGGGGCAGCAGCATGAGCCAGGACAAGCTGGCCGCTTATCAGACTCTCTATACCTGCCTTGAGACAGTGTCACGCCTGATGTCACCCATAGCTCCGTTCTATGCAGACCGTCTGTACCGCGACCTTACCGCAGTGGCAGGATCGGGTGCCGCATCGGTTCATCTGGCCGATTATCCCGTATGCGACGAATCTGTTGTGGACAAGGAACTCGAGACCCGTATGGAGCTTGCACAGAAGCTCACATCAATGACACTTGCCCTGCGCAAGCGCGACGATGTCAAGATCAACGTGCGCAAGCCATTGCAGAAGATACTTATCCCCGTTACCGCCGATCTCCGCTCACATCTGGAGCCCGTCATGGAACTTATCCGCGACGAGGTCAATGTAAAGGAGGTTGAGTTCGTGGAGGGTGCCACAAGTGTTCTGGTCAAGAAGGTCAAGTGTAACTTCAAGATCCTGGGTAAGAAGTTTGGTCCCCTGATGAAGGGAGTGGCTGCAGCCGTACAGAACATGAGTCAGGAGGATGTGGCCTCACTGGAGCAGAACGGCAGCTTTACATTCGATATAGGCGGCACTCCCGCAACAGTGGATACCACTGAGGTGGAGATCTTCAGCGAGGATATCCCGGGCTGGGTAGTAGCCAACGAGGGAACCCTTACCGTTGCTCTTGACATACAGCTTACCGAAGAGCTCAAGCGTGAGGGAATAGCCCGTGAGCTCAAGAAACGTATCCAGGATGTCCGCAAGCTTACCGGTCTTGAGATAACCGACCGCATCCGTGTACGCCTGGTTTCAAATGACCAGACCGATGCCGCCGTACGTGAATATGAGGAGTGGATAAAGAGTCAGGTGCTGGCCGATTCAATAGAGATTGTTCCTGCTCTTGACAAGTTTGAGGATATATCGTTTGACGAGTATTCACTTAAAGTCCAGATAGAGAAATTATAAACCTTATAAAACCAATTAAAATTCCCCGCTATGGCAGAGAAAAACCGTTATTCTGATGAGGAACTTGAGGAGTTCCGTCAGATTATCAATGAAAAACTTGAGATAGCCCAGAGAGATTATGATGCACTCAAGGCATCACTCATGAATGCCGATAACAACAGTACCGACGACACATCGCCTACCTATAAGGTCCTGGAGGAGGGTGCCAACACACTTTCAAAAGAGGAGACAACACGTCTTGCACAGCGTCAGATGAAGTTCATCCAGTCACTTCAGGCAGCTCTGGTACGTATTGAGAACAAGACATACGGTATCTGCCGTGAGACGGGCAAGCTCATTCCCAAGGAGCGTCTGCGTGCAGTACCTCACGCTACCCTTTGCATAGAGGCTAAGCAGAACAAACATTGATCCTTTATATGGACAGTTGTCAGCCGGAGAGGGTTAAGCGTACCCGTCAGGGATGTATTGCACTGGTTATAATCATATCGGTGCTTGTTATTGATCAGATTATCAAGTATTTGGTCAAGACAAATATGTTCCTGGGTCAGAGTATCGACGTTACTTCGTGGTTCAAGATCCTTTTTGTTGAGAACAATGGCATGGCATTCGGAATGGAGTTAATAGGTAAACTGTTTCTCTCTCTGTTCCGTATAGGTGCCATAGGATTCTTCTGCTGGTATCTGTTCAAGATAATAAACAAGGGATTCCCTACGGGTTATATTGTGACCGTGGCATTCGTGATAGCCGGTGCAGCCGGTAATCTGATTGACTGCATGTTTTACGGTCTCATTTTTGAAGGGAGTTCGTACGGCCCCGGTGGTGTGGCAGGGCTTGTGCCTTTTGGCCAGGGTTACGCTCCGTTTCTGTACGGAAGGGTGGTGGATATGTTCTATTTCCCGCTCTGGACATGGCCTGAGTGGATGCCTTTTGTGGGCGGTGATGTTTTTTTCGGTCCCGTATTCAATTTTGCAGACTCATGCATTACCTGCGGTGTGATTGTACTGTTGCTCTTTTATACCAAGACGGTTAACATGGGGCTTCATTACAATAAACCCCAAGAATCCGGTCTGTCCGGTGTTGCCGATGAGAAGAACTGAACTTCTGTTTGTTCTGACGCTTGCTTTGGCCTTGTCCGGCTGTAAGCTGAGACGCCCATCTGACGTGCTCCCGCCAAAAAAGATGGAGCAGCTGCTGTATGACTATCATCTGGCGCAGGCTATCAGTCAGGATCTGCCGCGTGAAGAGAAATACGTCACTATGGCATATATTGAGTGGGCCTACAGCAAGAACGGTATCACCAGGGAACAGTTTGACTACTCACTCGTGTGGTACACACGCTATCCCAAGGAACTCTCCAAGATATACAAACGTCTTTCAGCCCGTGTTGACCGCGAGTACAAGACGGCCAGCATGGAACTGTCACGCATAGAGAAGAAATCATTCACAATACTGTCCGGTGACAGCGTCGATTTGTGGTATCTGGGCCATACGGCATTGCTAAACAGCTCTGTCTATATGAACAAGCTCACCTACACCATGAACTGGGATACCACGTTCCATAAGGGTGATACGCTCCAGCTGAGCATGAACAGCCTGTTCTCATCAACGGACAGCGGCGTGCCGCAGCACGCATATGTGGCTCTGTCGGCCTATTACCGTGACAGCGTTAGCACTGTTGACACCATGCTGTGGAACAATTCACGCATCACCCTTTCAATGGTACTTGATGCCCAAAAGAACTTTTCAAGCTTAAGCGGTTCAATAAACTATCTGGATTCAACCGATAATCGCAGCGGAGCAATGATCCTGTCCGGGATGGAGCTTATGAGATATCATGAGAAGGCTGTTCCGGATACAGCCGTTAAAGCCGCGTCAGCACCTGCGGCGGAACTCTGAGCAAACTACAGCAGTTGCAATGGCAACGTTGAGTGACTCTGATGTGGGTGCTCCCTGAGGCCAGTTGGGGATATACAGTTTGCGTGTTACTGCCTGTTTAATTGCGGTGCTTATTCCGTTTCCTTCATTTCCCATAATAATGACACCGTTTTTGGAAAGAGTGGCGTCATAAATGACCTCGCCCTCAAGGAATGTGCCATATACAGGCACCTGGGCGGGCAGGCTGTCAAGGCTCTGTAACAGGTCTGTGTAGTGTACGCTCACTCTGGCCAGCGCTCCCATGGTGGCCTGCACGGCCTTGGGGTTGTAAATATCAGCCGTACCTTTTGAACAGAAAAGATTCTTTATCCCGAACCAGTCGGCAATACGTACAATGGTACCCAGATTGCCGGGGTCCTGTATGTCATCAAGCGCCAGCACCAGATTGCTGCTGGCGGCCTCCTGGAGGCTTATGTTGCTGGCGGGTATCCTGAATACGGCCAACACGTTCTGCGGATTCTGCAGCAGGCTTGCCCTCTTGAGCTCATCGGCAGTGACGGTCTCAATGCGCTGGGCCGGTATGCTCTTGCGGCTGTCCAGCCAATCCTGTGTGGCAACCAGAAGGATGCACTCAAACCGTCCCAGAAACTCACCCACGGTCTTGTGTCCTTCAGCAACGAACAAACCCTTTTCCGTGCGGAATTTCTTTAGTTCCAAACTCTTGATAATCTTGATGTCATTCTTGCTGAGCATACCCTCTGATTAAGTGTGTGTAAAGATAGTTATTTTTTGTGACCATACTTTTGAAAGGCGGTGGAGTTTGCTTAAATTTGTAGGTTAAAGACAAAATCGGCATGAACAGGAATACGGTAAAAGCAATAGCCTGCATGGCCCTCGTGTTGGGGCTTGCTTCCTGTTCTGTGTACAAGTATGTGCCGGAAGGCAAGAGCCTTCTGAGTAAGGTTGATGTGGTATCGGCCGATAAAAGCGTTCAGAACGTCTCCGGATTCCGCAGCCTGTCACACCAGTCTCCCAATTCACGCTGGTTCGGCATATTCCGTCTGCCGCTACGGGTTTACTCGTTTACGGGTACACGTTATGGTGAGGCGCCAGTCATCTATGATCCTCTTATGGCGGAGGCATCGTGTGCCGATATGCGCCGGTCACTTGTCAATTCCGGTTACCTGAATGCGCAGGTATCGGCATCGGCCAAAAACAGCCGCCGTTCCAAGGCCAAAATCACATACAGCCTTGAGCCCGGTAAGATGTTTGTGGTTGACACGGTGCGCATAACCGTTCAGGACAGTATCATTGAACGTATCATAAATGACAATATTAAGCAGTCCCTGCTTGTTCCCGGAATGAATCTGGATGCGGGTGTACTCAACGATGAGCGTAACCGTATTGTTGATCTGGTTCACCGCTACGGCTATTTCCGTTTTAACCGTGACTACATATCGTTTGTGGCCGATACGGCACGTGGCAGTGACAAGGTTGGTATCCGTATGATTGTTGAGGCTGAGAGTGTTGACGATGACGGGACAATCCATCCGCACCGCCAGTTTACGATAGCTGCAGTTGATTATTATCTGTCAGACAAGAACGGTAACATTCCGGGTTCTACAATAGGGGCAAAGGTTGATTCGTCCGATGTCATAAGACTTATGTATCCGGCCTTTGAATCCAAGCCGGCGCTTCGCAGCAAAACCATTGACAGCCATTCATTCCTGCGTGCCGGAATGATGTATAACTCTGATCTCAAATCAAAGACTTCATCATCGCTTTCGCGTCTGGGTATTCTGCGTTATTCAAATATACAGTTTAATGAGCTTCCCGGTTCAGATAACCTCCTTAGGGCTGACGTGTTGCTCATAAGGCAGTCCAAACACTCGTTCACATTTGAGATTGAGGGTACCAATACTGCCGGTGACTTGGGCGCGGCCGCCTCAATGTCATTTACTGACCGTAACCTGTTTGGCGGTTCGGAGCAGCTTACCATAAAGCTGCGCGGAGCCTATGAGTCCATCTCTGACCTTCCAGGCTATTCAGGTGACACATATCTGGAGTACGGAATGGAGGCAAACCTTGACTTCCCGGAGTTCCTGGTCCCGTTCATGACGCAGGAACTGCAGCGCCGCAGTCAGGCTACATCGCGTTTCAGTGCAAAGGTCAATGCGCAGCGCCGCCCCGAGTTCCAAAAGACCATCTTCTCGGCAGGATGGAGTTATATGTGGAGTAACTCGTGGCAAAAGAGCCATAAGCTTGATGTGCTGGATTTGAACTATCTTCTGGTTCCATGGATATCGGACCATTTCAGGGCAGAGTATCTGGATTCGGTGACATCGGCCAGATCTATACTCAAGTACAACTATGAGGATCTGCTTATAACCAAACTGGGTTATACGTTCTACTACTCCAATGCCCGCGTCAATTCAACCGCGCCGTTCCAGTATTCGGTACGTATAGGTGTGGAGACATCGGGCAATATGTTCAACCTGCTTTCTGAGCCTTTGGGTTTTGAACAGAATGAGAGCGGTCAGTACAAGGTGCTGGGCGTTGCGTTTGCGCAGTATGTCAAGCATGATTTTGCATTTACGGCAAACTGGCGTCTGGACAGGGTGAACAATCTGGTGGCTCATTTGGAATGGGGTGTGGCCGTACCATACGGCAACTCTACCAGTCTGCCTTTTGAAAAACGTTACTTTGCCGGAGGTGCCAACAGCGTACGCGGATGGGCTGTTCGTGAGCTGGGGCCCGGTACATACAGCGGTAAGGACAGGACTATTGATTATATAAAGCAGTCCGGTGACATAAAGCTGGGAGCCAGCGTTGAGTACCGTTCAAAACTGTTCTGGAAACTCAACGGAGCGGCATTCATTGATGCCGGCAACATCTGGACTATCCGCGAATATGCTGAGCAGCCGGGCGGCGCTTTCAGCATAGACTCTTTTTACAAGCAGATTGCTGTCTCATATGGTCTTGGCTTAAGGCTTGACTTTGGATTCCTGGTACTCAGGTTTGACGGCGGCATGAAGGCTTATAATCCGTCAGGAAGCACGGGTTACCGAAGGCTTCCTCTTATTCACCCCGACATGGACAGGGATTTTTCATTCCATCTGGCGGTGGGTTATCCGTTCTGACCGTTTAAAACACTTTTTGTTATGATGAGTAAAATAAGACAACATAAAAATGAAGATTTACTTTATGAGTTTGTCAAGTGGAAGCAGCGGCAACTGCTACTATCTTGGCACAGACGAACATGCAATCCTGATTGATGCCGGCATACCGGTAAAACAGATCAAGGGACACCTCAAGGATGTGGGTATTCCTTTTGAGAGAATCATGGCGGTATTTGTGACACATGATCATGCCGACCATATTAAGGCTTTGGGCAACCTGGGCGAGAAGTGTGCCATCCCGGTTTATGCCACACGTGAGACCCATGCCGGCATAAACAACAACTATTGCATGACCGAGAAACTGTCCAGTTCCGTGCATTACGTTGAGAAGGAGGTTCCATTCCGGTTCAATGAGTTCCTGATAACCCCGTTTGAAGTTCCTCATGATGGTACGGATAATGTGGGTTACCGCATTGAGGTGGACGGAAAGGTATTCTGCTTTGTGACAGACCTTGGTCACATAACCGAAACCGCGTCCAGATACATTCTTCAGGCCAACTATCTCATCATGGAGGCTAACTATGATGAGGATATGCTTCGCATGGGTAACTATCCGCAGTTTCTCAAGGATCGCATAACCAGCCCCCGCGGTCACCTGAGCAATAAGACCACCGCCAAGTTCCTGGCCCAGAATATCCATCCGGACCTCAAAAACATCTGGCTCTGCCACCTGAGCGGTGAGAACAACCATCCGGAGATAGCCTACAAAACCGTTGAGTACGAACTCCGTGGAGTAGGGGTAATTCCCGGCAAAGACGTCCAGCTCTGCGCACTTAAGCGTACTACGCCAAGCCAGCTTTATGTATTTGAATAATTGAGAATTTAGAATTTAGAATTGAGAGTTAATACCATTGCACCTGCGTGAGAAGAAACCTTACGCAGGTGCAATGGTATTGGGGCGAACCCGGAGGGTGAGAGCGGTCCCGGAGGGCCGCCAAGCGGAATGGAATGGAGCGCTTTTGCGAAGCAAAATAAAAGGAGGACGCGTAAGATCGCGTATAAAAAGAAAGAGGTCATTTAGACCTCTTTCTTTTTGTACGCGATCAGGGATTCGAACCCTGGACCCATTGATTAAGAGTCAATTGCTCTACCAACTGAGCTAATCGCGCAAGCGCTTTCCTTAAAAGCGATGCAAAGGTATATCTAAAAAATGGTTTTCCAAAATGAAAACGCCACTTTTTTACAAAAAAATGATGCCTCAGGCCCAACTCCCAAGGCATCACTCATCTATCAGGCTTATTTATTGCCTTTTATCAGAACTTGAAGAAGTTTTTTGCGTTGTAGTAGGATATGTCTTCAATCATCTGTTCAATACGCGGCATCTCACTTGCAGGTATCTCACCGTTTTCAACATCGTTGCCTATCAGGTTGCAAAGGATTCGGCGGAAATACTCGTGACGCGCATATGATACAAATGAACGGCTGTCTGTAAGCATACCTACAAACCTTGACAGGAGTCCAAGCATGCTTAGTACCTGCATCTGCTGCTCCATACCGTTCTTTTGATCCAGGAACCACCAGCCTGCACCAAGTTGTATCTTGCCGGGTACGCTTCCGTCCTGGAAGTTGCCTATTGTGGTGCCTACCATCTCAAAGTCACTGGGGTTGAGGTTGTAGATGATGGTTTTGGTCAGGCGGTCCATGCTGTTAAGGCGGTCCAGATAACGGTTCATGGCCTTGGCGGTCATAACCTGCGCCATGGAGTCAAAGCCGGTGTCCTTGCCTATGAGCTTGAACATCTTTGTGTTCTGGTTGCGTATGACTCCGTAGTGGAACTGCTGTGTCCAGCCGGTGTCTGCATCCATCTTGCCGAACTCCAGCATCATGGCGCTCTTGAACTTGCGTATTTCAGTCTCTGTCAGTTCCGTGCCTCCGTAAACCTTGCTGAATATGGTGTCAAGCTCCTTGGCCGTGAAGTCATCGGCATAGAACTCCTCCATTCCGTGGTCGCTCAGACGGCAGCCCTGCTCCTCAAAATACTTGTGGCGTATAAGAAGTGCCTTGACGATGTCATCAAATGAGTTGATGCTTATTCCGCTTACCTTGGCCAGTTTGTCAATGTACTCGCGGTAGGCGGCGGGGTTCTCGACCGTCATGGCCATATCAGGACGCCATGTGGGCAGAACCTTTACCTTGAAGCCGCTCTCACGTACCTGCTTGTGGTACTCCAGTGAGTCAACGGGGTCATCGGTGGTGCATACGGCCTCCACGTTGTAATGGAGCATGAGGTTGCGGGCGCTGAACTCAGGGCTGGCCAGCTTCTCGTTGCACTCGTCATATATCTCCTTCGCAGTCTTCGGATTCAATACCTTGTCTATGCCAAAGCAGGTCTTGAGCTCCAGGTGTGTCCAGTGGTAGAGCGGGTTGCGCATGCAGTAGGGTACGGTCTCGGCCCATTTCTGGAACTTGTCCCAGTCCGATGCGTCACCGGTTATGAACTTCTCGGCCACGCCGTTGGTGCGCAGTGCACGCCACTTGTAATGGTCACCGCCCAGCCACAGCTCTGTGATGGAGCGGAACTTGTGGTCCTGAGCCACCTCCTGCGGGTTGAGATGGCAGTGGTAGTCTATGATGGGCAGTTTCTTGGCGTGGTCGTGAAACAGATGCTCTGCTGTCTTTGACTGGAGCAGAAAGTTTTCGTGTATAAAAGCTTGTTTACTCATTGTTTGGTATGTAATTGGGTTAATAAATCGTTGTTATTCACATATATTGAATCCGGCTTCTCTCAGGAAGACCGTTGAGCGGCCGGAATCGTCATTGAGGAGTCTGACACTGAATGCCGGAAACTCCCGTCTTACCGGATAATTGGAACGCAGGTTCTCAAATGCCTGTATGTCAGCCCTGAGTCTGGAGTCATCCTCTTTGACATCGTATGTGTATCTGATGGCCTCGGCCAGCACGTTCTGTGGCTTTTTGCCTGTCGTGTCAATGCTGAATTCAGTGGACTTTTCATACTCCGGCACCTCACTGACCTCCCAGTTGCTGCAAGGCAGGTCAAAAAACTTGCCAAGCGCCTGTACGCACATGGTGGTACCTGTGGCTTTGCCGTCAACGGAGTAGCCTGCAATATGCGGCGTGCCTGAATAGAGCAGGTCAAGCAGTTCGCTGTCAATTGATGGCTCGTTTTCCCAGACGTCAAGCGCCGCTGCACGTATGCGGTTCTGGCGCAGAGCCTCCTTCAACGCGATGTTGTCAACCACTTCACCTCTTGATGTGTTGATGATTATCTGGCGGCTGTTGAGTCCGGAGAGCGTCTTGGAGTCAAACATATGGAACGTGGGATTATCTCCGCCATATGTCAGGGGAACATGAAGCGTTATGATGTCACTCTCCTGAACTAACCTGTCCGGTGTTACAAACAGGCCGTTGCCCTCTTTTTTCTGTCGTGGGGGATCACACAGCAGAACCTTGAATCCCAATAATGCCGCTAACCGGGCCACTTTGCTGCCAACATTGCCTACACCTACTATTCCGATGGTCATATCACGGAAACTGAACTGCAGGTCGTCTGACATGTTTGCCAGGAGTGATCCTATATACTGCTGAACAGACCATGAGTTGCAACCCGGGGCATTGGTCCATTTTATGCCGTTGGCCTCACACCATGCCGTGTCTATATGGTCGTAGCCGATGGTGGCGGTGGCAATGAATCTTACCTTTGACCCCTTGAGCAGAGACTCGTTACATGCGGTTCTGGTCCTTACAATAAGGGCGTCCGCGTCACGGACGGCCTGGGCGTTGATCTCCTTGCCGGGCAGATATACTACATCGGCATAGGGCTCAAGAGCACCTTTCAGAAACGGTATATGTGAGTCACATACAATCTTCATCTGTAAACAATGTATAGGCTTGCACAAATTTCGCCTTTTTTGCGGAAATAACGTATAAAAGGGCATAAAAAAAGCCCGACCATACGGCCGGGCTTTCAACGTTATTTGACTGCCTTGAATCAATAAGCAAAGATGGGGTAGTTCTTCATCATGTCGTTGACACGTGCACGTACCTTTGCAATTACTGCCTCGTCCTCAGGAGCGTTAAGAACCTCCTCAATGAGCTCGGCAATGATTACCATCATGTCCTCCTTGGCACCGCGTGTGGTGATGGCGGGTGTACCAAAGCGCAGACCTGATGTCTGGAAGGCGCTGCGTGAGTCAAACGGAACCATGTTCTTGTTGGCGGTGATATCGGCAGCAACAAGAGCCTTCTCGGCAACCTTACCGGTCAGATCAGGATACTTGGAACGAAGGTCAACCAGCATGCTGTGGTTGTCGGTGCCGCCTGATACGATGGTGAATCCGCGCTTGGTCAGCTCCTCGGCCAGCTTCTTGGCGTTCTTCTGAACCTGGATCTGATACTCCTTGAACTCGGGCTGCAGAGCCTCGCCGAATGCTACAGCCTTGGCTGCGATGACGTGCTCCAGAGGACCGCCCTGTGTGCCGGGGAATACGGCTGAGTCAAGCAGCTGTGACATCATCTTGATCTCGCCCTTGGGAGTCTTTCTGCCGCGGGGATCCTCAAAGTCCTTACCCAGCAGGATGATACCGCCGCGGGGACCGCGCAGTGTCTTGTGGGTGGTTGATGTTACAATGTGAGCGTACTTGACAGGGTTCTCAAGCAGACCGGCTGCAATAAGACCTGCGGGGTGAGCCATATCAATCATCAGGAGAGCGCCTACCATATCGGCAATCTTGCGCATGCGGGCGTAATCCCACTCGCGTGAATATGCTGAACCACCACCGATGATGAGCTTGGGCTTAACCTCAAGTGCCAGCTGCTCCATCTTGTCATAGTCAACACGGCCTGTCTCAGGATTCAGGTCATAACCTACAGCATTGTAGAGGATACCTGATGAGTTTACAGCTGAACCGTGTGACAGGTGACCGCCGTGAGCCAGATTCAGACCCATAAAGGTCTCGCCCGGCATCAGAACTGCCTGCAGGACAGCGGCGTTGGCCTGAGCACCTGAGTGTGGCTGAACGTTTGCATACTCTGCACCGAACAGCTTCTTGACGCGGGCTATGGCCAGGCTCTCAGCCTCGTCAACAACTTCGCAACCGCCGTAATAACGCTTGCCGGGGTAACCTTCAGCGTATTTGTTTGTCAGGCATGATCCCATGGCCTGCATAACCTGGTCACTTACAAAGTTTTCAGAGGCAATCAGCTCAATGCCTTTTGCCTGACGCTGATGCTCGCGCTCGATGATGTCAAAAATCTCTTGATCTCTTTTCATAATTTATTGTGTTGGTTTATTACTTTCAGAACATTATTCCATATGAGAATGATATGATGCTGACTTTCCTGCTGAGGGCATAGTCAGGTGAGGGATTGGCTCCGCTTGTATCATACATCTTATGCGATATGTTGTTTATTGTTGCCTCATATTCAAAGTCCAGGAACGTGCGGCCTATCTGTATGCTCATTCCGGCAGTCCATCCTGCTGTGAGTTCCGATGGGGAATCTGTAAAACTGTAGGGGTCAAGTCCGGTGTATGTTACCGAGTAGTACTTGCTTGGCGTGTATCTGAGACGCGGTCCTGTAAACACAGACATACAGTAAGGCGGGCGGTTAATAATATGCATGCCCAACTGGACCGGTATTGTCATTGAAAGCATGGAGTAGGAGCATGTTATCTCTTTTGCCTCTGTTCCCTCTGCGGCCCAATCACTTGTGTCAAAGTGGAATGATGACTTGTTCATGTTCAGTCCTACGCCTGTCTGGATAAGCAGTCTTCTGGAATTGAATCTGAACATAAAGGCTCCAAAGTTTCCTACCTGCGTATCCTGTGTGTAATCGGATATCTTGTGTCCGTCTATCCGGGTGTCGGTAAGATATGTGCCGGTTGCAGCAAAGCCTATTCGGGCTCCCCATGTAAAGAGGGGTAGGGGTTCGTCGCCCGGATACGGTTTCTCTGCATGTGCCGCTGTCAGGGTGAGCAGGGCGGCAAGCAGTGTCAGCGCATGTCTTTTACCAATCATAAAAGCTTTATCTCTCCTTTGTGTATATCCTTGTTGCAGTAGCGGCAGCGCAGTGTGCCGTTCTCCTTGTCAACCACGTCAAAGACGGTCTGCATGGGCTCGTGGTTGGTTATGCATTTGGGGTTTCCACACTTTACTATGCCGCGAACCTCATCGGGCATGGCAATGTGCTTTTTCTCAACCACCTCATAGTCACGTATTATGTTGAGCACTATGTTGGGGGCTATGACAGACAGCTTGCTGCACTCCTCCTGTGAGAAAATACGGTCAGCAATCTTGATGATACCTTTGCTGCCCATCTTGCGGCTGCTCAGGTTGGCTCCTATGGTGATGGGCGTATTTATCTCCGTCAGCTTAAGCAGGTTGACCACATCGAACACTTTGTCTGAAGGGATATGGTCTATGACAGTGCCGTTCTTAAGCGCGGCAACCAGAAGCTCGGATTTTTGATTCTTTTCCATATCGCTTTAAAGAAGTTGCAATGCGTTACAAATAAGGGCCTCACGAACAAACAGACCGTTCTTGGCCTGCTGGAAATAATAGGCGTGCGGGTTTGCGTCAACATCCTGTGCAATTTCATTCACTCTGGGGAGCGGGTGCAGTATCTTCATGTTGGGCTTGGCACCTGCCAGCATGTCATTCCTGAGTATGAACATGTCCTTGACGCGCTCATATTCCATCAGGTCTGTGAATCTCTCGCGCTGGACGCGTGTCATGTATATTATGTCGGCATCCTTGATGGCCTCATCGTCAAAGCAGGAGTGTTCCTCAAACCTTATGTTGTTGTTGCGGCAATACTGTTTGTACTCCTCGGGCATCTTGAGCTCATCGGGTGATATGAAATGGAACGTAGGGTTGAAGAACCTCATGGCGGTGAGCATGGAGTGAACCGTACGTCCGTACTTGAGGTCTCCTACCAGATATATGTGCAGGTCATCCAGTCGTCCCTGGGTCTTCTGCATGGAGTAGAGGTCAAGCATGGTCTGTGAGGGGTGCTGGTTGGCTCCGTCACCTGCGTTGATGATGGGCACGGGCGATACCTCGCTGGCGTATTTGGCGGCTCCCTCAAGATAGTGACGCATTATGATAAGGTCTGCGTAGTTGCTTACCATCATGATGGTGTCCTTGAGGGTCTCACCCTTTGATGAACTCGTGGTGGCGGCATCGGAAAAACCAATGACGCGGCCTCCGAGACGGTTTACTGCGGTCTCAAAACTAAGTCTTGTCCTGGTGGACGGCTCAAAGAAAAGCGTAGCTACGATCTTGCCTTCCAGAATGGTTCTGTTGGGGTTAGCCTCAAATTTTGCAGCCTGATCCAGTAGCCAGAGAATGTCTTCCCTGTCAAGCCCTTCAAGAGATATCAGACTTCTGCCTGTTTGGTCCATTTGCGTATAGTTTGTTTGAGAGTCCAAAATTACTAATAAAATGGCAAGTAAATAAGTGCGTGTTCATAACTTTCTATAAAAAGAGATTTTTTGTTGCAAGCTCTTTTCAGTTACGCTCTTTTTGTGTTATTTTTGTAGACTTACTGATGTATTATGAAAGGTCTTTCAAACAGAATAGCGTTTAAGATTGTACTGGGCTTGTGGGCCCTTTTTCTGATAGGTTTACTCTCAGTGTTCATTATCTTCAGGGGCTTCTCAAAAGGGTGGATAGGCAATATACCGTCCATTGAGGATCTGGAGAATCCCATTGATAAGTTCGCCTCGCAGATCATATCGTCCGATGACGTGGTGCTGGGTACCATACACCGCTCGCAGGAGAACCGCGTTTGGGTGGATTTTGATGAGCTTTCACCCTATCTTGTACAGGCTCTTGTGGCAACAGAGGATGTGCGTTTCAGCGAGCATTCGGGCATTGACCTCAAAGCCCTGATGAGAGCGGTTGTCAAGAGTGTCATACTGCAGCAGCGTAGTGCCGGCGGAGGCAGTACGCTCACCCAGCAGCTGGCCAAGCAGCTCTACACCAAGCGAGTGGCGCGCAACTTCTTTCAGAGAGCCATGCAGAAACCTGCCGAATGGGTGACTGCGGTTGAACTTGAACGTTATTACACCAAGGAGGAGATCCTTACCCTTTATCTCAACAAATATGATTTTGTAAACAACTCGGTGGGTATCCATACTGCCGCCCATACCTATTTCGGCAAGCTGCCCTCAGAACTTAATATCCAGGAGTCTGCCACATTGGTGGGTATGTGCAAGAATGCAGCCCTGTATAATCCCAAGTCACGTCCGGAAAGAACCCGTGAACGCCGTAATGTCGTGCTCAGCCAGATGCAGAAGGCCGGTTATATTACGGAGGCTGAAATGGATTCACTCCAGGCTACAGACCTGGTGCTTGATTACCACGATGTTGACCATAAGGAGGGCTTGGCAGCCTATTTCAGACAGTATCTGCGTATCAAGATGGCCGAGGTCAAACCTGATCCTGCCAATTACCGTCAGAGCTGGCGCAAGCAACAGTACTATGAGGATTCACTTGACTGGGAGCAGGATCCTCTGTTTGGCTGGTGCAACAAGAACTTCAAGGAGGATGGAACGCCCTATAACCTGTACACCGACGGTCTTAAGATATATGTGACCATTGACTCGCGCATGCAGCAGTATGCCGAGGAAGCGGTGGCCGCCCAGATGCAGGGATACCTGCAGCCTGAGTTCTTCAAGGCCAAGAAGAATGTTAAAACAGCTCCGTTTACCTCAAACATCACTCCTGATCAGGCCCGCAGTATCCTTGAGAGTTCTATGAGGGATTCCAAACGCGGGCGCAGGCTCAGTGATGCAGGGGTAGGTATGGATTCCATCCGTAAGGTCTTCAATACCCCTGTCAGGATGAGCCTCTTTACATATGACGGCATGGTTGACACCGTTCTTACTCCGATGGACTCCATACGTTACATGAAACACTATCTGCGTACCGGTTTTATGTGCATGGAGCCTAAGACCGGATATGTCAGGGCATATGTGGGCGGACCGGATTTTCATGCCTTTGAGTATGATATGGTTACCAAGGGACGCCGTCAGGTAGGTTCCACAATGAAACCCTATCTCTATTCACTGGCCATGGAGAGCGGCTATTCGCCGTGCGATCAGGTAATCAACCAGACTCAGACCATCCTTACGGAGTCCGGCCAGATATGGCAGCCCAAGGATGACGGCAAGCAGATGCTGGGCCAGCTGGTAACTCTTAAATGGGGCCTGTCACGTTCCAACAACAACGTAACGGCTTACCTCATGAGCAACCTCAGTCCGTATGCTTTTGTAAACCTTCTGCATGAGTACGGACTAAGGAACCAGGCTATTGAACCTGTTCTCTCGCTCTGCCTTGGAACATGTGACGTATCGGTTGAGGAGATGGTCAGTGCCTATACCGCTTTTGTCAATCACGGCATACGTACTGTACCCCTCTATGTGACGCGTATTGAGGATTCCGATGGCAATATCCTTGCGCAGTTCACTGCACGCAGTAATGAGGTGATAAGTGAGGAGGCGTCATTCAAGATGATTGACATGATGCGTGCCGTTGTCAATGAAGGCACGGGAACGCGTCTGCGCAACTCCGGTCTGTTCCCCAGTTTCTACAAGGTTGACTGCGGTGGCAAGACCGGTACCACCGATAACCATTCCGATGCATGGTTCATGGGTTATACCCCTGATCTGGTAGCCGGATGCTGGGTAGGAGGTGAGGACCGCGATATTCACTTTGATGATATGAATCACGGCCAGGGTGCTCATGCCGCACTTCCGGTGTTCGGTATGTTCATGGATAAGGTCTATGCTGATTCTGTAAACCTGGGCTACCTGCCAAGCACCCGTTTTGACCTGCCTGAGGATTTTGACCCGTGTGCCGGTGATGAGGAGTCGCAGGGCGATATACTTGATAACTATTCAATTGATACATTCTGATGGAATTTGCAGCAATAATACCTGCCAGATACGCATCGACGCGTTTTCCCGCCAAACCTCTTGCGGTTTTGGGCGGCAAGCCGGTCATAATACGCGTATGTGAGCAGGCCCAAAAGGTTTTCAAACATGTCTTTGTGGCAACTGATGATGCCCGTATTTTTGACGCGGTAAAGGATGGAGGTTTTACACCCGTCATGACCCGTGAAGACCACAAGAGCGGAACAGACCGTTGCTACGAGGCTTTTATGAAATGTGGCGTTAAGGCCGATGTGGTAGTCAACATACAGGGTGATGAACCTTTCATCCAGCCCTCACAGCTTGAGACCATAAAGAGCCTTTTTGACAGTGCCGATACCGATATCGCCACGCTCGTCAAACCGTTTGCTGCCGATACTCCCTTTGAGAAGGTTGCCAACCCCAATAGCCCCAAGGTGGTTGTTGATGACAACTGGAACGCGCTCTATTTCAGCCGTAGCGTGATACCGTACCTTAGAGGTGTCCCGGAGAACGAGTGGCCTTCACACCATACATACTACAAGCATATCGGTCTGTATGCATTCCGTGCCGATGTTCTGGAGACTGTTACACGTCTGCCCCAGGCACCGCTTGAGAAGGCTGAGAGTCTGGAACAGCTTCGCTGGCTTTCTGCCGGTTACCGCATCAAGGTTGGCGTGACAGAGGTTGAGACAATAGGTATTGATACTCCCGATGATCTGGCTGCAGCTGAACTATTCCTGAAAAAACAGACCATATGAGAATAAGAATATACTTTCTGATGCTGATGATTGCTGTTCCGGCGTTTTCATGGGCCCGCACAGCACATCAGGACAGCACCAAGGCAAAGAACCAATATGTACTGAGCGACGGCTCTGTCTATACCGGCCGTCTCAAGATGCGTAAGCCATCGGGCACAGGCCGCACGGAATATGTCAACGGCGATGTCTATGAGGGTGCATTTGAGAAGGGGCAGCGCAAGGGCGTAGGTATCTGCCATTATGCCAACGGTGATCTCTACCTTGGATTCTGGGACGGTAACGTGCGTTCCGGCGAGGGTGAGCTCCAGTATGCATCGGGCGATGTATATAAAGGCTCCTGGAAAGGCGGCGGCCGTAACGGCAAGGGCGTCTATATGTGGTCTGACGGATCATACTATTCGGGCGAATGGGAGGGTGACTCACGCCAGGGAACAGGCCTGATGTGCTGGAAAGACAGCTCAGAGTACCGTGGGACATGGGACAACGGAATGCGTGACGGCCAGGGTGAGTACAAGGGCGGAGGTTATACCTACTCCGGCTCGTGGAAAGATGATCTGGAGAACGGTAACGGCGTATGCACCATGCCTAACGGTGATACCTACAGAGGTCAGTTCCATAACGGCACCATCACCGGTAACGGCGAATACTCATTTGCCAACGGTGACAAATACAACGGTTCATTGTATAACGGTCTCGCTGATGGCAAGGGCGTATTCACATGGGCCGATGGCTCTACATATGACGGAGAGTGGAAAGAGAACCGTCGTCAGGGAAAAGGCCGTATGGTCTGGGCCAACGGCGACAGCTATAACGGCGAGTGGCAGAATGACGTACCTTGGGGTGACGGCTCTATGACCATGGCCGATGGCACCAAGTTCAAAGGTTCCTTTGTAAACGGTGTCGTTGACGGCAAGGGTGTCGTTGAGGAGACTGATGGAACGCGTCTTGAAGGTGTTTTCAAGGATGGATACCGTACCGGTACATTCACCGTGAAAGACCAGTCAGGAAAGAAAATAAGGACAATAATCTATTGATATTATGATACTGGATACACTTGACAGGATTGAGAAATACGGATTCATAAGTCCGATGATGGACAAGGTCTTTGAGTTTTTCCGTACTACGGATCTCAGTAAGCTCACCCCCGGAAGGATTGATCTTCAGGGTGATGACCTTTTTGTCAATGTAAATAATCAGGCTGCACAGACACGTGATCAGGCTGCCATTGAGGCACATAAGGAGTATATCGATATCCAGGTTCCTATCTCTTCTGATGAGGAGATGGGGTTCATATCGGCCCAGTACATGCCTCCGGCCTCAGTGCCCTATAACGCAGATAGGGATGTGGCTTTCTATCCCGGATTGTGTGATACTTACCTGAATGTCAAGAAGGGTATGTTTACTGTTTTCTTTCCCGGTGAGGGACATGCGCCTGCCATTACAAAGAATGGTATCCTTAAACTTATCGTTAAGATAAGAAAGTCATGATGAAGATAATAGAGAATGACCCCTGGCTGTCACCTTATCAGGCTGCCATTGAAGGCCGGCACGACCACGCTCTATGGCGTGAGAGTGAGCTTACCGGCGGAAAGATGAGCCTTGCGGATTTTGCCACAGGCTATCTCTATTACGGATTACAGCGTACAGACAGCGGCTGGGTGTTCCGTGAGTGGGCACCCAATGCCACTCAAATATATCTGATAGGTGATTTCTCGGGCTGGGAGGAGCAGGAGCGTTTCCGTCTTGACCGTATCAATGATGCGGGTGACTGGGAACTGCGTATTCCGCTTGGCATGATAGGCCATGGGCAGCACTACAAGATGCGAGTCAAATGGAACGGCGGTCAGGGTGACCGTATTCCGGCATGGTGCCGCCGCGTGGTGCAGGATGAACAGTCCAAGATATTCTCCGCCCAGGTATGGGATCCTCAAAAGGAGTTCCGTTTCAAACATAAGGATTTTAAGCCCAAACGTGATCCGCTGCTCATATATGAGTGCCACGTAGGTATGTCACAGGAACGTGAGGGAGTTGGTACGTACATTGAATTCAAGAACAACGTGCTGCCCCGTGTCAAGGAGGCCGGATATAACTGCATTCAGGTCATGGCCGTTCAGGAACACCCGTACTACGGCAGTTTCGGCTATCATGTATCCAGTTTCTTTGCGCCGTCATCAAGGTTCGGAACGCCCGAGGAACTCAAGGAACTCATTGATGCCGCACACGGCATGGGCATATCGGTCATAATGGATCTGGTTCACTCGCATTCGGTCAAGAATGAGTACGAGGGACTGGGTAACCTGGCCGGTGATCCCAATCAGTATTTCCTGCCGGGTGACCGCCATGAACACTCCGCGTGGGGCTCGCTCTGCTTTGACTATGGCAAGAACCAGGTGCTCCATTACCTGCTCTCCAACTGCAAGTACTGGCTGGATGAGTTCCGTTTTGACGGATTCCGTTTTGACGGTGTCACCTCCATGCTCTACTATAGCCACGGTCTGGGTGAGGCTTTCTGCAACTATGATGACTATTTCAACGGCCATCAGGATGATGATGCCATCTGCTACCTGATGCTGGCCAATCGCGTCATACATCAGTTCAATCCCTATGCCATCACCATAGCCGAGGAGGTAAGCGGCATGCCCGGTCTGGCTGCCCCCTTTGCCGACGGCGGTTTCGGCTTTGACTACCGTCTGGCCATGAATATCCCGGATTACTGGATCAAGACTATCAAGGAGAAAAAAGATGAGGACTGGTCTATGGCCGGCATTTACTGGGAGGTTACCAACCGTCGCAAGGATGAGAAGACCATATCATATGTGGAGAGCCACGATCAGGCCCTTGTGGGTGACAAGACCGTTATATTCCGCCTTATTGATGCCGATATGTACTGGCACTTTACCAAGGACGGAGGCAATGATGTTACATCGCGCGGCATTGCGCTGCACAAGATGATAAGGCTGGTAACTGCATCAACCATAAACGGAGGCTATCTCAATTTCATGGGTAATGAGTTCGGCCATCCTGAGTGGATTGATTTCCCGCGTGAGGGTAATGGCTGGAGTCATAAATACGCACGCCGTCAGTGGAGTCTTGTGGATAACAAACAGCTTGCATATTGCTGGCTGGGTGATTTTGACCGTGCCATGCTCAAGCTGTTGAGTTCTGTCAAGAACTTCCAGAGCAAGGATGTCGTGGAGTATTGGCACAATGACGGAGACCAGGTGCTGGCGTTCGGACGCGGTGATCTGGTGTTCGTGTTCAATTTCAACCCCACACGTTCGTTCTCTGATTACGGTTTCCTTGTGCCTAAGGGCTCATACAAGACCGTTCTGGACAGTGACAGTTTTGAATTCGGAGGTTATGGCAGGATAGATGATAATCTGGAGCATTTCACACTTATGGATCCTCTCTACAAGAAGGTTCGCAAGGAGTGGCTCAAGCTTTATCTGCCTGCACGCTCAGCTATCGTACTTAAAAAGGTCAGAGGTCATGCAAAATAAGACATTAACAAGCGTCAAATGGTTGTGCGCAATCCTTTACATTGTGTTCGCTTTCTGCTGGTATTATTTCCTTCAGAGAGATCTGGTATGTGCGGCATATAACAAACTGTTGTACGGCCTGGATGATTATCAGAGTTTCATCGTGTATGATCCGCTCATCGTATCCGGCGTATTGACGGTGGCTGGCCTGCTGTTTGTGCTGCTGGGCAAGCTACTCCTTCGTTTCAAGTATGGTTTGTATGCATATAACTACCTCTTCTCGGCCGCATTCCTGGGTCTTACGACTGCCTATGACGGCAGCTCATTCCTGGGGCATAGCTACAGGACGTGGATGGTATCGGTAGTAGCGGCAGTGGTGTTGTATATCATCTGTAAGATAATATCAACAATGCCCAGGTCTGAGTACAATGTCCGCTCACGTACATGGGCCGGTAACCTGCTTCTTATGTTTCTTCTGTTCACACTGGTGGGATATATGGGCAATACGGATGAAAATCTGCATCGCAGCCTCTATATGGAGCGTCTCTATGCGGAATCAGATTACCCTGCTATACTTGAGGTGGGCCGATATGAGGAGGAGTCCGACCTGTCTATAGACTTGTTCAGGGCCAAGGCCATGCTCGCTCTGCCTGCTGATTCCAATCCCGCAGGCAGCAAGATAGGTGATCTGTTGTTCTGCTACAGTATCTCTGATGCCAAGGCCCTCTCAGCATCGCTTGATGCCATGTCCGATGACCAGTCATTGCTGGCCTCATGTCTTCTTGCAGGTGATATTGAAGCATTCAGGAACGCTATAGACCTGACAGCCTACAAGACCTTGCCTAAATTCTATATGCAGGCTCTGGTCATTGCTGGTGATGCTCAGGCCAAATCATTGTTCCCGCAGCAGTATGCTGATGAGCAGGCAACATATGACTCCTTCCAGGAGGCTCTGCAGCAGGTTGATTCTGAGTCGCAGCAGTTCCGTGCCAACCACACCTACATCAAGTTCCACGAATCCTATTTCTGGTTCTATACTTTCAAAAAGTAACTGTTCCCTAACAACCAGAGACTGGTTTTTCAGGATATATAAATATAAAAAAGGTGGCGGACCTTTTGGGTTCGCCACCTTTTCTTATGTATAAACTGTGATTAGCAGTTTTCAATTGCACCCTGGGCTGCAGCCAGTCTTGCGATAGGCACGCGGAAAGGTGAGCAGCTGACATAGTTAAGACCAACCTTGTCGCAGAACTTAACTGATGAAGGCTCGCCACCATGCTCGCCGCAGATACCGCACTTAAGGTCAGGACGAACAGAACGTCCCTTCTCAACAGCCATCTTAATGAGCTGTCCAACACCCTTCTGGTCAAGAACCTGGAACGGGTCAACCTTAAGGATCTTCTTCTCCAGATAAACCGGCAGGAATGAAGCGATATCATCACGTGAGTAACCGAATGTCATCTGAGTAAGGTCATTTGTACCGAATGAGAAGTACTCAGCACGTGCTGCAACTGCATCGGCAGTAAGAGCGGCACGCGGGATCTCAATCATAGTACCAACCTTGAATTCGAACGGCTTAACGCCCTCCTCCTCAAACAGCTTGGCAGCTGTAGAGCGGATAATCTCCTCCTGCTGCTCAAACTCGTAGTGCTTACCAACCAGAGGAACCATAATCTCAGGCTTGGGGTTCATGCCCTCCTTACGCAACTGGATAGCGGCGCCGATGATAGCCTTGGTCTGCATCTCGGTAATCTCAGGATAGGTGTTACCCAGACGGCAGCCACGGTGACCCAGCATCGGGTTGTTCTCTGACAGAGACTCAACACGAGCCTTGATCTGCTCCAGAGTAACGCCCATGGCATCAGCCATCTCCTGCTGACCCTTAGTATCGTGGGGTACAAACTCGTGGAGAGGGGGATCAAGCAGACGGATATTGACGGGCAGTCCGTCCATAGCCTTCAGGATTCCGTAGAAGTCCTTGGTCTGATAGGGGAGCAGCTTGGCAAGAGCCTTCTCGCGACCCTCCTTGTTCTCAGCAAGGATCATCTCACGCATAGCCTTGATCTTCTCACCCTCAAAGAACATGTGCTCGGTACGGCACAGACCGA
>Ga0310696_10000681_pt1 | contig 51579 bp, 39 predicted proteins | sample AusTroGonzalo_MG_4_FD_203885 | JGI IMG/M metagenome (GOLD analysis project Ga0310696, IMG submission 203885) | Bovine rumen microbial communities from tropical cattle in Woodstock, Queensland, Australia - Gonzalo_02 (v2) (version 2) | ecosystem: Host-associated > Mammals > Digestive system >...
GGAATCGTCAGTGCTGAGAGGCACGGCGCCGGCCATAACGGGATGCGGCTTGTCGTCCTTGGGCACGATCTCGAAGACGAGGTTGTCGAAATAGAAGAGCGAATCCATCTCGTCATCGCCGTCAGTGCAGAAAGAGAAGCCTTCGTAGGTGTGGATGCCGCCGTTGCCATAGAGAACGACCTGAGTGATCTCTTCAGTCACATCGCCGATCGTCAGTTCGACGCCGGTCTGGGTTCTGAAGTCCATGCTGTAGCTGATGTGCACCCATTCGTCCATGGACCAGGTCTTGCCGACCATTACCTTATAGCTGTCATCCTGCATGCCGCGGACGCCGAAGGTGCCGTCGCCCTTGTTTTCGATCTTAAGGGTCATGGGTTTGTGGCGGGCCGGGCAGGCCAGATAGACCGCGTCGCAAGGCGAAGCGCTATCCCAGTAAACGTCCATGGAAACTTTCACTCTGGCGTCTCTCGGGCAGGTGTCCACATAGTCCTTGGTGGTGCCGTCAATACCCTTGGAGACCACCGTGTGCATGCAGGCGTTGTCCGTGAAGGGCAGACCGTTGGTGACGTAGGCGCTGTTGACGTCGCGGCAGTAGCCGCCGTTCCTGACGCACCAGCCGTCCTGGTTCTGCAGATCGCCGACCTGCATGTAGGGTTCCTCGAAGTCTTCCTTGTAGAAGACAGAACCGGAGCAGACGCAGATCACGACGTCGGCCTCACCGGCCTCGCCGGCGTCGATGTGCATGATGGTGCGGTAGTAGTCAGACTCCATCTCGTCTCTCAGGATCTTGAAGCGGATCTCGTCTTCTTTTTCGCAGGTGCCGTGCTCGGTGACCATTTCCAGCCAGGAGGGATCATCCGGGAAGGAAGCGGTCCATTCGTAGCTGCCGGCGCCGGAGTTCTGGATGGCCAGAGAGCCTGTCTCGACGTCGAAGCCAACCACCACTCTGTCCTTGGTCAGGAAGAGCTTGGGATCGGCCGGCCTGTCGAGAACTTCCATCTTGAAGTCGTCGAAATAGAAGAGGGAGTCGAATTCGTTGCCGGAACCGTCCGTACAGAAGGAGAAGCCTTCCAGCTTCTTGTAGTTGCCGTAGAGTTCCAGGGTGTTGATGTCAGCCTCGTCGTCGCCGATCTGGAGCGTGACGCCACTGTTGGAACGGAAGTCCAGGGTGTAGGAGATGGGGATCCATTCGTTCAGGGACCAGCTGACGCCATCCAGCGGCGGACGATAGGAGCCGTCCAGCATCTGGTAGAGATAGAAGGTGCCGTCGTCTTTTCTCCTGATCTTCATACAGAAGGGCTTCATGCCGGCCGGGGTGGCCAGATAGACGTTCTGCGCTTCGGACTGGTCGTCCCAGTAGATCCTGTAAGAGAACTTCACGAGCTGGTTCTCGGGGCAGCCGGACATGGAGTTGTTCCTGATGCCGTCGTAGCCCTGGGCGCGCTTGGCGTGCATGCAGTGGCTGCCGTGCTGATCAACAACATAAGCCTCGTTGGAATCGGCGCAGTTGGTGCCGCGGACGACCCAGCCGTCCTGACCCTGGAGGTCGCCGACCTGCATGAAGGGTTCCTCGAAGTCTTCCTTGTAGATGATGTGTCCGGCGCCGGCCGTCACGAGGACGTTGGTGGAGCCGGCCGTGCCGCAGTCAATGTTGATCACGCCGCGGTAATAGTCCTCGTTCATGCCGGAGCGGTCAACGTTGAAGACGATCTTGGCTTCGTCTTCGCAGGTGCCGCTGGCGGGTTCGGCTATCGTGAGCCAGCTGCCGCCCATGGCGACGGTGGCGGTGTAGTCGAAGCTGCCGCCGCCGGCGTTGACCAGCGTCACTTCGCCGCTTTCAGCCGTCAAGCCGGTGTGGAAAGTGTCGTTGTCGATGCCCATGATAGGCTCGTCGCCCCTGGGGATGTATTCGCACTGGATGTCGTCGAAGTAGAACTTGGCGTCCCAGTCGTCGCCGCCGCTAGCTTTGTCGGTGCAGAAGGAGAGGCCGGTGAAAGCCTTGACGGTCACGTCGTAGAGGTTGTAGTCGGAGATGTCCGCCACTTCCTCGCCAATCTGGACGGAAACGCCCTTCATGGAGGCGAAGTCGATGGTATAGGAGATGTAGACCCACTCGTCCATGGGCCAGGTCTTGCCGCTGAACGCATCGGGAGGATTGTAGCTGCCGTCTCTCATCTGGTAGAGATAGAAGGTGTTCTGCCCGTCAGTCTTTCTGATCTTCATACAGAAGGGCTTGGCGGTGTCAGGCGTGGCGATGTAGATGCTGCCGGCGTTGGAAGAAGAATCCCAATAGACTTTGCCGGAAACTTTCACCACGGCCAGAGCCGGGCAGCCTTCGATGGGCGAGCTGTCAGCGCGGCCGCCCTTTCTTACGCCGTCGTAGCCGGTTGATCTGTAAGCGTGCATGACCTGGCTTTCAGCGAACTCGGGCTTTTCGATCTCGGCCTTGTTGTTGCTGGAGCCTGTGGAGCTTCTGACCATCCAGCCTTCCTGAGTCTGCAGGTCGCCCATAGTCATGAAGGGTTCCTCGAAGTCTTCTTTGTAGAAGACCGTGCCGTTCACCCAGTAAACGCTCACCACTTCTTTTCCGGCATCGCCGGCGTCGATGGTGAACTTCGCTCTGGCGTAATCCTTGTCGCCCGTGGTGGAGAGGGTCAGGTCCTTGGTGCCGTTGTAAGTGCCGCTAGAGGGGCTGACGGTCAGCCAGTCGGCGCCTTCGCTCTTGGTGATCGAGAAGGTGATGTCGCCTTCACTGCCGGCGTTCTGGAGAGTCAGGTGACCCTGGGCTTTCTTCTTAAGCGTCAGGCTGTTCGTGTCGATAAACAGGTGCGGGCCGGAGTAGCGCGGTTCAACTTCCACCTTGACGTCGTCGTAGTAGGTGACCCAGTCTTTTCTGGTGCTGAACTGCGTGGAGAAGCGGATCCTGACGGGCTGGCCATAGAAACTGCCGGACATGGGGATGTGGCAGGCCTGGGCTTCGCCGTTACAGGTGATCTCCCTGATGGTGTTGTCATAGTTGTCCCACAGTATGGAGATCTGGTTGGGCGTATTGTCCTTGTGGAGATTGGTCAGGGTAGCGCCCGTGGGGTAAGAGGTCAACTCGCCCTTCGTCACGTTCATGTGAAGATAAGCGAAACGGTTGGTCTCGCCGTTTACGGCATAGAGCGCCATAATATCGGTCTCGCTGGAGGCTACCACGGTGGCGGAAACTCTCACCAGCTGTCTAAGAGGATCTTCTGTAGACATATCGAACTTCGGGCTGAAGATCATGTCGTAGTCCGCCGAACCGCCGTCGGTCTGCTGCATTTTCAGGCATTTGCTGGAAATGCCGCTCTCGTTCTCGACGATGGTGGAGCTGCCGTCGTAGGTGGAAAAGAAGGCCCAGCCTTCGACGTTCCCGACCAGTTCGGTACCGGTCTCGTAGCTCTCGAAATCCTCTTCGTAGATGGTCACGGCCATAAGCGTGGAGGAAAGCGCCAAAAGAAGCGCCAAGAGAAGTAAACGTTTCATAAAATGAACTCCTTGGTTAATTGGGTGCGGCCTGTAAAAACAGGTCTAGGTAAGATAGGGAAATTTTATTAAAAGGCGCAATTTTTGTCAACTTGACTCAACTAAAAGCAACGCGATCCCGATTATGATAAAATTATTAAGTTAAACTCAAGATTTTTACGCTTATGAGACTCGGTTTACTCTCCTTTTTCTTCGCCCTAAGCCTCTCCGCCCTTGCGGCTGACACCGTCTTCTTCGGCGGCATGCGCCTTACCTACTCCGGCAAAGGCTATTGCGTCGCCTCCCCTTACTGCAACGGCGGACGTTGGGACGTATGGGACCTTAAAGTCGTGGACGAAGTCGCTTCCGCTGCCAAAGCAACGTTGACGATCCGTCCGCTGGAAAACGATCCCACCAATTTCTGCCTGAAGATCCGTTGCCTCAGCGCTCCGGCCCTGAAGTCTTTGAAGATCACCTTTCCTCCCGGCGCCAACGGAGTGGGTTTCCTGAAGGACCTCTATGTGGGCAGCGGAATGCAGAGCATAACCGTGATAGGCGGCGACCTTGGCTCAAACGAGGGCGGCGACGGCCTCGTATCCGTCAACGGGCCTGTGGAGCAGATAAAACTTTCCGGTCTGAAACGCAAGGATAAGACCAGCGGCGCGCTTTCCTACTGGGGCGGCAGCCTCTGGGCCGACGTCAACATCAAAGGCAGCCTCGGCTCCTGCCTCATTACGGGCGGCAATTATTCCTTCAGGCCCGGCTTTGACAACAAACGCCTGGCTTGTTTCAACGTGACCGGCAGCATCAAAAAATTCGCTTTGAAGTCCTTCCTTTTCAAGGACGCTTCCGGCCTTTCAAGCGCTTACGGCGGATTCGCCAGCGCCGATCTGACCGCCGGCATTTCCATCGACTCCCTTAACATTGCCGGAGGCGGCTGGCAGAACGGACTTGTCAAAGCACCAAGGATCGGGAAAGTAAGCATCAGCGGCCCCAATCCCGCAGCGACTGTCTGGCCGGCTCCCAAAGAGGAATTCGGCCTTCTGAACGCTTCCATAAGGTCTTTTAGCGAAACCAATCCCGACAACTTCACTAACTATTATCTGGGCGCCTGTTCTTTCCGTTCGGCAAACGTCATTGATTCCGTCATATCGGCGCATGGCAGCCTTAAAGGTCTGAAAGCTTCCGCGGACAGCGCCGGGGAAAGCGGAATGATCAGCGGCAGCTCGATTTACGCCGGCGTCGGCTACGACAACACTTACGTCTCCTCTCCGATCATCTTTGCCAACGCGCCTCAGAACGGCGTCATCCCTGTCGGCACCAACTGCGTCTTAACCCTGCCATTTACCGTCACCAATCTTCCCGCGGATACCGTTTCTTCAATTTGCGTTTCTTCCCGCGGCCTGGCCTGGGACTGCTTTATATCGAATGAATTCGACGAGGTCTTCTCAAAATTCGACCTGTGGGAAGTTTCCGGCACCAACTCCGTCAGCGGAACTTTCGTCTGGGATCCGGCTCTCGGAGACTTCGACTTCAACGGCGTGTCTTCCATAAAGCTGACCAACATCAAAATACGAGTCTCCTATGGCTCCTCCCCCATCCGCCATACGGAACTGCCTTTGACGCTGGAAGTCCGGCAGCAGGCGCAGGACACCGCCATGTCGAATTTCATCTCCTCCGCTTCCTCGTCGGCTCCGGTGCGCAAGGCCTATCCCGGCAACATCAGCTCGGTAAACTGCCGCGACGCCCGAAACAGCTTCTTCGCAGGCGGCCTTTTGTTCTCCAGCGACGGGGCTTCCGAGCACGCCACCTATATGGGATCCCTAAACGCCTTCAAGGCTTCCGGCTCGGCCAGGGGAAACCAACTTTACTCCAAAAAGAACATCAAGCTCGACAAATACTTCGATTACGAGACCAATGAAGTCTGGATCGGCGGCGCGCGTAAAAAGTAAATCAATCAGCAAGGAAAAATCATGCGCAGAATAAACGCTTCCCTCTTTGTGCTAATCATCTTCGGAGCTCTCTCGCTTTTCGCCAAAAAAGAGCGCGAGCAGACCGTCCAGTTCGGAAACATGAAAGCCACCTACTTCGGCAACGGAACGCTCGAAGCGATCCCTGTCATGGGAACTGACGTCTGGGATCTGAGGGTGACGGACGCCGGCGTTTTTTACCTTGACGGGACGCTTACGGTCGCCCCGCAGGGAAAATACGCCAAGACGCCCCAGAACGTCAAGATAAGGGAGATCTACTGCGACGGCATCTTAAAAACTCTCGACATTACTTTTCCCCCGGGCCTCGACCACGCCGGCTTTGTTCAGAACATCACGATAATCGGAAATATCCGCACCCTTAACGTAAAGGGCGGCGACCTCGGCTCGAACCAGGGCGCAGGCGGCCTGATGAGAATAAAGGGAAGGATCACCAACCTCAACGTCAGCGGCAAAGTTTTCCAGAACACTGAAAAGCAAAGGACCGAATACTGGGGCGGCAACGTCTTCGCCGACCTCATCGTGAAGGACCAGCTGCAGTACACCTCCATAAAGGGCGGCAACCTCTACTTCGATCCAGTTGCCGGCGGAACGCACGGACTCATCCAGTCGAGCGACAACATGAGGACGTTTACGGTCGCTTCGCAGATAGTGAAGGACAAATACACCAAAACGCCCGTCTGCTACGGCGGAGTGGTCAACGCCGACATCGTATCCTTGCTCGACGGATTGAAAGACATGCAGATCAAAGGCGGCGCCTTCTACGGCGGAATGATCCGCTCAAAATTCCTGAAGACATTTGCCGTCACCGGGTTCAAGACCGCCTCGGCTTATCCCGTGGACAGGAACTTGTGCGGCATAAGGAACGCCTATTTCGCCGTCCGCGACTACAACAAGACGGCTTTGAACTATACGAACTTCTTCGTCAGAACGATATCCGTCAAGGACGCCGACATCGTTGACACCATCATGACCTGCCAGGGAAATCTCTCCGAGATCAAAGTCTCCTCCAACAAGAGCCTCCCCTACGGCGTCATCACGAACTGCGTGGCCAGAGCCGGGTATTCCGGACAGATACTCGATTACAACATGCCGGAAGTCTCCCTGGACAGGACCGCGGAAGTCTCCACCAACGCTGTTTTGGAGATCCCATTCGTCGTCAGCAACCTGGTGGCTGAGGCCGAATACGAAGTGTACCTTCCCAACAAAGACCGCGCCTGGAGCGCAAAGCTGACTGACGGCGAGGAAGAATACGCGGGCTTCTCCAAGATCGCTCTTGCCGGCGCGGAAAGTTTTGAGGGCAAGATCATTTGGGATCCGGCCGAAGAGGAACTCTACTTTGGAAAAGAAAGCTCCATACCGGTGACGAACCTGACTTTGAGAGTTTTGAGGAAAGGTTCTCCGGAACTCTTCCTGGACATCAAGCCCAGAATAACCGTCCTGGGTAACAGCGACGGCACTTCTGAGCGCCATTACCCGACTGTCTTCGCCTACGAGGGCATAGTCGAGACAGTCGCCAACGAGAAAGGCCAAATAAACAGCTTAAGCTGCAGCGAAGCCTACGACTCCCTTTTCGCCGGCGGAACGATCATCAATGACCTCAGCAATCCCGCCCACGCCTCCTACATCGGGAACGTCAACACCGCTAAGTTCAAATTAAAGGCCCTGGGCAACATGATATTGTCCAAGGCCAAAACAGCCATCTCTCCCAAAACTTTCGACTACCAGAACAACGAAGTCTGGATCAGCGGGCAAAGGCGCGACAAGTAAGCTTATTTGCTTTTTGTCAGCGGCAGGAAGGCCTGCTCGTGCAGCCTCATGCAGAAGGTGTCAAAGCCGTCGCCCCATTCTTTCGGAAGCCTGATCAGCTCAAAGTTGCGGCGCATCCTGGAATTGCCGCCCTTGGCGTTCTTCAAAAACACCGTGAATTCCGAATCGCCAAGATCCATCAGCGGTTTGGTGAAAGCCTTGGCCTGGCGGAGATAATAAAGACATCTCTCCCTGCTGTCGATGGCGCTCGGGTCTATCATCTGGGAGGCCAGGAAAAGCTTCTTTTCTTCAAGGACGGGCAGGTCATAATCGCCGTCAACGGTCGTCACGACATCCAGTTTCGCGTGCTCGGCGCAGTAGCCGACTCGCACGACATCGCCTGCAGCCTCTTTAAAAGCTACTAGTTCCATAAACTCGTCAAAGGCCTGGCCGCAGACCATGTAATTGAAAGCCGCCTGGAAATTGTTGGTGAGCTTGTAGTCAACATAAACAAGCATTTCCCTGCCTTTTTTGTCCATGCAGATGTTTTCCACCGGGCAGATGACGGGAGACTTGGTTTTCAGCTTTTTATAGACCGCTTTGTCGTTGACTACGTAAACTTTTATGCAAGCGTCCGGCCAGGGGAAATGATTGGTAACGGCGTCGTCGCCGAGAAAATGCATCATTGTGACGGAAAGCGTCGCTTCTTTCATCACGTCCTTCAGGCGGAAATATTTTCCCGGATCGGCTTTGTGAGTCTCCTTGATCTTGGGCTTCTCGCTTTTCTTTTTGGCTTTGTTTTTCTGCTCTTCGTTCCAGAGATCAGCGGATTTTATTTTGGCGCTGACTTCATCATATTTGCTCTTTACCTGCTTGTATCTCATCTCCGCGTACTCGAGCGCTTCCTCGTCATACTCTTCTTTGAGTTTTTTGACTTTTTTCTCAACTTCGGAAAGCTCTTTGCCGCGGCGCGCGAATTCTTCCTTGGCGCGGGCGTATTCTTCGGGAGAGAGCTGCTTGGCTACCTGGGCGACGATCTGGGTGACGGTGGGGTCCGGGCCCGGGGCTATGTACGTCGGCGGAAAATAAACTTCAAACAAACCCTCTTTCAAACTGCCGGGGTTTTTGCAGTAAGCGCCGAAGCCCTCGCCGAATCCGGCGAATAGTTCAGAAGCGCACAAAAACGCAAGAAAAAACAATACCATAAAAGATCTCATAATTTTTAACGATGCCTTTCTTCCGCCCTTTCCCTAACTCTCTGTTTTCTGTACCGGGTCTCGCTGTCTTCTTTGTCCAGTTCGGATTTCCACTGCGCCATTGCGCCGGCCTCGCTTGTGGACGCCTCTGTCAAAGGAAAGAACACGCGCTTCGTCAAACCGTTTAAAAAGTCGTCATAATTCTTCGCCCAGTCAGCCCTTATGCCAAAGAATTCGTAGTCGTGCCGAAAGCTGGAATTGCCCTTGGCATTCTCGGCATATTTCCGCAAATTGCCGTTTCTTTCCAAGAACTGCACCAAGGCCCAACTCTGCCTTATGAAGCAAAGGCAGCGCTTCGGGTCCTGCATCTTCGTCGGATTCAGCATTTCGGAGGGCAGAAGCAGATCTTTTTCATTCAGCTTCGGAAGGGAAAACACCTTGTTGACCTCCACCACTTCCCGAAGCCCGGAAACTTCCGCTAAAAGGCCTTTGGCGACCGTGTCGCAAAGCTCCCCGTCCTTGTTGGCGACAAGCATGGCTTCGTCGCAATAGATGCTGGCGGCGGCGTAAGTTAGGGTTTTTACCAGCACGTTCGTCAGCGGAGGCGAGGCGAAAAGAAGAATCGAACGGGTCTTTTTGTCAACGCAGGTGTTGCGGACCGGCCAGATATCCTTTGTTTCGCATTTCAGGGCGTTCCACATTTTAGGGTTCGTCACGACATATACCCTGACCGTAGGTATAATGTGCATGCCGTTCGCCAGCATGGAAGCGACGGTGTGCGCTCTGGAGGAAGCCCTGGACAGCGCGGCGAAATTATAATAATTTGTCGTGAACACTTCCCGCGTTTCGGGCTTTTTGGGATCTGCCGCAGCGCTCTTCTTCTTTTCAGACTCCGCGAACTGCTTTTTGTCGGCTTCCGCTTCCTCAAGCTCTTTTTGAGATTTTTCCGTCATGGAAAGCAAAGCCTTGAGATCTTCTTCCATTTCCTCTTTTTCTTCGGAATCCTCATCCAGAAGCTCAAGCTCTTTCCTTTTTTCCTCCGCTTTCTCCTCGTAGTGGGCAATGTTGTTCTTTGCCGTTTTTATCCTGCTCTCGATGGCGTCCCTTTCCCTTTCGGATCTGAAATACTCCGCCACGACATTCGATCTGTCCCTGCCTGGGACGACGCATTTTTCAAAATAATAGATCTCGCAGCCGAAACCTTTGTACATACCGACCTTCGGGGAGGAAAAAGCTTTCTTCCAGTCGGCGGAGCCGGCCGCGAAAAGGCCGGAGGATATGAATAATAAAGTTAAAAAAAGACTGAGACAGTATCGCATATGCCAAGCCTCCTTTATTATTACATCTTTTATTTGTAATGCTCGCAGCCAAGGCAGCGCTTTTTTATTTTCGCGCTGCGGCGCTTGAAAGCTTCGAAGGTCTCTTTGCTTATCACATGCTCGACCCTGCAGGCGTCCTTTATCGCGACCTCTTCCGGAACGCCCAGCTCCATAAAGACCGCGCTCAAAACTTCGTGGCGCTCGTAAATTTCCTTGGCGATCCTTTCGCCTTCGGGCAGCAGGATGATGTGGTCAAAGCCGTCAACGTCGATGTAGCCCTGGTTTTTCAGGCGCTTCAGGGCGATGCTGACGCTAGGCTTGGAAAAGCCCATCGCTCTGGAGACGTCCACCGCGTGAACGCCGTCATCCTTGCTTTGCTGCAAAACAAGGATAGTCTCCAGGTACATTTCGGCGGATTCTCTCATGACTTGCGGTTCTTGAGGTTGGTTAACCACTGCTTCAGGGCGGCGTCCAGGGGCGCGTGATGCTCTTCGGGCAGCGTTTGGAAGATCTCGGCCAGGAGCTTGTCGTAACCCGGCCAGACTTCCTCGATGAAGTCCAGTCCCTTGGGCGTGATCTTTATTATGTTCTCGCGGCGGCTCGTCGGGTTAACTCCCCTGACGACGTAGCCGGCTTTTTCCAAGCTGTCTAACATCTTCGTTATGTTGCCGGGCGTGACGATCAGGTGGCTGGCGAGCTTCACCTGGGAAAGGCCCTTGCCGTGGTTCTGATTCTTGAGAGCGAAGAGCACGTTGTACTTGGTGGCGTTCAAGCCGTAGCCGGCCAGGTACTGGTTCACCTCTTTCATCGTGATGTTGTAAACCAGCGCGAAAACATAGGAAGTGCTTTCGTATTTGCGGCCCTTCCATTCGTAGATGCCGTACTGCTCAAGATCGATTTGTTTGGGTTTTTTGCTCATAAATTTATGTCCTCTTTTTCCCGGCAGGCGGTTTCCGCTTTCGCCGACATTTGCTCTTTCCCAACTTTAATAAAATGTTTCCGACCTTTTATTTTTAATTTGTTCGGGTAGGCGAATAAAAGGTCAGAGCCGCAAAAAAGTTATGCGGCTCTTTTTTTATCAAAGTTCCGTTAGAAGCTTAAGTTCTCTCTTTATCTCCTGTTTCAGATCAATTAGTTTCTCCGCTTCCTCGTTGCCGAAGTCGGTCTTCATGCGGATCATTTTCGTTATGATGTCGGAAGCGGCGATCTTCGTGAAGGGAACGCCGGCGCCGACTGCTTTCAGAGCCTCGTCGTAGAAATCTAAGATGACGTCCATCATCCTCAGCTGCTTTCTCGGCGAGCAGTAAACGTCGTTACTGTGGAAGGCGTTCTGCTGCAGGAAAGCCTGCTTGATGATGTCAGCGGTCTCCAAAAGCACGCGCTGACGGTCGGGCAGAGCGTCGGGGCCTACGAGTTTCACGACCTGCTGAAGTTTGTTCTCCTCCTGGAGAATGCGCATGGCTTCTTCGCGCATGGAGGCGTAATCCAGTTCCGGCACTTCTTTCTTCCACCAGGCCAAAACTTCCGCCACATATTCGCTGTAACTGTCGTTCCAGTTGATGGAGGGGAAGTGGCGCGCGGACGCAAGCGCTTTGTCCAAGGCCCAGAAAGCTCTTATATAGCGGCGGGTGTTCTGCGTCACGGGTTCCGAGAAGTCGCCGCCCTGGGGGGATACGGCGCCGATAACGGAGATGGAGCCTTCCCTTTCTTTTTCGCCTTCGCCCTGCGTCACTCTGCCGGCTCTTTCATAGAATTCCGCCAGACGGCTGCCGAGGTAGGCCGGGAAGCCTTCCTCCGCCGGCATTTCCTCAAGGCGTCCGCTGATCTCGCGCAGGGCTTCCGCCCAGCGGGAGGTGGAGTCCGCCATGATGGCCACATGGTAGCCCATGTCGCGGTAGTATTCCGCTATGGTGATGCCGGTGTAGATGCTGGCTTCGCGGGCCGTCACGGGCATGTTGGAAGTGTTTGCGATCAAGACCGTGCGCTCGATCAAAGGATATCCGCTCTTCGGGTCTTTGAGTTCCGGGAACTCCTGCAGCACCTGCGTCATCTCGTTGCCGCGTTCGCCGCAGCCGATGTAAACGATGACGTTGGCGTCGCACCACTTGGCAAGCTGGTGCTGGGTAACGGTCTTGCCAGTGCCGAAACCGCCGGGGATGGCAGCGGCGCCGCCTCTGGCGATCGTGAAGAAAAAGTCTATGACGCGCTGCCCGGTGAAAAGAGGCACGTTCGGTTCAAGCCTGCCTTTAGCAGGTCTGGGATGTCTAACAGGCCACTTCTGTGCCAGACGCAGGATCGTTCCGTCTTCCAAGCGGCCGATCTCGTCTTTTATCGTATATTCCCCTTCCGGAGCAAGGCTTGCCAGTTTTCCCTGTTTGTCGGGAGGAACCATTATCTTGTGGATTATGAGGCGGCTCTCAGCCACTTCGCCGATGATGTCGCAGCCCTTGAGTTCGTCGCCGACTTTCACCTTCGGGACGAAATGCCATTTCTTCTCTTCATTTAGCTTAGGCACGGAAACGCCGCGGCTGATGAACGTCCCGGTCTTTTCATAAATGCGGTCCAGAGGACGCTGGATGCCGTCGTAGAAACTGCCCAAGAGTCCCGGGCCCAGTTCCACGGAGAGCGCGCTGCCCAAGCCCTTGACGACGTCGCCCGGCTTGATGTCGGTCGTGTCCTCATACATCTGGATGGTGCTCATGTCGCCTTCCTGACGGATGATCTCGCCCGGAAGATTCAGTTCGCCGACCAACACCTGTTCGCCCATGCTAAGCTCGGCGGTGTCGGCGGCGGTGACGGCCGGGCCGTTCACACGATAGACCGTTCCCAATCTGATCTGAGTCTCTGCCATTTTTATTCCTCAAGTCGGCGCACGATAAGGTCACGCCACTTTTCTTCGTTGTTCTTGATAGCCGCTTCCAGGGTGCAGTCCACGGTAACTCTTCCCTTGGGGTCGCTCATGACGAAGCCGCCGGCATAGTCGCCTGACGTCACTTCCCTAAGCTTGGCGCCCTGCGCGAGGGACTTTATAGCAGCTTCGTCTTCCTTGGCGCAATTGACCGCCACTTCTCCCTCGAAGCAGCCGATGGCTTTGGCGAAGCAATTCTTCAGCCAGCTTTGGTATTTAACGCCAAGCGCGCCGGACCGCCCTTCTTTTTTGAAAATTTCCAGGGCGCTCTTCAATATCTCCTCGACGAAAGCCTGGCGCTGGGAAAGCTCGCGTTTTTTGCTTTCCCTCACCCTCACGACGGACTGCCTTTCTTTGAGGGCCAGAAGCTCGGCGGTGTTTTCGCTTTTGTAGCGCTCGCTGCGGTCAGCCGCCTCTTTCTTCGCGTACTCCACCTCGCGGTCCGCGATCTTCTTCGCGACCCTTACGGCGTTCTCCGCCTCGGCTCTGGCGTTCTCCAATATCTCTGAAAAAATCTTTTCCATAATTTTTTTAGAGTTTCAAGCCCAGTGACCTCTGCACGACGGCCATGATGTCCTCGACGGCTTTCTCGCCCGTGGAGTCCTCCACGCTGAGGACAAGCGGCAGATGCTTTCGGAAACGGTATTCGTCGAACTCGTTGCCCAGGGAATTGGCAATGCTCTGGGCGACCAGAATGAGTCCGATGTCCTCGTCCTGAAGCATTTTCAGAATGGCCGTCCTGGCTTCCTGCGCCGTTTTGACGACCACGCCGTCGATACCGGCGAAGCCGAAGCCGCGCACAGTTATTATGTCACCGACTATCTTGATTTTCACGTTTTTTTATTTGAAAAGGATCATGAAGGCGATGATCGTTCCGTAAAGGCAGATACCTTCAGCCAAGCCGAGGAAGATCAGAGAACGGCCCATCAGTTCGGGGCGTTCAGAGACGGCGCCCAGAGCGGCGGAGCCGACGATGGCCACAGCCGTGCCGCCGGCGATGGAGCCGAGGCTGACGGCGGCCGCAGCGGCCCAGAATCTCATGGTGTTGCTTTCCTGCTGGGGGGCGGGAGCCGTGATGGCTTCCTCTTCAGCAGCCTGGGCGTTCATTGGGATCGCCATGGGGACCAGCAAAACGGCCAGAATCGCGGCGACAAGCGCAAAACTCCTGGTAAAGCGGGATCTCAGATTACTTTTCATTTGTTACTCCTTATTTAAATTTAGATTAAATGCTAAACGTCGTCCACTCTCAAAGGATCGTACTTCACGCCGGAGCCTCCGAAGAATTTCGAGAAGAACTCGTAGTATTCCAGACGCAGGCACTGTATGAAAACGATCAGCCCTTCCAAGAGCATGACAAAAATATTTCCCACGATGATAGAGACGATGTAAGAAACTTTGGATGAGCCGCTGGCGCCCGGTCCGCTCCAGCCTCCCCCAACGTCGGCAAGGATGTAAACCACGCTCATCATGACGGCGTGGTTCATGCCGAAGGCGCCCACACGCATGAACGAGATGGTGTTGGTCATCAGGCTTAAGATTATTTCTACCGGCTTGAAGAGCTGCTCAGCTAAGCCTTCGTCTTCCGTCTCCTCTTCCTTGGCGGCCAGAAGCGCCTCTTTTATGGCCTTTCTCTTTAGCACCAAGCCCCAGACTATGTCGCCGAACAAAACGGCCGCCACGGGCACGATAAGCATCGCTACGGCCAAGCCTATGGAGAGCGTTCCCTTCCTCACGACCATGTAGTAGAAGAGCGCGATGGCGGTCCAGTAGAAGACGCTGCTCAAAAGCCCCCACTGGCCGAAAATAGCCTCGCGCCAATTTTTGCGCATGATCGCCTGCCAGACGTTCAGGAAGATGCCCAGCGTCAGAACGAGCGTGCCCACAAAAATAGCGCTGGCGATAAGCTTGATGGAATCCTCGGCGGGATGCAGCCAGAGCGCCGGGATAAGCTCCTCGTTGCCGAAGACGGAACCGTACATGAATCCGAAGAACATTGCCGAAACGCCCACGCACATGAAGAGCTTGCCGGTGTCGGCGAGCGGGGCGAGCTTCTTGTTGAAAGCGAAGAAGGCGCCCAGCAAAACGAAGATCAACCCCTGGCCGACGTCGCCGAACATCATGCCGAACAATACCAGGAAAGTGATGGCGACGAAGAGCGTCGGGTCGATGCCGTTGTACTCAGGATATCCGTAAGTCGTGACCAAAGGCTCGAATGGTTTCAGGAAGGATGGGTGATCGAATTTCGTCGGGACCGTGGCCGCGCCGCTCCTGACGACGCTCACGGCTTCGCCTTCCGCGTCCTCCGGGCAGGAGATGTCATAGATGAGCCGGCCTTCCAGAATGCCGGAAAGCTCTTCCGCGATCTTATCGGCGACTTTTTTCGGAACCCAGCCGCTGATGTAAGTCGTGCTGGCGGTCTTGCCGAAAAGCTTCATGGCTTCCAAAACTCTCAGGTGCGCGCCAAGCATCACTTTCCAGCGCGCGTAAAGCTTCCTGGCTTTGGAGCGCAAGGCGAGCTCCTCTCTTTTCAAGAGCGCTTCCTCTTCCCTGATCATCCAGAGCTCCAGCTCGATCTCGTCCATCGCCTCGACGGTCTCGACGGAATACTTCTCCGGGATCTCGACTTCGTTCATGAAGACGCTCTTCAAGATGCTGCGGACTGTGTCGGCGTCCTCTTTGATCATCAAAACTATGACGCTGGCGTCTTTCGATCCGAGCTTTCTGATCTCGGACACGGAGAGCGTATTCTTCAAAGCTTTCTTAAGTTCAGGGACGAACCTCAAGGGCATCGTGCCGGTCACGCACTCGAAATATTTCAAGCCTCTCAGTTCAGAAGCGGAAACGCCGGCCAGTTCAAGGCTCTGCAAAGCGTCCGAGATCCTCTTCAGATCCGACTCCCTGTCGTAGAAATCTTCCTTCTTCTCCTCCAGATCGCTGATGTCTGAGAGAAGCGCGGCCAAACCTTCCGAGATCTCCTTCGAGGCTTCCACAGGCGAAAGCTCGCCCTCGAAAGGCCTGTAAGCGCGGTCCGCTTCGGGACCGAGCCAGTCGGCGACTTTCCTAAGGGAGGTCTCCGCTTTTTCAAGCGAAGTCTGCGCGCCCAAAAGCTCGGCGGAAAGCGTTTCTTTTCCGATCGGATGGAAGAGGCTGCGGTCAATAAGATGCATGACTTTCCTGCGCACCAGGAAATTGCAGGCTTTCATCATATCCTGGTCAAGGACGACGCACTGCAAAAGGCTCATTTTCTCAGGGCGGAACATCATAAGGAGGCCTCCCTGACAACATTCTTGTTGACTTCCGGCATGACGAGCCAGCCCTTTTTACCTTCTCTCTGGAAGCGCTTGATCTGCAAGGCCGAAACAACGTCTCTGATCTCCTGCTGCTTCAGCATGAAGAGCGCCGTCAAAGGTCTCAAAGACAAGGGCGCGCCAGAATTGAGGATCGCCTTACACTCTTTCATCCTCTTTAAGCGCATCGATCTGAGGCAGGCGGTAAGGGAGGAACAATCGAACCCTTTGAAGGCCGGTTCATTCGAAAGCAGTTCGAAGAATTTCCTCTCTTCTTCCGCTTCCATGAGCTTAACGAAAAGCTTCTCATTGAAGGAGGCAGAAAGTTCGAGCATCGTCAGAGGCTGAATAGCCGGGATCTCCATTTCGAAGTGGTATCTCAGACGCACCATCTGCTCCAAACAAAGCTCGTCTATATACATTTTGAGAAGCTCGACGCCGCCGGACTTTTTAAGGCAATCGTAAAGGTTCTTGAAATAGCTTCTTTCGATCAGCGTCTCCAGGCGCAAAAGGCCAGCCGATTCTCCGGCCGATTCTATGTCGAGATTGAAGTCTTCCTCGTAGCAGGTTCCAGAAAAAGCGTTGCCGACCTTTCCGCCGGAAGAAAGGTCTTCCCATTTTTCCATTTTGAGAAGCGAATGCCTTCCCAGATCGTACAGATCGACGAAGAGCTCGCTCATCTTGTCTTTCCCGGCGTATCCCTGCTTGATCCTCAAAACTTTCTTTAGGTTCATGAGGTCGTAAACCCTGACGAGCTCCCTTAAGGCTTCCGCCGAGGCGCCGGATAAAAAGCGCATGTGCGTCAGCATCTCGGTGATGAAATTCTGCTGAAGGCTGTGCTCCACCATACGCAGAGACAAACTGCCGTCCCCGCGCTCCGTAATAAGCCCTTCTCCCAAGGGGAAGGAACCGAGATCGCCGACGGCGGTCTTAAGATCCGTTGTGCCGAGCAGCGTCTGCCAGTCGCCGCCTTTTAGCATGCGCGACTTGACAAAGTGGATCCGGCTGTTGAGAGCCGCAAATTCGCAGAGCCCAAAAATGCCCATTCCTCAGCTCTCCAGAAGGCCCTCCAGAACGGATCTGGCGATCGCTTCCTTCTTTTCGGAGAATTTCTTCTCGCGGTCAGACAAAAGCTTTTCCAATTCCGCCTTGTCCTTTTCAGCCGCCTCGCTCTCCTCTTTTATGATCCGCTCTTTCTCTTTTTCCAATTCGGCTTCGCGCCTGGAATCAGCCTCGGCCAGAATGGCGGCGGCTTTCTCCTTGCCTTCCTTTTTTATCAGCTCGGCCTGGCTCTGGGCGTTTGAGAGTATGGCGGCCGCTTCCTCTTCAGTTTTGATTATATCCTTGATGCTGCTCATTGCTCATCCTTCTCGTCTTCTTCGAACGTGTTTTTCCTGCTCCATCTGCGATACTCATAAACGGCATACCAGACGATCGCGACGAAGATAAAAACCCTCACCGCGATGAACGTCCATGCCATTACCTGTTCGTAAATGTTGTTCATTCTTTTTCGATCATTTTGATTCTAAGAGCGTGTCTTTCCTCGCCGGAAAACGGCGTTTTGAAAAACATCATGGCGATCCCGAAAGCGTCGGGCGGGAAAGTGTATTTGGCGCCCAAAACAAGAATGTTGGCGTCATTGTGCAGCCTGGTCATGAGCGCTTCGTCGCAGGAGCGGCACAAAGCGGCCCTGATACCTTCATAGCGGTTGGCGACCATGGACATGCCAATGCCCGTGAAACAGATGAGGAGCCCGAAATCGACTTCGCCTTTCTGGACTTTTTCAGCCACGGCTTTGCCATAAACGGGATAATGCACCGACTCCGGCCCGTTGCAGCCGCAGTCCACTACTTCCAGTCCCTGTTCCTTAAGGAAAGCAATGAGCTTTCCTTTCAGTTCGAAACCGGCATGATCGGAACCGATAGCGATACGCATAAGCAAAAAGAAAGATTATTAAATAATTCAATCCTAAATTATTTAATATTTTAGCATAATCCAAAATAAATAGACCTTATGCGCAAAATATGGTGGAGGCGGCGGGATTCGAACCCGCGTCCTGACGATCCGCACCAGCTGCTTCTACATGTGTAGTCGGATGATTGATTTTATCCCTTACCTAGCCAACCGACGGGCATTGGCAGGGAAAATCCCGCCTTAGATCTCGCCCTTTTCCGACGGGCGGAAAAAAGACCAGCCTGTTAACCTCGCTTCAGATCTCCCACAGGCGGAGGGGATAAGAAGCGTCGTTGCCTTTAATTAGGCAGCAAGAGCGAATTCGTTGTTCGCAGTTAAATTAGTGCCCGATTGATAACGCGGCCAACGGACCTCCGCGACATGCGACAGAAGGCTTGTGATCCCAGTCGAAACCGGTGCGCCCCCTTCTTTTTTGGATATTTAGTGAGGAGAGAATAGCATAAAGATGCTTTGAAATCAAGCATAAGAAAGGCAAGGCAGTCGCCCGCCTTGCCCGATTTGTACCTACTTTTACCTAATTGGAGCTAACTATGATTCGTGTTTTTGATTTTCTTTTTCCTGTTTTTCCAGCTCTTCCCTAAGTTCCTTGCATTTCGAGCAGCCGGAGCAGGAGCAGATCTCGCACTTCGGCCCGTGCTTCCCGAAGCCTTTTCTGAAAGCCAGGACGGCCAGGGCAAGGATCACTATAACGACTATGGCGCCTGTCATTTTTTCGCCCTCGCAGGATTGGGTTTGACTATCGACCAGAGCACAAGCATGTCAAGAATGATCGTGATTATGAAGGCCGCTGTGAATGAGTGCGTGTTCATAAATTTGCCGATCTGATAGGCGTTCAAAGCCAAGATATAGCCTACGAACATCTGAAAAGCAACGGCAAACCAGCCCCAGGCTTTGCTTCCCATTTCCTTGAAAGTGTTGACCACCGCCACGATGCAGGGCGGGATGAAAAGGTTGAAGAGCAGGAAGGCGAGCGCCACGGCCTTGTAATTGATTGGATCGAAGCTTTTGAAGAGCTGGGTTATGTTGGCGGCGGCGCTCCCGTCGCCTCCAGCCACCATAGCCAAAGTAGCCGTAGCCTGCTCCTTGGCGATCTCAGCGGAAATGCTGGCCGCCGTTCCCTGCCAGTTGCCAAATCCCAAAGGCTTGGTTATGAATGAGAGCGCTGATCCTATGGAAGCAAGAATGGAATCGTCCAGGTTCTCGACCACCGAGAAGTTCCAGCCGAAGGTCATCATGAGCGTCAGAACGACGCAGCAAGGGAAGATCACCACGCCCGCTTTCACAACGTAGCCCTTCACCCTGTTCCAGGTATGGATCAAAACACCCTTGAAAGTCGGGAGATGGTAAGCCGGCAGTTCCATGATGAAGGGCGCGGCTTCCCCGGCGAAGAGGCGGGTCTTTTTAAGCGCGATGCCGCTCAGCACGATGATCGCGATTCCGGTTAAGTCCATAGCAGCCGCTATCCACCAGTATTCCCTGAAGAAGACAGCCGCGAACATGGCTATGATGACGGTCTTGGCGCCGCAGGGAATAAAGGTGGCGAGAAGCACCGTCATTCTCTGATCGCGCACGTTCTCAATAGTTCGGGCCGCCATAACGGCCGGGACCCCGCAGCCTTTGCCAACCAACATCGGAATAAAGGATTTGCCGGAAAGTCCGAACTTCCTGAAGAGCCTGTCCATAATGAAAGCGACTCTGGCCATGTATCCGCAGTCTTCCAGGAAAGCCAGAAACAAAAAGACCAGTGCGATGATGGGCACGAAACCGAGCACTGTGCAAACGCCTCCTATCACGCCGTCATTGATGAGTGCATAAGCAAGCGTTCCCTCCTTTAGGCCTACCATCTCGCAAAAAGAGCCTGCCAGGGCGGCTACGCCGGGAATGAAAACTCCGAAACCTTTGCTGGGATCCGGTTCCTCAACTTCGGAAGAACGTTTGTACATAGAATAATCGCAGACCCACTTAAGCTCACTTTCCGCTTCCTCGTCTTCTTCCGCCGAGATCAGTCCATCCGTTTCGCTGACGTTTCCTTTCCTTATCTCGCCGGTATCTTCATTTTCAAGCCAGGCCTCGGCAGAAACAATCGCAGCCAGTGATTCATCCAAAACGCTGAATTCCTCTTCGCCTTTTTCTTTCAGAGCTTTCTCATAGGCGTCTTCGCCGTACTTTTCATTATAAGCCTCTATATAAGCAGCCTGCCACTTCTCAACGTTGGCGCCGTGCGGCTCGAATTCTCCGCTGGCCTCTTCGTAAGTCTTGCCTTCGTACCAAGGTATTTCAGCGCCGACTTCCCTCGTTTCATAAGCATGCTGCGTGAAGGGAAGGAACCAGCCGTCGCCTAGCAATCCGTCGTTAGCCCAATCCGTCAGTTTCGTGCCGGGGCCGTTGTCCGCCACCGCCACCCAGTACATGGCGGTCAAAGCTAAAGCGAAGACCGGCAGCGCCCATATGCGGTGCGTCACGATCCTGTCGATGCGGTCGCTGAAGCTCTCTTTCTGGCGAGCTTTGACATTGAACGTCACGCACTCGTCTATCAGTTTTTTAATGAACTCATAGCGCTGAGAGGTGATGATAGACTCCGCATCGTCGTCCAGTTCTTTTTCGCAATCTACGATGTGGTCTTCGACGTGCTCTACTATTTCGGGATCGATGTTAAGCTGCGAAATGATCTCTTTGTCCCTTTCGAAGATCTTGATGGCATACCAGCGTATGGCGTTCTTGGGAACGATACCCTGGATGGATTCCTCAATGTGCGCCAGCGCGTGTTCGACGGAACCGCTGAAGACGTGCGGAGCTTCGCGCATCTTGCCTTCCTTGGCGTAGTTGAACATGGCTAAAGCGCACTCTTTGCAGCCTGTGTTTTTCTGGGCGCTGATGCCCATGACCTTGCAGCCGAGGCGGCGTCCCAGTTTCTCCAGGTCGTATTTGTCCCCTCTTTTCTCTACCAGGTCCATCATGTTGACGGCTACCACCATGGGAACGCCCAATTCCGCCAGCTGGGTGGTCAGATAAAGGTTTCTTTCTATATTGGTGCCGTCAACGATATTCAGTATGCCGTCGGGGCTTTCCTTCACCAGATACTGCCTGGAGATGCGCTCTTCCAAAGAATAAGGTGAAAGCGAATAGATGCCGGGCAGATCCTGGATCACGAATTCCTTGTCGCCTTCGTAAAAGCCTTCCTTTTTCTCTACTGTTACGCCCGGCCAGTTGCCCACGTACTGATGGGCTCCGGTCAGGTCGTTGAAAAGCGTTGTCTTGCCGCAGTTGGGGTTGCCGGCCAATGCTATCTTTATGCTCATGTGTATTTCCTTTCTTACTTGTGCACGATTATTCTGGAAGCGACCTTGTCGTCGATCGCCAGACGCGTTCCGTAGAATCCCAGTATCATTTTCCCTCCCTGGCTGAAGATCACTTCGACTTCCACGCCTTCCACCAAACCAAGTTCCTGCAAACGATGGCGGACGTCATCGTTGCCCTGGATCTCCCTTACGCGGCCCTTCTCGCCTTTCTTTAATAATGTTATAGGCATTTATATTGCTCCTTGTTTATTTCGTTTTTATTATAGTTAGCCAAAACTAACTGCCACCATTATACCACATCCCTTTTGAAAGTCAAGAGGGGGTTATTCAACTATGAAGACGTGCCGCTGAGCCTTTTCCTTGCCGTCTTTGGTGATGATAAAATAATTTGTGAACACGCCGCTCTCTTCAGGTTTGCCACTCACGGCAGACAATCTTGCATTACTGTCTAGTTTCAACCCTTTTGGCAAATCAAATTTCAAACTCACGGCAAAATCGTTGGCCTTTCCAAATTTTTTCTTCCATTCCGACAACTTATAGTCATCCGAAAGCAAGAAGATAAAATTCTTGCCGACTTGTATCTCATGAAAAAAAGTCTCTTCCTTTTCATGATAGTACGATGAATAATTCCTAACTCTCGCCCTGTCAGCTTCATCATTTTTCCTAAGTTTTATCCTCTCCCCTACAGAAAACCATCTCCATTTCGAAAAGACTAGCCAATCTTTAATTACCTCCCTTCTTATGCCCCAAACATACCCTCCCGAAGCGAACTCTTTCCCATAAAGGGCCGAAGCGCTGATGAAATCATTTGACAGCACGACAGTAGTTGAAAGGTCATGCGAGGTGTTTCCCACTACCTTGTAAAGAAAAAGCCTGTCGCAAAAATTAGATATCGCAACCGGCACGCCCGATCCCTTTTCCCAAGAAAATCTCACATCCGATACTTCCTTGAACTTTTCCCCTAAAGAAGGTGAATACAATTTGGGATCTTGCACCAACGCGAAAAAGGAGATCTGCTGTAAAAAGTTGTCATCAACTGACAGCGCAACGTAAAAAGGGGCAAGAAGAGCGTTCTTCAGTTTTTCACTGTCGCAAACATAATAAAACTTGACCTTCCCAGGAGGCAGCTCGACATAAATTTCACCTATCCCGTCAGGTTCATACGGAAGTTCGCAGCTAATTTCCGGCCTTATGCTGTCAACTTTGGCTTTGTTTAGGAACACGTCCTCCAAAAGCATTTGCACTTTAAGATTACAGCTAACATTAGTTCCCGTCAAATTTATAGCATAAAAAACATTTGTTACAACCGCCCCGCCGCTATAATCGATCTCCTGTATCCCCGGGGTAAGATATACCAAATTCGGCACGAAAGGATTGGTCCCGGAATACATTTCATCCAGATTAGTTATCCCATCACCATCCGGATCGCCTTCGGGAGAATCCAAAGCGCCTTTATCTAGATTGTCAACCGGCTTGGAAATAACGATGCAATTTTCTCCAGAGTCATCATCTTCAAATTCATCATAACATTCTTGGAGTTCGGAAGCTTCTGCAATCACTCTCTCATTCCACCATTCAGGCAATCTTCCGGCTTTCATAGCCTCAGCTATCCTTTTTCCTTCAACAGGAGAAAACACCCATGAAGCGTCATCGTCACACTTTTCTTGTTCATCTCGTTCAGCGCGGACAGCAGTATTAGACGCTATATCTGGCAAAAGCAAATATCCAGGATAAAGAATCCCTCCCTCAGCGTCAGCCCCTTCATAAACATCACCAACTCCCAACAAAAGATCGCTTCCAACCCCGTCAGAACTATCATCGGAAATATTTACCAAAACCGGAATCGCATACTCATTGGTCACCACACTATTCGACGCGTAACTGTGCCTGTCTGTATTTTTCTCTCCGGCGCATGCACACAATAGTACTCCAATAATGATTGGAAAAATATAACCTAATTCCCTATTCATTTTCAATCACCTTGATTTCTCCGGTGCCAATCTTGACAGAAGAAGGAACCGCAGGAACAACTGTTATTCTATAAGAAGTCGTGTCAGAGTGATTACCATTTAAACCGTTTGCCGTAATTTCAACATCAAATATTCCTATCTCTTTTGGCACGCCGCTTAACATACCATCACTGCTTAAGCTTATTCCTTCGGGCAATGTTCCTAAGTATTCCCAGAAAGCAGGAACATCCCTTTTAGTTAAAAGTTCTCTACATAAATAAATATCTTTGCTCACTTCCAAATTAGCATTAGTATCGCATATTATGATTGGAACATCTAAAGGATCATCAGGATCTGAATTCCTTAAAAGCTCCTCGATATCATTGAAACCGTCATTGTCACTGTCCGCTTCCCCGCTATCGTTAGGATCGATATAAACGAACGGAACCGGCTCGCTGAAATAGGAGTTGCTGTCAGAATCCTCCGCCCTGATCATACACCAATATTTTCCAGTTCTAGGCGGCATCCAAGTGTAAGACGTTTCCGTCGTAGGCATATTCGTAAAAGCTCCGAAACTCATAAATCCTATTCCGACAAAATATGTGATTGGCGACGGCTGCTGTTGAGGAAAAGACCAGTCAATTTGTATGTGGTTTGAAGTTTGTATAATACGATTAATATTGATTGGATAATGATTGTTCTCAAATGAATTTGTAAGCGTTTCATAATGGAAAGTAACAAAATAATGATATTTAGGTGGTTTCCCTGGCGTAAAAGCAACACTTTTTAACTCACTTTTACTAGAGTTATTTGTAATGCCGTTCGTTTCAAACACAAGAAAATGAGTCTTCTTCTTATCAAAAGAAGAAGAATATATATCGCTTCTTAAATAAGTTGTTATAACATTGGTGATTGTTCCGCTAACAATTATATTCTTTGATACTTCTTTTTGAAATCTCAAATAAACCATTTCAGAATCAAAATATAATTTTAAACCGCCATAATAACAGTTTAAATTTAATCCTTCTGTTTCGTGAAACGGCTCCCACTTAGCCAAGTCATATGAATACTGTAAATTCAGATTAGCAAAATTTGGGACCGAACAATTCTTAACAATTTCAAATCCAGCGTTGTAACGTATAGCATACACGTGAATATTAAAAGCAAATAGCATTGCTACAAGAGTAAAATAAAAGGATAAATTACTAGTGAATTTATCTTTATAATTATTTATTTCAAATATTTTCATATTACTAAAAATTTCTTCTGATAATAAAAATGTGCTCATTAGTTAAAGTAATTTTACCGTCAGAAATGACAAAACGGTTGGTGTAAGTTCCGGTAGGCATATTGCGATTTTCGACACCTATGTAAAAAGGGTAAAACTTGTCGTTATAAGGTTTCTTTTTAATTATTCCTTTCGGAAGAGGCTCTATAAAAAACATGTTGAAAGGCGGTTTATCATAATATGTCTTAGCATGCAAATTAATATAATTATCATCGAATTCATACTCCCAATCAAAAGCATCAAACTTCGAACTAGGTATCTGAATTTTATGATATACAATTTGGTTTTTTAACTTAAGTTTTGCGTCGTCTTTTGGTCCAACTTCTTTTCCGATTACAAACCATTGCCAATCAGAAAAAGAGGCGCAGTTGCTTTCTGTCACCTTAAGCGCTCGCCAAAAAAATATGCCAGGAGCATTATAAGTATAAAAATCGTTGTGTTCATCAATCTTTGCTTTAAATTCGCCTTTCAACTCTAAAAAATTACATGAGTTTAATTGTTTGGATTCGTCATTGTATTTGTAAATTTGAACGTTGTGAGACGAAAGATTTCCATCGCATTTATTAATCTTCCCATCATCTTTCCATTTAAAATTTATTCCTTTAAGCAAGCAAAAACGCGATCCGTTTTTAGGAGAAGTTATAATTGGCTTGCCCGGAAGAGGACATTCATAATTTACTAAAACCGGAGATACTCTTCCTATTTTTTCATAAAGGTTTTCATCACGCAGATCTTTTTCAGCAACTCCTTCTATCTCTTTTAATTTATTCTTTGCAGAATAACAATCTATATGGATTTGAAAATAGCTGGGCAAATATTCTGTTTTGGCCAAAAAGGCAACCGTTTCTTCTGATTTGGGTGAAATATCAAAGGAAAGTATTTCACCATATTTTTTTGTCTTATAACCATTTTTCACTAATTGTAATCTTGGCTTGAAAAGGTCCTTTGTCCCATCTGAATAATCAGATAATTTCAAATGGACTTTACGATTAGTAGTCGAGTTGTTAATTATAGAGAAATAACCTTTCGCGACAGCGTTATTTTGAGGATCGACTTTAAAATAATGAGGACCTATCGCCAAATCGTTGTAAATTAGTGGATTAGTGTTATATTCTGCTTCTTTGGCATTATTAAAACCATCTTCATCTGGATCTAGAATAGGATCTGACAAGGCTTCAACTACATTCTCATAATTATTCGTTAAAATAAGCATCTTATTCAATATTTTTTGATCTTGAGAATCCAGTGTTTTAAACTGACTAATTTTATCGGTAAGCTCATTCAGCTTGTATTCAAATGCTCTTTTTTGAGAACGAACAATATCTTTCGGTATTTTTTCAATATTAGTGAACCTCTCAACATTTCTCAGTTTTTGTAATGTGCCAAGTCTGTTCCCGTCGTCGCGATCACTATCGCCTTTGGGCAACAAGGACCATAAGGCATCGGGTAACAACGCATATTTTGGATATATTATACCGTTTTTTCCAGCTCTTGCCTCATACATATCACCGCTTTGTAATTCTATTTCAAGCAGTTCTTGATCTTTGGATTCGGGAGCATAATACGGAACTGTTATCTTGATAGGAAAATCTTCGCGATTTATATAATTTGTATAGATTATATCAGCAAAAGAATGCAAACTAATTATCGTAATTAAAATTATAATTTTTAATTGAATTTCCATTCTGATTATTTCCATGTTTTATGTATTATTGGTTGAGGAGATTTTTTAAGGCATTATAAATAACTTTATGTCTCCCATTATAATCCTTTAAAACTAATTCATCCATAATGGTATGCCTTAGTCCAGATTCTTCGCCCTCACAATCACTCCAATTCAACGTTCCTCCGATGTTTGATGAGCAATAACTAACAATACCATCACCTTCTCCGGATATATAACAAAGCGGAGAATAAAGGTCTCTTTCTATTTTACTGTAAATAAATTTTTTATAGTTTAAAGTTCGTATAACATCAGGAAAATTACTAATCCTAGATAACACATATGATGTACCCCTCGATAAATGAATTAAATTTTCAGGAGACGTATCATTAAAACTCTTGAAATAACGTGCTAAGCCTACAGTTGAATTGCCAAAAACTGAACCGCAAAAAGGAGTCCCTAAGCATACTAAGCCATTCAATGAAAGAGCAAAAGAAGCATTTATTTGAATTTGCTTTACACTTAACAATCCTCCCATTGAATGTGCCATGATCACCGGCCCTAGAAACCAATTTTGAGTTTTTTTGTTATTAAAAGCGTTTAGCGAAGAAGCCCCATCGCAAAAAGATTCGTAAGAACCTATTTCAGAATCCCAAGGAAAAGGGAATGGGATAGCAGGCTTAAATTCATCCCAAGAAGAGACATCTTTATAAATGTTATAAAAAGCTATTCGATTCCTCTTGATCAAAGTAATATAATTATCATGTTCTTCTGTTGGCTTTGAACTAATTCCATGCACCAGTAACAACGGCCTTACCTTTTTTAGATTAATGTTATATGAAATCTCATTGCTTGAAGACCCGCTTTTTCTCTTTACCATAAAAAAGGAATATTGAACGCCGGTAAGATCGTTCGTAACATAGAGCCTATATTTTTTTGAAATCTCATTTCCGTGTTTATCTAAAAGCTGCACTTTGTTTATGTTTCCCCAATCACAATCGTCAAAGGAGATTTTATAATCAAGTTCGGAAGAGCTGTCCACTTCAAAACAAAATCCACTTTTTCCGTTTGATTCAAAGTAATAAACGTCAGAGTCATGAACCGCATCATTAAAAGTTGGTAAAATCGTTCCGGATACTTGATCATCAAAGCTAAGTTTTTTGCAAAATGTAACTAAATCCTCATCTTCCCCTTTCTCGTCAACAGTTTCATCCCAAAGGCAAGTCAATGTCAAATTAACAGATGTGTGGCAATTCTCATTAGTGCTTCCTAATTGGAATGAACAGTTTACTAAGCCCCGCGAATTTTGAGTAATATTTGTTGAATTCGCACAAACAGTTATAAACGAATCGTTTGTTGAGATGTTAATCCAATTGCCTTGTATGTTGGGTGTTGTTTCTATAACTCCGACAAAACTATTGGTTAAATGGAAGGGAGAGAACCGAAGTGTCATATTAGATGGAGGAAGGGGATCTTCCGGCGGCTCTTCGTCACAAAAGGCGTTTTGATTGAAAAGCAAAAGCAACAAAACGCCAAATGAAGCGATTAACACCATGTTATTTCTAAATAGCAAGTTCATTTTCTTAATCTTCCAGTATTAAATAGAAAAACGTCAGTGGTTCTTCAGTTTCTTCCTCAAGATTTAAAAAAACGCAACCCTCGTCATAACTAACCCAATAATTCATCTCGGGATTTTGAGCAGGAGTTACAAGCACCATTGTGTCTTCGGAAACATTTAGCCTGATTAGTTGTTGAGAGGCGTTGGGAGGAACTATTACTTTTCCTTTTTGACTTGAAGAAAAACTGAAAAAACTCTCTGCTTTGATCTTACCGCCAGGTGAAGCTAATCTTAAATCACCGTTCTCACTTCTTATATGGGAATTGGTATTTACCATGACAAGATCTGAAGGAGCATTGGTTAATCCCACCAGCCAATTACCATTGTTAGGAATATACAAATTGGTAACCGTTAAATCTCCAATTATATTTGTGCCATCAGTAGTGATTAACTTGTCTTTTAATGCTTGTGTTAAACTATTCCATGTAATGCTCGGGGTTGTCCCAATGACATTTCCAACATTGGCAGCAGTTAATACTTCAGATCCCTCTACTGAAATATTGCCTTTTTCTACCACCAATCCCTCCTCAGTAAACGTGAAGCTTTCGTCATCGCTGAATTTAAAGATTGACCAAATATCTTGAGTCGTGTAAGTTAATGACCAACAAGCACTCAAATATTCATAAAAACATTGTTGAGGAGTAAGCCCGGAACGAGGTGTCGGTTCATAATCGTCGTCTGAATCCGAATCATTTCCACCTCCCCTAGGCCCATCAGAAGCGCCATATGGTTTGTAGAACATTTGGGCATGTATATACGTAAAGCGTAGCATTGCCGGGTGCTTTCACGCAAAGCAAATAATCTCTATCCGCTGAAATTGGTACGGGTGATGAAAATGAATAGGTGATTCTGGGAAAATTCGAAGTGTTTATTGAAGCGGCAGGATACTCATTTATTTGCGGAATACCTCCGTTAACTTCACAAGCAGCTATGTAAACATTTTGTGGCAGTAAAATCCTGGTAACATTATCGCAATATAAAGTTACGGTTTCAAGCTGAGTGTCGCGCGAAACGCGAAATGTATTACCTGCTCTATTCCATCCGCCATCAACAGCAGGCTGCCAGTAGCTTGCTCCGGTGGTAGGCTCTATCATACCGACAACGGGAGAGGATTTTGCGATGACAACGCTGCCGTCTTCATTAACTTTTACGGCAGACGTCAGGCTACTGCACAATTCGTTCAGCTGGTTGTAAGCGGTTGTCAGGTTTTGCAGGGAAGTTTGCAAGCTTGACTGCGTAGCTGATATTGAGTTTACTGTATTTTGAAGAGTTGTCAAGCTGGCGCTTAAAGAGGATAAAGAAGCGCTCAATGCTACGACTTGGTTAGAAACTGCAATTAATTGTTCCAATGTGGCGAATACCGACTGTTCAGGAACCGAACGATCTCCCGCAGCAAAAATCAGATATTGCTCAAATTCGTCAGTATCATATGCGTCGTAAAATAGATTGGCGTTGTTGTCAAACCTGAAGTTTGAATTGGACGTTTGAAACAAGTTAGAAAGGCATTGGAATTTCTCAGGAATGTCGTATTCCAGTTTTGCTAGTCTGGAGGTGACAGAGATATATTGATATTTAATATGTTTGGCAAATTTATCTATATCTGAAACTGATTGCGACAAGTATGTTCTTAACTCGAGGTCTTGACAAAAGTCATCGTTTTCGGCTTTTGATGTCATGACAGTCAGAAACAAGGATATAAATACTATTATACATACGCTTTTTCTCATACATCAACTCCTTGAATATTACAATGTTATTTGTATTTTATTTTATATAACCAGATCTTTTTGGCCAAATGCTCGAAAGCGAATCGTCACTCAAATAAGTTGAAGATTTCACATTCATATTATCACAAAAAATATACTAAAAGTCAACTATTAATTTGTTAGCAGAAAACTTTTTTATAACAAATACTTTTTAAATCTAAGCTTAAGTAGTATTTTTGAAACGTCTCTTGGCTTTATCAGGATTCTCAGCACTCTATCATCATTCAATTTTGTGTTTTTCGCTTCGGCATTTTCAACCAACATTTCATCTAACAAATAACCTTCTGGAATATAAATAAAAACTAAAAAATCATTTGGTTGTTTTTCCAGAGTTAGTTCAAGGGTGTTATCCTGGAAGATCTCTCCTAACAATTCTACCGCACCGCAGGACACATGTCTAGTTGAGCCTATATAACACGGGATACCAGTGTCTGGTCTAAGAGATAAAGTCTGTGATGAACCAACCTCTAGGGAGTCTAATTTTATAGAACCTTTAACCTTTCCGCAGAATCTGCCTTGCCAATAGTCTTTGGCCCAATAATCAAAAACAAGATATTCCTTGTTGGGATCAAGTCCTAGCTTCTCAAAAGACATTTCAACGCTTTCAAGGTTCCATAAAGCGTTTCTTTGCACTTGGCACCAGTTGCCTACTTTGCCCTGAAAATGGAATGCCCATAGAGAGCCGAACGGAGCTCCTTCATTTGTGTTTTGAAAAGCTCCAGGACTTTCAGCATCAGCAGAATCTTGATATGGCGGTGTCCACTTTATGTTAGCGAAAGCCGGTTTTGAAAAATCGATCGTCCCTGTTTCAGCCGGAAATGTTTTAATAGGCGGAAGACATTCCTGAATAATCGATATCTTATCTTCTGTGTAATCACTTGTTTTGTCGGTAATCATAAAAACGCCTCCGCACAAGGAAACAGTAGATAAAGCCATGCGAGCCCATGATGATTTCGTGCTAACGCAAACATGATCTGGATCCAATTGGAATAATATTCTTTGCAAAGGCCAATAGCGCGCAAGATCGTAAGTTTGCTGAAATAATCTTTCCCAATATTTATTTGAATCAATTCCTATACGCATCGCATCGGCATATCCGATACCTTCCGCAAAAACACCCCAACAAGGAAGGAAAAAGACTTTTTCTCCTATGGCAGTGCGCACCGATGAGAAAAAGTTTCTAAAACGCTTGCGTGCTTCTTCGGTGGTCATTAGGCCGTGCTCTATGGCTGTACCAAATCCGTCATAATAATTGTGTCTTAGTGAATCGACCTTTAAATATTGAAATCCGCATTCAATGAACTTCTTCCAAATCGGTGAAAAAAGGGCGTCAATAGTTTCCTGTTTGCCGTTTATTGGATTCCTGATCCATGGTGCTCTTAATAAACTGCCGTCTTCTTCTTTCAACAAAAAATTGAAATTATTCGTCCCTGGTTCATATGAGCGTATATCTGTGCTCATCCAGATGCCAGGGCGTAAACCTCTTTCTTCGATCAAATGAGCCGCCTCTCCTATACCGTTAGGGAATTTCTTGCTTTTCCCAAACCACGAACTTGTAAGATCCTTGTCCTTGGTTATGCCAAATTCTCTTTCTTGAAAGCCATCATCAATCTGCAAATATTCCAGACCATATGGCTTAAAATTTGCCGCTAAAAAATCGGCCGTATTGGTAATCGCAGCAAGGTTAACGCTAGTCCTATAAGCCATCCATGAGCACCATCCGGATATAGGTTCAATATTAGGCTGTTTTTCGGATGGAGCATAATAATGCCAACCCAAATGTTCCTTATAATATCTTGGTTGAAAAATAATCAGCCATGGAATATTCGTTAGTTTAACTTTTATCTTAGCCGTATTATCAAATTCGCTTATTTTATCGTTTGTCCATTCCCATCTCTCGTTTGACCAGGTTACAAGAAAATCATTTAATCTGTCATAAAGTCCGTTAACTCCATAAATAAGCGGCTTTCCAAACTGTCCAAGGATAGCTTCTCCTTCTTTTGCTCTCCTTGGACGCATACACATTCCTTCACTAGAAAGATAAAAAGTTATATTGGCTTTACAGCCTTGTTCATCTTCGGTGCCAAGGAATATTTGTTGCGTGAGAGGCGTCGTCAAAAGGCAACCGTCAGAAATCTCACGAAATTTCAGCTTTGTTTCCGGAGGGACTTCGACCTTAATCAGAGCCCTGCCATTATATTTCAGAAAAAGCTCACCTGTGCTTTTATGATAATCGACCTTTGCGTAAATAGCCGGAGCAACTTCGGCAAAAACATTTGCCGAAAGAGTAATGAGCAGGGTGAAAAGACAAAGTAGTAATATGTTTTTCTTCATTCGCTTAAAAAAAGCGGGATCGCTGGATCCCGCTTTTTTGCTTGGTTAATGCAAGAATTAGTCCCAGAAATGGCTGGGCTTGCCGTCTTTCGTTATGACGGGAGAGGACTGGTTGCCGTACTTGTCCCAGAACTTCATCTCGAACTTTTCTTCGGTCTGCATGGCGGCACGCATTTGCTTTAAGGAAAGCGTGGCGTCTTTCACGCTGCCGTCCAGAGGATACATGTGGCAGTTCGGAGTGTCGAGGACTTTGTATTTGAGGCCCCAGTAGGAAACGAGGACAAGGCCGTCGTCGTCATGGATGCGGATGGTGTCGCCGTCTTCGTCCAGTTCGTAGGTGGGAGGCGTTCTGGGAACGGAACCCTTGATCTCGTTGAAGAACGGAACGGAGGAGAGGATGTGGCACTCGATGCGGCTCCAGACCGGCTCGTCGCGCTCGTCGAAGAAGGTGACCTCGGGCGTTCTCTTGGTGGGGTTCTCCCAGGAGGTGAAGCAGCGGTTCATGATGTCATAGGAACGGGCCATAACGCTGTTGTATTTGTCGCCCTCAATGTGCGGAAGGCCGAAGCCGTGGCCGCCTTCGTGCATGTAGGCGCCGAGCGTAGTGGCGGCGTGGCCGTACTGGACGTCTCTCCAGCAGGAGTCGTTGAGAGAGGTGGTGATCGGCGTGTTGTTGGTGAAGCACTGCACGACTTCGTCAAGGCTGGCGGGCCAGGAGTAGAGGCCGGTGGCGCCGAACTGACCGAGCAGCGGGCCTCCCAGAGCGGTGCCGCCGCTGACTTTGCCGTCCACGAAAGAAGCGGTGTTCGGAATGCCGAAGACGCGGCGGAATTCGCCGCCTTTCCTGTCTTCGCCCAAGATCTCGCAGAAGTTCTGATAGAGCTTGCCTTCGTCGAAGCTGCCGTCAGCACGTTTCCAGGAGCAGACTTCCGCTTTGGTGTACTGGCTGGTGATGACGTTGATGATGATCTCGCCAGATTCGTCGCAATTGAAAGCAAAGCACCTTCTCGGATAGCCAAGGCGGTACATGGAATCACCGGTGAAGGACTGCATGAGTTTCAGGCCGGTCGTGAATTTCTTTCGCCAGAGCTCACTGTCCTTGTACTGCGGATCGTTTTCTTTGTCTAGGTTGGAGATGTAGATGTGGTCTCCGTTCTTATCCACCATGAAGTAAACGTAGCAGAGGTAATCGGTGTTGGGGCGTTCGTAGATCAGGCGGATCTGGTTGGATTCAGTGCGCTCTTTCGTTTTGACCGTGACGGTCAGGGTGTTGGTGCCGTAAACGAGTTCCGGCCAGACTTTGTAACGTCTGGAAAGGCCGGTGCCCTTGATAGTGCGGCCGGTGGTCTCGTTCTTGACGAAAACTTCCGGGACGTCGTTGAAGTTCTTGTAATCCTTCCTGGAGCATGTGTAGGTGCCCCTGATCAGAGGAACAGGGTAAGTGATGCGCTCGTAGTCTTTGAAGTTGCCGATGGTCAGGCCCTGCTGGTCGGTCTCGGCGTAAACGCTAGCTGATAAAAAGGCCAAAAGAGAGAGTGCTAAGATTTTTTTCATGATAGGTTATGTATATTGGCGGTTATTTCTGTTCGGTTTCTTTCGTCACGGCGATGGTGTTGAAGCTTTCGCCGGAGAGCTTCTTGTTGATGAGGTGGAGCTGATGGTACTGCTCCTGGTCGAGGACCGCGGGCTCCAGCTCGGAGCGGTAGGTTATCGTCCACTGGCTGCTGCCTTCCTCATGCTCGACACTTGTGGTGAGGTATCCCAGCTGTCCCGGGAACTCGAAATTGCCGGACGGCATGAAGAGCGCCTTGGTGTACTCTTTCGGGAAGGTCAGCTTGATGACGGTCTTGTTCTTGCTCTTGCTGCCGGAATAGAAGGGATAGATCCTGGTGGGCTTGGCGACGCTGTTGCCGAATCCGAAGCCGTAGAAGGGTTTCAAATAGATCGTGTCGCCGTCCTTCTGGACGTAGTTGTCAGTCTTGACTTTGATCTTCGTAAGGCCGGGATATCCGTTCGTGATGCGCTCGAAGTTTTCTATGATCTGGGCGCCCCTGGCGATGCCGTCGGCGGCCTGGAGTTCTTCCCTTCTCACCATCTCGGGCAGCGTCTCGACGACATCCCTGACAAGGCTGCCGTAGGCAGCTCCGCCGAAATTGGAGACGCGGGAAATAGTCGCGGTAAGATCGTCGTCGACCGTGATCTCATAGACGGTGTCGCGGTCATAGGCGAATTCCTCGGGCTGGTTCCTCAAGCTGATGTTGCCGTTCGAGAGGTCGAGGACGACGGTGCGGTCCGGGCCTTTGGTCTCGAGCATATCGTACTGGCTGCAGCAGTTCAGATAAACGGTCTTGCCATTCAGGTAGATCTCGACGTAAGCATCGGTGAAGATGGATCTCTGCGGCAGCATGAAGAAGAGGTTCTGCTCATAGTCGAAGGGATCCATAGAGCTGGCCAGGAGGATGCTCGGGTTGAAGCCGACGGATTTCAGCATGGCGTAGAAGAGCACAGCCTTGTCGAAATCGTTGCCGTAGCCGTCCTTTAAGATCTGGTCGGCGTCGCTGATGGCGTCCAAGGGCAGGCTCGTGAACGAGGGGCCGTCTTCACGGACGTTGATCTCGATGTAGTCCCTGATGGCGATGACTTTCTGGCGGAGAGATTCTTTGCCTTCCGTTATCTCTTTGACTTTGGCCTCGGTTTCCTTCTGGTTGGTGGTGGCGCGTTCGACCTGGGCCTGGAGCTTCGCGGCGTAGTTCTTCCAGCCGCCGTTCATGTAGCTGTCCTTGGCGTTCTCGCAGATGAAGGAGCGGATCGGGCTGCGGAAGGCCGCGGGCACGAGGTTCGCTTCCCTCTTCACGATGTTGGTAAGGTTGACCATGTCGAGGAGGTACTGCTTGCGGCCGTCTTTGAGGTCGCTTATAACGAAGTTGGGAACTTCCTCTTCACCGCGGAAGAAGTAGCTCGTGTCATTGCAGATCGTCTCAAGCTTCATGCCATCCGGAATGATGACGGCGTAGCGGTGATGGAGTATCGGTTCGCCGGGTTCGAAATAGATCGAGCCGGAGATAAGGGGAAGGTCTTTCGTCACGCGCTCGCATTCGTAGTGCACGGTCGTGCCGATGTCGGTGCCGGGCAGAGTCACGACGATGTGCTTGATGTCGGGGTAACGCGGCGCAGAGGCTTTCCAGTCGGCGTCCATGATGTTGATCTCGGAATCGACCACTCTTCTCACCGTGCCGTCCTCGAGTTCGACGTACATGTTGGTCAGGCTGATCTCGGTATTCTTGGGGCAATAATAGAAGTGCAGTTCGGAATTGGCTTTCTTGCCAGCGTAGTCGAGGATCTTCTTGGTGACGACGCTTTTCGTTTTGACGGTGCTTTCGTCTATGACTTCGTAGGTGAAGTCGTCGTCCACGATAAGAACGTGCTGGCCCTGGTAGGGATCCTTGGCGTTCTTGGCGAAGATGCGCTTGTAGCCTACGCTCTGGCTGAATTTCTTGTAATCCTTCAGGGTCTGGTAAGCTTCAGCCGGCATTTCTTTCTTTCTGGCTTCCTGGCGGAGGCTGGCGTAGAGGATGCCGTTGGTCACGGCTACGGTCTGTTTGTAGAAGATCTCCGGAGTGTCGAAGACGGGATACTCGGGCAGGGAGAAATCAGTAAGCTCCATATCCGTCATGTCGAGTTCGCAGTAGCACTGCGTTCCGCAGGTGGCGGCCATTTTCATCGGGAAGCGGCGCTTGTCAAGGCTGGTGGACATCCTGGAAAGGATGATCGGGCAGACTGTGCTGTAAGCGGTCATGGAGTAGAGGCTGTCCAATACGTAGTAGCCGTCCTGCTCCGTCATGAGGCCCGTCGCTTTGAATTTGATCTTCATGGTGAAGGGCTCGCTCATGTCGTGGAGATCCTTGGGCGTGATCTCATAGTCGAAAAGCTCGGTGGCGCCGAAGATCGCGCCGAGCAGATTTTCGACCATAGCCTTCTTCTCCTCTTCCTTGGCTCTAAGGTAGCTGCCTCTTATGTTCGTGTCGTTGATGCCGGTGTAAACGCTCGTCAGTTCGGCGATGAGGTTGCCTTCCTTGTCGAATTTGCCTTTCAGGACTTCGGTGGCCATGTTGTCTTCGACCGGCTCCTGGGGCATGGTCATGAGCGTTTCGCCCTCGGGCCTGCAGATGAGGTAGCTGGTGTCCGCTTCGTAGGGCGGAACGAGGTTCTTCTCGGTCTCGGGCGTCGGGTCCATGATGATGTATTCGCCCTTCTCGTCAACGACGGCGTTGATGGCGTGGTTGAACCAGGGGTTCGGAGAATCCTGGTCCTTCTTGGGACCGACCAGGATCAAAACGGGATAAGCTTCCAGTCCGGCCATGCGGTGCAGGGTGCAGAGCAGGGCGGCCTTGTCGCGGCAGACGCCGTAGCGGTTCTCGAAAGTTATCTTGACGTCGTGCGGCTCGTAGCCGGGGGCGACGGTCTCGGTCGTAAGACCGCTGTAGCGGACCTGCTTGGCGACCCAGCGGTGCAGTGCTTCGGCTTTCTCGCGGATCGTCTCTTTGCCTTCGGTCAGCTCTTTGGCGAGCGTTTCCATTTCGGGAGTGGTGACGGCCATTCTCGGCTCGCAGAGATCGATGTACCACTTGGAGATGACTTCCCAGCTCGGGATGGTGCCGAAATAGTAGCGCTGGCAGGCGACGTAGAAGGGCGCCATGGCGGGTTCGGGGAAGATCTGGGGAACGTCTTTTACTTCCCAGCTGTAGTGGATCAAATCTCCCACTTCCTCTTTCTTCTCAACGATGGTGCCGGGGATCTCGAAGCGCTTGGTGATGTAAGCCAGAGGTTTCGCTTTCGGAGCGTAAACCTCGATGGTCTCTTTCAAGAGAGGAGACATGAACTCTCCGACGAAGCCGCCTGACCAGGTGTCTTTCATCCTGGCTTTGTTGATCACGTCGATCGACTCGAGCCTGTAGATGTCGCCCACTTCCAGGCCGGGCAGGCTTAATTGTACGATCTTGGAGGCCGGGTCGTAGATGTTGGAGCTCATCTGGCTGGTGTCGATCATGGTCTCGGATTTCGTGACGTCGATTGGCACTTCCCTGCCGTCCGGCTTTATGATGGTCACTCTCACGAAATAAGACGTGCCGTAGGCCGCGTTGTAGCTCAAGCTCGCGACCAGGCTGTCGCGCTTGCCGGGCTCCGTCAGCACTTTTATGCATTCGTCGCAGACGCTGATGCCGGTGCCGTCTTCCTGGTACTGGCTGCCTTCATGCAGGAACATGATGACCGTGTCGGCGTCAGGATATTTTTCCAGATCGCACTTGGTGTTGAGGAGGTCCTGGTTGGTCGGTCTTTCGTAATTGAAGATCGGACTTTCGTTTTCGGCTTGCGAAATGAGGGCGGCCAAAATTATGGCAATTGTTAGGGAAGTGAAGCGGGTCATAGTTTATGCTTTATGTTGATTGTTATTTGTTATTCGATTTGGTTTTGGGTTTCTTGGATCCTCTGAAGTAGGCTTTGAAAAGTTCCTTCCATTCGTCCTGCTTCAATATGAGGGCGGAAATGGCGTAAACAAAGAGTCCCGTCATAATGGGAATGACGACCAATAAGAACTTGGCTAAGAACGTCCCCTGCTCCGGCAAATGGTCGCTCAGAAGCTTCAAAGCGGCGATTATAGCCAGCGACATCAGAAGACTGCTGAAGATCGTCTTGACAAAGGAAAGCGTAACGTTGGTAAGGCCCAAGGGCCCGCACTTCTTCCTCAGGAAGAACAAAAGAAGCGTGATGTTGATGTACGTGCTGATGGCCGTCGCCAGCGCCAGGCCCCTTTCCTCCATGAAGTGCATCAAAATAAGATTCAGCGTAAGGTTCAAGACCATCATGGCCAGGCCGATGATAACGGGCGTCTTGGTGTCCTTGGCGGCGTAGAAGGCCGGCACCAGGATCTTGACGATCGCGAAGCCCGGCAGTCCCAGCGTGTAATAGAAGAGCGCCTTGGCGGTGTAGGAAGTGCTCTCGGCCGTGAATTCGCCGTGCTCCAAAAGCAATCTGATGATCGGTTCGCCCAGGATAATGAGTCCGCACATGGCGGGGATCATGACAAAACTTGAGTGCCTAAGAGAGAATCCCAGCGCGTCTTTGAAGCGGTCCTTGTCGCCCTGCGCATGCGCGAAGCTTAAGACCGGCAGCGCCGCCACAGCCAGCGCCACGCCGAAGATGCCCAGCGGGAACTCCACCAGTCTGTCAGCGTTGTAGAGAACGGCCGCGCCACGCTCGTTGACGGAGTTGGCGAGGTAGCGGTCCACCATAATGTTTATCTGCGCCACGCCCGTGCCGAGGACGGCCGGCATCATGACGGTCACGATCTTTTTGACGAAGGGATGGTCAAGGGGAATGGAAAACTTGAAGCGGTATCCCCTCTTCCAGAGTTCCGGAATCTGCAAAGCAAGCTGCGCCAAGCCGCCTAAGAGTACGCCAAAGGCGGCGTAGAAGATGTGCGCCTGAGACCCGGTCTTGCAGAAGAAGGCGCCGATCCAGACCGTCGTGATAATGCAGATGTTCAAGAAGACCGGAGCCAGAGCCGGCATGCTGAAGTGCCCCAAGGTATTCAGCATCGCGCCGCAAAGAGCCGTCAGGCAGATGAAAATGCAGTACGGCATCATGACGGCGATCAAGAGAGCCGTCAAGCGCCACTTCGGAGAAAAATCAAGGAAAGGCACGGCCGCCAAGGCAATGACAGCCACCACGATCGTGATGGAAGTAAGAATGACCGCCAGCCAGGAGAGCGTCATGGAAGCGCACTTGTAAGCTTCCTCCCTGCCTTTTTCCTGCATGACCTGGGCAAACTGCGGAACGAAAACGGAAGCAAGGGCGCCCTCGCCGAAAAGCCTCCTCAAAAGGTTGGGCAGAGTGAAAGCGGTGACGAAGGCGGAGCAGCAGAAGCCGGTGCCGAAATAATTCGCCATCAGCATATCCCTGACGAGACCGAAAATGCGGCTTAAGGTCGTGAAGAAACTGTTCACGCCCGCCGCTCTGGTCATTTTCCGCCGACTTTCGCTTCCTTCCATCATCCTATTCAAACCACTTCAATTCAGATCTCAAACCTACCACGTCGCCGACGATGAGAACGGCCGGCATCGGGATCTTGGCGCTCTCGCGCTCGTCCTCCGTCATGGCCCTCAGTTCCCCTAAGGTCCCGGCGATGGTGCTCTGGTCCTTGCGCGTTCCGGAGCTTACGATGGCCGCCGGCGTTCTCGGGTCGCGCCCGTTGGCAATAAGCTTTTCTATCACCATGGAGAGCGATTCCTCGTTGATGAAGAAAACCAAGGTCTGCATGCCAATGGCCACTCTCGGCCAGTCTATGTCGGTGTAGCGCCTGTTCAGACTTGAGTGCCCTATTGCGAAAGCCAAGGTCGAGGCATAGCCCCTGTAAGTCAGAGGAATGCCGGCGTAGATCGCCGCGGCCGAGGCGGACGTGATGCCCGGCACCAGCTCGAACTTGCAGCCGGCCGCCACGGCTTTCCTCGCCACTTCCGCGCCGATCCCGAATATGAACGGGTCGCCTTCCAGAAGCACAGCCACGGATTTGCCGCTCTTCACAGCCTCTATCACAGCCTTCACAGCCTCGGCGGAGATGGTCTCGCCGTCGCTTTCATTTGACAAAGACACAAGCTCAGCTTTTTTCGCGTAAGCCAAAAGCTCTTCGGCCATCGGCTCGTCATGGAACATGACGTCGCACTCCTCCAGAAGGCGTGCGGCCTTGATGGTCAGAAGCTCGGGGTCGCCAGGGCCGGCGCCTATGATGTAAAGTTTTCCTTCAGCCATAACAAAATTTCCAATTTATGTGCAGAGCACATCGGCTACTTCCAGGAAGTTTTTCTTGAAAGGCTTCTTTTTTCCTATGATCTCTTCGATGGGCGTTATTGTGACCTTGTCTTCCTTGACACCCAGGAAAATGTTCTTCTTGCCTTCGCAGAGCGCTTCCACCGCGCGATACCCTAATACGGAAGCAAGGATCCTGTCGAAGGCGCAGGGAGAACCTCCTCTCTGGATATGCCCCAGGACGCAGACTCTGCCTTCCACGCCGGAGAGTTCCCGCACTTTCTTTTCTACGCTGATGGCGTCGCCGGCCTCGTCACCTTCCGCCACGATCACGATGAAACTCTTGTGGGCTTTGGCGAAAGACTTCTTGATCTTCTCAGCCAGGGCCGGCAGGTCAGTCTTAGTTTCCGGGATCAGAACGGCGTCGGCGCCCGTGGCGACCGCCGCGGCCACCGCCAGCGCGCCGGAATGACGTCCCATGGTCTCCACGAAAAAGAGCCTGTGGTGGGATCTCGCGGTGTCTCTCACTTTGTCCACGGCCTCCACGATGGTGTTAAGAGCCGTATGGAAACCGATGGTGTAGTCCGTTCCGTACATGTCGTTATCGATGGTGCAGGGCAGGCCCGCGAAATGGATCCCCTGCTCCTGGCACAAGGCGGAACCTCCCCTGAAGGAGCCGTCGCCGCCCATAATGACAAGCGCTTCTATTCCGCGCCGTCTTACGTTCTCGGCCGCCTTAGCTCTTCCTTCGGGCGTCATGAACTCCATGCTCCTGGCCGTTCCCAGGACCGTTCCGCCAATGGATGAAAGTCCGGAGGCGTAAGTGCCCTCGAGTTTCACGAAGCGGTCCTCTATGAGGCCCTGGAGGCCGTCCTTGACCCCGTAGATCTCGAGTCCCCTGGCCAGAGCCGTCCTGATGGCCGCCCTGATGCAGGGGTTCATGCCGGGGCAGTCGCCGCCGGAAGTTAGAATAGCGATCTTTTTAACTGCGTTTTCCATAGATCACACCCAGTTTTCCATTACGGAATTAACGGCGACCTTGATGACCGCCTTCACGATCGGCAAACTCTCGCCTTCGAAGACCCACATCTGGGAAGCGTGGGCTTCATATGGCGGAATAACGGCGATATGCCCGGGATCGAGTATCCCGGACTGGCAGGCTACGGCCCCGGCCTTGAAGAAGCCCAGGTCCTTCGCTTCGTCGTACGGCGTATCTTCCGTCAGCTCCGAGGGCAGATAGCAGCGCACGAGCTCCATATTCTGCAAAACCGTCTGCACGTCTATGAAGCGATGGTGAACTTCCGGTCTCAGAAGCGCCGGATCCTTAGAGGAATATTCCTCCTTGTTGACGTACATGACGCCCGGGATGATATCCGTCCTGCCCATAGGGAGGCTGGGGAGAAGTTCCAGAACCTCCCCTACCTTTTCCCAGATCTTCCTATCCCCCGGAAGGGAGGAAAGGATGGAATAATTGCCGAAATACATATTTTTTCTAATTTTAGGTGAGTAATAGTTTATTATAGCAAAAAAGCGACCTGCCCCAACACGGACCTACTTGACTTTCAGACAGGGTTGTAGTACACTTTTCGCTACTTAATTGAATCAAAGCGCCATTAGCTCAGCTGGTAGAGCAATTGACTCTTAATCAATGGGTCCTAGGTTCGAATCCTAGATGGCGCACCAATAATAAAAAAAGCCGCGGGTGACCGCGGCTTTTCCTTTTTCAGGCAGATACTCTTATTTGAAGAGCGGCGTCGGATACTTGCCGGCGTCCACCAGGGCCTGAATGTTTTTCTGAACGATGGGCTTGTCCTCGGGATAAGTGACGCCGAACCAGTTTCCGCTGGTGGCCAAACACTTCAGATGTCCCTTGCCGGCGCCGATCAGATCGTTCACGGAAGTCGGGATGAGGTACTCGGACTTCATAGCCGTGCCTTCCTTTTCCAAGAACGTAACGAAGCCTTCTTCCAGAAGCTTGAAGATCCCCGGCGTAAAGCCGAAGAAGTTCATGCTGGTGAGGTCCTGCAGGCCCAGTTCGCGCCATTCCTCGGCCTTGTTGCAGCCCTTGGCGTGGTCGCCGTCTTTCTGGATCTTGAACATTTCCTCAATACGCGTGAGGTAACCTTCTTCATCGGTGCGGCAGATAGCTCTCGTCACGCCGCCGTATTCGGATAGAACGTTGCAGAGCTTGTAGCCGGACATGCACCATTCGTTGGTGTTGGGATCGACCTTGGAAAGGTACTCACCCACGATCTCATAGGATTCCGCGCCGTAGAAGTCGTCGGCGTTCACCATGGCGAACGGCTCTTTGATGACGTTTCTGGCGGAGAGGATGGCGTGGCTCGTGCCCCAGGGTTTCTCGCGTCCTTCGGGGACCTTGAAGCCGGCCGGGATGTCGTTGAGATCCTGGAAGGCGTATTCCACCGGAAGCATATGGGCGTATTTGTTGCCGACTTTGACTCTGAATTCTTCCTCGAAGTCATGTCTGATAACGAAGACGATCTTTCCGAAATTAGCTCTGATCGCGTCGAAAATGGAATAGTCCATGATGACTTCCCCGGAGGGGCCCATGGAGTCGATCTGCTTAAGACCGCCGTAACGGCTGCCCATGCCGGCCGCCAAAATTAGAAGAGTAGGTTTCATGCTTTCTCCTGTAAGATTAAAAAATAAACTAAACTGCCTTAAATTTTAGTCTTTTCGCCCCTAAGGAGCAAGTGCCGAACATATTGCGCCTAAAACGACCTTCTGCTATAATTACGGCATCAATTAACCCAAAAAAGAAAGAAAACTTATGTACGAAGCCAGCGATCTCAAAAAAGGCATCAAAATCGAACTCGAAGGCGAACCCTACATCATCACCGACTTCGAATTCAGCAAACCCGGCAAAGGCCAGGCCATCTACCGCGTCCGCATGAAAAATTTGCTGACCGGCTACTCCATCGACAAATCCTATCGTTCCAACGACAAGTTCCAGCCCGCCAACGTCAGCAACCTTAAGCTGCAGTACTCTTACTTCGACGGCACGAACTACGTCTTCATGGATCCCGAAACTTTCGAGAACTACTCCGTGAACGCCGAACTTATGGAAGACAAGAAAGACTATCTCATGGAGAACATGGAAGTGGACGGCACCCTCTACAACGAGATGGTGATCGACGTCACTCTCCCCTCCTTTGTGGAAATGAAAGTGACCCGCTCCGATCCGGGCGTCAAGGGCGACACCGCCACCAACGCCACTAAGCCTGCGACCATGGAGACCGGCCTTGAGATCAAGGTCCCCCTCTTCGTCAACGAAGGCGACGTCATCCGTATCGACACAAGAACCGGCGAATATCTCGCCCGCGTCTCCACGAAGTAAGGATGACCAATAAGTTTCAAAACTTAACGCGCCGCGCCGAGATCATTCGGGCGGCGCGTTCTTTTTTCCATCTGGAAGGCTTTCTGGAAGTCGAGACGCCCATCTTAACAGACGAGCCTCTCCCGGAAGCCAACATCGAGGCCATCAAGACTGAAAAAGGCTTCCTCATCACGAGCCCGGAAGTCTATATGAAGCCTCTTCTGGCCCAGGGCGCCCAGAAGATCTTCCAGATAACGAAATGCTTCCGCAGGAACGAACACGGCTCCCGCCACCGGGAGGAGTTCACCATGCTGGAATGGTACCGCGCCGACTCCGACTACGCGAAACTCAAGGAAGACACGGTAAAACTCGTCCGCTTCATCGCGGAAGTCCTCAACACCCAAACGATTGAGCGCGGGGAGCGTGAAATAGATCTCTTCTCAATGTGGGAAGACATTACGATCGCCGAAGCCTATCAAAAATACGCCGGCCACCCCGCCCCGGAGGACGACTTCCAGTTCGACGAGGAGATGACAAGGCTCGTGGAACCCAACCTCGGCTGGAAAAAGCCGACCTTCCTCTCCGACTACCCCGTCAAATACTGCCCCATGTCCGCCGCTTGCCAAGGCAACCAATCCAATGGCCAGCGCTTTGAGCTTTACATCGCGGGGCTTGAACTCGCCAACGGCTGCACGGAACTGTCCGACTGGGAAAAGCAGCGCCAGAATATCGATTCAGAGCAGCAAAGAAGGGCCCAAAACGGCATGCAGCCCTATCCCTTCCCAAATAAATTCCTGGAAGCCATGAAGACCTTCCCGCCCGCCGCCGGAGCCGCCCTCGGCATAGACCGCCTCGTTATGCTCTTCACCGGATCAGACGACATCCAGGACGTTCTGGCATTCTAAACAAACATCACACCGCTTCTGTGATCGGCTTTATCTTAGCGATTTCGGCTGCTATTTTTCGCCTTGCTATCCTAAGTTCATATTCTTCCTGATATCTCAGGAAAAAACCCTGTGAAAGACCGAAATACTTGGTCAATCTAAGATCAGTGTCAGCCGTTACTCTTCTTTGATTGTTCACTATCTGATGGATCCGATTAGGAGGAACGAATATCGCCTTGGCCAATGCGTTCTGCGTCAGGTCCAGCGGTTCCAGGAATTCCTCTTTCAACATTTCGCCGACAGTCGTAAGTTTTATGTATCTGCTCATTCTTTCATCTCATCATTTTATTCTTCCAATATTATATAGTACGTACTACGTAAAATCAAGATGGGGCAAAAAATCAGTCATAATCTTTCACTATTATTTGTGATAATCCGTTATCTCAACGTCAAAAGAATTGTTGTTGAACCACCTGAAACAAATTCTGTACTGATCATTGATGCGAATCGAATATTGCCCTCTGCGTTTACCAGACAATGCTTCAAAGTGATTGCTATAAGGAACTCTCAAATCTTCAATAACAAGAGCGGCATTCAACATTCTTAATTTCTGTAATGCCCTTCTCTGAATTTCATAAGGAAATTTAGTGCTGACGATTTCGTTCCAAATCTTCTCAGTTTCATCTGTCTTGAATGATTTGATCATGTTAATATTTTACATAAACAAATCAAAAAAGCAAACTTATACACTAAAATAGATAGAACTGAAGTAACCAAAACCAAAAAGCCTACACCGCCCTAGAACATCCAGGACGTCCTGGCGTTTTAATTTTTTAATCAGCGTCGCATTTCCGATTTTTCGCCCTTATCTGATTAAGTTGAGTAAAAAAAAGGCTCTGGAATTCCTTTTTTCCTGGCTTTGATCCCGCCATTTTTTGACTTCGTCTTGTGTCATGTATTTTCCATATTTTTTTAAAACACATGTCGCATAATTGTCGATTGCCCCATAATAACCGCCTGGTAACAAGGAGCTAAACCGATTGTGTTCATATCTTGTTGTGGCCGCTTTCTTATATAGTTCAAAGAAGTCGTTTTTAGCCTTTTCAAATTCGTCCTTTTTGTCGAATATCAAAGAAAGCGCCATGACCTTTTCATACAATCCCATTCTTTTCAGATTGTGATCAGGATCGCTCTCAGCGTAACAGAATACATTAAAACCGCAAAGAGGCAAATAATCTTTGCTCGGCACCGTTTCTATTTCTTTCCAGAATTCCTGAAACTTGAAATGGCCGTCCTTTTCGCATTCCTTCAGGAAAGACTCCTTCAGGCCCTTTACAATTGAGCCGTCAGTGTCTTTCAGATTCTCCATTGGAAAATTAACAAATTTCAGCCAATTGACCACAGATTGGGAAAGATCTCCCGTCGGAATGATCTCCTTCCACAAAGGCAGCCATTCTTTACTGTCAATATGAGAATAATATGACTGTTCAAGAAATATGTTCATTGGCGTGGACTTATCATAATCCATGATCTTTTTATTCAACTCATTCCAAAGAGTATCGTTTCCTTTTTTCTCTTTCTCCTCGGCAAAGACAAGCGAAGCGAAAAAGAAAAAAGCAAGAAAAAGGCCAAAACCGATTTGAAAAGCGAGACGTTTCATATGCAACTCCTCCTTCAACATTTTAGCATAAAATTGCTTACCTAAATTTAGGTAACTTAATTTTAGGTAAGCAAATGAGGGACACTTTCTGCGCATAAAAAAGCCGGCGGCAAAACACCGCCGGCCGTTTCACATTATTGAAACTTGTTTGCTTTTATTCCAGAACCAGAACGGCGCGAAAGCCGGAGTCGTTGTTATAGTTGTCGGCGTAGCTGCAGTGGCTCCGGAAGGCCGAGCGGCATTCTTTCGGGCCAAAGTAGTAGCTGCCGCTGCGAAGAACGCGTTTATAGCCTGTTTCAGGGCCTTTAGGATCGGTGACAGGATCTTCCCCGATGTTTTCTTTGTACCAATCCAGGCAGTACTCCCTGGCGTTGCCGTGCATGTCGTAGAGGCCCCACTCGTTCGGCAGATAACATCCGACCACAGTCGTGTACTCATAGCCGCCTTTACCGTCCTTCATGTTGTAATAGGTGCGGCCAAGCTTGAACATGTTGGCGTCGTAATAATCGTTGGTGATGTTGGTGCCGTTGTTCAAAGCCGTGGTCGTTCCCGCTCTGCAGGCGTATTCCCACTGTGCTTCCGTAGGCAGGTCAAATGCCTGCCCAGTCTTCGCGCGGAGCTTTCCGAAGAAGGAATCGTCGTCGACATCGCTGCTGGCAGGCCACTCCGCGCCTTTATTTCTTCCTCTTATAGCGTTGTAGGTAAGCTGCTCAACGGGCCTCAGGTCGCCCTTATAGTAGGAAGGATCGTCGCCCGTTACAACGGCGTACTGCTTCTGAGTCATCTCAAAGATGCCGATATAAAAATCTTTGGTGAGCGTCACCTCGTGCTGCGTTTCAGCTTCTTCCCTGCCGAACTCGTTGGTGGGAGATCCCATGACGAATTTCCCGGCCGGGACTTTTCTCAAGACCATTTTCGTGGTCTTATAGACGTCCGACCAGCCGCTCTTGGGAACAGCCTTAAGATAAGTTATTTTCCCGCTTGACAGATCAACGACCATATAGTCGCCTTCCGTCACGTCGTCGTCATCCTTCTTATAGTTCGCCACAGTGAATTTCTTGGCCTTGCTCCAGGCAGAATAATAATCAAGGCCGTCCACCTTCTTGTAGGAACGCAAGCACACCTGATAGGTCACGTTAGGTTCAAGCTCCGTTAATTGGGCGCTTGAAGACTGCTCTCCGGCCACTTTCAGGCTGCCGGATTGAGAAGCGTCGGGAGCCACATATTGAAGCTCGTAGCCGTCGACACCCGCGGAAGGCTTCCAGGTCGCCTCGAAACCCGATTCGACGCCTTTAAGTTTATTTATTTTCACCGGCGGCGGAACGATCGTGAATTCCCCCACCGCCTTGCCGGTATATTTCCCCGCGCCTGTCGCCACCGCTCTGGCGGTGCCTATTTGATCGTTGTTCTCATAGGAAAGCGTATATTCTTTCTTCTTTTTCAAAGGCTTGGCGCCGCCGCAGTAGACTTTCGCGGCTGGTTTCAGAGCCTTGCCCTTGAAAACGAGCACGTCCTTTTTCAATACGACCGAGCCGTTCGCACTCAGATCATTGTCGGAGGAATCCTTGACGTCCGCAAAAAGCAGACCGGAGACTGCCAGCGCCGCAAAAAACAAGCAAGCAAGGAGTTTTCTCATATCTTTCCCTGGGTGGATTGTAATGACACTTCTATATTTTAACAAAAAAAGGCCGGCCGCGGAATGCGGCCGGTCGCTTTTAATGCGCCCAACGTTTAACTTCGTTTTAAGGGACCAGAACTACGCGGAAGCCGTAGCGGCTGTTGACCCGCGACGGGATGCCGTTGAACCGGACCGCCGAGCGGCAATTGCACGCGCTGCCGTAGTAGCTGCCGCCGCGAAGGATGCGGTAAGTACCTGCGGTAGCTCCTACCGGATCCGTGACCGGATCGCTGGACCAGCTTTCGCTGTCATCCCACCAATCCAAGCACCATTCCAAAACATTACCGTGCATATCGTACAATCCCCAGGCGTTCGGCAGATATGAACCTACAGCGGTATGCTGCGTATAGCCTCCCTTCCCGTCGCTGTGGTTATATCCATAACGACCTAGTTCATTCAAATTTTCGTCTTCATCATCGTTAGTAAGATTCGTCCCGTTGTTGAGAGCGGTCGTCGTTCCCGCTCTGCAGGCAAATTCCCACTGCGCTTCCGTGGGCAGGTCGAAATCAGCGCCCGTTTTCGCGCGAAACTTACCGAAGAAGGAATCCTCGTCTACTTCGCCGTTGGCCGGCCATCCCGCGCCCTTTCCCGTTCCGCGGATCATATTGTAAGGAACGCTTTCCACCGGTCTCATGTCGCCTGTATATTCCGAAGGATTGCTGCCTATGATCGTTTCATACTGCTTCTGGGTGGTTTCGAATACGGCTATGTAAAAATCCTTGGTAAGCGTGACATCATGCTGGACTTCATCTTTGTATCTTCCCAATTCATCTTCCGGCGAGCCCATGGTAAATTTTCCGGCCTCAACTTTTCTCAGGACCATCTTGGTGGTCTTGTATTCGTCCGTCCAGCCCCCTTCCGGCACATCGCCGAGATAGCTTATGTCGCCGCTCTCGAGGTCGACCACCATGTATTTTTCCTCATTTATTGTCAAAGCCACACGGAAGCCGTAGCGCTCGTCCTCTTCCGAGGGATCTTCGCGCATCCTGGAAGCGGAACGGCAATTCTCGGCGTCGTAGTCGTAGGCGGCGCCGCGGCGGACGCGGTATCTGCCGGTGGTCTGCCCCACCGGATCGGTCTCGTCGCCAGCGTAATCGCCGTACCAATCCAGGCACCATTCCCAGACGTTGCCGTGCATGTCGTAGAGGCCCCAGGCATTCGGGAGATACGAGCCCACGACGGTATGCTGCGTATAGCCGCCCTTGCCGTCGTCGCGGTTATAATCATAACGTCCGAGCTTGTTCATGTTCCCGTCTCGGTAAATGTTGGTGATGTTGGAACCGTTGTTCCAGGACGTTGTCGTTCCGGCCCGGCAGGCGAACTCCCACTGCGCTTCCGTGGGAAGGTCGAAATCAGCCCCCGTCTTCGCGCGGAGTTTGCCCATAAAGGAATCCTCGTCGACCTCGCTGTTGGCGGGCCAGCCTTTGCCTTTGCCAGCCCCTCTTATGGCGTAGTAATCGACATCCTCCGCCGGTCTCGTTTCGCCGACGTAATAGGACGCATTGGTGCTGGTAATAAGCTCATACTGCTTTTGGGTGGTCTCGAAGACGCCGATGTAAAAATCCTTGGTGAGGGTGACTTCGTGCTGGACTTCGTCCTCCCTGCGGCCCAATTCATCCTCGGGAGAGCCCATAGTGAATTTTCCAGCCTTGACTTTCCTCAGGACCAATTTTACGGTCTTGTAAGTGTCTGACCAGCCTCCCGGCGGCACATCGCTAAGGAAGCTTGTCTCGCCGTTTGTGAGGTCAACTACCATATAAGTATCTTCGGAGGGAGGAACGACAGATTCCGACACCTCGACGTTGATCTTCATTTTTCTTGGCTGGGTCTTGTAGAAACTCTCGTCCGGCATCCAGAAGGTTTTGTATTTGCCGGCCCCGAGAAGCGTGCCATCGGCGCCGTCCTTCGATAATGTCCCCTTCTCGCCAAGTTCGAAAACAGTTTCGCCGTTGTCGAAGGAGCCGGAGAATTTCACCGCCAGCGGAGCCACGGAATCGCTTTCCACCGTATAGTTGATGATGACGCATCTGTCGAAGGGCCACATCTGCAGGCAGGAGACATCCGTTACGGAGCTTTCCGCCTGAGCGCCCAAAGCGATCAGCGCAAGAACAGCCACGAGGCTCTTCACGCGTTTGCGCAGAAAGAAAACCGCAACTAAGCCCAAAAGCAGGAATGCCGCAGGCTCCGGCAGTATGTTCACCTTCCTAGTCAAGACCTTTGTTTCCGTGTCGCTCACGATAGTCTCGGTAAGGAGATAGGTATCGTCCGTCGGAAGATCCTTGTATTCCCCGGTTTTGTAATTCCAGACTGTCGTACCCTCCACCGGTTTCGCGGAATCATAAATGAAGATATTGGCTGTCACTTCGGGATCAGCAGTATCCGTTGCCGTGATCGTCAAAGACTTCGGCTCCCCCTCGGCCATGGCGCTGCTGTAGGCCAAATTATCCGTTGGTTGCAAAAGGATCGCTTTCTCCGTGATCTCGTTTCCGTCAAAATCAAAATCATCGGACCAGCGTGAGGAGTCCGCCATAAGCGCGCCGGAAACAAAAAGCGACGCCAAAAACAAGCAAGCAAGGAGTTTTCTCATATCTTTCCCTGGGTGGATTGTAATGATACTTCTATATTTTAACAAAAAAAGGCCGGCCGCGGAATGCGGCCGGCCGTTTTTTTCAGCGATCGTTTCTTATGTCTTAGTCTTCGAAGGGAACGACCAGACGGAAGCCGACGTTGTAGTTGGCGGTGTTCGGCCAAACGCTCGCGCCGCGGGTAGCGGAACGGCAGTACTCGGCGTCATCGATATTGCCGCCGCCGCGAATCATACGCGTGGTGCCGGTGGCAGGACCGACAGGGTCGACCTGCGGGTCGGCACTCGACCTGGTATAGGCCCAGTCGAGGCAGATCTCAGCAACGTTGCCGTGGCAGTCGTAGAGGCCCCACTGGTTGGGCAGATAGCAGCCAACGACGGTGTGCTTACGATAATAGATATCGCCCTTGCCATCACTCGTGTCCCAAGCATAGCGGCCGGCTTCGTCCATATTGGGGCACTGGCACTCGTCAGTAAGATTCTTGCCGGTGTTGAGAGCCGTTCCGGTGGTGGCGCGGCAGGCGTACTCCCATTGGGCTTCCGTGGGCAGATCGTAAGCTTTGCCGGTCTGAGCGCGGAGCTTGCCGAGGAAGGAATCTTCGTCTACTTCGTTGTTGGCGGGCCACTGGGCGCCCTTTACCGCACCGCGGATCATGTCATAGGAAACCTGCTCAACGGGACGGTTGTCGCCCTTGCTCTCAGCGGGGTTGGAGCCAGTAATGAGCTCGTACTGCTTCTGCGTCACTTCAAACACGCTCATAAAGAAGGGCTTGGTGATGGTGACGGTGTGCTGGATCTCCTGGTTCATCTGACGGCCAATTTCACCAGCGGGGCTGCCCATAGTGAAGGACCCGGCCGGAACGTACGCGAAGACCATCTTGGTGGTCTTATATTCGTCCGCCCATTCACCGGAGGGATCCTTGTCGACGTAAGAGTATTCTCCAGTCTCCAGATCGTAGGCGTAGTAAGGCATTCCGTCTCTTTCCTCTATCTTGACCTTAATCTTCATGTTTTCGGTATCGGTCTCATAGAAGCTCTCGTCGGGAGTCCAGAGCGTCTTGTGGTCGCCGGCGCTAATGAGTAAGCCTTTGGCGCCATCGTTGGCAAGCGTTCCGGTCTCGGAAAGATCGAAGACCGTCTCGCCGTCATCGGTGGAGCCGTAGAACTTGACGTTGAAAATTTCCGTGCTATCGGACTCGACCGTGTAGTTGATGACGACGGTCCTGGAGAACGGGAAGAGCTGCAGGCAGTCGACTTTCGTGACATAGCAGAAAGCTGAGGCGTTGGAAGCGCAAAGCGCGGCCAGAGCCATAACCGCGAGCAGAGCCTTGGCGCGGCGGCGCAGGAAGAAAGCGCCGACGATGCCGATGAGGATCAGCACGGCCGGTTCCGGAACGAGGTTGATCGTGCGCGGATAAGCCTTGGTCTCCTGGCTGCTCGTCACTGTCTCGGTGATAACGTAGCTGCTGAACTGGTTGAAGTCGTCGAACTGCGGCTGGGTGTAATCCCAATAGAAGGAGCCTTCCACGGCTCTGCCGCTGGTGTTGTTGAAGAGCGTCACGTTAATGGAGGGATCGTTGACGTCCACCACATCGATCTTGAGGGCCTGAGGATCGCCTTTGGCCAGGATGCTGGAGTAGGCGATCTTGTCGCTCGTCTTGAGCAGAAGAGGTTCTTCTTGATTGATCTCCTGGCCCTTGAAACTGAAAGAGCCGGACCAGAGTTCAGCCTCGCCGGCGAACAGCGCCGCGGCAAAGCTCAGGCACAGCGCCAAAACCAATTTAGCTTTTAACATTTTTTATCTCC
>Ga0310696_10000682_pt1 | contig 51562 bp, 40 predicted proteins | sample AusTroGonzalo_MG_4_FD_203885 | JGI IMG/M metagenome (GOLD analysis project Ga0310696, IMG submission 203885) | Bovine rumen microbial communities from tropical cattle in Woodstock, Queensland, Australia - Gonzalo_02 (v2) (version 2) | ecosystem: Host-associated > Mammals > Digestive system >...
AGCAAAGGATAACCGACACGATACCCAGCAGACCGCTCACCAGCGACACCGGATGCGTAGGAGCCAGCCAATATGCCAACACCTGCACCAGCAAGCCCAGAACGATAAAACTGATATCAAAGCGCCGGGAAGTCATGGCTTACAACAGTTGGATATCATACCCCTGCCCTATCAGCCACTCGATCACTTGCGGCAGAACGGCAATCGTACGATCGTAGGACTTGACAGAGTCGTGGAAATTGATGATACTGCCCGGGCGGGTGTAACGACGGACTATATCCATCATCCTCTGGGGCGTGTAACGGGCATTATAGTCGTGGGTGAGCACATCCCACAACACGATCTCGTAGCCCCGCTCCAGAATAGCACGTTTCTGCCTGCAGGTCATCTTGCCGTACGGCGGCCGGAACAGCATAGTGTCAGCCAAGATTAGCTGACTGCCGTGCTGACAGCCTATAGCCTGCGCGCAGGCATCCACGTCATGCATATATTCCTCCAGGCTGTAACGCGAGCCTTTGAGGTGATGCATCGTGTGGTTGCCTATACGGTGACCCTCATCGCGCATACGCGCATATATATGCGGGTATTTAAGGATATTGTCCCCTACAACAAAGAATGTGGCCTTGACCCCATACTGACGGAGTATATCCAGTATCGCGGGCGTAGCCTCGGGTATGGGGCCGTCGTCAAAGGTCAGATAGGCCGTCTTGGATGCAGAAACACCTGCATCGCGGCGCCATGTGACACCACGATACAAGTGTTGCATCCACGTAGGGAACTGGTAGAGCAGTCGCATTACTCACGCATCGGAGCTTGTGCCTCGACATCCCATGCCAGCGAGCTGGCACCCAGGATGGCGGCATCCGAATCCTTCAGGGTCGATACGAGCACCTTCACCTTGTTCTTCCACAACGGCATGACGTTCTCGTTCAGGGCGTTGATGATCGGATCCATGATCCAGTGGCCGGACTTGGTCAAGCCGCCGAACAGGATGATAGCCTCAGGAGCCGAGAATGCCACAAAGTCTGCCAGTTTCTTGCCCAGCATCTCGCCCGTGAAGTCGAAGATCTCCTTGGCCACCTCGTCGCCTGCCTCTGCAGCCTTGAATACGTCGTACGACGTGATCTTCTCCAGATTGCGCAGGCTGGTCTCCTTCGTAGAGTTCTCGATGATCTCCTTAGCCGAACGAGCCACACCCGTAGCCGAAGCATACGCCTCGATACAGCCGCGCTGGCCACAACCGCATTGGCGACCTTCCGGTCCGTGAACGATCTTCGTGTGACCGAGCTCACCGGCAAAGCCGTCGTGGCCGTACACTACCTTACCGTCGATCACGATACCCGAACCTACACCCGTACCCAGGGTAATCTCGATGAAGTTCTTCATGCCGCGTGCTGCACCGTAGGTCATCTCACCCATAGCAGCTGCGTTGGCATCGTTCGTGATACGGCACGGAATACCCATACGCTCCTGAATCATTTTGGCAAACGGCACAACGCCTTTCCAAGGCAGATTGGGCGCGAACTCAATGCAGCCTGTGTAATAATTGCCGTTCGGCGTGCCTGCGCCCACACCACGAACATTCTCAATGCCGCCAAAAGCATCAACAATCTTCTTCAGTTCGGCGCACAAAGCATCGCAATAATCGTTGATATCCGGGTAGTCCGGAGTAGCGATTGATGACGAACGAAGAACGTTTCCACGGGCATCAACAATACCGAACTTCGTGCCGGTACCACCCATGTCAATTCCAAGAACATACGGTTTTTCCATAATACAAATATATTTATAGGTTATTGTTTTTACATTGTTTCCGGCCAGGGGTTATGCGTGATACCCGCCATCTGCTCCATCTGCTTGTGAGCAGTTTCCAGCAGGCGGTTCACCTCTTGGGCACGCGGTTGCGACTTGTCGGGGAAGATAGGCTCCCCTATCTCACATTGCAGCAAGGGCAGCTCTTTCGGTCCGAACAGACGGAAGATACCCGTACGCTCGCGGAACGTGATCACGCACGGCAGGATCGGCATGTCGTACTTGTACGCCATGGTGAACGCACCCTTCTGGAACGGACGCAACGGCTTGTAGAAATCCCAACGCTTGGCTTCGGGGAAGATATGCATCCAGTAGCCGCGACGATGGAACTCGTCAAATGCCTCGTTGAACTTCTTCAACGCCGCCATACCCGCCTCCGCTTCGGGGATAGGTACGCCGCCTACCGTTCGCATAAAGAAGCCGTCCTTGGTGCCGAAGTTAGGCGCAAACATAGGAATCTTGACATCCAGATGCACCTTGGCGGTCAGCAGCACACACGGGCAGTCCAACCTGTAGCAATGGTTGGCTATCGTGATAGCGCCGTGCGACAACTCCTTTTTGTACTTCTTCAGGATATCCCTACCCTTGTAACGCAAACCCATCTGTATGCGCAGCTTCAGGCGCAGCAGGATACGAACGATGATCGTAACCCACAAGCGGTTGTTGAACCACGCACGGAAACTGTCATCCACAAACGGATAATTCTCATCCACCTCAAACTTCGATGTGAACTTCGGATGCACCAACTGGGTATAAGGGTTGTCTTCCGGGTACGTGATGCCCATATTCGGCACATACACACCCTCTGCAACTTGCAATTCTTCGTATTTGGTCATAGTAATAGACTGATTTTTGTTCGACATACAAGGAAATATTGTTGGCACAATACACCTTATCGTGTTTCAAGATGCAAAGATACAAAAAAAATCCCACATTTGCAAATTTTCTGTGAGATTTTTTCATTTTTTTTCACTTTTTACGCCAAAGGGCATGTTTTTGCTACCTTTCCTCGTACGTGCCGTCGGTATAATAGACGATGATTCGTGCAATCTGTCGTGGTGCCGCCTGCCTGCTTGCAACCGGCATAGCCGCGGGTGCAGGCTTGGGCATTTCTGAAGGATCATCAGCTTCAGCAGGCAGATCCAGGGGTTTCATATCCCCAAACAGAGCCGTCTGCTGGGCGTTCATCGTGTACATACTGCCCGTTCCCAGCAGCAGCCATTGGGGATTGATTGTACGGAAACGGTTCAATATACGTACGTATAACTCCACACTCGGGTTGTTTCTGCCACCCAGGATATTCGATATCGTACCGGCTGACACGCCGATCTCGGCAGAAAACTGCCTGGCTGTCATTTGCTCAGATTCGATTATTTTGGCCAATCGTTCACGTTCGTTCATTTTATTCAATTCTCGTCAATTTACACCATTTTTATACCATTTTCGCGACTCCTGTGTTCACGAAATCGACTGCAAAGATACGAAAATATTTTCACATTTGCAAATTTTGGAGAAGAAAAATTTTTCGTTTTCAAAATTCACATATCAAAACATTCACACATTTTCATTCACAAATCGCTCAACTACGCATTACCTTCACATCCAGGCGGATATAAAATCATGAATTCGCGTGAAGTAATCTGCATAAGTAACACATTATAATAGCATTACATTATATTCATATGTAAATATCCTTATATGTGCCTCCATATACCCCAAAACGCCACAAATGCCTATCTTTTACTTTAAGTAACCGTTATAACTATTGGTATATAGCGATTTATGCTCTTTGTGATAGGCGGTTGTGGAACATTTTTACCGGTGCTTTGGTTTGTGAATTGTATGTTTTAAGTTGTGTATGCTCATATTCCTCTTCCCTGCATATAAGTGTGTATTTTGGGTTGTTTTTGCTTGTGAAATTCACAAATCAATATTTCACTTTTGTGATTTTGACTTGACGAATTCACACCAAAAATGAAGGTAGAGAAGTGTGTACTTCCCTACCCTTTGAAACTTGAACTTTTCTGCAAACTGTAGAAACAGGTCTACACGAGTACTGAGTCTATCGACCCGGCGATAGAAACATTCCTACTCTCTTTTTCCCTTCAGAAAATAATCGAAGATGATCGAGCGTTGTGATATGGTTGACGGGTATGCCACTTTGGCGAGATTGAGATTCTCTTGTCTGGATCGGGCAAAACTGCGTCTCATTTTCAAATAATCAATTCTCGCGCGGATAATTGCGGCAAAATGTTGGGGTTTAAGTGTCACAAGTGCCTGTATTGCAGCCACATAATCAAGCACGAACCGCCCGAATAACACACGACGCAACTGCGGCTGCGGGAGATTCTTGTAGAGCATAATCAGGTTATTGCGGAAATTCAGGTAGGTTTTCCGTGGATTATCGTACGCCAATGCCCCTCCACCTAAATGAAACACAGCACTTTGCGGAACGCAAGCGAGTTCGTATCCGCGGCTATTCAGTCGCCAGCAGAGGTCAATCTCCTCCATATGTGCAAAGAACTTGCCATCCAAGCCGCCTACCCGGTTATATACCTCCGTGCGGATGAAGAACGCCGCCCCGCTCACCCAGAAACAACGGGCTACGCTGTCGTATTGCCCCTTGTCCTTAGCTACATAGCTCATCACCCTGCCCCGACAGAAGGGATACCCCAGCCGGTCGATATATCCTCCGGCTGCCCCGGCATGCTCAAAAGTCACGGGCTGTGAGGCATCTTTCTCATGCACCTGCCAGGATTTGTATGCCAATATTTTCGGCTGTGCGGCTGCCACCTCGGGATGCTGTTGCATATACGCCAATACGGGTTGCAGCCAACCTTCCGTAACCATCACATCGGAATTGAGGAGCACCACAAACTCGCTGTCCATCAGTCGAATAGCGCGGTTGTATCCTTCCGCAAAACCGTAGTTCTTGTCAAAAGGAATAACTCTCAGATGGGCATTCTTTGCCTCGGGTGTGGGCAGCAAAGATTGGAGGTACGACATCGAATCGTCGGTCGAACCGTTATCCACCACCACGACCTCCGTTTCCGGCTCTGTAGTACAAGCCAGTACCGACGGCAAGAACTGACGCATCACGTCAGCTCCGTTCCAATTCAATATGACAACACTACAAATCATTTTTTAAACTTCCACCGATTATGTGACCAGAGCCACAAGTGCGGCTGCTCGAGGATATTCCGCTCCAGCAGGCGGGCATACTGTTCGGTTATAGATACCTCACTATCAGTCTTCAAGGGGATAAGTTCCATCGTGTAGTACCCGCGTTTGGGCGAACGTATATACCCGAAGAAACACGGCAACCCGAACTTCTTACTCAGCACCTCGCTACCGTCCAGGAAGGCTGTTTCCTGATTGAGGAACGTAGTCCATACATGGGCATTCCGGGGTGTGGGTTTCTGGTCGGAGAGCATGCCATACATCGGTTTCAGCTCGCTCTTGCGCAGTTGTACCATCCTGCGGAGGAGCAGATCTTTCTCGATACATTCCCCGCCACGTTGGGAGCGTATATCCAGCATGAGGCTATCGAAATAGTTGCTTTTCAGCCGTCTATAGACATTGCATTCCCGGATTCCTTCGGCTTCGTGCCGGCGTCCGAAATCCGCCATCCACTCCCAGGTGCCCAGGTGAGCCAGCATCGTGATTGCCCCGCCTTGGTGGATACAGGCATCCAAGAGTGCCTGTTCGTTGACATACTGCATCCGCTCGCGCATCTCACGGTCGCTTATGCGGTAGCCGTATATCGTTTCCACCACCAGATCGGCAAACTGCTTGTAGAACTTCTTCCTCAAGTCACGGCGCTGCTGTTCCGACCAATCGGGAAAAGCGTTACGGATATTCTTGTCCACCACCTTCAGGCGGTAGCGCAGCAAATAATACATGAGCGGGTAGATCAGCCACGATGCAAAGAAATGGTGAACCCCCATAGGCATCCGACTCAATATGTTGAGCCAGCTATGCCTCATCCTCCTCGCTGTAGTATCCGTTCTCTACACCATACTGAAACTCAGCATCCTGTATGAGTTGTACCTGAACAGACGTAACGGGAACTTTGTCCTGCTTGGCTTGCTCGAGCACGTATTGGAGTTGTTCGGTTTCATCCACATAACCTTCCTTGTACTCCATCTCTTCGTTATCTTCGTCCTCAGTGGCAATACCTTTCATTACCAGGTAATCGTCCATGACATCGAGCACGTACAGGATATCATCCTCCGTCAGCGGATAGAGGTCCTCTGCAGGAATTGTCCGGATAATGTAATCAAGCAACTCGCGTTCTTGATCGTCGATAATAGTTGATTCAAGCATATCAGTATTATTTTAGATATCAGAAGTCAGAAATCAGAGGTCAGATAAACATTCTTACCAGGGTGAGGAAGAGTGCCATAACGGGTGTTGCAAGCAGCAGACTGTCGAATCGGTCGAGCACACCTCCGTGTCCGGGCAGGAAGCGACCGCTGTCCTTGATGCCGTACGAGCGCTTGAGCAGACTCTCCATCAGGTCTCCCAGCGTTCCGGCTATAACCGCCAGTACGCCAAAGCCCATAGCTACCCATAACTTGGTTTGCGCACAAGGCTCGTATTGCCAGCCGTCCACGCAGTCGAACCAACCGCAAGCCGTTAACAACCAAGCCACAAGCAGCACAAACACCGCTCCGCCGAACAGGCCTTCCCAGCTCTTCTTCGGGCTTACGTGAGGCGACATCTTGTGGTTGCCGTTTGCACGTTTGGCGGTAAGCGAGCCCACGCAATATGCTCCTGTATCGTTTGTCCACAGGAGCACAAACAGAGCCAGAAGCAGCCATTTGCTGTAATCGAGCATCACGAGCATCGTGGCAAACGGCAGAGCCACCATCACTTGTCCTGCAAGCAGGTGTCCCCAATGCATAGCGGGCTGAGCTGCCTTATACTGCGTCAACTCATATACCAACGCCAGAAGCAGAACCATCATGTACACGAACAGAAGAAGCTGCGAGAGGCTCGTTTCGAATACATAATTCGTGGCAATAAGCCTGTCGCACAAGCGCCATATACCCATGCTTGCAAACAGCAGCAAGTTGAGCAACATGCCGAACACGGTCGTGTATCGCGGGTCACCCGTTATGTGATGGAACTCCCTGACAGCCAGGGTACTGACTATCGCAAAAACCGACACAAACGCCAAGGGATGAACAAGTATGCTCGCCACCACCACGGCTACATATACCGCGCCGGATAAGGTTCGTTGGATCAAATTACTCATGTTGTTATTGCTTGCATCAGCCAATCTTGGCTGATTGTTAGAATCCTATGTTAAGTCCCATAACTACCGTCAGGTTCTTGCCCTGCAGGTACAGGGGCGTAAACTGATTCAGGTAGTAGGTCTGCAATTCGGCTCCCGACAGATTCTTGCTTGTACCGTCGGCATTCCATCCGCGGTCTTCCCCTTCGATCCGTGCCGAGGTGGGACTATACGCGCGCGCGTTATTATATATAAGGTCAACATGCGCATAGCAGTTGTTGAACACCTCATATACGGCCTGGAACTGTATCTCGTCGTTGCGCCATATCTTTTCGCTGAACGGCTTTTGCGCGATGATCGGATCAGGTATGCGCGTGCCGGCTATGTTCTGACGCAGGTACTCGTACTTGCGGTACTTGGTATCCTGCAAGTAACTCAGACTTAGTCGCAAGGAGCGTGACGGACGGTATGCCAGTTCGGCATAGATCGATTGTGCATTATCGCCCATGTAATGTCCCATCTGGTAGGAGTTGGAGCGATAGGTCAGCACGTCGATCGAGTGCGAGTAGCAGGCAATCCTCGTGCGTGTGAACTCGCCCTTCAGGCTCAGTCCGTTCACAGGCCAGCCGCTCCAATGGAACCCTGCCTGGTACGATACAGGATTGCGATCGGGTTTCTTGCGGAGCATACGTGCCAGCTGGAACTCATCGACATATACCGATCCGTAGAGCCTCAGATGGTCGCACGGCCGCACGGTCACGGACGCAAACATCTGCGAGTTCTGGTTCTCCACTCCAGAAAGCCCCTTTGTTAGCAGATGGTCGAGCGACTTGTAGAACGCTATCGGGATGAAGTACGCGGCCTGAACCGTCCGCTCGGCATAAACGATGGAGTTGCCTATCGAGAAGTGGATATACTTGATCGGCTTGAATGTGAACATGTTAGCCGCCATGAACTTGCTTGCCGGACGGTAATGCGTTTTCGTCACTCCTTCTGCGTAGTTCTCCTGATATATATACGAGGAGTCGAGCACGTTGCTCACGAGCCAGGCGTGGAAATAGTCGAACTGGAACCACCAGCAAGGCGTGAGTTGCAAGGTCAGCATCGGTACGGCGGGACTGTGTGCCGACAGGATGTTCGAGCAATGTTGCGCGTCACCCCATTGGATACGCTCACGCTCCACGGCTATTCGTCCCCACCAGGCGTACAGGGCTATGCCCCCACGCGAGTCGGAATAGTCATAACCGTAGTTCGCCTCCTTGAACTGTACACCCGGGAAATTGTTCAGGAATCCCGGCTTGGTCAGCTTGGCGCCGTCGATCTGGTCGTAGAAGCCGGGGAAATAGGCTTTGTTCAAGTAATCGGTTCCCTTCCACGAGTTGTCGCGTATCGATCCCCATATACTCACATGACCTACTATATCCATCTGCAGTTCTGCACCATAGGAACGCTTGGTTATCAGTCCTTTCTTGGAGATATACATATCCATGCCCAATATCGGGCGGATACGCATCTTGAACTGTTTCTTGGGCGTCAGGATATGTAGCGATGGGTCGGCCAACGACAGGTTGCTCACCTTCGTGACCCATTGGCTGGCATGCCTGTAGCCGTAGGAATGGTACACGGGTATGGTATCCAGCTCCAGCGCATAATCCTGCATGTAGAACTGCAGATCGTCGCGTTGGCGCGGACTGAGCAGACTGTCCTTCATGGCAGCCGTACGAAGCATGTTGGCTATCTGCCGGCGGCTGTAAGGACGGATGGCTTCCGTTATTTCGATGATACCGTCGGTAGCCAGTTCGTCCAGGTAATCATACACCAGACTGTACTCCAATGCCTCGGGTATCGCTTGTGCCCGTGTTGTCAAAGGCAACACGAATAGCACCATCACAACCAACCAACACCTACTCTTCATAATCTGACTTCTGATATCTGATTTCTGACTTCTGATATCTTACTTCTTCTTCGGCGTATAACGAGCATTCAGTGCGGTGACAACCTGTGCGGTAATGTCGTACCCCTCAGCCGACAGGAGGATATTGTCCTTGGCGTTGTTCGAGAAGATCATCTGGTAGCGTCCGTCGGCATTCAGCTCCTTCATGTAGCTGAGGATCGTGTCTGCCAGTTGGATCTGCAGCTCCTGGTTCTCCTGCATGATCTCCTGGGTGAGTTGTGCCTCGCGGTTCTCCAGGTCTTGCTGTTTCTTCAGGATACGTTGTTGCTCGCTCTCGGCACGCTCACGGCTCAGGAAGGCGTTGTTCTCCAACTTACGTTGGAAGTCCGCCATCTCGTTCTGCAAGGTGCGGGCTTTCTGGTTCAGTTCCAGACGGGCATTCTCCTGACGGGTCATCAGTTTGTCTTGAGCCTCCAGGGCAAAGGTGTAACCCTGCAGGATCGAATCCAGATTGATGTACGCAATAGGCATACTGCCTTCCTGAGGAGCAGGCAGAGCGGCTGCCTCAGGTTTGGCGGCAGGTTTCAGTACCAATACAAACAAGGCTATAACGGCTATAGCCAAAACGGAATCAATTGCAATTTGAATCTTATTCATTTTCTTTTAAGTTTTATATATCTGATTTATATTTCTTACAGTTCGTCCACTTTCAACTTGAGCGGGTTGCCCCGTTGTGCTTGTCGGTCTTGCGAACGTGTACAGGTCACGCCCCGGTCGCGCATGGCTTTGCTCTGGCCAACGTCTTGCGAGTGGAAAGTGCCGTTCTTCTTCAGCAGCATCCTCACGCACATGCCGAGTATCCCTAAACCGAGCAGCGCAACTGATATGAGTATCGTCTTAATCATTTACCATTTTACTATTTAGCCATGCGGCGCCGGAAGCAGTCGATGGTGTTCTGCATCAGCATGGTCACGGTCATCGGTCCTACGCCTCCGGGTACGGGAGTTATATGTGCGGCTATATCCTTGCATGCCTCAAAATCCACATCACCCGACAGCGTTCCGTCCGGCAATCGGTTGATACCTACGTCTATCACGATGGCTCCCTTCTTGATGCAGTCGGCGGTGATCAGTTTGGGTTTGCCTACCGCCACGATCAGTATATCCGCCTCGCGGCATACAGCCGGCAAGTCGCGGGTATGGCTGTGCGCCACGGTTACCGTACATTGCCTATCCATCAGCAGCTTCGCCATGGGTTTGCCCACTATATCCGAGCGCCCGACCATCACAGCCCGCTTGCCGTCAAGCTCCACGCCCGTCGATGCCAGCAGCGACAATATACCTTTGGGTGTACACGGAATCGTGCATCCGTAATCGGGTACGGGGTTGTATATCGATGCCACATGTTTCTTCACCAGCGGCTGATGCAGCCACAGGTACGCGGCATTATCCGGATGAAAACCGTCCACATCTTTCTCGGCACGTATGGCACGCAATATATGCTCCTCGTCGATATGTTCGGGCAAGGGCAACTGCACCAGTATGCCGTCCACGCTATGGTCCCGATTCAGCTGCTCTATCTGTTTGCACAGCTCGCTCTCGGTTATGCTGCTCGGCAACAACACCTGTCGGGATTGTATGTGGCAGAACTCAGCGGCACGCATCTTGTTACGCACATAGATCGTGGATGCCGGGTCGTCGCCTACCTGTATCACAACCAGGCTCGGCACGCGACCGTACATCTCGCGCATCGCATCTACCTGCTGCTGCATATCCGAGCGCAGTTGGGCTGCTATGTCTTTTCCTGAAATAATCAAGTCTTCCTCTATTTAATTATTCAATACTATCTGATTTCTGAAATCTGATCTCTGATATCTATTTCCCAATGACCGTTCGTATGAAGTCCATGAACAGCGGATGGGGCTTGAGTACCGTACCCGAGAACTCCGGATGGAACTGCACGCCTATGTACCAGGGGTGGTTCTTCAGTTCGATTATCTCCACCAGATTGGCATAGCTGTTCAAGCCTGCACAGCGCATCCCCGCCTCTTCAAAGGCTGCGCGGTAGGCGTTATTGAACTCATAGCGGTGTCTATGTCGTTCGCTTATCTGCTGCTTGCCGTATATCTCACGAATCTTCGTCCCTTCCTGCAAGTCGCACGGGTATGCCCCCAGCCGCATCGTAGCCCCCTTGGTGGTCAGGGTCTTCTGCTCCTCCATCAGGTCAACCACGTTATGTTTCGTCTGCGGATCGAACTCGCTACTGTTGGCATCCTGCAATCCCAGCACGTTCCGCGCGAACTCGATTGCCATACATTGCATACCGAGACATATACCCAGGCAAGGTATCTTGTTCTCGCGAGCATAACGCAATGCCGCCAGTTTTCCTTCTATACCTCGGCCTCCGAATCCCGGAGCGATGATGATGCCCGCGTAGCCGCGAAGTCGCTCTTCAACATTGTCGGCGGTCAATTCGTCCGACAAAATCTCCGTCAGTTTCAGTTTCCTGTGCTGATACGTCGAGGCATGTGACAGACTCTCGCGTATCGACATATAGGCGTCGTGCAATTGTACATACTTGCCTACCAAAGCAATACGAACCTCCTCGGTGGCGCTATTACGCATCTCCAGGAACGCGTTCCAGTCATGCATGTCGGGCGCGGGAACACGGCTCAAATCGTAGCCCGTCTTGGTCAACACGATCTCATCCAGGTGTTCCTTCTGTACGTTCAGCGGCACCTCGTAGATCGACGACGCATCCACACATTGTACCACGGCTTCAGGACTGACGTTGCAGAACAGACCCACCTTGGCTTTCATCGTTTCCGGTATGGGATGCTCCGTACGCAGCACGAGGATATCCGGCTGCACGCCACTCTGCTGCAAAGCCTTGACGCTGTGCTGTGTGGGCTTGGTCTTCAGCTCCTGTGCGGCTGCCAGGTACGGTACGTACGTCAGGTGGATGGCCACACAATCGTTACCCAGCTCCCATTTCATCTGTCGCAGAGCTTCGATGTACGGCAACGACTCGATATCGCCTACCGTACCGCCGATCTCGGTTATCACGAAGTCATAGTTACCTTCCTTGCCCAACGAGAGCACCTGGTTCTTTATCTCGTCCGTGATATGCGGTATGACCTGTACGGTCTTGCCCAGAAAATCCCCGCGGCGCTCTTTCTCGATCACCGACAGGTATATGCGTCCCGTCGTCAGGTTGTTCACCTTGTGCGTCTCCACATTCAAGAACCGTTCGTAGTGCCCCAGATCCAGGTCGGCCTCATGACCGTCAACCGTCACATAGCACTCGCCGTGCTCGTACGGGTTGAGCGTGCCTGGGTCGACATTGATATACGGATCGAGCTTCTGATTCGTCACGCGGAATCCGCGCGCCTGAAGCAGCTTGCCCAACGATGCCGCCACGATGCCTTTGCCCAACGACGACGCCACACCTCCTGTTACAAATATATGTTTTGCCATAACTATTTCTTCTTTTTCTTCTTTCCCCAGATAAGCGAGTTCGGCTGCTCGCGTATATCCTGCATCAGGCTGTCTGCCGTCTGTACGGTAGCGTTCACATTGTCGTACAACGATTTGTCATGCAGCAGTTTGCCTACCGAGCCGTCGGGGTTGTTGGCAGCCTCTACCAGCTTGTTCACGTTCGTTATCGTCGTCTCGGCCTTGGCGACCACGGCGGCTATATCCGCCTGCGAGGCATTGGCCGACAACTTCTTCACATCGGTCAGCACGTTCTCAACCTGCTCCATGATCTCGGGAATATCCTTGTTCATCGTCTTCTCGAGCTTAGCCGAGCTCTTGCGTAGCGACACCAGCATCTCGTCCGCGCTGGCCAGTATACTCTTCAACCGGTCGCCTTCCAGCTGGCCGTTAACGTTATCCACCAGCTCGTGAACGGATTGCAGCAGGCTGTCAACCGACGCCAGCATCGTGCCGCGCAGCTCATCGATCATCGTAGGCTGGATGCTCGTCGGCAGTATACTCTTGGCAGGTATCTCCGCCAGGTCGGCTCCCGCAGGTATGATCACCTCAATAGCCGTACCGCCTAACAAACCGTCGGGCACCAGACGCATCGAGCTGCCTTCCACAACACGGATATCCCTGTTGAGCGACACGACGATCGTGAACGCTGTATCACGGCTGAAGTCATATGCTATCTCTTCCACCAGACCCACCTTGTAGCCGCGGACATATACCGGGGCTTGGGCTGTCAGACCGTTCAGCTGAACGAACTTGCCCGTATACGAATGGATAGGATTGAAGATGTTCACGCCTTTCAGGAACTTGAACCCGAAATATAGCAGGAACAGACACAAGGCTACCAACAAGCCTACTCTAACCTCTCTTGATATTTTCATACTATTTCTGTAATTCGATTGCTTTCTTTACGGGTATCTGCTCATCCCCGTCAAAGGCCACCACGATGCAGTCCGGGAATTTCTTCTTTACCGTCTGCTGCAGTTGTTTGGCTTCCTGATAGGTCTTGCAGTTGCCGTACATATATTTATACCACACGCCGTCTTTCTTCCACGTGCAGTTCTTCAGTCCCATAAAACACGGATCGGTATTTTTTATATTCTTTTTGCTGCTGAATATCTGCACCTTGTATGTTATTGCATTTTTCTTTTCCTGTACGGCCATAGCCATCTGTTCGCGGGTAGTCGGCACCTTTACGCTGTCGGACTTCAATACGGGAACCGTCTGTCCGGGTTTGTAGAATTGCGAGAAGGCTCGGAAGATCGAACGCGTGATGCCTATCTTTCCCTCCTCGCTTGCCAGGAACCGTTCTTCATCCCGGTTGCTGATGAATCCCATCTCGATCAACACCGACGGACATGCCGTACGCAGCAGTACCAGGAAGGCGGCTTGACGCACACCACGGTCGCCACGTTTCAGGCTGTCTACAAACTGCTTCTGCACCAGCGTAGCAAACTGCAGAGACTGGTTCATATAGTCCGATTGCAGCAGGTCGAACATGATATACGAGTCGATACTGTTCGGGTCAAAGCCCTCGTAGGAGCTCTGATAGTCCGCCTCCATCTTGATCACCGAGTTCTCACGCATAGCTATATCCAGGTTGTCCTCCATACGTTCCGTACCCAGCACGAAGGTCTCTGCACCGCTCGCACTCCGGTTATCCGAGGCGTTGGCATGGATACTGATGAACAGATCCGCCTTGCTCTTGTTCGCTATATCCGCACGCTGATGCAGCGGGATGAACACGTCTGTCTGACGCGTATAGATCACCTCCACCTCCGGATAAGCCTCCTTGATCATCTCGCCCAACTGCAGAGCCGCATTCAGGTTCAGCACTTTCTCGCGGGCTACACGCCCTATAGCTCCCGGGTCATCGCCTCCGTGACCCGCGTCAATAACTACCGTAAATGCATGCATCGGCATACCTATCGCCATGCACACCAACAAACTCAATATATACCGTTTCATATTCATCAATAGTCAATCATTCGTTCTCTTCGTATCGTTCGCCGTATCCCTTTGCCGATATTCGCCCACAGCGTATGCCTTGCGTACTCGGGCGAGAACTGCCTGAGGAACCGCGCATGGGTGATCCTGCTCCGGAGTGTGATGATCTTCCTTCGCCATACGGGCAACTGCTTCACCCGTTCCCGTTCGTCGTATCGGTCTGAGCCGCCCAAGGTATACTCTTTCTCTCGCCCCATGCCTTCTTCCAGCACGCGCGCTAAGAAGCGTTGCTGCCTGCTGTTCGGTTTTTCGCTCTTGCCCGTCAGCGGCAGGCGCACACCGGTCACATAGCTGGTTACATATCCTACCAGCTGCCACGCTTCCGTCAGGTGGAACGCGTCAAGTTGTTCCTGCAGATATATCTCCCAGTTGCGCTTCTCTTCCGCCGGCAGCGGTTCATACTCACGCTGCACGAACAACGCCAGATCCAGCACCTGCTTCATGGGCATACCTGTTCCGCAGAAGTGTTCCCACATATGCAGGAACAGGAACAAGGCATTGAACGCTCCTCCGGGCACAGGTATCAACCCGTCCAGGCAGGTCTTGCCTCCGCTTATCGCCTCGCGCATGCCTTCCACCTCCAGCGTCTGCCAGTAGTCCTCCTCACGCCGCGTCGGAAAATCCATCGCTACACGGTGCAGCTCGATGGCATTGCTGTCAGGGAAGACTATTCCGTAATGCTTCAGCTCCTCGTACTCCTCGTCATGGTGTATGGCTTCGGGAAAGGCTTCGCGCAGCGCCCCGCAAGCAGGATGATACGCCTGTATGCCTACCCATATATCCGCATCGCCCCAACTGCGCAAGTACGGCTTGGGGTACAGATCCGCCAGCCCGAATCCCTTGAGCAGCACAGGCTCTATACCGTTCGCCCGCAATGATTCCACCGCCTTGCGGATACGAGGCACCCACAGGGTCTGCTGCTGCATCTGATATACGCACACCTGTTTCATCTGCATAGCCAGCGCCTTGTCGGGCGCCTGACCCGCAGGCAGACGTAAGGCCGCATCGTACATCAGCGGCTCTACACCATGCACTCGTGCCTGACGAACCAACTCCTGCCAATCAGGAGCATACGGCAGAGCCGTATCCACACCGAAGATGGCATTCCTCAGCAACGTCAGCAGATTATCGTACGCACCCGGCTTCATCTCATTCCGTCACATTATCCGCCATCGTTTCCGACGATTTCATATGTTTGGCGATACGTTTCTGACGTTTCTGCCAACGCTCGCGGGCGTACTGCTGCATATCCGTTATCACATCGTTCTCGTCGATAATCTCGAAGCCGAAGATCGTCTCGATGATATCTTCCAGCGTAATGATTCCCTGGAAGCATCCGTACTCATCTATCACCAGGGCAATCTGACTCTTCTGCTTCAGCATGGCGTCGAAGATGTCCGATATCGATGTATCTTCGTTGAAGTACGGCAGCGAACGCTTGATATCACCCAGCCGCGTATCAAAATGATCCTCCGCCAGGTCTTCCAGCGCATCGTCACGCAGCACGTAACCCGTGATAAACTCTTGCGACTCGGCATATACCGGTATACGCGAGAAGTGGTCGTACGCATCGCTGTCGTAGTACTCCCTGAGAGTCATCTTCTCCGGAGCAATGGCGGCTACCACACGCGGAGTCATCACCTCAAAGGCCTTGATCTCGTCCAACCGGATGATGTTCTGGATGATCTTGTTCTCATCCTGCTCGATCACGCCCTCTTCCTCGCCCACATTGGCCATCGCGCTGACCTCCTCACGCGATACGGTATTGTCACCTACGTTGTCCTCATTATGAAAGATGCGCGTGATATAATGTACCAGCAGCACAAACGGAAACATGATAACGATCAATCCCTTGATTGTATAGGCCGTAAAGGACATGAGCGACTTCCAGTACGTCGTGCCGATAGTCTTCGGTATGATCTCCGCAAATATCAGTATCAGCAACGTAACAACAGCACTCGTCAGTCCCACCCAGGCATTGCCGAACACAAGCGTTGCCTGCATTCCTATTCCTACCGAACCTACCGTGTTCGCTATCGTGTTTAGCGACAATATAGCTGCCAGCGGACGCTCCGTATCCAACTTGTATTGCTTGAATAATACCGCCGCCTGATCCCCTTCGTCTTCACGCAGAGAAATGTAAGAAAGTGTCGTAGTCATCAGCACGGATTCCAGCGTAGAGCACAAGAACGACACCAATAGTGTGATGAACAAAAATACTAATAATAATCCCATATATTTAATGCCCGAATCCCGTAGGTAGACATTTCGCCCACAAAGTTACAAAAAAAAAATCAAATTTGCAAGTTTTATACAAAAAAAATGCAACATTTTAAGAAAAAATGCACAAAATATGCGTATTCTTGCATTTATATTTGTAAAAATGAAGATTTTTTTGTATCTTTGCAGTATCAAATGCTTTGACACTGTCAATATGAAATCAAATCTTGTAAAGAGTCCTTGGTTCTGGATTCCTACCCTCTATTTTGCGGAAGGCATCCCGTATTTTTTGGTCAATAACATCTCCGTCATGCTCTTCACGCGCATGGGCGTTCCCAATGGCGAAATGGCGTTCTTCACCTCATGGCTCTACCTGCCATGGCTGATCAAGCCGTTCTGGAGTCCGTTCGTGGATATGCTCAAGACCAAACGGTGGTGGATTCTTGCCATGCAGATTCTCATGACTGCCGTGTTCATCCTGCTCACCCTGTCCATGCCTCATCCCGATGCTGCAACCATCGCCGCGAGCCAGACGTCTATCTCCCTCTTCTACGTCATGCTCGTGCTCTTCTTCATCACGGCGTTTGCTTCTGCCACTCACGACATAGCGGCCGACGGCTTCTATATGCTCGCCCTCACATCGCATGATCAAGCCTTGTTCGTAGGAGCACGTTCGGTCTTCTACCGCCTATCCAGCATCTTCGGTCAAGGCATCCTTCTGGTTATCGCCGGCCTGCTGGAAACGAAGACCGGCAATATCCCGCTCGCATGGCAACTCACCCTGCTCGTCACCTCTGTCATCTTTGCTCTGGTCAGCGTTTGGCATGCCTTCTTCCTGCCCAAGCCCGAGACCGACAAACCAAGTATCAGCAGCGAAGAGAGAGTCGCGAAGGATGTTTTTGCGGGGTTCGGGCGAACATTCGTCACTTTTTTCCAAAAGAACGGTATATGGCTGGCAATACTGTTTATGCTCTTGTACCGACTTCCGGAAGCGTTTCTCATCAAACTTGTCAACCCGTTTCTGGTCACACCCGTTGACAATGGCGGATTGGGTTTAAGCACCGAAATGGTAGGGTTTGTGTATGGCACAATAGGTGTGTTGTTCTTGATGTTAGGCGGTATAGGCGGCGGACTGTTTGCGGCGCGAGTGGGACTCAAACGGGCCATGTGGTGGATGGTGGCTGCGATCACCCTGCCGGACTTTTGCTTCATCTATCTCAGCACATGCCAACCGGATAATATCATTGCCATTTCCGCGGCACTGGCTATCGAACAGTTCGGATACGGGTTCGGATTCACGGCGTATATGCTCTACATGATGTACTTCTCCGAGGGCGAATATACCACCAGCCACTATGCTATCTGTACCGCTTTCATGGCTATGTCGATGATGATTCCGGGGATGTTCGCCGGGTACTTGCAGGAGGCACTCGGCTATCAGAACTTCTTCTGGATGGTCATCGCTTGCTGCATCGCTACGGTCATTGTTACCTTCTTTATCAGGCGCAATCTTAACCCTGAATACGGCAAGAAATAAATTTTTTGAAAAAAAATCAATAAATATTTGCATATTTCATTTTTTTTTTGTAACTTTGCAGTCTCTAAGGTTATACCCCTTTCCCCGTAGCGGTTTTCCCCGCTTCACCGGGGACAACCTAGTGTAACTTTGTACGTTTTTTCGAAATCTAAGCAAATAAAATCATAAAATATATATGGAACTTTCAGAACAAGAAATAGTCCGCCGCCAGAGTTTGCAGGCTTTGCGCAACTTGGGTATCGACCCCTACCCTGCAGCGGAATATGTAGTTACAGGTTATTCATCCGATATCAAAGCCGCCTTCGTCGATCGCGAGCCGGACGCTCCGGAGCCCGATGCCGAGTGGTTCACGGGCAAACCCGTCAGCATCGCCGGACGACTCATGTCCCGACGCATCATGGGTAAGGCATCGTTCATCGAGCTGCAGGATTCCAAGGGACGCATCCAGGTCTATGTCTCACGCGACGATATACAGGCACCCGTAGCCGAAGGCGAGCAGCCCGCTACGCCCGAGCAGCAGATGTACAATGTCGTGTTCAAGAAGCTGCTTGACATAGGCGACTTCATCGGTATCGAGGGATTCGTCTTCCGCACCCAGATGGGCGAGATCTCCGTGCACGCGAAGAAACTGACCGTACTCAGCAAGAGTATTCGTCCGCTGCCTATCGTCAAGTACAAGGATGGCGTGGCATACGACGGCTTCAACGACCCCGAGCAGCGCTATCGCCAGCGCTATGTCGATCTCGTCGTCAACGAGGGTGTCAAGGATACATTCCTCAAGCGCGCCACCATACTCCGCACCATGCGTCAGGTCTTTGATGAGGCGGGTTACACCGAGGTCGAGACGCCTATCCTCCAGGCTATTGCCGGCGGAGCCAGCGCACGACCGTTCATCACGCACCATAACACACTCGATGTCGATATGTATCTGCGTATAGCCACCGAGCTTTACCTCAAGCGACTCATCGTCGGAGGATTCGAGGGCGTGTACGAGATCGGACGTAACTTCCGCAACGAAGGTATGGATCGCAGCCACAACCCCGAGTTCACCTGCATGGAGCTATACGTGCAGTATAAGGATTACAACTGGATGATGTCCTTCACCGAGCAGTTGCTCGAGAAGATCGCCATAGCCGTCAACGGCACTACCAAGGTGAAGATCGGCGACCGTGAGGTCGACTTCAAGGCACCCTACCGCCGCCTGCCTATTCTCGATGCTATCAAGGAGCAGACAGGCAAAGATGTCGCTGCCATGAGCGAGGATGACCTGCGTTCCTTCGCCAAGTCACTCGGCGTCGAGGATACCGGGCATATGGGTCGGGGCAAACTCATCGACGAGATTTTTGGCGAGACCTGCGAGGGCTTGTTCATCCAGCCCACCTTCATCACCGATTATCCTGTCGAGATGTCGCCGCTTACCAAGATGCATCGCTCCAAACCCGGACTCACCGAGCGATTCGAACTCATGGTCAATGGCAAGGAACTGGCTAACGCCTACTCCGAGCTTAACGACCCCATCGACCAGTACGAGCGCTTCGTCGAGCAGATGAAGCTCGCTGCCAAGGGCGACGACGAGGCGATGGTCATCGACCACGACTTCGTACGAGCACTCGAGTACGGCATGCCGCCTACTTCGGGTATTGGCATAGGTATCGACCGACTCGCCATTCTCATGACAGGTCAACCTACTATTCAGGAAGTATTATTGTTCCCGACCATGAAGCCGGAGTCTACAAATAAGTAATGCCATGCTAACCAACAAGAGAGTTGCTATTGTCGGTGGCGGTAGCTGGGCTACCGCACTGGCTAAGATCGTTCTTACCAATGTCGACGAGATCAATTGGTTCATCCGTCGACCCGAGGTTATCGAGGAGTTCAGGCGTACCGGCAAGAACCCCACCTACCTCAACAGCGCATCCTTCGATGTCAGTCGCATACATTTTACCGACGATATCAATATCGTTGTACGCGATTCGGATATACTCATCCTCGCTATTCCATCACCCTATCTCGAGCCTACGCTCAAGAAGATACGGCGTACCATGCGCTCCAAGATCGTCATCTCTGCCGTCAAGGGTATGATTCCCGAAAAGAATCAGATCGTCACCGAGTACCTCCACGACAGGTTCAACGTACCCGAGCAGAACATGCTCGTCATTGCCGGTCCGTGCCATGCTGAGGAGATCGCACTGCAGCGACTCAGTTATCTCACCATCGGCTGTACCAGCCGCGAAACGGCGAACCAGCTCGCTCCCCTCTTCCAGACCTCGTACGTGCGCACGTGTACCTCTTTAGATGTTATTGGCCTCGAGTACACCTCGGTCATGAAGAATATCTACTCCATCGCCGGAGGTATATGCCAGTCCTTGCGCTATGGCGACAATTTCCAGGCAGTCCTCATCAGCAATGCCCTACAGGAGATCGAGCACTTCACCGCCGCACTCAGCCCCATGCATCGCGATATCGATGCCAGCGGCTACCTCGGCGATGTACTGGTTACGGCATACTCCAAGTTCAGCCGAAACCGGCAGTTCGGACAGATGATCGGCATGGGCTACTCCGTCAAGGCGGCACAGCTCGAGATGGAGATGGTCGCCGAGGGATACTACGGCACATATTGCATCCACCAGGCGAATCAGAAGCTACAAGTCAAGCTCCCCATCGTCGATGCCATGTACGACATCCTCTATGCCCACAAGTCGCCTACATACGCTATTCAGGAATTAACAACACACCTACAATAATATGAAACTTTGTATCAAGCACGCTGCCTCCTTTGTTCCCGCAGGCAGCTTGAAAGCTATCGCTGCACAAACTGCAGCATGTAACCAACTTCTTGAGAACGGCCAAGGTGCCGGCAACGACTTCATCGGATGGGTCACCCTACCCGCTGAGATCGACGAGGCTTTCCTTGCCGACGTCGAGGCTACCGCCAAGTCGCTCCGCGAGTCCTGCGATATAGTCGTCGTGGCAGGTATCGGTGGCTCGTACCTCGGCGCACGCGCCGTCAACGAGGCACTCGCTTCGTCGTTCGATGCCTATATGCCTGTCCGCAACAACCCCGTTGTGGTCTATGCCGGCAACAATATCGGCGAGGATTATTTGGCTGACTTGATGGCACTCCTCAAAGGTCGTCAGTTCGGTATCATCAATATCTCCAAGTCCGGTACCACTACCGAGACCGCTCTCGCGTTCCGCCTCCTCAAGACCTTGCTTGAGAAGCAGGTCGGCAAGGAGGAAGCCCGTAAGCGTATCGTGGCCGTTACCGACAAGGCACGCGGCGCGCTCCGCTCGCTCGCTACCAAGGAGGGCTACAAGACCTATGTCATCCCCGATAACGTAGGCGGACGCTTCTCCGTGCTCACACCGGTCGGCCTGCTGCCTATCGCTGTAGCCGGGTGGGATATTCGCGCTATCGTCAAGGGCGCACGCGACATGCAGAAAGCTACAGCCGCGTCCGTTCCCTACGACAAGAACCCCGCTGCGCAGTATGCTGCCATCCGCAACGCCCTGCTCCAGTATGGCAAATCCACCGAGATCCTCGTCAACTTCAACCCACGTCTGCATTACTTTGCCGAGTGGTGGAAGCAGCTCTACGGCGAGAGCGAAGGCAAGGACCACAAGGGTCTCTTCACCGCATCCGTCGACTTCACCACCGATCTCCACTCCATGGGGCAGTGGATTCAGGAAGGTCAGCGTAATATCTTCGAGACCGTCATCAGCATCGATAACCCCGAGCAGGAGGTACGTATACCTGCCGATCAGGAGAACCTCGACGGCCTGAACTTCCTCGCCGGCAAGCGTGTCGACGAAGTCAACAAGATGGCTGAGCTTGGTACGCGTCTTGCACACGTCGATGGCGGGGTACCCAATATCCACATCAGCTTCGAGAGGCTCGATGAGTACAACATCGGCCAGTTCATCTACTTCTTCGAGCGCGCTTGCGGTATATCCGGCTACGTGCTCGGTGTCAACCCCTTCAACCAACCCGGTGTCGAGGCGTACAAGAAGAATATGTTCGCCCTGCTCGACAAACCCGGCTACGAGGAGGAGTCACGCGCTATCAAGGACAGAATCAAATATTGATAACCGTTCCGTTTGAGTACAACAAGAACCCCGATTCACATCGGGGTTCTTCGTTTTTATTCCACCTGTTCCCTATTCCACCACTTCACCGCTCACATCATACAACCCGCCGTTGCGCATGATCAACAATCGCCCGTTACGAATAATCTTGCGGGCACCTATCGTTTCGGATGATAAGATATAATCGTTGGTTGTCGATGTTTGCTCAACGAGTGATATACGTAGCGCGAAACGATTCTCGTATTGCATTGCAGTTGATGTGAATGTATAAGACTGCTTTATGAGATCGGTTACAGAATCTAACTGATAGTCAAAAAGTTCCATACGGCTTATTGACGAAGGATCATAATGTCCGTTGTAGGAAAAGGTATATGCAGCATTCTGCGGCAAACGCACACCCAGGGGAATCAGATCGTTAGGCTCCATTGGTTGCATCGCATTGAAGGCCAAACGGGTATCTTGACTGATAGAATAGACCGACAAGGTATTTCCATTGCCGAATAGTTTCTCAAGATCGGCTCCTATCTCATACTCCGAACTGTACCGGTCGGAGAAAATGAAAGTAGTCTTATCACTTTCCTGATTCCCAGACAGAATGATTCCAGTACGAACAACCGGTTGCGTCTCATGTTGCGGAGCACGTATAGGCAACGTATAATCGGTCGTTAATTCAGAAGAAGCAAAAGTATAAGTGCCTGTTTCCGCTACTTGCACAAAGAAGCTCCAACCGGGCAACAACGTAATATCCGACACATTCTCCTGAACATACTTGGAAAAGTTGTTAGTAGGAATACTGACATAGAAACTCTCTTCTTCCGCTGCATAGCTCGACATATACGGCACCCCTACCATATTCCAACCGGCATGCATGTTACTGGCTTCGGAAGCCGTTCCTGAGTGGGCAGTCATGTCAACTACATTCTTTGTCTGTGCATCCACCGTTGCCTGTTCTCCGTTAGTAGTCCAAGTATTATTATACGTTAACGGGAAACGGATCACAGCTTCTCCTTCCACAGGAACTGCGGTCAAAATATACCCCACTCCCGGCTGCAGGGTCTCATCGTCGGTTATCGTCACCCAATTAGCATCTACCACACCATTCTCAGCACGATTGGCTCCATCGTACGATTTAACGACATAATGCCTGCCATAAATAGCATACTCAGCCAAATATGAATCTGCATAATTCACATCCTCCACATCAATAGGGAAAGGTACGGAGAGCGGATGATAGCAGTTACCTTCATCCGCATCATAAATAGAATAATCGATGGAAGCCGTATTCTTAATCAGCGATGCAGAATCGGCTATATACACACGCGACACATCGTACGCTTTTTCGCCAGCCCATGTCCACCCGTTATGCAAACGAAGTGTCTTGGCAGTCAGCGTACCGGAAGTAACATTCAGAGTAGCTCCGGGATATATATGCAGTTCGTTGATTTGAGCTGAAGATAAGGTGTAGGGCTTGGTATTGGCGCTCAGCGTTACGCCCGGCAAGACATGCACTTCTGTATCCCAAGGTATCTTGCTTGTTTCTCCTATTTTATGCATATTGCGGCTGTCGGCAATAATACGCGGTATACGGACTTCGGTTGAACCGATTGTTGCATCGCTCGCATCATGCCAGTCGAGATGCAACACTTTACCTTCGTAGTACGCCAAACGTGCCAAATTAATATTCCCAAGAGGAACACGAACATTCTTTGCCGTAGCCATGCTTCCATTCACGGCAGTTACCGTTTGCCGCTCTATAAGCGTATCACCTATATTTCCTGTTGCAGTTGATACATTCGCCCTCAGCGATGCATCCAATGACAGAACCACACTATGCTGCCCCCACTCCGTTACACTTGCAGGATACTCATTGGAGCAATCGGGAGTGGAACAGAATGTAACAGAATACAATCCGAGTTCCAAATCATCGATTGCTCTTTCTGCCTTTACATTTTCGTAAGTAATGGCTATATACACGTCACTACAATCCGACAAATCAACATACACCTCTACCCACTCACCCTTGTTCATAGATACAGCAGATTGTGTTTTGTGGATAGTATAGTAAGCATCACCTGCTTTCTTCGTCTTCACCGTCCAAGTACTGGCACTAGTGTCGGTTGTGGTTTTCGACACCCAAAAGCGAATATACTTTGGATATGGGATAGCAGATGCTGTTACGATATTGGCATTGTACTTCGTTTTATCCGTAACACCGAACTTCGTTCCGTCATGTGCAACCATTATTCCTGCCGCTGTTCCCAATTTAATATTTAGAAAAGTCCATTGCGAACCTCCCACATATATATCATCAAAGTTACGGGTATAACTCGATCCGTCACCATCATCAAATCTTCCATACACTGCATAAAGAGTTTCCGTGCATTCAGGCGTATAGGAACCGTTATACAAAGTCGGCCTAACGGCCGTTTCGCAGCATGATGTTTTTGCCCATCCCACAAACTTCCATTCACTCAAGCGTCGTTCATCGGCACATTGCGTAGGAGGCGTTGCAGTAGGCAAGGTTAGGGCGGCATCGCTAGTAGTCCAAGTGGCAGAGGAAGTTGCACATGTTCCTGTACCGGCATCAAAAGTAAGCGTATAGGTTTCGGCATATAGGACACCACAGGATTCCTTAGGTAAGCATGTTATTGAGAGAAGCATCCCTGCCGCAAAAAGACATCGAAGGGAAAAGGATTTGATCATAGGAGTTGCAGGATGGTAGTACGGATTCGTTGCATGGCTTCGCGGATCAGCTGCTCGGAGCATGCGTAAGAGAGACGGATACATGCATCTTCGCCGAATGCAGACCCCGAGACGCAGGCTACCAAACCATCGAGCAGCAGGTACTCGCACAGATCATCGGCGGAACGGATAAGCGTGGCATCGCCCACGCTTTCGTTTGTTTTTTGGCGTGCATAGGTGCTTTCGGCTGGCGCATGCTTGCCATATAGCGCGGACACATCAGGGAAGAGGTAGAACGCCCCCTGAGGGCAACGAACCTGCCAACCCGGTATATCTTGTGCCAGTTGCACAATCAAGTCCCTGCGCCGGCGAAACGCCTCGGTCATCTCATTCACGCAGCGCATATCTCCGCGCAACGCTTGCTCCGCCGCATACTGGGCCACCATCGTAGCGCAGGTTATCTGCTGCCCCTGCAGCCGCGTGCAGGCTTGGATGAACGCATGATCCTTGCATGCCAGCCAACCTATGCGGTAACCGGTCATGGCAAATGCCTTGCTCACGCCGTTAACAAGCACGAGCCTGTCGAGCATTTCGCTCTGCGCCGCCCACGACGGACAGGTGCCGACATAACAGATCCGGTTGTATATCTCATCGGCTATAACAGTTACATCAGGGTGACGCAGCAACACCTCCGCCAGTCGGCTGATATGCTCGGCAGTGTACACCGATCCCGTAGGGTTATTCGGCGAGCAGATGATCAGCAGGCGCGTGCGAGGAGTGATAGCTGCCTCCAGCGCCTCGGCCGTTAGCAGAAAATCATCCTGCATACGCGTACGCACATACACGGGTATACCTTCAGCCAGCCTGACCATCTCACCATAACTCACCCAGCAGGGCGTTGGGATCAGCACCTCATCGCCCGCCCCAATAAGGGTAAGAATAGCATTGCAGATTGCCTGCTTCGCTCCTACGGATACGATGATATCTGCCGCAGAGAACACAGGCTCTTCCCCACTCCCGCGGCCTGCGAACCCGGACATATACTCCGCAGCCGCAGCCCGCAAACCCGGCATACCGGGTACAGAACCGTAATGCGACAGGTCGGAATCCACAGCCTGCTTTACAGCAGCCTTGATATACGGAGGTGTCGGGAAATCAGGCTCGCCCAGCGACATCGATAGCACATCGAGCCCAGCCGCCTTCATCGCAGCCGCTTTCGCCGCCATCGCCAAGGTAGGCGAGGCGGCGATGCCGGCTATTCGTTCAGAGATATGCATCATTTGACTTCGACAACTTTGATGCCATCGCGCTCAAGCAGCGCGTTGATGGTGGGTTCGCCTCCGCGGAAGCGACGATACAGATCGGCAGATTTCTCGGTGCCGCCACGCTCCAGTATATGACGGCGGAAGAGGTCGGCCGACTGCTTGTCGAAGATCGAACCGCGCTTCGCCTGAGCCGCCTTGAACACACTGAACGCATCGGCATCCAGGAGCTCGCTCCACTTGTAGGCATAGTATCCTGCAGCATAACCACCGGAGAATATATGCGTAAAGGCAGCCTGCATCTGCGTACCGGGCACATTGGGCAGCACCCGTACCTGCTCCATGGCATCGTTGCCGAAGCGGATAACCGCCTCTTCGGTCGTCAGGTCAGCAGGCACCGCAAACGGCTGCTGCAAGGTATGCCAAGCCATATCCAGATAGCCGAAGGATAACTGCCGAACGCAGGCATATGCTGCGTGGTAGTTCGACGAACGCTTGATCTTGTCAATCAGCTCCTGAGGCATCGCATCACCGCTCTCATAATGTTTGGCGAACGTATCCAGGAACTCCTTCTCGTCGATGAAGTTCTCATTGAACTGCGAGGGCAACTCAACAAAATCACGCGGCACATTCGTTCCGCTCAGCGATGCGTATTGGCAACGCGTGAGCATACCATGCAAGGCATGACCGAACTCGTGCAGGAACGTGCGAACCTCGTCGTACGTGAACAAAGCGGGCTTGTCAGCGGTGGGGCGGGTGAAATTCATCACGTTGACGATATGCGGACGATGGTCACGACCGGCATAGATATACTGCGGTTGGAAATCGTTCATCCACGCACCGCCGCGCTTCCCGTCCCGCGGATGGAAATCGGCATAATAGACAGCCAGGAACTGACCCTTGTCGTCGAACACCTCGTAGGCCGTTACCTCAGGGTGATACACCTGTATCTGCTTGTTCTCCTTGAAGGTGATACCATACAACCGTTTAGCCAAACCGAACACACCCTGCTTGACCGCCTCCAGCTCGAAGTACGGACGAACGATATCATCGCTGATGGCATACTTGTCGTTCTTCAGTTTCTTGGAATAATAACTCCAGTCCCACGGCTGAAGCGCGGCGTACAGACCCTGCGAGGCGGCATACTCCTGCAACTCGCGCACTTCCTCGCGCGCTGCGGGCATATAGTTGTCACGCAACTGATCGAGCAAGCGATACACGTTCTCCTTGTTCTCCGCCATCGACTTATGCAGCGACTTGTCGGCATAGCAGGGTTTGTCGAACAACTTGGCCAGCGCCAGACGCGTATTCACTATATCCACTATGATCTGCGAGTTATCGAACTCCCCGCCTATATTGCGCGTGTTGTACGCCATATACAGCTCGCGGCGGATGTCGCGGTTATCGCAGTCCTGCATCACGGGAATGTACGTGGTGGGCTTGAGGTTCAGTAGCCATCCTTCCAGCCCCTTGGCATCGGCGTTGGCACGCAGCATTGCCTTCGTATCGTCATTCAACCCCGCCAGATCTTCCTCGCGGGTGATAAGCATCGTCCACGCATTCGTAGCCTTCAGCACATTCTGCCCGAAGGTCATGGTGAGCATCGACAACTTGGCAGTCAGCTCGCGATAGGTCTGCTTGTCCTCCGGGCTGAGATTAGCGCCGTTGTTGGCAAAGGATTCATACACATCTTCCAGCAATTTCTGCTGCTCCTTGTTCAGCTTGAGCTTGTCGCGCTGGTCATACACCGCCTTGATGCGGGCAAACAGCTTCTCGTTCAGTCTAATCGTCGAACTGTACTCGCTCATCTTCGGCGACAACTCCACCTGGATGGCCTGAATGGCATCGTTCGTCTCTGCCGAGGCAAGGTTGTAGAAGCACCCGGCAACGATGCTCAGCATCTCGCCGCTGCGCTCGTAAGCCTCGATGGTGTTGGCAAAGGTCGGAGCCGTGCGGCTGTTGCAGATAGCATCGATCTCCGCCAGACCGCGACGCATGCCTTCCTCAAAGGCGGGCATGTAATGCTCGGGACGGATGTCATTGAACGGGTATGTACCATGGGGGGTGTTCCAATTCTTGTAGTTGAAAAACGGGTTAGCAGGCGCTGCAGCGAGCGTCATGGAGGAGGCAACGATTGCCATAGTTACTACGTGTTTAATTTTCATACAAATTACTATTTATCTTGTTAAATGTCACGAATTAGCAAATGGTGGTTGGCCAGCGGATGCGTGAGCATCTCGCGTGCCAGTTCGGGCGTAGCTTGAATCCATACCTGCGTACGGCACAAGTTGGGCTCGTACTGGTTGGCTATCAGCTCCACCGGCTCGTCCATGATGAACGTGAGGTCGGGCGACATCTTCATCAGTCGGTACTTGCCCAAGGGCAGCTCACCGTGGATGCCCACGCCGATGCCGGACTCGAAATGCGTGTCATACACATGGCTCTCTGTCATCTTCAGGGGCACGGTACAGTGGGCAAACAGCATCTTGCCGTCGGGCTGAATGCGTGCAGGGTTAACCTGGAAACCTATCTGATTGTACTCGTGCTTGGCTACCATCATGGTCAGTAGCAGCGGCACATCGCCCTCGCAGGCTGCCGGTATGCCCTCGTCATTGAGGCGGCTGAGCGCCACGCAACCGGTGTTCTTGACCGTAGAGAGCAGATCAAAGCAACGCAGCGTCAAGCCATCCAAACGATAACGGCTGACGATCTCCTTGAGGCGGATATAGATCTGCTCGGCACCCGCCATCCCGCCATCCACTTCACCCAGCGAAGTCACTTCGGTGATGGGGATATGTACCAGCTGCACATTGAGGAGCTTGAGCGCATGGGCATCATCCACATGCGAGGCGATGAGCCAGCTCGACGGCTCGCCGATCACACCCAGACGTGCCGGAGCATCTTCGGCTTGCTGCAAGGGTTCGTCAATCTGTTCGGGCGATGTGATCACCCTACCCGAACCGTCGTGCTGGATGATCCAGGTCAGTATCTCCAGCGAGGCGGCAAGCGAGTTGCTATGCCCCGAGGCAAGCAGGTAGATGGGTTTATCCATATGGATCTTGCCTTTCTCTACCAGGTTCACGAACGATGACTCGGTGCCGCCGGTCTGAACGGCAACACACTGGTGGCTGCTCAGCCACTCTTCGGGCAACTCAAACGGAAGACGAAGATCTTCCCTGTGCATCGATGATGATAATATATGTAACATGATATACAATTTAACGGTTTAACAACTTAACAGCTTAACACCTTAAGCCAAGCAAGCATCCAACGCCTCGGCTATGGCGTGCTTGTCGAGGTGCTGACCGATGAACACGAGCTTCTGCATCCTGTCGCCGTAACGCTCATCCCACCCGTTGAGTATAGCGGGTTCACGCTGAGCCATGAGCATCAGCTCCTCCTCGGGCATCGTGGCATACCATTGTCCCGCCTGCTTGAGGTTGAACTGCTTACCTGCCTGCTCAAACACATAACACATGTCGTATTCATCCTCGAAGTAGCACATACCCTTAGCACGAATCACATTCGCAGGCCAATGGCGCGCCACAAACTCATCAAACTTATTCAGGTCAAGCGGCTGACGACGGAAATAAACGTACGTGCCTATGCCGTACTCCTCAGCTTCGCCCTCATCATCATGATGGTGGTGATGATGCTCGTGATCGTGGTGATGATGCTCATGCTCCTCATGATCGTGGTCATCATCGTCATGGTCATCATGGTCATCATGGTCATCGTGATCATTGTCCGTAGCCTCGACTTCATGCACCCATGCAGCACTCGTAGCTACCTCCTCAAAGTCGAAGGCATACGTATTCAGAATCTTGTCAAAATCCACATCGCCATAGTCGCACGGTATGATCTCCGCCTTGGGCTGTATGGCACGGATGATGGCGGTCAGATGCGCCAACTCACTCTGGCTGATCTCCGACGCTTTGTTAAGCAGTATCTTGTTGCAGAACTCAATCTGCTCGATCACCAGGCGCTCGATATCCTCCTCGCCTATATGCTCCTCTTGCAGCGCATCGCCGCAACCGAACTCGTCGCGCATACGCAGGGCATCCACCACCGTCACGATGCAGTCCAGACGAGGCATGTCATGTCCCGCATAGTTCGTCACGATCTCCGGTATGGAGCATATAGTCTGCGCTATAGGTCCCGGCTCACAGATGCCCGAGGCCTCAATAACAATATAATCGAACTTCTTGAGAGAGGTGATATCGTTAAGCTGCTGCACCAAATCCATCTTGAGCGTACAACAGATACAACCGTTCTGCAGGGCAACCAGACTGTCGTCTTTCTGCCCAACGATGCCATCCTTGGCAATAAGGTCAGCGTCGATATTCACCTCACCGATGTCGTTCACAATCACGGCAAACTTGATGCCGCGGCGGTTATTCAATATCCGGTTGAGCAGCGTCGTCTTGCCGCTACCCAGGTAACCGGTCAATAATAATACAGGTATTGTATTCATCTCTTATTCTGATTTCTGATCTCTGATTTCTGACTTCTGATCTCTTCCTACTTCGGCTGATAAGCGTAATTGATCAGGTCGCCGTTGTTATACTGGTCGTAGGCAACCATGTCGATCAATCCGTGACCGCTCAGGTTGAACAGGATCACCTTCTCTTCCCCGGTCTGCTTGCATCGCTTGGCCTCGCGTATGGTGGCAGCTATGGCATGTGCGCTCTCGGGAGCAGGGATGATACCTTCCGTGCGGGCAAACAAGGTAGCGGACTCAAAGGTCTCCAACTGGGGAATATCCATACCTTCCATCATGCCATCTTTAAGTAATTGACTTACAATCACACCCGCGCCATGGTAACGCAATCCGCCGGCATGGATATTTGCAGGCTTGAAGTCGTGCCCCAAGGTGTACATAGGCAGCAGCGGCGTGTAGCCGGCACTGTCGCCAAAGTCGTAGCGGAACTCACCACGAGTCAGTTTGGGGCAGCTGTCGGGCTCGGCGGCAATGAAACGCGTCTTTTTGCCGTCATGCAGGTTATGCCGCATGAACGGGAACGCCAAACCGCCGAAGTTACTGCCGCCGCCAAAGCAGGCAATCACGATATCCGGATACTCGCCCGCCATAGCCATCTGTTTCTCGGCTTCCAGACCGATGATCGACTGATGCAAGGCTACATGGTTCAGTACGGAGCCTAAGGTATATTTGCAGTTGGGCGTGGTGGTAGCCAGCTCGATAGCCTCCGAGATAGCCGTGCCCAATGAGCCCGGATGATTCGGATCACGCGTGATGATATCCTTGCCAGCACGCGTACTCATCGACGGCGAACCGACCACCGTCGCACCAAACGTACGCATGATGCTCGAGCGGTAGGGCTTCTGCTGCATGGATACCTTCACCTGATACACCGCGCACTCCAGACCGTAGATCTTGGCGGCATAACTCAGAGCGGCACCCCACTGCCCCGCACCGGTCTCGGTCGTCACGTTCGTCACCCCCTCCTGCTTGCAATAGTAACATTGCGGGATGGCAGAGTTCAACTTGTGCGAACCCAGAGGATTGACACTTTCGTTCTTGAAGTAGATATGTGCGGGTGTACCCAAAGCCTGCTCCAAGCCGTATGCACGCACCAGAGGCGTGGCACGGTAATACTTGTATTGCTCCAGCACGGGTTCAGGGATATCGATCCATACATGCTCGGTATCAAGCTCCTGTTTGGCGCACTCGCGGGCAAAGATCTGTGACAAGCCGTCAACATCTATCGGCTGTTTGGTAGCCGGATGAATGGGGGGCATAGGTTTATTCGGCATATCAGCCAACATGTTGTACCAACGTGTCGGCAGCTCCGATTCATTCAATAAAAAACGTTTCTGCATCTCTTGATATTTCTGATTTCTGATTTCTGATATCTGACTTCTGATTACTTCCTACTCAGCCATCCCATGTTCTCGGGCGTGGTCATCTTCAGCCACGCATAGCCTGCCGAACCGTTGATTACCAGGAAGAACGTGAACAGCACGATCGAGAACGGATTCCTGATGATGATAAACAGGCCTATACCTGCCAGGCTGTATATGATCCAGTAGATCCACGAATCCGTCTTGCGGTAGATGAGCCAGTAGTTGGCCAGGAACGACGAGGATATGAGCAGACCGCTCAGCAGCTTGATAAGCATGTTATCCAGCAGTCCGTTGCGCTGGAACGCATACGTAACAAGGATATAATCACCCAGCGTGATGAACACCAACAGAGCTACCGACAACAGCAGTCGAGGCGTATCCAGGAACTTGGGCTCAAAGCTGGCACCGCCGTCGTCTTTGTTCCTACTCCACTTGTAGATGGACATCAGCTGGAAGGGGATAAACACAAAGAAAAAGAGGAAAGCACTATCTATACCCTTGGGCTCCTGCAGCAAGAATTGCACGCCCAACAATACGGACATGATGATACCCGCATAGAAACCCGTATAGTTCTGCGGATCGCGTACCGTAAGAATATATGCCACACCGATGACCGAAGCAGGTATGCCTACCACCCATGCGGGATCGTGCCACTTGAGCAAAGTCAGCGACGGGAAGAAGATCTCCGTTAACCACAGCAGACCTAACAAGGCTGCGAAAAGAACGATAGAGATAATAGTATTGCGGGCTAAAGCGCGCCAGAGTTTTGCGTTTTTCATATTGTAGAGAATTTATTTAGTCAAAAACAATTACCAAAAATGATCCAAAAATTATATTGTTACCCGTTGCATAAATACGTTTGCCAATTCGTAGATATCGTGTATATCCGGCAGCAAGGGTCGGATGTTCATCACGCGTTGCCGTACGGATTGCACGGCATGCTTCTGCAGTTTCTGCTCGCTCGGCGTGATGGCGTGCTCCAGGGCATCGAGGTTGACGTCGTAGAGCAAGGTGCCATGCACAATCGTGGCATGGGGCAAGCTGTAGCAGGCATTTCCGCTCACCTTGCGACCATCCACCAATATATCGTTGTGCGCCGTAGTCACCGCCTGCAGTCCCAAGCCCCGCAACACTTCCGCCACGGCTTGCAGGAATCGCTGAAAGACCTGCTCGCTATGCATATCCGGACTGATAAGGCTGAGCATCAAGTTTCCACGGTCGGCATACACGCATCCTCCCCCGCTCTTTCGCTGCACCACGGCTATGCCATGTTCTGCACAATATGCCTCATTCACCTCCGCTTCACGCGACTGATGACGGCCATAGATCACCGTAGGCGGCACAACCCAAGTAAAGAACAACTCTTCCTCAGGTGCCTGCTGCGCCAGTTCGATCTCCTTATCCAGATACCATTGCAGCGTCTGCCCTCTTGGTACATCTACGTGTGTCATAGGTATAATCAGCCAAGATTGGCTGATGAATTATTTATCGGTGGCGTCGAGCAGGATGAAGGCCGCCCAGAATCTCGGATGAGCAAACGGGTACTTCTTTGCCTTGTTAGCCGCCTTGACTTGCGACTGACGAAGGAATTTCAGCTTTCGAGCCTGCGTCTCTTCGGTATCCTCCTCCTCGATTGGAATAGGTTTGAAGCCACGCAGGTCATACTGTGCGCTACGCAGTGCTTCGCGCGGTGTAAGACCCTCGTTCAGGTGCTGGTAGAAGTGCTTCATCATCTTCTCGGTAGCCTCGTCGTTGACAGGCCAAAGAGACATGATCAGCGCATGCACACCGGCTTTCTTGAAGCCACGTTGCAGACCTGCCACACCATCGGCTGTGATAGCACCCAGTGCCGTTTCGCAGGCAGAAAGGACGGTCAGTTGGTTGCCGTTCAGATTCATGCCGGCTATCTCCTGTGCTGTGAGTACACCATCCTCGCGGGTAGGCTCAACATCATCGCCCTTCCACGCATTTTCGGAGTTGGCGAGAAGCAGACCTGTACGAATCATGGCGTTATCCTCTGTCACATCCGACAGGCAGAAGCCGTGGGTAGCTATATGCATCAGTTGCGGTGCTTTGCCGGACATGTTCTTGAACGACTCTTCCGAAGCCTGCATGGCCGTCAGCAGGTTACCCGCACCGATCTGCTCAGCAATCGACTGTACCTCGCTCAGCGTACCCGGCAGGTAAGGAATAGAACCGCGTTCGTTAAGCGGGTTGTAATATACACCGCCATAGAGAATAGCCTCTCTCAAGCGCGACTTCTCAAGTTTGAAGGCATCCGTGTTGCGGAAGCACAACTCGCGCGTCGAGGACATACGGAACAGATTATACACATCGGCCATGGTAGGCAGCACGGTATCGGTAGATAACTGGATCGTGCCGTGGTAGCCGTCGGTATAAGGCAGGTACTCGATAGCCAACTGATACAGAGGCCCATCGGGTGCGAAATACACCTTATCGCTGGGCTTGATCTGTCCCACCTTCAGGATATTCGCCCAGATGGTATCGGAAAGTTGGGTGTTGAGATAGGTCTTGGCGCGCATCTCTACAAACTGATTCAGGTAATCGGCATTCGGTATGCGTACCATCTTCGGTGCTGCCCATTCGGGGCGCAGGATCAGCGCCACGAACTCGCCTTCGGACTTCCGTCCCTTGTCCTGCATGAACTCGATTGCCACCTCGCCTTTCTTCAGGGCTTTCTTGACATCAGCCGTCGTCACACGCAGCCTGTCCATAAACGAGCCGTACTCATGGCAGGCGGTCATCATCTTCTGCTCCAGGTCATCCACCTCTGCTTGGCGTGCACGCAGGGTATCGGCATTCTGCCGCTTGGGCGGTTGCTGCATGTATTGCTGCAAGGCTATCTGCTTCTTGCGCAGCTGTTTGTATTGGGCTATCAGCTCTTTGTTGCCGGACTGCTCCACGAAACGTGCGAACTCGATCGACGAGGCAAGCAGCAATCCTTTGTTCACCAGGTTGGCATCGTACAGCAGCGTGGTGGCAAACGGCGATTCCGCTTTCAGGGCTGCAGGTATGATACCGTTGAAGTGCATACGCATGCTGCCGTAATAATCGGCACGGGCTTTCTCGGTCAAGGAGGGGAAGATGCGGTTGACGCGGTTGGCTACTATATCCAGTATCTCGCGCTTGGCTTGCAACGACTCCTCGTACTTTCCTGCCTGGCGATACAAGGCAGCCAGGCGACCGAGTGCCACAGGGAAATCGCGGTTGTAGATGCCCACCGAGTCGCGGAAAGTCTTGATGATCTGCTCGGCTTGGGGCAGTGCTTCGTCGAAGCGCGCCACGTCGGCGAGCACGTTCGTGATGTTGAACTCCAGGATCAATGCCGCCTCCAGGTCTTCGCCCTGCATGATCCGCACAGCCTCCTGATAGTACGCCAGCGCCGTATCCAACGCGCTGCTTTCTGATATCTGATCTCTGATTTCTGATTTCTGATCTCCAATCGCCACATGATGGTAGTCCGCTGCCAGGTTACCCAGTGCCAGGGCATACTCCCTATGTTGCTTGCCGTAAGTCTGCTCGGCAACTTCCACAGCACGGCGGTGATAAGGAATAGCCTCCTCCACCCTGCCCGACTCGCGGTAGTAGTTACCCAGACGCTGACCCATATCGTTGTAGTTGAACGAATTCTCGCCGTAGAACTTGGCGTACAATGGCATCACCTCTTTTGTCACGCTGATCGCTCCGTCGTAGTTCTCCACCGCTGCATAGAAGTACGACAAGGCTGCCAGACGTATAGCCAGGTTCGGCGATTCGGGTGTAGCCTCGCGGGTGCGCTGAACAACCTCGTACATGATCTCGATGGCTTTGCCGTAGTCACCGCGGTACGAGTAGTTGTACGCCTGCGAGTTCATCACCTCCAGGCGGGCATTATCCGTTGGCTTGAGCGAATCGTTGGCGATAGCCACAGCGTGGTCAAGGTAGCGCTTGGCTTCGTCGTTGCGTTTCGCCACATCGAGCACGTAACCGAGGTTGGCAAGCGCGTGCACGTACGAGTGTACGTACATCTTTTCTTGCTTCTCAAGCACATCTACCGCCTTGCGGGCATACTCGATCGCCTTGGGCATCTTGCGCAGGGCGTAGTAGCAGTACATCTGGTTGGTGTAGATGTCGTACAGGTCGGCGTAGTTCGGCGACACGGAGTCCGTGATCAGTTGTATCAGACTGTCACCTACCTCTATCGCGCGCTTCACATCGCCCGACTGGTAGTACGACGAGGCCAGGTACGTCACCGAACGCAGGTATGCCGTGGATTTTCTGCCCAGCAGACGTTTGCGCCACGAGGCGGCTTCACGGAAGCAACGTTGTGCCTCGGTGAATTGTCCCTGACTGTACAGCAAGGCGCCAATGGAGTCCTGACGGGCTGCATGCTGCACCAGCGAATCGTTGGCCACCGGCTCTTGAGCCGATACGCCTACGGTCGCTACCATAAGTAGTACGGATAATAACAGCGGTTTCATATGCTTATTTTTTTTTCTTCTTAAAGAATAACAGGCAGACAAGGTAGTTAACGCATCCGCCTATAAAGATCACCACGTAACTGATCAGGTCATCGCGCCAATCAGGCAGCAGATATACCGCCAACGGCAGCAGGCCTAACTGAATAACCAGATTGATGGCGCGTGCCAACAGGAATCCACCTGCATTCTTTATGTTTGGGCGTGTACCGAAGGCGTACCAGTTCAAGCACAGGTAGTTCGGTATCATCTCCAGCAGGTAGCCTATGCCGAAGGCTATGTAGTAGAGCCATGAGCCTTTTTCCGGATGGCTCATACATAGCAGCGCCAGCATAAACACCCCGGTCTGCACAAACATACCGGTCGTTCCCACCACGGCAAACCGTACGGCAGAACGCACTTTCTCGGGCAAGTATGACGTTGGCAGCTTCATCAATCAATCTATTTAACCTAACATCTTCACCAGTTCCTCCAGTGCGGCACTCAGTCCGTTCAGGTCGCGTCCGCCGGCAGTAGCCATCCAGGGCTGACCGCCACCGCCGCCTTGTATCAGTTTGGCGGCTGCCTTCACCATCTGTCCGGCATTCAGACCCTTGTCCACCAGCGGCTGCGACAGGAACACGGATATCATCGGTTTGCCCTGCCACGACGTAGCGCCCAGGATGGCCAGCGGCTGGTCGTCCACATGGCTCTTCAGTAGCGTCAGACCCGTACGGATCATGTCGGGGTTCAACTCGCCGTCCACACGTACCAGACGGATGCCGTTGTGGTCTATGGCATGCTCTATCAGTCCCTTGGCAAAGGTCTCGGCTTTCTCCTTGAATAGTGCCTCGGCCTGCTTCTTCAGTTCGGCATTCTCCTCTATCGTCTTGTGAATAGCCATCACCAGGTCGGGCGTGTTGTTCAGCGCCGCTTGCAGGTTACGCATCATATCCTGCATGTCGTAATACACCTTGTCGGCCTTGGCTGCCGTCACGGCTTCTATACGGCGTATACCTGCGGCTACCGAGGTCTCCATCAATATACGTACCGCTCCTATTCTGCCCGTAGAGCTGACATGACAACCGCCGCACAGCTCGATGCTCGGGCCGTACTTGATCACGCGTACGTCGTCGCCGTACTTCTCACCGAACAGTGCCATAGCACCCATCTCTTTGGCTTTGGCTATCGGGGTGTGGCGGCTCTCCTCCAGCGGCATATCGCGCCGGATAAGATCGTTGGCAAGGATCTCCACCTTGCGCATCTCTTCGGGTGTCACCTTCTGGAAGTGGCTGAAGTCGAAGCGCAACGACTCAGGCGACACAAACGATCCCTTCTGCTCCACATGCTCGCCCAGCACCTGACGCAAAGCGTAGTGGATCAGGTGCGTAGCCGAGTGGTTGCAAGCGATAGCCTGACGACGCTCGGCATCAACCTTGGCGATAAATGTAGCGCTGACATCTTCCGGCAGCTCGGTCATGATATGTACCGGCAACCCGTTCTCCCGCTTGGTATCGATAATCTTCAATCCGCTTTCGACTTTCGACTTTTGACTTTCGACTAACACTCCTGTGTCTCCAACCTCACCGCCCATCTCGGCATAGAACGGGGTCTTGCTCAGCACTACCTGATAGTAGCTCTTGCCTTTCTGGCTCACCTGGCGGTAACGCAATATCTCGGTCTCCACTTCCAGCTCGTCGTAGCCCACGAACTCGGTATCGCCCTCGCGAACCACGTTCCAGTCGCCCAGATCCTGTTTGTTGGCGGAGCGTCCCATCTCTTTCTGATGCTCCAGCGCCTTGTTGTACTCCTCCTCGTTCGTGGTGAAGCCGTTCTCGCGCAATATAAGCTCGGTCAGGTCAAGCGGGAAGCCGTAGGTATCCTTCAGTGTGAACACATCGACACCGCTGATCTCCGTCTTGCCGGCTTTGCGTGCATCGGCCATCAGGCGGTCGAGCAGCGTGATACCTTTGTCCAGCGTGCGCAGGAACGCCTCTTCCTCGCTCTTGATCACGGGCGTGATCTGCCCTTCCTGTTTCACCAGCTCGGGGTACGCACTGCCCATGTCGGCTATCAGTTGCGGCACCAGCTTGTACAGGAACGCCTCACGCATCTCCAGGAACGTGTAGCCGTAACGTACGGCACGGCGCAATATACGGCGGATCACGTAGCCGGCTTTCTCGTTGCTCGGCAGCTGACCGTCTGCGATAGCAAACGCTATGGTACGTATATGGTCGGCAATGACGCGCATGGCAACATCGGTCTTCTCCTCTTTGCCATACTCACAGTGGCACAACTCGCCGATCTTCTTGAGCATGGGCTGGAACACATCGGTATCGTAGTTCGACTGCTTGCCTTGTATCGTGCGCACCAGGCGCTCGAAGCCCATACCGGTGTCGATCACTTTCTTGGCGAGGGGCTCCAGGCTGCCGTCAGCCTTGCGGTTGAACTGCATGAACACAATGTTCCATATCTCAATCACCTGCGGGTGGTCTTTGTTTACCAGTTCGCGTCCGGGAACTTGGGCTTTCTCCTCCTCCGAGCGGCTGTCCACATGTATCTCCGAGCACGGACCGCAAGGACCCGTATCGCCCATCTCCCAGAAGTTGTCATGTTTGTTGCCGTTCAGTATATGGTCGGCAGGCAGGTGCTTCGCCCAAACGGCTGCTGCCTCGTCGTCACGACCCAAACCTTCCTCCTTGCTACCCTCGAACACCGTAGCATACAGGTTCTTGGGATCGATATGCAATACATCAACGATATACTCCCACGCAAAGTCGATAGCGCCCTGCTTGAAGTAGTCGCCGAACGACCAGTTACCCAACATCTCGAACATCGTGTGGTGGTAGGTGTCGTGCCCTACCTCCTCCAGGTCGTTGTGCTTGCCCGATACGCGCAGACACTTCTGGCTGTCAGCCACGCGCGGGAACTTGATCGGGTCGTTGCCTAAGATGATGCCCTTCCACGGGTTCATGCCTGCGTTGGTGAACATCAGCGTCGGGTCATCCTTGATTACCATCGGAGCAGAGGGAACAACCTCATGTCCCTTGCTCGCCATAAAATCCAAAAACGATTTACGTATTTCGTTTGCTTTCATATCTTGTGTTAATTATTTGCTTTGTAACCTGTTGATTTTGGCTCCGAGAACGAACGGAATTCCGGTCGGAAATCCGTCTCCTCGGGTTCGGGAATATGCAGCGGGTTGGCATTCAGCACCTCGTTCTGCGCCCGTTGGGCAAGCAGATCGATAGCCATGGTCAGGGCGTTGCGGAAGCTGAGCGGCGACGCTATGTTCTTACCTGCGCGGTCATAGGCTACGCCATGATCGGGCGAGGTGCGGATGATCTTCAGTCCGGCGGTGAAGTTCACGCCGTTCATGTCCATCGATTTGAAGGGGATCAGTCCCTGGTCGTGGTACATGGCAAGTATGGCATCGAAGTGCGCAAAATGTCCGCTGCCGAAGAATCCGTCGGCGCTGTACGGACCGAACGCCTGTATGCCTTGTTTGTTTGCCTCCACGATAGCGGGCTTGATGATCTCCTGCTCTTCCGTACCGATCAGTCCGCCATCGCCGGCATGCGGGTTCAAAGCCAGCACGGCTATGCGCGGCTTGCGTATCGAGAAGTCGTTCTTGAGCGTCTGATTCAGGATCGTCAGTTTCTTGATGATGCGCTCCTTGGTGACCATCTCGGGCACCTTGCTGATGGGCACGTGGTTGCATACCAGCGCTACCTTCAGCATATCCGATACCATCATCATCAGCGAATCCTCTTTGGCACCGAACAGGTGGGTCAGGTACTCGGTATGTCCGCTGAAGCGGAAGTCATCGGCCTGTATGTTCTCCTTGTTAATCGGGGCGGTCACCAGGGCATGCACGTAGCCCTGCTGCAGATCGGCACAGGCACGCTTCAGGCACGCCAGCGAGGCTTTGCCGGCTTCCGGGGTGCTATGACCCATATGCAACGGGGTATCGTCGGGATAACAGGTTATCACATTCACTTTACCTTCCTGAACCTTACGCGGATCGGAGATGATCACGCCTTGCGGCGTACTGAACTCCTCATCCAGCAAGGCGGCATGCTGCTTGGCTATACTCACGTTGCCGTACAACACCGGCGTACAGATCTCCAGTATATGCGCATGGAAGATCGTCTTCAGTATGATCTCGTAACTCACGCCGTTGATATCTCCGGCTGTTATTGCAATTATCGGTTTCATTTGTAATAGTTTTAATAGTCTTTAATTGTTGACCTAAAAAGTCTCTTCGTGTACTTTGTTATAGAGTAATTTTTGCAGGTCGTAGTCTTTCCGCTCCTCGTTCTTGTACCCCAAGGCTATCACGCACAGCACGGCGAACGTATCGGGCAGTCCCGTCATCTCCCGCACCATGGCTTCGCTCTCGTCGCGGCCGTATATCTGGCACCAGCATGCGCCCAAGCCCTGCTCGGCTGCCGCCAGCAGGATATGCTCGGCGGCTATCGCGCCGTCGGCTTGCCAGGTATCGCTCAGCCCCTTGTCCAGAGCCACCACGATGCCCGCCATAGCCGTGTTGAACATCTGACTGCCGTACGTCTTGCATCCGGCCAACCGGCGAAGCTTCTGCTCGTCGCGGATCACCATGAACTCCCACGGGTTCAATCGCTTGCCCGAGGGCGACATCAGCGCACATTGCAGTATATAATCTATCTTCTCCTGTTCCACAGCCTGTGCTGTGAACGTACGTATCGAACGCCTCTTTTGGCACAATGTTCTAAAATCTTCCATAACAATTTAATGTTCCTACACGCGCGTGCACATCAATGCACACACTCATTCCGCCGCAAAGTTACAAAAAAAAATTGACATTTGCAAATTTTTCTGCGATTTTTTCCGATAAATCTTTATTTTTTCATGTTAAGGCAGTATTATGGAATAGCAACTATATGATTTTTTGACCAAAAATCCCCCACTCGCCATCTCATTGGAGAACGGAAGGTATTTATTTGTATCAAGAGCAAAACAAAAGCCATGCACGCCTATTGCCTCTCATAATCACTACTGATGTTCCCCCGACGAAACGGGGGAAACGAGCGCGATTAGCGCAGAGGAAGGGGGGGGATATAAAAAAGAGGTTAGTTACTAACCTCTTTTTTTTTGCGAAAAACATAAAGAAAAATGCAGAATTTAACGAGACGAGGGAAAACGGGCTGGAAAATGAGGGGAATTATTTCACTTTTTTGGTAAAATCTGATTGGAGGGCAAGAAAAACAAGACTGACAGATAGATAACACGGGCAAGGAGATGAGCGAAATAGGCGGCATAGATGGCGTGTGTGCCAATATTAGTCGAAAGTCGAAAGTCGAAAGTCGAAAGCCATGAGGCGAATGGTGAAAGTAAGAAGTAGGTTATGGCAAAGGCGGCAGCAGCCCAGAGCATGGCGTTGCGGATGGCTTGGCCTTGCGTAGCACCGGCAAAGATGCCATCCCACATGAAGGCAACCATGCTGACTATAGGCATCAGGATCAGCCAAACAATATAATGATGCATGGTGGCAACGACCTCAAGATCCGTAGTCATCGAGCGGAAGATAGGATCGGCAAACACCGCATATACCACACTGAAGAACAACCCTACTCCTGTGCCCCAGGCAAAGAGAGCACGGATAATAGTCGAAAGTCGAAAGTCGAAAGTCGAAAGCCTTGCCTGTTGTTCGCCGATGGATTTGCCGACCAAGGCTTCGCCGGCATAGGCAAAGCCGTCCACAAAGAACGAGAAGAGCATAAACAGCTTCATCATCAGCGACGAGGCGGCGAGCTCAACATCGCCGTACGAACTGGAGATAACAGTCCAACCGACATACACAATGATGAAACACAGGGAGCGGACAAAGAGGTCGGCGTTGAGTTTGACAAAGCGGGAATTATTAGAAAAAAGACAAAAGACCGTTTCACTCAAAGATAAAAGCCTAAAATGTTTCGCATAATGCAGGGCGATCATAGCGAGGGCGACGATGAGTCCTGTCCATTGGGCGATAAGCGTGCCCCAGGCTACGCCCACCACGCCGAGCGGCGTATGCACAGCCAGCACATACGATGCCAACATATTCACGCCGTTGACCACCAGATCCGTAACCATTGCCCTGACGCCATCCTGCATACCGATGAACCAGCCCTTGCAGGTCATGATCATCAGTGTGGCCGGTGCTGCCCACACGCGCACCTTATAGTATGCACGCGCAAAGCGGGCTACCTCATCCGAGCAAGGCATCACATACAGCACCGCCTCCAGATACACCGTTTGCAGCAGCCATATGACCAACGCGCCTGCAAGGGCGATAGCCGACGAACGCACAAGCAACCTGCCACATTCGTCCGGCCGGTTCGCGCCATACGCCTGTGCCGTCAAACCCGCCGTGCTCACCCTGAGAAAACCAAAACAGCCGTAGAGCATATCGAAAAGCATCGTGCCTACGGCTATTCCTCCTATAGCCCATGCCGAGCTAAGATGGCCGGCTATGACCATATCCACCAAACCGACAAGCGGAATGGTGATGTTCGCCAGGATTGACGGGACCGCAATCTTGAGGATGGACTTATGGAGGCTGATATTAGCCAACAGTGACTTCGGGATTGATCTTGCGGATCAGGTTCTTGAGCACATCACCGGGACCGAACTCGTAGAACGCCTCTGCCCCATCGGCAATCATTTGGTTGACAGACTGCGTCCAGCGTACGGGTGAGGTGAGTTGCTTTAGCAGATTCTCGCGAATAACCTCCGGATCGGTTTGCGGCGTAGCGCAGACATTCTGATAGATAGGACATATGGGCTGATGGAACTCGGTAGCCTGAATGGCCTTGCCCAGGTCTTCAGCGGCGGGTTGCATGAGCGGCGAGTGGAACGCACCGCCCACAGGCAGCTTAAGTGCACGCTTGGCTCCGGCTTCCTTCATCAGGGGCACAGCGGCTTCAATACCGCTCACCGTACCGGAGATAACCACCTGGCCGTTGCAGTTGTAGTTGGCTGCCACCACGATATCATCGATGCCATTGCATACCTGCTCGACCTTGTCGTCAGCCAAGCCAAGCACAGCCGCCATCGTTCCCGGTTGCAGTTCGCAGGCACGCTGCATGGCTTCGGCACGGGCACGCACCAACAGCAAAGCATCCTCAAAACGCAGCGCACCACAAGCTACCAACGCCGAGAACTCACCCAGACTGTGACCGGCAACCATATCCGGCTTCTCAACCGTATTGACCATATAAGCTGCTACAGAATGCAAGAATACAGCCGGTTGCGTCACACGCGTGGCACGCAGCTCCTCGTCCGTGCCGCCGAACATAATATCCGTGATGCGGAATCCCAACAACTCATTGGCGCGCTCCATCAACTCGCGTGCTACAGAATGATTATCGTACAGGTCCTTACCCATACCGATGTACTGACTTCCCTGACCGGGAAAAACGAATGACTTGATCATATTGATGTACGATTTACAATGTACGATGTACGATTTATTTACAATTTATGTAGTATTTACGATGCAAAATTACAAAAATTTCGGCAAAAATACAAGCCCGCGCAGGCATATTGGCGTAAAAGTGAAGAATTTTTGAAAAAAATGTTACCTAACACTTGCAAATATGAAAAAATTTTCGTAACTTTGTAGCGCGAAAATATTTTTTGTACCATGAAAAAATCTATTCTTTTTCTCTTTTCAGCCTTCGTGCTGTTCAGTTTCGTATCGTGTGCTAACAAGTCAGCCGATGCGGGCATCTCAGTAGTTAACCCGATTATGCCTATCCATTATGCGGGTGGCAGTCAGCACATATGGCTGACGGATTATCTGCCTGCGTTGACGGGCGATGAGCAGCTAACCATCGAGACGGACATGAGTTACCAAGCCTCCAACTACACAACGCTGGAGTTTGATCTGGCAGGTGACAACAGTCTGTCCACGCTTACCGTCATTGTGGACGGCTCAGCCCGCTACGACATACCTATCCTACCCAAGCTGCCGTTCAAGACCGGTATGTTGACCACGGGATGCTCGGAGAACAGCATCGCTTTCCGCTTGCCGGACGATGAGTCGTTCACGGTTCAGGCCTACCTGGGCAACCAGCTGCTGGATGCCGAGCTGCTGAAGATAGAGGAGCAGGAAGGTGAACTTCGTATTCCCGAATGTCCGAAAGGTCGCTCGTTCATACGCCTGTACGCCGCCAACGACAAGTGCCGCCTGAACGACATACTCATCCCGCTCAAGGACGGAAAAGTCATCCTGGATACCGAGGACTTGACACTCAACGACGACCAGACGCAAGTACTCTACTCCCTGATGGTTGACCGCTTCTACAACGGCAACCCCGCCAACGACGATCCCCTCAACAGCCCCGAAGTGCTGCCTATCGTCGATTATATGGGCGGTGACCTGGCCGGCATAACGGAGAAGATCAACAGCGGCTTCTTTGAAGACCTGGGTATCACAACGATCTGGGTGTCGCCTATCACGCAGAACCCGAAAGATGCATGGGGCTACTACCCCTTTGAACACGGTAACAAATACGACCCGAGCAAGAAGTATACGAAGTTCTCGGGCTATCACGGCTATTGGCCTATATACAACAATATGGTCGATTATCGCTTCGGTACCGAGCAAGAGTTACATGCCATGCTCGATGCCGCGCACAAGCATAATCTGCACGTGGTGCTCGACTACGTAGCCAACCACCTGCACATCAATTCGCCGGTAATCCAACAACATCCGGAGTGGATCACGGACTCTATTCTGCCTGACGGTCGCAGGAACTTCGAGCTGTGGGATGAAGCACGACTGACCACATGGTTCGACACGCATATCCCTTCGCTCGACCTCGAGCGCACGGAAGTATGCGAGGCGATGACCGATACAGCCCTGTTCTGGTTGCAGAATTTCGCATTCGACGGCTTCCGTCACGATGCCTGCAAGCATATCCCCGAAGGCTACTGGCGTATGCTCGGACACAAGATGGCTACCCGTTTCCCCGGCAGACATATATGGATGATCGGCGAGACGTACGGTTCGCCCGAACTGATAGGCATGTACGTGAAGACCGGCATGCTGAATGCACAGTTCGACTTCAATCAGTATTACGGCGTACGCGAATCGGTGATCGAAGCCACGAAAGGCATGCAAGACCTGGAGCGTATCGTCATGGAGTCGATGGCAGCCTACGGCTCACACCACACGATGGGTAACATCAGCGGCAATCACGACCAGGTACGTATCGCTTCACTCGCCGGCGGAGCGATCCTCTCAAGCGAGGGCAATGGCAAAGAAGCCGGATGGACACGGGAAGTGGGCATAGGCGATGCAAGCAAAGCATACCGCAAAGCCTTGCTGCAAGAGGTGATCAATCTCACGCTGCCCGGTGTTCCCTGCCTCTACCAGGGCGATGAATACGGCGAGGTGGGAGCCAACGATCCCGACAACCGCAAGATGATGCGCTTTGACGGACTCAACGAACAGGAACAGCAGATGCGCCAAGAGGTTAAGAAACTCATTGCCATGCGCAGAAGTTCGATGCCACTACTCTACGGCGATCTGCAGACCGAAGAACTCAATGACGACGAGTGGGAATATTCACGCACCTATATGGGACGGAAAGTGACCGTGAAGATCGACCGCAAAGAGATGACATTCGAGATTGAAAAAGATGATGATTGATGGATTGATGGATTGATAAATTGATACTTTAAATTATACCAAGATGAAAAAGATTACATTACTACTGTTGGCAGTACTGACCTTAGCGTCGTGCGCCAAGCAAGATCAGGCACGGCAAACCAAGCACCCGGCATTTGCCTACGATGCCACTATCTATGAGTTGAACACACGTCAGCTCACACCGGAAGGCACATTTGCCGCTGCCGAAGCCGAACTGCCCAAACTCAAAGAGATGGGCGTGGATATCATCTGGATTATGCCCCTGCAGCCTATCGGCAAACTGACCCGCAAAGGTACACTGGGCAGCTACTACAGCATTATCGATTACTGCGCGTTCAACCCCGAGTTCGGTACGCGTGAGGATTTTGAGCACTTCCTGAGCAAGGCACACGAGTTGGGCATGAAGGTTATCCTGGACTGGGTGGCCAATCACACTGCCCCCGACAGCGAGTGGACACAGAACGAAGGCTGGCACTACCGCGATGCCGACGGCAACCTTATGGTACAATACGACTGGACGGATATCAGCAAGCTCAACTACGACAACGAGGATATGCGTGCCGCTATGAAGGAGGCTATGCACTTCTGGATGGATGAGATAGGCATCGACGGTTTCCGTTGCGACGTAGCCGGAGAGGTACCTACCGACTTCTGGAACGATGCAATGGCTGAACTGCGCCTCACCCACCCTGACATGTTCACCCTGGCCGAGGACGAGGATAAGGCGATGGAACTCTGCGAATCAGCCTTCGACATGTACTACGGCTGGACGCTACATCACTTGATCAACGGTGTAGCACAAGGCACACACACCGTGCAAGATCTGTGGGACTACTTTGCCAAGGCTGACACGACGGTGGAGGATTATGCGATCCGCATGAACTTCATCTCCAACCACGACGAGAACTCCTGGGCAGGTGACGAATACGAGCGTCTGGGCAACTATGAAGCCGTAAAAGCTATGACAGCATTCACCTACGTTATTCCGGGTATGCCGCTGATCTATACGGGTCAGGAGTACGGCAACCACCATCGCCTTGAGTTCTTCGAGAAAGACTGCATCGACCGCGACGACAACTGCTGGATGCGTAAACTGTACAAGGTGCTGAACTATACGCGCGAAACGAATCCCGCACTCTGCTCGCCCGAACTCGGCGCACCGATGATTCGTCTGGAGGCTGATAATGATAAGGTATTTGCGTGCGTGCGTGAAGCATATGTTCCCGAGCGCAAGAAGACAAACACCGTTGTTGCATTCATCAATATGAGTAATGAGCCGCAAGACGTAACAATCGCTCTGGACAAATATGTAGATAACTACTTCGACCTGGATGGCACAGAGGTTATGCTGGGCGAGAAGTACGAGCAACATCTGGAGCCGTGGCAATTTATCATCCTCACGGACTTTGATTAGAAGTCAGAAATCAGATATCAGATATCAAAAAAGGCTGCCACCTAATGTGACAGCCTTTTTTTCGCTTTTCTACTTGTTGGATTGAGCTTGTTCCGCTTCGGCGGGTTGCTCGCCCGTCTTGGCTTCGCTCTTCTTGCGCGGAGCGCGTTTTGCCTTGGGCTTGGGCTCAGCCTTTGCGGGTGCAGTCACCTGTTGTTCGGCGTTTGGCTCGGCAATTTGCTCGCCGATTTGCTCGCCGATTTGCTCGCCAAGCTTGGCTTCGCTCTTCTTGCGCGGTGCGCGCTTTGCCTTCGGCTTGGGCTCAGCCTTTGCGGGTGCAGTTACCTGTTCGGCATTTTGCTCGGCAATTTGCTCGGCAATTTGCTCGCCGATTTGCTCGCTGATTTGCTCGCCAAGCTTGGCTTCGCTCTTCTTGCGCGGTGCGCGCTTTGCCTTCGGCTTGGCCTCAACCTGCGCGGGCTCAACTTGCGGCTTTGTCTCCTCCACCTTCGGTTGTTCTACAACCTTTGGTTGGGGTTGGGGCTGCTGTGGTTGCTGCTTGGCCTGTTGCGGTTGCTGCTTGGGCTGTTGCGGTTGCTGCTTGGGCTGTTGCGGTTGCTGCTTGGGCTGTTGCGGTTGCTGCTTGGGCTGTTGCTTCGGCTGCTGCTGTTGCTGCTTGGGTTGCTGCTTGGGCTGCTGCTGTTGCTGCTTAGGCTGTTGCGGTTGCTGCTTGGGCTGAGGTTGTTGCTGAGGAGCATCATCGGCACGCAATGCGCGCTCGATCTTGTCATCATCGTTCTTCACCTCTTGCGGACGGCTGACCGGCTTGCCTTGAGCGGTATAGAAATGATATTCCAACATTCCCATACCCTGATTCTCTTGCAGACTAATACCGTACTTCCACCACCAACGCAGTCGGAGGCTGCACAAGCCACGCGTAGCATACGCATATACATACGGATGCACATGCAAGCGCATACCCTTACCAAAACGTTGGAACATCAGTTCTATTTCTTGCTCTAATTGTTCGGCAAAATTGATAGAGCTCTGTATGCGACCCTTGCCATGACAGGTCGGACAAACCTCCGTTACATCCATCTCTACTGCCGGTCGAACACGTTGACGTGTAATTTGCATCAGTCCGAACTTACTGAGAGGCAATATATTGTGGCGTGCCCGGTCGCGTGACATCAACTTGCGCATGTATTCATACAGCTGTTGTTGATGATCCTTGGAATCCATATCGATGAAATCGACGATGATGATTCCGCCTATATCCCGCAATCGGAGCTGGTGCGCCAGTTCCTCGGCAGCTAACATGTTATAGTGGAATGCGTTCTCTTCCTGATCGTCATATACCTTTTTCGAGCCGCTGTTCACATCAATGGAGAACAAAGCCTCAGTCTTGTCGATAATCAGATAACCGCCGTTCTTGAAGCCTACCGTGCGACCTAACCCCGTCTTGAGTTGGCGGGTTATGTCGTAACGGTCGAATATAGGCTGCGAGCCGTTATACAACTTGACTATCTTGGCATAATCGGGAGAGATCAACTCCACATATTCTCTTACTTCGTCGTACACTCCCTGATCGTTGACCTGTATGGTATTGAAGTCGGGAGAGAACAGGTCACGGATGATTCCCGTAGTGCGGCCTATCTCTTCGCATATCAGACTTACAGGTTCCTTTGTTTGCAGCAATCGGAGTGCATCTTCCCATTTGCGCACGAGTATGCTAAGTTCAGAGTCGAGGTCTTCCAATTGAGCCCCCTCTGCCACTGTGCGCACGATAACGCCATACCCTTGCGGACGAACCTGCTGCACCATTTTGCGCAGTTTGTTGCGTTCGCTGTCGCGGCGGATCTTGTTGCTTACCATCACCTTGTCGCCCATCGGCATGAGCACCATGTTCCTGCCTGCCAACGATATCTCGGCCGTAAGACGCGGACCTTTGGTATTAATGGGTTCTTTGGTGACTTGTACAAGCAGTGTATCTCCCACCTTCAGATAGTCGCCTATCTGCCCCTCCTTGCCGCATTCGGGTTGCTTTTCAATGCTACGCATCGAGGGAATGCGACGGCGGTCACTGACCGTACGGGAGATAAATTTCTGTAGAGTAAGAAAATTTGAACCTAAATCCAAGTAGTGTAGAAAAGCTTCTTTCTCATAACCTACATCCACGAATACAGCGTTCAGCGCAGGCATTACTTTCTTGACTCGACCGTAGTAGATGTTGCCTACTGCAAAGGTATCCACGTTACGTTTCTCGCGTCGGATCTCCTGCAAGCGGTCGTCTTCGGTCAGCGCTATGGCTATCTCATCCGGATGCACATCAATAATCAATTCGCTTTTCATGATTGTCAGTACATCAAATTGTTATACAATTTACTTTGCAAAGCCCTGCTACCGCTGTAGCAGGGCATGTGTTTGCAAAGCAGTTCGTCATTTACTTATGCTTATGACGATTCTTACGCAAGCGTTTTTTACGCTTGTGGGTAGACATCTTGTGTCTCTTATGCTTCTTTCCGTTTGGCATAATTGTAAGTGATTAAAAGTTGTGTTGAATTACTTTCTTACCATTACCGAGAACTCGCGAGCGGGCTTGAAACCTGGAATCTTGTGCTCAGGAACTACGATAGAGGTCTTGGCCGTAATGTTACGGGCAATCTTCTCTTTACGAACGATAGTAACAAAACTACCGAAACCGCGAACGTAAACATTTTCACCTGCAGCAACATTCTTCTTAATGTCGCTCAACGCGCACTCAAGAATCGTAAGGATGCTGGCCTTATCATAACCCGTCTCCCTTGCGATCTGGCTAACTAATTCTGCTTTTGTCATAATTTTTTTTAATTTTTATATTGTTATTTTTATTTCTTTATCTATCTGATTGAGCCTCTCACTTTTACTAATTTTTGTGCTTTTAGGTCAATTTTGCGCAAATGGGAATGCAAAGTTACAAAAAATATTTGATTTTCAAAAGAAAAAATGAAAAAAAATTCGTTTTTTCCATATTTTTTTGTAACTTTGCAACATAATTTTACAAAATAGGGCATAAAATGGCAGTTTACAGTCAGAAATTCTATCGTTTACTCTACGATTGGTACGACATCAACCACAGAGTCCTACCTTGGCGCGAAACGTCTGATCCGTACTACATATGGCTATCAGAAATCATTCTGCAGCAGACTCGCGTTGCTCAGGGTTTGGATTACTATCATCGATTTGTAACCGCCTACCCGACCATCGATCTGTTAGCAGCCGCCAACGAAGACGAGGTTCTGCGATTGTGGCAAGGACTGGGTTACTATTCCCGTGCCCGCAATCTGCACAAGGCAGCCCGGATGATTGTTGATCAGCCAAGATTGGCTGATAAGCCGGTTAGATTCCCCGGCACATTCGAGGGGCTCAGAGCCTTGCCGGGTGTGGGCGAGTATACCGCCGGGGCTATTGCATCCTTTGCCTACGACCTACCTTATCCGGCTCTGGACGGCAATGTGTATCGCGTTTTGGCGCGCCTATTCGATTGCGATATACCTTTCGACACCACTGCCGGCAAGAAACACTTCCATCAGTTGGCCGAGCAGTTATTGGACAGAGTTCACCCACGCCTGTTCAACTCAGCGATCATGGAGTTCGGCGCGCTACATTGCCTGCCGATGTCGCCCGACTGTACGTCATGTCCTATCCGGGACTTCTGCCAATCATTTGCAGCGGGCACAGCCGAGCTACTTCCTGTACGCAAACAACGCCCCACACTCAGAGATCGGTACTTCTCTTATACAATATATATAAGAAGTCAGAAATCAGAGGTCAGAAGTCAGAAATCAGAGGTCAGAAGTCAGAAATCAGTATTGACGTTGATTCATCAGCGCCGCGAGAAAGATATATGGCAGCACCTGTATGAGTTCCCGCTCATAGAGCACAACAGCATAACGGAG